>Ga0209723_1002603_pt1 | contig 23809 bp, 22 predicted proteins | sample BiotimSIPDNA_2_FD_185750 | JGI IMG/M metagenome (GOLD analysis project Ga0209723, IMG submission 185750) | Anaerobic biogas reactor microbial communites from Washington, USA - Biogas_R2 time_0 SIP DNA (SPAdes) (version 2) | ecosystem: Engineered > Bioreactor > Anaerobic > Unclassified | place...
GCAGCGACTGCTTCCTTCCATGCATCGACGACGTCTCCGGCCACCACTTTCACGATCTCCCTGTTTTCGTTGACCACCACGTTGAGGATCATGTCCACGCCGGCCATCTTCGCCGCTTCGATCATCTCGAGGCTGACCGGATTGTGATCCAGGTCGGGAAGATCATCCATGAGCTGCACCATCCTGGAGTGGTTGCGTTCTACGTTCTGCTTCCATGCCACGCCGGGAAATATGGATTTCCGTCCTCCCGAGTATCCCGCGAAGTAGTGGGGCATCACCACGCCGAGGGTGAGGACGAAGTCAGCGTCCCTCACCAGCCTGTTGATACGCAGCTCGGATCCTGTGGAGAGCATCCCGACGGAGGCAAGGGAATCCAGGTCGTCCGAGACGTGGGAGACGATCCTGAAGCGCCGGACCATCTCCTCGCCGTACACCTGGAGGTTCTGTTCAGGGGTGTGCGGATCGTGAATCCCCGTGGCCACCACAAGTGTTACCATGTCATCGGTGATCCCGGCCTCGGCGAAGCGCTTCAGGACAGGAGGAAGGAGCAGATCGTATGGTGTGGGGCGTGTGATGTCGTTAACGATGACCACCACATTCTTCGGTTTCTTCGCCTGAAGCAGTTCAGAGAGGGAAGGTGTCCCCACCGGTGTCTCCAGCGCGGCATCGACGTCCTGCGCAGTGCACGGTTTCATGTCCGATTCGGGAGGCAGGACCACCTGAAGGATCTTCGAATCTTCCAGCTGGAACTCCAGCGTCCCCTTTCCATATTTCATCGTAAAATTCATTGGAAAAATTCCCCCTTTCATCGATGCTCACTTTACCATCTCTTTTGTGAAAGATCCTTTCCCCCTATACCGGAAACACAGGCAGGGAAATGATACGGCCCGTCCGCCGATTACTCCTCTCCGGAGAGTGGTTCAGCCTCTTCGTCAACGATGAAGATCTCCTTTTTTTCATCATCGCCGTCCTCAACCTCCCCGGGAGAGAGGAGGAGGGCAATGACGCTGGAATGGGTGACGAAGAAAACCCGGGCGTAGGCATAGTCTCCGATCTTATCGTAGATGCGCCCGGCGCTTGCTGTTCCCCTGTAGACGGTGTTTGCACTGTTCGCGACATAACCCACATTGCCGATGAACGGCAGCTCGACGCGGATGGCCTCGCTGTCGTGGGGATTGTCCGGTTCCTTGACGATCTTGGTGATCCGGCCGATTTCAAATGGAGTCTTGCCGTAATAGTGGTCGATCCCCGTGACCGTGATGAAGTGGACCGTATCCATGGTACATTCCTCCCGTTCTGCCGGCTTCAGGGGAAAGGAACAAACCTCCTCCCCGGCCGCATATTCCTCAGATCCTGGAGAAAACTGTCTCTCCGTCGATAATCGTCCGGACCGCCCTGCTTCTCGCATCGAGGGGGTCTCCGTCCCAGATGACAATGTCGGCGTCTTTCCCCGTTTCGATGGATCCTGTCCGGCCTGCGATCCCCAGGTGTTCTGCGGCGTAAATCGTCACCGCCTTTATGGCTTCCTCCCGGGGAAGCCCGGCCCGAACGGCCAGGGAGAGGCAGACGGAAAGGTGTTCGATGGGGACCACGGGGTGATCAGTGATGATGCAGAAATGGACTCCGGCCTTCCAGAGGACTGCCGGAGTGTCCCATGTTTTGTTCCTGAGTTCGATCTTCGGTTTTCCGGTAAGCGTGGGGCCGACGGCGGCGTAGACATTCTTTTCCGCGAGAAAGGGGGCAATGAGGTGCCCCTCTGTGCAGTGCTCCACGGTGAAAGGAACGGAAAACTCCTCCGCTATGCGGACCGCGGTTGCGATGTCGTCGCAGCGGTGGGCGTGGATACAGAGGGAGAGATCCCCGTCCAGTACGGGAAGAAGGGCTTCCTGCTGGAGATTCCGTTCGGCAGGTTCGTTCTTGCTCCTGGCATGGATCGTCTTGTTCCTGTAATTCGAAGCCTCCACCAGTGTCTGGCGGAGCAGGGCGGCGTTTCCCATGCGTGTGTTGGGAAGCTTCTGCTTCTCCTTGTAGACACGGATCGGATTCTCACCCAGTGCGGCCTTCATGCACGAAGGAGCTTTGACGATCATTTCATCCACGGTTTTTTTCCTCCCCCGGATGGCCGTTGCCGTCTTGATCACAGCTCCCTGTCCTCCGATGATATTGCCGCTGCCGGGAAGGGTCTGCACGCAGGTCACGCCTCCGGCGAGAGCGTCAGCAAAGGCCGTGTCGTCCTGGTAAATGGCGTCCAGTATCCGAAGGTGAGGAGCGACAGGGTTCACCATATCGTTGGCGTCCTCCATGCTCTCGGGAAAACCTTCGCAGTAGGTGCCTATGTGGGTGTGAGCATCGATGAATCCCGGTGTGACGACCATCTCCGCTGCATCGATCACTTCATCGGCGTTCTTCGGGTCCAGCCCTTCCGCCACGCCGGTGATCCTGCAGTTTTCAATGAAAACTGTCGCATTCGAATATACTGTTCCGAGCCCTGTTTCGAGAGCTCCTGCAAGTATCGCTTTCATTTGTGCCTCCCCGGATACGATATAATGACTGCTTCAGGCCTATTGTACCTTATTCTGTTCCCCCTCAGACAGGGCGGGACGATGACCGGATACATGAAAATCCTGGAATTCCGGCCTGCACGATGTGCCGGATGAAAGGGTTGAGAGGCCGCTGCCGGCGATCGGGCTGTATTCCGGATCAGAGGCCGGGAGGAGGAAACGTTATGGAAGATGCGGATTTGGTACTCACAATAATAGGCCGGGTCTCTTCACCTCTGAAAACACGGGAAGAATGTCCCCGGCAGGGGTTCGAGAACGCTCCCGAGGCTGAAATAATCCTCGGCAGCGCTTTTGAGGAAGCAGCTGACGGGCTGGAGCCCGGCAGGGAAATTCTTGTCTTCACCTGGCTTCACCAGGCAGACCGCTCCATTCTGAAAGTCAGACCCAGGCGAAATCCGGATGCTCCGCTCAAGGGTGTTTTTGCGACCCGGTCACCTGTGCGCCCCAATCCTATAGGGCTTCACAGGGTAAAGCTCCTGGAAAAAGACGGCGGCCGTCTCCTGGTGGCCCCTCTGGAGGCCCTGGACGGCACGCCGGTAATCGATATCAAGCCTTTAATCATAAGGAATGACGAGCAGTAGGGACGGAAGACCTACCGGTGCTGCTTTTCCACCAGGCGCAGACAGGCGTCCCGGAAGCACTCGCAGAGGGTGGGGTGGGCATGCACGCTGTATGCCACGTCCCGGGCGGTCAGTTTCTTCGATACGGCAAGGGCTGCCTCACCCAGGACCGATGCCGCTTCAGGCCCCAGAATGTGAACGCCGAGGAGCGTCATGTCCGATGCCCGTGCCACTACCTTGACGAAACCGTCGCTTTCCCCGAGGGCAAGTGCCATTCCGTTGGCGCCGAAATACGCCTTTGCCGTAAGGATTTCTTCTCCCCGGTTTTTGGCCTCCTCCTCGGTCAGCCCGACTGCTCCTGCTTCGGGGTCCATGAAGACGCATGCGGGAACGGCGTCCGGGTCTACGGTGTACTCCCGGCCGGTCATGGCACTCACTGCGGCCAGTGCCTGGTATTCCGCCAGGTGGGCGAGCATGGCGCCTCCCGTGCAGTCTCCAATGGCATAGACGCCGTCCACTGTAGTCCTCTGGCACGAGTCCACCGCGATGGCCCCTTTCACGACTTTTACGGGGCTGTTTTCCAGGCCGAAACCGTCGAGGACAGGCTCCATGCTCGACGCGAGAATGAGCCGGTCGCACCGTTCCTCGAAGGGGGCTTCTTTTGCAGTGCCCCGGAGGAGCAGCTGCCCCTTGTCCTCAAAGACTTCTGACAGGCGGACATAGTCGTAAATCGAAGCTCCCCCCTTTTTCATGATCTGGGCGGCCTTTTTCTTGATGTCCCCGTCAAGACGGCGCAGGATCTGGTCGGAATGCTTGAGGAGGAGCACTTTTTTGCCCAGTGCCATTAGCATCATTGCCATCTCCATGGCGATGACGCCGGCTCCCAGAACCGCTGCTGTCTGAACGCCGCCGTTTCTCTCCGGATCCCAGAGGGTGGGATCGACGATCGCCCAGTCGCCCGTAAGAACGCCGGGAAGGTCGTTCCCCCTGAAAGCCGGGCGTACAGACCGGGCGCCGGTTGCGAGAAGGAGCCTCTCTCCCTCGATTTCCTCTGTTGTCCCGTCCTCTTTCTGCACCGACAGCTTTTTCGTTCCCTCCCACCGGACAACGGTCCCCGTTCCCCGGCAGACCTTCACGCCTGCCATGCGAAGGGCCGTGGCCGATCCCTGCCGGAGTTTGTCCATCACTGACTCAACACGGTCCCAAAGCCCTTCGGCGGATCCCTTGCCGCCGATAATATGGGCGTAGAGAGCTTTGGTGGGAATGCACCCGCGGTTCAGGCACACTCCCCCGAGGCGGTCTTTTTCCACGAGAACGGTTTTCATTCCTGCTCTCGCGGCAAGTTCAGCGGCACGAAGCCCTCCGGGGCCTCCGCCGAGGATAACAAGATCGTACATGGTTTCTCTCCTCCCCCGGAATGCCCAGGGCATCCGTTCGAATGTGCCCGGAGGCGCCGGTGTGAAGGCGCCTCCGGGTGTGGGATCAGCTGTTTTCTTCGAACTGCCAGCGGAGGATCGGGTTCCTGGCCGCTGTCGTCTCGTCGGGCCGGGATACGGGCGTCGTGACCGGAAGATCGTGGAACGTTTCGGGCCCTTCCTCCCGGGCCTTCGCCGCTATGGCCTCCATGGCCCCGGCGAACCTGTCCAGCGTCTCCCTGGACTCCGTCTCCGTGGGCTCCACCATCAGTGCCTCCGGGACGATCAGGGGGAAATAGACCGTGGGCGGATGATACCCGGCATCGATGAGCGCCTTTGCCACGTCAAGGCTGCTGACGCCTGTCTCGTGCTTGAGCGGTCCTCCGTTCAGGACGAATTCGTGCATGCACCATCCCTTGTGGGCGAGGGGGTAGAGGGAGCTCAGCTTCTTTGCGAGGTAGTTGGCGTTCAGCACCGCCATCTCGGATGCTTCCACGATCCCCGCGGCGCCGAGCGTCCGGATGTAGGTGTAGGCGCGGACCAGTACTCCGAAGTTGCCGAAGAAACTGCGCACACGACCTATGGATCTCGGGCGGTCTTTCAGGTGCTCGAGTCCGAACCGGCCGCCTTTTTTGACTATGACGGGTGCCGGCAGGAACGGTTCAAGCTCAGCCTTCACCCCGACCGCTCCGGCGCCGGGGCCTCCGCCTCCGTGTGGTGTACTGAATGTCTTGTGAAGGTTGAGGTGCAGTACGTCGAAACCCATGTCTCCGGGACGAGTCTTTCCCATGATGGCGTTGGCATTGGCTCCGTCGTAATAGACCAGCCCTCCGCCCCTGTGCACGGTGTCGGTGAGCTCGAGTATGTGTTTTTCAAAGATCCCCAGCGTGTTCGGATTGGTGAGCATGAGTCCTGCCACGGTGTCGTCCATGAGGGACCTGAGGGCTTCCAGGTCCACCATTCCTTCTTCGTCGGACGCTACTTCAACCGTATCGAACCCCGTTACCGATGCCGATGCGGGGTTTGTGCCGTGGGCGGAATCGGGGACGATGATCTTCGTCCTCTTCGTGTCCCCCCGGCTCTCGTGCCATGCCTTGATCATCATAAGCCCCGTCTGTTCGCCGTGAGCTCCTGCAGCCGGCTGGAGAGTGACAGCATCCATACCCGTGATCTCGGCAAGCATGCCGCCCAGTGTGTACATGAGCTCCAGCGCCCCCTGTGCCGTCTCTTCGGGTTGAAGGGGGTGGATCCGTGAAAATCCCGGCATGCGGGCAGCGGCCTCGTTAATTTTCGGGTTGTATTTCATTGTGCAGGAACCGAGGGGATAGAACCCTTCGTCCACGGAGTAGTTCATTCTGGACAGCCCGGTGAAGTGACGGACGACATCCACCTCCGCCATTTCCGGCAGCCGGGGAGGGGCCTCCCGGCAGGCTCCCTGTAGGGCTTTGCCGCAGTCTACCGCGGGGACATCGAGAGGGGGCAGCGCATAGCCGACTCTTCCGGCACGGCTTGCTTCAAAGAGGGTCTCCATTGGACGGCTCATTACGCATCACCTCCGGCGACCGCAGCAAGGCGGTCGATTTCTTCCTTCGTCCTGTTTTCGGTCACGGCGAGAAGCCAGCCGTTCTTCAGCCGGGGATACTCGGGCTCCAGTTCATAGCCCCCGATGATCCCGGCGTCGAGAAGACGCCTGTTCAGGTCAGCCACAGGCTCGTCGCAGAGCAGGACGGTTTCCCTGAAGGAGGGGACTTCTTTGAAGGCCCGCCGGAATTTCCCCGTCTTTTCCAGCTGATCTACCGCATAGGCGGTTTTTGCAAGGATCTGCTCTCCCGTCTCCCTGAGGCCGCCGGGCCCCATAAGGCTGAGATAGACCGATGCGGCGACGATGCACAGGTTCTGGTTGGAGCAGATATTCGAGGTCGCCTTCTCTCTGCGGATGTGCTGTTCTCTCGCCTGGAGGGTAAGGACGAATGTACGCCTTCCCTTGCTGTCAACCGTCTGTCCGCATATGCGGCCGGGCATTTTCCGCATGAGAGGCTTGTTGACGGCGATGAAGCCGAAGGCCGGTCCCCCGAAGTTCATGGGGTTGCCGACGGATTGCCCGTCTCCCACGACGATGTCGGCGCCCAGCTTCCCCGGGGCCTCGAGAACGCCGAGGGCAAGGAGATCGGTTGACACGATGAACAGGCCGCCGGCCCCGTGGACTGCTTCTCCCAGGGTTTTCAGATCCTCGATATTGCCGAAGAAATTGGGGGACTGAACCACGAGCCCTGCCGTGTCTCCTCCCGCCAGCATTTTTTCAAGGGCGGCCCGGTCGATCCGGCCGTTCTCGGCGGGAAGCTCCCCGAATTCGAGGTTTCTGCTCCAGCAGTATGTCTTCAGGACCTCTCTCGTCTGGGGGTTCACGTTCCGCCCCCAGAGAATCTTTTTTCTTTTGGTGCTCGATGCCGCAAGCACGGCCGCCTCGGCGGCGGCTGTCGCACCGTCGTACATGGACGCGTTGGAGATCTCCATTCCCGTGAGCTCGCACACCATGGTCTGGTACTGGAAAATGGACTGAAGGGTACCCTGTGCGACTTCCGGCTGATAGGGGGTATAGCTCGTGGTGAATTCGCCCCTGGACACTATGCTGTCAACAGCAGCGGGGATGAAGTGGTCATAAACGCCCGCGCCCAGAAAACACGGCAGATCGTCTGCATTCCTGTTCCTTCCGGCCAGGGTCCTCAGGTCGCGGACCATCTCCGGTTCGGAGAGAGGGTCCGGAAGCCTGGGAGGATTTTTCTGCCTGACCTTTTCGGGGATGCCCGAAAAAAGGGTATCCATGCTGTCGGCGCCAAGATATTCCAGCATCCGGCGCCGTTCTTCCTCAGTGGCTGGAATGTATCGGCTCATTGCCATTCCTCCTACTCGTTCTCGGCTTCAAGTTCCTCGACGAGTTTTGTGTAGGCCGCAGGGTCGAGAAGCGAATCCATCTCCTTGGGGTCGGAAGGCTCGAGCTTCACGAGCCAGTTGGCGTAAGGGTCTTCGTTCAGCAGTTCCGGGGCGCCGTCAAGATCCTCGTTCACTTCGGCGACTTTCCCCGAGACGGGGCTGAACACGTCGTTGGCTCCCTTCACCGATTCCACGACGATAAAATCTTCCCCTGCCTTTACCTGCCTTCCGACCTCCGGAAGCTCCACGTATACGATGTCGCCCATGGCGTGCTGGGCGTAGTCGGTGATGCCCATGACGCCTGAACCGCCGTCGATTCTGATCCACTCATGGTCCCTGGTGTACCGAAGATCCTGGGGTATTTTTGTCATTGTACTCACCCTCCTGTTATTTTTGCCTGCTCCGAGGCTTTTTGTTTTTTTATTTCTTGTACTTCCTGTCATAGAAGGGCCTTTTTACCACGGTGCCCTTCTTCGCCCTGTCGCGGATCACTACCCAGAGGTTTTCCCCTTCAGAGGGAACGGGAGTCTCCACGCAGCACAGCGCCATGTTCGCATCAAGGGAGGGACAGTAGCCCCCCGAGGTGACCGTGCCGACGATTTGCCCGCTCTCATCGGTCGCTTCCATGCCTGACCGCGGAACACCCTTGTCCTCCAGCCGGAGACCGACGATCTTCCGCTTCAGTCCATCCTCTTTCTGCCGTTTCAGTACCGGCTGGCCGATGAAGCCGCCCGCCTTATCCACCTTTACGAAAAACCCGAAACCCGCCTCCAGCGGGCCGATCGTATCCGTGTATTCATGGCCGCACAGGGGGAGTCCCGCTTCAAACCGCAGGCTGTCCCTCGCTCCGAGCCCTATGGGAAGAATTCCGTGCTCTTTTCCCGCCTCAAGCAGAAGATCCCAGAGTTCGGGGCCTTTCTCCCAGGGGACGTAGATTTCAAATCCGTCCTCACCCGTGTAGCCTGTTCTGCTCACGATGGCGGGAATGCCGCCGACCGCTGCGGAATCAGTGAACGTGAAGAACTTCAGGGCCCGGACGTCAAAAGTGCACACTTTCTCCAGGATTGCTTCAGCGGCAGGACCCTGGAGTGCGGCCTCGGCGGTCTTCATGGAGATGTTCTCAATAATGACGCCGTCAGCCGGAAGGTGGGTGCTGAACCAGTTCCAGTCCTTTTCCACGTTTGCCGCGTTCACCACGAGAAGATATTTTTCAGGGCTGTACCGGTACACCAGGAGGTCGTCCACCACTCCCCCGGATTCGGTGCACATAATGTTGTACTGGACCTGGAAGTCCTTCATCGCTGTAATATCGTTCGTCACCAGTTTTGAGATCCATTTTTCCGCATCCGGGCCCTCCACGGTGATCTCTCCCATGTGGGAGACATCGAACAGTCCCGCCTTTGACCGAACGTTCAGATGCTCGGCCTTGATGCCCGACGATTCATACTGCACCGGCAGCTCCCAGCCGCCGAAATCCACCATCCGTCCTCCTGCCGCCACATGCTGTTCATACATGGGAGTTCTCTTCATTCCCGTACCTCCTCTTTTCTGCCGATTGGGGCTTCTTCAAGCCAGTCGGCCACGTTTTCCATCTCGGGGGATTCCGGAAATCCTTCCCTGACCGCATTCGCCATTTCATTCCAGTTCAGCGGGATGCCGTTCAGCACTCCGGCAAGGGAGGCGATCATCTCGACGTCCATTGCGTCAGAGTAAATGACCGGGCCCGAAATCCTGTCCCCTTCGGTGTTGATCCTCAATTCGACTCCGCCCCAGCTGAAGCGGCGGCTGACGCACACTTCGCACTTCGGTGAGCGCCCCAATCTCCATTCCGCGGACGAGTGCTTTTCAAAAAGCGTCCTGAATTCACTGCTGTCGGGAAACCCTTGCTCCCGTACAGCTTCCTCGTGGCCATATTCTTCAAGGAACGCCTCTTCCATGGCGTTCTGCAGAGCCTCGATTTCAAGAGCGGGAGCTGCGTCCCGCAGGTTTATGACGCGGGATGAGACCGACGACACTCCCTTCGACTTCAGTTTCTCGGGGTCGACGTTCAGGTACCGGGAGAGCATGTCCATATCGGCTGAAAGTAGGAGAGTCCCGTGGTGAAGAGATCTGAACCTTGTGAGCTGGTATGCGTTTCCGGAAAACTTGCGGCCCGAGACGACGAGATCGTTTCTTCCCGAGAACTCCCCATGGATGCCGAGGGACCCGAGTGCATTGAGAACTGTTCCCAGCTGCCGCTCCATGCTGTAAAACTTTCTCGGAAGAATGAATGAATAATTCAGGTTTCCGAGGTCGTGGTAGACAGCCCCTCCTCCCGAGGTCCGGCGGGCGAGCCTGCCTCCTTCTGCCTCGAGCAGGTCAAGACGGCATTCCGCCCATGCGTTCTGGTTCCTGCCGATGACTACGGTCCGGGCGTTCTGCCAGAGGTAGAGGATCCCTTCGCCGTCAGAGCAGTCGCCTAGGAGAAATTCTTCCAGGGCAAGATTTTTCCAGGGATCATGTTCCTGTGAACGGACCAGGCGCACTCTTCGAAATACCACGGTCTCCCTCCTTGTTCCCGGTCGTCCGGGGGTGTCCGGAAATTCAGGGTCAGGGCGGCGAAATGCGTCCGGAAAATAGAGTATTATGTGTATTGCCGTCATGATATCCTCGCGCCGCCTGCGGGTCAATCAGGAAGCAAATCGCTTCAGGTGCAAGCATATCATAAAATACTATGCAGGGGTATATGCCTCCGAGAGGATCAACCCAAATATGCAATAATGCTCCGGAGCACAACAGGTCAGCATTCCTGTGACCCTTCATAAGGCCTGATAATTTGTCCTTTCTTTGCTACGCCCCTGACCTTTCCGAGAGCGTGAATATCTTCCAGAGGATCGCCGTCCAGTGCGACGAGATCAGCAATAAAGCCTTCCCTGACAACGCCTTTATCGGGCATGCCGCACAAAGCCGCCCCATTGACCGTAAGGGCTGCCAGTGCCTCTGCATGGGTAAAGCCGCTTTTCAGCATTGCGGATGCTTCCATTGAAGGATCGAAGCCGTGCGAATCTCCGCCGGCAGCCACCCGTACACCTGCCTTGCGGACTTTGCACAAAGTTTCATGATATCTTTCGATCATAGATTCTGCTGTTTTTCTCAACCGGGGGGGAGTTTTCGGATCGGCGAGGGCATCATAAACTGCTTTGTATGTCATCACGTAAAATGTCCCGTTCTCCGCCATCATTTCAATATCTTCATCAGAGAGAGACGCTCCATGTTCAATGGAATCAACTCCGGCACGGATCGCCCTGGCGGCTCCTACGCCGCCATAGGCGTGGACGGCGACCTTCAGGCCCAGTTCGTGAGCTTCCTCAACGGCAGCCCGTATCTCATCGAAGGAATACTGGGGATCGTAGGGGGTTCCCTGCCCGGAAAGGACATCAGAAACCATGAGCTTGATATATTCCGCGCCGCGCTTACGCTCCTGCCTGACGGCTTTTCTGAGGTCTTCCGGTCCGTCCGCCTCAAGACATACCCGCCATTTCGTAAATCCTGTACGAGAGATGCGATGACCGGGGACGATCAGGTCGGGTCCTGAAAAAAGTCCTTCCTGAAGGGCTTTCTTGATCTGGATATTGACAGCTCCCCTGGCCCCGGCATCCCGCACGGTTGTGACACCATTCTGAAGAAACCGGCCGCATACTCTCACAGCCCGCAATGCAAAGACCACCCCGACTTCGGCATCCGGAACATGTTCGGCAACTGAGTCCAGCGTTATGTGTTCATGACAGCTGAATAAGCCGGGGATCACGACGCGGTTGTCCCAGGAGATAAGGCTGCTGTTTTCGTCCGGCTGAACATGCCCGGGTATAATTGCCTGAATTTTTTCGTTTTCCGTAATAACTGTGGTTAGAGTTAAGGATACTGACTGACCCGGATTCCGTATTCCTGCGCAATGAATAAACTGCCTCAAAATAACCACTCCCCGCAATATGCTGTAAAACACACAATTATGTCCAGGCTGCAGACGATGGATTCCAACATTTCATTTGAACCTTTCACTGATGTATCAAAATTATATACTGCTGTCCCGAAAAACGGCCGAAAACTTTATAGTCCTTTAAATTTCTTTGTTTTAGGGGAGTTATCGCTTCTAAAAAAAGAGCACTGGATTTCCGAAAAGAGATTTCGAAAAATATGTATCCTGCATTAAAATCCATCTTTATGGTAATTGAGATATTATGGGTTCCGGACTTAAATCGGCTATTTTTTCATTTGCAGCAGGCAAAAGTATCTACCCTGACAGGCATGAAAGACTTATCAACAATTTTTCCGTGTTGAATTTAAGATTTTTAGTTTTAAGGTCAATACCAGCTGATACCTGGGAATCTCATTCGTTTCCTAAATTCGGTCCCTCGAAGATTGAGATGAATTCGGCTGTTTTTCATGCGGAACAAATCGGTTCCGATGCATATATTCTGAAAAAAGCAAAAAGAGGGGCGATACGCCATGGTTTCCCGCAAGAAAACAGAGATGGAAAAAATAATAGTCAGGCCTGATGGAGCGGAGATTCTTACGAAGGGGAAAGCCAGTGGGATACCGCTTCTCATGATCTCCGGTCTCGGGGGGGATTCAGAGTGCTGGGGAGGAATGTTCCCCCGCAAGCTGCGGGAGGGAGGCATCGCCCCCCTGGTGTACGATCCAAGGGGGCTCGGAAAGAGTTCCTCCGGCAGCATGGAGCCTTCAATTTCACTCTATGCAGACGACGCGGCGGCTGTACTTGAGGATCACGCCCCGGGAGGAGCTGTGCTTGGATGGTCAATGGGGGCTTCCGTGGCGATAGAGCTTGCCCTGTCCCGACCTGATCTGGTGACCAGGCTGATCCTCTGCTGTGGAAGCGGCGATCACGGGATGCTGGTCCGGCGGAACCAGGAAGTTTTCGGGCCCATTCTGGACCGGAAGGCCCCTGTTGCTGAACTTGCTTCCGTGCTTGGATCGCTGCTTCTGCCGTTGGATCAGGGAGGAAACACCCCTTTCGGCAGGGCATTTCTTTCGGCCATCAGGGATTCTTTTGTCCGCCACGAGGAGGGGATACGGTCACAGCAGAAAGCGCTCGCGGCATGTCCCCCGGCCATGTCCAGGCTGCATGAGATATCCGTTCCTGTGCTGGTGATCATGGGAGACCGCGACCTCCTGATCCCTCCCCGGGAAGGAGAAAATCTGGTCAGAGACCTGCCGGACGCCCGGCTCGAGATCCTTTCCGGAGGGCACGGGCTGATATATGAGCGTCCCGCTGAACTGGCAGAGCGCATCTGTTCCTTTCTGAGCGTCCACGGGAAGGATTTCGGGTCTCCCTGCCCGGCCGGGGATGAACGGCGCCCCTGAACATGGGCCGCGGGAGGATGGCGAAGACCCCGGCGGGAAATCCCGAGCCGAAGAACGGCTTGGGGAAGACCACCACCACAAGCGCGCCGTTTTCCGGGATCCTGTCCAGGTTGGCCGGAAGCCCGATCTGGTATTTGTCCTGTCCGAGGACGCAGGATTCGCAGGTGTGATCCCTCTTCTCCTTAGAGAATCCGGGCCGCCTGGGGATTTCCGTTTTGCGGCACATCGTCATGAGAACATTCCCCGGCACCGTTATCCTGCCCTTCGCCGATAGGGCAGCAGCGTGAAATGGTACAATCCGTTCAGGTTTGATGCAGATCACCGATATGGAGGTTCCCGGCCATGATGAAGAAGCTTCGTTTTTTTTTGAAGGATTCTATACGAAAGACAGTGGACTTTTCGGCGACACGTCAGAGCCTCGGCTATCCGCCGCCTCCGGTGGAGAAACCGGCCCCCGGGGACACGGCAGTTATTCCCCTGCCACGGCCGGGCGAATGGAAGGGAATCTGCGGAATTCCGGTGGAAGAAGCCATTTCCCGGAGGCGCTCCGTGAGGAAGTATTCTTCCCTTCCGCTCTCACTGGATGAGCTCGCTTTTCTCCTCTGGGCGACACAGGGTTTTCGCAGCACCCCTGACCCTGAGGGGGGATTCCGTACCGTTCCCTCGGCCGGATGCCGTCATCCCTTCGAGACGTATATAACCGTTTTCCGGGTCGAGGGGCTGAACAGGGGCCTGTACAGGTACCTTCCCGTTGAACACGGACTGATTTTTCTCGGCTGCCCCGAACACCTGGAGGCACGGGCAGCGCAGGCCGCCATGGGCCAGCCTTTTGCGGGGAAATCAGCCGTGACCTTTATCTGGACAGCGATTCCCTCGAGGACGGAGTGGCGATATGGGGAGGCCTCCGTGAAGGTGATCGCGCTGGATGCCGGGCATGTCTGCCAGAACCTCTACCTGGCATGCCAGGCAGTCAGGGCCGGTACCTGCGCCATTGCCGCATACGACCAGGAGGCTGCCGACGGGCTTATCGGCGTAGACGGGGAGGAGGAGTTCGTGGTCTACATGGCCCCGGTCGGGAAGACCGGAATTTTTACACGTTCGTGACAAAGTGGTGACAGCAGCCTGACACATCTTCTGAACTCCGGTCGTATCCTTTCCCCAGGAGGTGGTTGAAGATGATGAACAAAATATTCGGTACACTGATTGCGGTTTGTGTTTCCCTTGCCGGGTTCGTTGCCGATCCCGCTCCGGCTTTTCAGGCCGGGGACGACGTGGACGTGGTTTTCGAGGCCGGCGCTGATATGCCGGTGGTCGAGAGCGGAGGATCACGGAAGGTGACGATACGTGCCCTGGTGCGTCCGTCGGGCAGGCGGGCAAGGAACCGGGCCCCCCTGGCGGTGGCGCTCGTGCTTGACAAGTCGGGATCCATGTCCTCCGACGGCAAGATGGAGAATGCGAAAAAGGGTGCCCTTGAGGCGCTCAGGATGCTCGGTGCCGGCGACGCTGCGGCAGTTGTCGTGTATGACAACAGGGCCACTGTACTCGTGAGAGCCAGGGAAGTGGGGCATGGCAGCGGGGAGCCGGAATTCTACCGGGCTATCCAGCGGCTTCACCCGGGAGGATCCACTGCCCTCTATGACGGTGTGACACGTGGAGCTGTCGAGCTGCAGTCTTTCGCTGACGAAGGGTTTATTCCCCGCATAGTCCTCCTTTCCGACGGGATAGCAAACGTGGGACCGTCTTCGGCGGGAGATCTCGCCGCTCTCGGGAGGAGTCTCTCCAGGCAGGACATAACCATCACCACCATCGGACTCGGACTTGACTACAACGAGGACCTCATGACGGCTCTGGCCGCGGCGAGCGGCGGGAATGCCTACTTTGCCAGGCACGCCGGAATGCTCCCGGAAATTTTCGCACGGGACATGGAGGATGCCCTGGACATCACGGCCAGAAAGGTCAGGGTCACGCTGCGATGCCCCGACGGGGTGCGTCCGCTCAGGATAGTGGGACGGGAGGGGAAGCAGGACGGCGATACCCTTGAGGCTTTTATCGACAACGTGTACGGCGGGGAAAAATACGCCCTCTTCGAGGTAGAGCTGCCTGAAAAGGAAGCAGGGTACGTGCTTCATGCAGCCGATCTGGAGCTTGAGTACGCAGATGCCGCGACAGGAGCACTTGTGAGGAAACAGGCGTCGGTTTCCGTCTCGTACACGGAGGACCCGTCGGAAGCCGAGAAAAGCCGCAACGGGGACATCGTTTCCCAGGCGGTGATCGCAAGAAACGCCGAGATACGCGAGGAGGCAGTTCGTCTTGCGGACGAGGGAAAAGCCGGAGATGCGGCGAAACTGCTGGAACAGAGGGGAAAAGAGATCCAGGCCATCGCCCCCATGGCAGGTGCGGCCGCTCCGCAGCTGGCCCGGGAGGCGGAGAGCTTTGAAGGGCTTGCAGAGAGCCTGTTCTCCAGAGGAACATTTTCCACAATGGAACGGAAAGCCGTGATCAACGATGCCTACATGCAGAAAAACCAGCAGGCTCCAGTAAGCGGAGACGTGGAAGGCGAAGAGCCGGAGAGCGGGGATGTACAATAAAGAATAAGCCGTTGTTTTGGGGGGAAAGGTGATCCCTTTCCCCAAAACGGCAGAAAACGGAAGGAGGGGGAGACATGGTGCAAAAAAAAGAAAAACGTACCGGAAAGAGACCTGCGGTCCCTCTTCCCCTCGTCGCAGTTTTTGTACTGGCGGTGCTTTTGCCGAGCACCGTCCTCAGTTTTCTGGCTCTCAGGTCCGCCGACAGGGAGGCTGTTTACGTGGAGCGGAGCCTGGAAGCGGCCCTTCTCGCGGAGGTCAATCTTGCGGCGAACCGCATATCAGCCCTGCTTGACGGTCTCGCCTCAGATCTGAACAGGGAGGCTGCATCCATCCCGTTGGACTCGGGGAGCATGAGAAACTGGAGGCGGGAAGTCACGGCCGCGGCATTTCCCTTTCTTCTGAAGGACGGTATCCTGACCATTCCGGAGGGGCAGGGTTCTCCCCCTGAGCAGGAGGCGTTCCGCTCCTCTTTCGGAAGTTTCCTCGGGGGGGGAGGACAGATCCCTGTTTATGACCATATAGCGGGAGTCTACAGAAAGGAAATGGGGGCATTCTCCTCCCGGGAGGTTTCGCTGCCGCTTTTGGACACCGGGAAATACGGAGCGGAAACAACTTCCGTACTTCCGTCCCCCCGTGAGCCCCTGGAAGAGAGCAGACCGGAGAAGGACGCTCCTGCAGCTGCAGCTCCCGCGCCTTCATCCTGGCCGGGGTTGACTCAGACGCTCGGAAAGAAAGCCTCACGGCCTGCAGTTTCGGACGGAATAGCCATGCAGCAGATGCAGAGCATTATGACATCCGACCCCGCTGTCCGTGAAGAGGTCTTTCAAAAGGCGGAGGAGGAGGGGTTTGCCCTCCTTCAGCGCAACGTTGCTCCCCAGGCGGGGGCTGTCTCCGGCACGGACAGGGAGGAACGGTCGAGGACCGTGGCAAAGGGGAAGACGTTCGCCGAGCTTCGTATTGAATCATCGGGAGGCTTGCTTCCCCGACGCACGGACAGGGGGCTTGACCTGATTTACTGGCTGGACCGGGGGAACGGGGATGCCTCGGGTTTTTTCCTGGACAGGGACGCACTCAGGGACATGATTGCCGGGGCGGCACCCGATCTCCTCACCGAAGTCAGGGTGCTCGCCGTACTTGATGACCGCGGAGAGCCGCTTGCCAGCCCTGAGATCTCCGCTCTGCCCGACTGGAGACGTCCCTTTGTAGCGAGAGAGATTTCCCCGCTTCTGCCCGGCTGGGAAGCGGGTTCCTGGCTCGTCGACCCTGAATTTGTCTCTTCCCGGGCACGTTTTGCCGTTCTGGCCGTATGGATCCTCACAGCGGTACTCTTCGTGGTGATACTGGCCGGTGGAATCTCAGTCATCCGGATGCTTTCTTCGGAGATCCGGACCGCGAGACAGAAGGCTACCTTTGCGGCCAGCGTATCCCATGAGCTCAAGACCCCTCTCACATCCATACGGCTCTTTGCGGAGATGCTCCTCTCGGGGCGCACACGCAGCGAGGAAAAGAGAAAAGAATACCTCCGCACCATGGTTTCCGAGGCTGAAAGGCTCTCCCGGCTGGTGGACAACGTGCTCACCTTTTCCGGGAAGGGGAACGGAGGGCAGAAGCTCGCCATGGAACCCCTCGACCTTGGGGAACTTGCAGCCGGGACAGTGGCGCAGCTTCAGCCTCACCTGTCGGGGAACGGCTTTTCCCTGTCATTCAGAGGGGAGGAAGCTCTGCCCGTGAGAGGTGACAGGGAGGCGCTCAGGCAGGTGATCATGAATCTCCTGTCCAACGGGGAAAAATATTCCGGCGACCGCAGGGAGATCACTGTGGAGTGCAGCGCGAAGAACGGCATGGCCGTTATCGATGTTCTCGATAGGGGGATAGGTGTGGATCCCGGCCATTCGGAGAAAATATTCCAGGAGTTCTTCAGGGAGGATGACTCCCTTGCCGCACCGAAAGGGGGGGCAGGACTGGGGCTTTCCATTGCGAGGGACATTGCCCGCCGCCACGGGGGAGATGTGCTGTACGCACCCCGGGAGGGGGGGGGAAGCATTTTCTCGCTCCATCTTCCCCTTGAAGGAAACGGTGAAAATTTCAGGAGGTGAAGCCGTGAACGAACGTATTCTCGTGGCAGAGGATGATCCTTCTATACTGACTGCCGTGGCCGACCTGCTCGAAAGCGAGGGGTACGGGGTCGAAACGGCAATGGACGGCAAAACCGCCCTCCACCTGTTTCAGGTTTCCCCTCCTGACCTGGTGCTCCTCGATGTGATGATGCCCGGAATGAACGGATACGACGTATGCCGTGCCATACGGGGGCAGGACGTCCGTGTGCCCGTGGTGATGCTTACTGCCAAGGGGCAGGAAGTGGACAAGGTCGTCGGTCTTGAACTCGGTGCGGACGACTACATCGTAAAGCCTTTCGGGATGTCCGAGCTTCTTGCACGGGTGAGGGCAGCTCTCAGGAGAGGAGCCCTGCCCCGTGAACCGCTCCCGGGAACTTCCGGAAGTGTTTCTGCGCAATTCGGCGACGTGTCCGTTGATTTTGAAGCAATGAGCGGGCAGAAGGGAGGATCCCGGTTCTTCCTGACGCCGAAGGAGGCGGCGCTTCTTCGTTTCCTGGTGGACCACGGAGGAAAGGTCGTATCGAGGGAAGTCCTCCTGGAGGAGATCTGGGGGATCGACTGCGAGGTGACCACCAGGACCGTAGACCAGCACGTGGTACGCCTTCGCCAGAAAATAGAGGATGACCCTTCCCGGCCTGTTTTTCTGCAGACTGCCCACGGTGCCGGGTACCGTTTTGTCCTCTCCCCGGCTGATTTATAACAGCCTTTTCAATGAACGGCATGTCCCCGGCAAAAATTTTCTTGACACTTCAGGGATTGGAACGTACAATTTTACTTGTCTGATGAGCAGATATCTCTGAAATTTTCCCCACAGCGGGGGGTCGCAATGGATCCCATACGGAAGACGCGGTTATCGGAACAGGTGGTTGAGGCTATTGAGACCATGATCTCCCAGGGGAATTATGCCCCGGGCGACAGGTTCCTTTCCGAAAATGAGCTGGGGAAGGAACTCCATGTCAGCCGCTCCTCCGTCAGGGAGGCGGTCCGGATCCTTGAAGTACGGGGCAGGGTCTCTGTCCGCCACGGAAGAGGAATTTTCATCGCAGAACCCCCGGAGGGGGACTCCTTTGCAGAATGGGTCAGGGATAACCGGGCTTCCATAATCGATCATTTCGAAGTCCGCATGATCATAGAACCGAAAGCGGCGTGGCATGCTGCGTCAAAGGCCGACGAGGATTCTCTGAAAGCCATGGAAAAGACATGCGAACTGTTCGAGGCGAACGCAGGAAAACAGGATATGGCCGTACTCGTGAAGGCCGACAGCGAGTTTCACCGACTCATCGCACGGTCGACAAACAACAGGACCCTTTATTTCCTCATGAAGACCATGACGAGATCCCTCTCCGAGGGATGGATCACCAGTCTCCATATTCCCGGACGGATCGAAAAAACAATCGGAGAACACGGCGCCATCCTCGACGCCATAAGGGACAGGGACCCGGAGCGGGCGGAAGGCGAAATGATGCGTCACCTGTCGAACGCACTCTCGGACATCCGGGATTCCATGATTCGCTGAACCGACTTTCAGGGGAGGGATGTACGTGCTGCGAATCACCACGCTGATCGAGAATTCTCCCGGGGAGCATCACGGACTGAAAAACGAGCATGGCATATCGTTTTTCATTGAGAAGGACGGGCACAAGATCCTCTTCGATTCCGGGCAGTCCGGCGCCTTTCTCTCAAATGCCGCGAAGATGAACATAGACCTCTCGGACCTTGAACACGTGGTGCTGAGCCACGGTCACTACGACCACTCCGGCGGATTCCGCTCCCTGTGTTCAGTTGCCCGAAGCTTTACCCTCTGGACCGGTGAGGGGTTCTTCACCCCCAAGTACGCTTTCAGGAACGGTGCGTACGATTACCTCGGCAACGACTTCGACGAATCCTTCCTCTCCATGGAGGGGATCAGCCACTCCATTCTTTCCGCCCCGCTCAGGGAGATCCTGCCGGGGGTTTTTCTTCTCACGAATTTCCCCCGGATCTATCCGGAAGAAAAAATCAATCCCAGGTTTTTCCTGCTCAGGGACGGGGAGTTCGTTCAGGATCCCTTCGATGACGAAGTACTCCTTGCAGTTGAGACCGGTGAGGGGCTGGCAGTGCTCCTGGGCTGCTCTCACCCGGGAATGCGCACCATGCTCGAAGCAGTCAGGGAGAGGCTGAGAAGGCCTATCCGTGCAGTCGTCGGGGGGGCACATCTGGTGGAAGTTCGGGGAAGCGGACTTGAAAAATCTTTCGAGTACCTTCAGAATAGTGGTATAGAATTCGTGGGAGTATCCCACTGTACGGGAAACGACGCAATGGAACGGCTGGGCCTTTCATGCCCCAATTTTTTCCGCAACGTGACGGGCAGTTCCCTGTTTTTCGGGCAGCCTTCCGCACAGTCCGGCGCAGCAGGACCGGAGAAGTGATCAGTCCCCGGTCCGGAGAAACACCAATACAAAGGAGGTTACAAAAATGTGGACTCTGAGAAAAGTGTTGTTTGCGCTCCTGGTTTCCGTCCTTGTCGCAGGGGCATTTATGCCCGCCGTGGTGGAGGGCGCCGACGCCCCGAAGAAGATCGTCTGGAAATCCTCCGGACACGGCCCCGCTTCCGATCCTTCCCAGATTTATCATGATATGCTCTGCAAGGCAATTACCGAGGCTTCAGGCGGCCGCCTGGAGATCAAGCCCTTCGTCGGCGGATCGATCGTTCCCGCCTACAAGGAGGTCGACGCTGTCCACGAGAACGTGCTGCAGCTCTGCTACACATGCCCCATGTACAATCTCGACAAGTGGTCGGCGGCAGGCCTGATCAGCTCCCGCCCAGGCGCTCTTGCCGGCGAGGCTCTCCGTGCCTGGTTCAACTACGGCGGCGGTGCGGACCTGATGAACAAGATGATGGAAGGCTACAACGTGATGACCTTCCCCGGCGCTCTTTCCCCCCTTCCTGAAGAGGTGTTCTTCCACTCCAAGAAGAAGATCGAGACTGTTGAAGACCTGAAGACCATCAAGGCCCGCTGCATGGGAGACGCAGGGGAGATCCTCAAGAGGATGGGCATGGCCACGGTCATCCTTCCCGGCGGCGAACTCTACGAGGCCATGAAGCGCGGCACTATCGACGCCTTCGAATACTCCACCCTCGCTTCCAACTGGAACATGCATTTCAATGAAGTGGCGGAATACGTCTATCTTTCCCCCGTCCGCGCCCCGAGCGATCCCCAGGTGTTCTTCGTGAACAAGGATGCCTGGAACGCGCTGCCGAAGGACCTGCAGCTCCTCGTACAGACCTTCATCGACCGCTTCGCCCAGGCCCAGCACGAGTACCTCGTCTACGAGTCCATCGTCGCCCTCGAGAAGTTCAAGAAGGCGGGCAACCAGGTCCTGAAGGTCCCCGCCGAGGTCAACGCCGCCCTTGCAGCCGAAGCCGCCAAGTTCTACGAGGAAAAGGTGGCCAGCGAACCGGCGATTTTCGGGGAGATCTACAACTCCATGAAAGCATTCGGCGAAGCCTACGAGACGATGAAATAACCGCGGTCCCGCGGTATTTCGCAAGGAGAAGGGGCAATGTCGTCCTTAAGGAGAATACTGAAATTCATAGATACCGTCAGCAAAACGTCCGGCTGGGTGGCGAAGTGGTTCGCCCTGGTCCTTGTGTTCGCGGGAACCTACGAGGCTGTCGCGCGCCATTTCTTCAACGCTCCCACTGCTTGGGCCTATGACGTGCTGTGCATGTCAGGAGGCGCCCTGTATCTTCTGGGCGCCTCCTATGACTACCTTCACGAAGCTCACACGCGGGTGGACATGTTCTACAACATGCTCCCTCCCCGGGGAAAGGCTTTCATGAACGTGATCTGTTCTCTCTTTCTTTTCTTCCCCCTCATGCTGGTCATGTTCAAGCTCGCCTTTTCGTGGGCCGTACGTGCAGTGACCATCAAGGAAGTGTTCTTCAACAGCTTCTGGTATCCCCCCGCATGGCCCTACCGCACCGTCTTCGCCGTCGGGCTCTTTTTCCTCCTTCTGCAGGGGGCGGCGAACCTTGTGCGGGATTTTTATTTTATGGTGAGGGGTGAGACTCTTGATTGAACTCAGTGCTGAAGCTGTCACTGCCATTATGCTGGGAGGAGTCTTCGTCCTTGTGATGACGGGGTTCCCCATCGCGTTCGTCATTGGGAGCGTGGCCTTTTTTACAGGCCTCGCCGTATTCGGACCTACCACCACATTCCATATCCTGTACAGCCGGTTCTACGACCTGTCGCTGAACTATCCCTACCTGGCGGTTCCCCTCTTCACCTTCATGGGTGTCATCCTGCAACATTCAGGGGTCACGAAGGACCTGTACCAGAGCCTTTACGAGGCCATGGGAAGGCTGCGGGGCGGTCTGGCCGTGGTGACCATCCTGTTCGGGACGATCCTCGCCGCCTGCCTGGGTGTCATCGCGGCATCCGTCACCATCCTGACCCTCATTGCCCTTGCCCCCATGATCACCAGGGGATACGACAAGTCCCTGGCGGCAGGGTCCATCGTTGCGGCGGGAACCCTCGGCATTCTTATCCCGCCGAGTATCATGCTCGTGGTCTATGCTCCCCAGGCGGGGCTCTCGGTGGGACAGATGTTCATGGGAGCGGTCTTTCCCGGCCTCCTGCTTTCCGCCTTTTACATGCTGTATGTCGTCATACGCTGCCGCCTGAATCCGGCTCTCGGGCCGGCTATCCCTGAAGACCAGATCACTCCGTTTGATACGGCAAAACTTTTGCGCCTTCTCAAGTCACTGGTTCCGCCTATCCTCCTGATCGCCGCAGTGCTCGGCACCATATTCGCCGGAATAGCACCCCCCACCGAGGCGGCAGCGGTGGGATGCTTCGCGTCCATCCTCCTTGCCATCGGGTACGGGAAGTTCAGCTGGGGGCTCATGAAGCGGGCTTCCCTTGAGACCATGAAGGTGAGCGCCTTCGTGGTGATGATCGCCGCCATGTGCTACGCCTACGTAGGTATCTTCATGAACGCCGGTGCGGGAGACGTGGTGGCGGAGTTTATCCTCTCCGTGCCAGGCGGGAAATGGATGTCCTTCTTCGTGATCATGGCCATCGTCTTTCTCCTGGGCATGTTCATCGAGTGGATCGGCATCGTGTTCATCGTGGTTCCCATCTTCTCCCCTATCCTGACTGCCCTTGGCTTCAATCCCCTCTGGGCGGGCATGATGATCTGCATCAACATGCAGATGGCCTTCCAGACGCCGCCCATGGCCATGTCCATCTTTGTCCTGAAGGGAACGGCGCCGAAGGAGCTGGGTGTGACCATCGGGGATATCATCTGGGGAGTCATCCCCTTCATCCTGATTATCATGGTGGTGCTGGTGATCTGCTCCATCTTCCCGGAGATCATCCTCTGGCTTCCGGAAAAGATGATCGGTACGGCGTGATCCAAAGGTCTTTGCGAAGCAGTGCAGAAAGCATCCCGGAAATCCGGGATGCTTTCTCTATCTTCAGGATCTCCCCGGATATTCCACGTCGCCGGGAACCCCGGCGACGTGCTCAATGGGCGGCAGGAAAGGGGGACAGGCTCTTTTCCCTCCCTGCCGCACCTCTTCCGCCTCGATGGCGGCCCTCTCCCTGTCGAGGCCGCTGTCCCGTTCATATTCAGGACAATGACAGCACTTTCAGGGCATGGAAAAAAGGAGCATCATTTGTGACCGGTTGTGAAGTATCATATTCGGGAAGAAACAAAAAAAGGAGATGGAACAGGAATGCAGGATTATTCACACGGTCTGCGGATAGTGGAAAATATCCCGCTGGATACTGTTGTGCTGGAGCGGATGATAGCGGATCCGGATGATCTTCATCTCGTCTGGCCCCAGGCGGAATATCCTTTCAACCACCAACAGTGGCGGGCGGAGCTGGATCCCGCAAACGGCACGGTCTCATTTCTCGTGTATACGGAAGATGAATGTCCCGTCGGCCATGGAGCCCTCGCTCCTGTTTGCGGGGACAGGGATTCCGTTATGGTGCGGTTTCTGTATATTTCCCCCGAATTGCGCAGCAGGGGAGCGGGAAGGGAATTGCTTTCCCTGCTGGAAAAGCGCGCGAAAGAAACGATGGGAGTGCGCCGCCTTATCCTGAAAGTCAGAACGTACAATGAGCGGGCAATGAACTGCTACGGGAAGTTCGGTTTCCGCGAGTACTCCCGGGAAGGTACCCTTGTGATGATGGAAAAGGAAGTTTTTTGACCGGTACCTTCGGGCGGGGACGCCCTGGTCTTCTTCTGCGTTTGTTCCCCCAGGTTCGTTCCTGAGGCGTATGA
>Ga0209723_1002604_pt1 | contig 23805 bp, 20 predicted proteins | sample BiotimSIPDNA_2_FD_185750 | JGI IMG/M metagenome (GOLD analysis project Ga0209723, IMG submission 185750) | Anaerobic biogas reactor microbial communites from Washington, USA - Biogas_R2 time_0 SIP DNA (SPAdes) (version 2) | ecosystem: Engineered > Bioreactor > Anaerobic > Unclassified | place...
ATCAAGCATCTTACTTTTTTCTTTCTTTGTGGCTCCTCGATACAACTTCCACATTTTGTGTAAGTACTTCCGTCTTTCATTGATTGTCATTTCATCTTTTTCGGACATCGCTAGCTCCAGTAACATTTTCTTTTGAGCTAACGATACTATTTCAGTAACATTTTAGATGAACTAACGCGGGTATTTGCCCCTAAGTCTTTCCGGTGGTAAAATCCGAGTAGATAATAATATTGTTTTTGGAGGTTTTATGGAACAGCAAGTAGCTAGTTTTGCTGTCAAGAAGGGTCTTGCACAGATGTTAAAAGGCGGCGTGATTATGGACGTGGTCACCCCCGAACATGCCCGCATCGCAGAGGATGCCGGCGCAGCAGCCGTGATGGCGCTGGAACGGGTGCCGGCTGATATCCGCGCAGACGGCGGTGTGGCGCGCATGAGCGACCCAGAATTGATACTGAAAATCATGGATACGGTCAGTATCCCTGTTATGGCCAAGGTGCGCATTGGGCACTTCGTGGAAGCGCAAATCTTGGAAGCCTTGGGGGTGGATTATATCGATGAATCTGAAGTGCTCACCCCGGCAGATGAAGCCCATCATATCAACAAGCACGATTTCAAAGTGCCTTTTGTTTGCGGCTGCAGGAACTTAGGCGAGGCGCTGAGGCGCATCGGCGAAGGCGCTGCCATGATCCGCACCAAGGGCGAGGCCGGCACGGGCGATGTGGTCGAGGCTGTGCGGCATGCGCGCACGGTTTTTGGCGAGATCCGCACGCTTCTCAGCATGCCGGCAGAAGAGGTGATGGCCTTTGCGAAGAACATCGGTGCCCCTTACGAGGTGTGCATGGAAGTGCGCGCCCAGGGTAAGCTGCCGGTGGTCAACTTTGCCGCGGGCGGGATTGCCACCCCGGCGGATGCAGCTTTGATGATGCAGCTGGGCGTGGACGGCGTTTTTGTAGGTTCAGGTATATTCAAATCTGGCGACCCTGCCAAGCGCGCTGCCGCGATCGTTAAGGCAACCACGCACTATCAAGATGCCAAGATATTGGCAGAGGTATCGAAGAATTTGGGCGAGCCCATGGTCGGGCGCCAAATTTCCAGCATTCCTGACCAAGACCTGATTGCAGACCGCGGCTGGTAAACCAGCAAGCGCGGCAGGCAAACACATGAAAATTGGCGTATTGGCGCTGCAGGGCGATTTTGAGGAGCACCTCAAGATCCTGGATAGGCTTAACGTCCAGGGTGTTGAGGTGCGCCTGCCTGGGCAATTGGCAGACCTGGACGGGCTGATCCTCCCGGGCGGCGAATCCACCACGATTGGCAAAATGGCGGTGGATTACGACCTGATTAAGCCTTTACGCGCTTTTGGGATGGCTAAACCCACCTGGGGGACCTGCGCAGGGGCGATATTGCTCTCTAAAGATGCGCGCAGGCAGCAGCCGCTGCTCAATTTAATGGATATGACCGTGCAGCGGAACGCATTCGGGCGCCAGGTCTCTTCGTTCGAGGTGGCGCTGGATGCGCCATTCTTAGTCCATGAAGGGGAGGAAGAACGGCCTTTCCATGCCATTTTCATCCGCGCCCCAATTATTGAAAGTGTTTCCGGGTCAACCAAGGTGCTTTTGAGCCTGGAAGACGGGCGCATTGTGGCTGCCCAGCAGGGGCACCTTTTAGCCACGTCGTTTCACCCAGAACTGACTGACGATGTGCGCTTTCACCGCTATTTTTTGGAGTTGATTAACCCTGATCCGTCCTCTCGCCTGGTATGATTTGCCAGACCTTCGCAGAAGGTCAGACCGGCTGCACAGCTTAGACAGTATCGCTTATCTCACGCACAGCCATCCTCTAACCCTGCAAAATTTAATTAAGCAATTGAATCCTGCCAGCAACTTCATCAGCACGGTTTGTGAACCGGAGGGCTGGGAGGGATTTTTGGCTGCACAAGTGCGGCATCGGCTGGGCGAGCAATTTGCACAAATGTCTTATCTTATTGCGGATGCACAAGTGGAATTGGACGCGGTGCCGGGATTTTTGGAAGAGATCATCAAGGACTGCGGGGAGAAAGGGGCTTTTTACCTGCTGAGCGACCTAAAAAGTGACTCTGCGCTTATCGAGGCCTTCCGGCGGGCTGATTTTAGCGTGTGGGCAAAGCAGCGTTTTTACCAATTGGAGGATACGGCGAACTGGGGCGAGCAGACAAGCGCCGGGTGGCGGCTGTGGGGCAACGCGGATCTGAAAGCCATCCAGGCGCTGTGTAAGAACCTGGTGCCCAAGTTATTTCAAAACTTTGAACCGCTGACGCGCAGCGCTACGACTGTGTTGGTGAATTACGCCCCGGATGGGTCTTTGGTGGGCTTTGTGGACGTCAATTTTGGGCCTAAGGGCATCGTGGCCTTGCCGTTGATGCTGCCTGAGTACGCGGATGAGCCCAAGGTGATTTTGGACATGCTTGCCGCCTTACCAGAACCTGGGCACAGACCGATTTATATTTGCGTCAGGTCATACCAGCCTTGGCTTGAAGACCTGATGCAGCGGCTGCCGACACAAAGCAGCAGCGAACATGTGCTGATGATCAAGTTCATGGCCGTCAGGCAGAAAGGGCACAGCCTGCTGAAAGTGCGCGGCTTTGAAAAACGCGCGGATAACGGGGTGCCGGTGGTGCGCAGTGGTTGTAATAAGTAATTAATGAGCTTATACCCACTCACAGTAAAACAAGAAAATGCGTTAAAATAAAAGGTCGGTCATCATAGATGATCGATTTATTTGACTTGATAAGGTTTTTAAAAAAGGTATGAATCAAACACAAAAAATTACTGATGACCTGGAAGCATTGCTTAGCGTTCTGCCGCAGGACATCACTGATAGGGTCAGCGCTCTAAACGACAGCGACAACCTGCTGGAAGTCATTATGGACCTGGGCAGGCATCCGACCGCGCGCTTTGTCGGGCGGGAAGTCGTGCTGGTGGCGCGCGAGATCACCTCGGCAGACCTGGCTTACGTGACAGACCGGATTGGCGAATTTGATGCCGATAACCGGGCAGGCTTGGAGCGCACCTTACACCGCATCTCAGCCATTCGCAACCGGCGCGGGCATATCGTCGGCCTGACCTGCCGGGTTGGGCGGGCTGTGTATGGCACGATTGACATCATTGAAGATTTGATCAAGACCGGCCAGAGCATTTTGATCCTTGGCCGGCCTGGGGTTGGCAAGACCACCATGCTGCGCGAAGCTGCGCGCATCTTAGCAGAGAGCAGGCGCGTGATCATCGTGGACACCTCGAACGAGATCGGCGGTGACGGCGACGTGCCGCACCCCGCGGTTGGCGCAGCCCGGCGCATGCAGGTTGCTAAACCCTCCCTGCAGCACGAGGTGATGATCGAGGCCGTGGAAAACCATAACCCCGAAGTGATTGTGATTGACGAGATCGGCCGAGAGCTGGAGGCACAAGCAGCCCGCACGATTGCTGAACGCGGCGTGCAGCTGATCGGCACGGCGCACGGCAATACCCTGGAAAACATCCTGCTCAACCCGACCCTTTCAGACCTGATCGGCGGGGTTGAGTCGGTGACGCTCTCAGACGACGAAGCCAGGCGCCGGGGCACGCAAAAAACCGTCCTGGAGCGGCGCGCACCCCCCACCTTTACCGTCTTAGTGGAAATCCAAGACCGACACCGCATTGCGGTGCACCCGGATATTGCCGCCGCGGTGGATTCGATCCTGCGCGGGTACCCGCTGCCGCCCGAAATTCGCTTCAGGGATGCGAATAATAAGATCCATGTGCAAAAACCTCTGCTGCCAACTGCCAGCACGGCAACACAGAGCCTTAAGCGCGGGACGGGTATGGAGAAAACGCCCTTTCAACGCAATGGCAGTGATAAACGCCAACAGCCGCGCTACGAAACCATAATAGAATCCGCGCCGCAGAGCGTCAAATCAAGCGATATTAAACAGCGCAGCTTGTATGCCTACGGTGTGGCACGCAACCGCCTGATCCAAACCATCAAATATCTGGGCGTGCCTGCACGGGTGGTGAGAAACCTCGAAGAAGCTGATACATTCGTCACGCTGAGGCGCTACTTCCGCGAACGCCAACAGCCCATTTTGGACGCAGAGGATAAGGGCGTGCCGATTTTTGTGCTTAAGTCGAACACGGTAGCGCAAATCGAGCAATTTTTGGCTGATTTATTCAACATTCAAACGCCGGCTGAACGATTCAACTCGCCGGTTGAAGCCAGCGACCAAACCCAATTGGCCATCGATGCGGTTTTGAACGGTGAAAAATTTGTGGACCTGCCGCCTGCGACCGCTACCATCAGGCGGTTACAGCATGATATGGCGCGCGAAGCGGATTTGATTTCACAATCATATGGCAAAGAGCCGAACAGGCACGTTCGCATCTACAGGGATTAGGCTATGTTTATTACATTTGAAGGGCCAGAGGGCAGCGGCAAAACCAGCCAGCTACCCGGGTTAGCAAAATTTTTGGAAGGCGAAGGCTACCAGGTTGTGCGCACGCGCGAACCAGGCGGCACCAAAATCAGCGACCAGATTAGGGCAGTGTTGACTGACCTGGGCAATAAAGAGCTGCACCCGCGCACAGAAATTTTGCTCTTTTTGGCTGCCAGGGCACAGCTGGTGGAACAGGTCATCAAGCCTGCGCTTGCTGAGGGCAAGCTGGTGCTGTGTGACCGCTACGGCGACTCCACGCTGGCTTACCAGGGTTATGGGCATGGGCTGGATCTGGAGGCACTCAGGAATATGCTGGCCTTTGCGACTGATGGCCTGAAGCCAGATTTGACCGTGTATCTGGATATTGACGTGGAAGCCGGCTTGCAGCGTAAACGCAAGGTGGATGAGTGGAACCGCCTGGATGCGTATGAAATTTCATTTCATCAACGCGTGCGTGACGGATACCATCAATTAATAGCCCTAGAGCCCGAGCGCTGGGCGATGGTCGATGCGGCGCTTCCCAAAGACGAGGTACAAAGCCAGATTCGCAAAGTTGTCATGGCTAAGCTGGGCCGGGATTTAAAGGCATAATATTTATTGCACAATCAAACGGCTTTTCAAAATTAAGGAAGGCTGTGACACTATTGAAAGGTTAATGATGAAAATTTCAAGGAAAATTTTATTGGTAGTACTATTTACGGCGCTTATCATGAGCGGGTGCAAGGTAAAAGAGTTCACCCCGCCAGCTGAGGAGCCTGTTGTGGTCGACACACCTGCAGTTGTGGTGACTGAGCCCGAGGAAGAAGCCCCCGTGGACGTTGCCCCGGTGGTCATAGATGAGGCCACGCTTTTTGACGAAAACGGGAAGATGGTCTGTAATGTTGTGCCCGGCTTTCTCTCAGGCGATTCAGAAGAAAAGCAACGGGTGTATGACCTGATTGGCCCGGTTACCGATGAGGACGCGGTGATTGGCCCCGAGGATGCAAAACTGACCATCATCAAATACAGCGATTTTCAATGCCCATACTGCGGGCAAACTTACACTGTGCTTGAGGAATTGATCAAGAATTACCCAGATGACGTCCGGCTCGTATTCCGCCATTTACCGCTTAGTTCAATCCACCCCAACGCCAACTTAGCCTCCCAGGCTACTGAAGCAGCTGGGCTGCAAGGAAAGTTTTGGGAAATGTACGCTATTTTGTTTGAAGAACAAGCCAGCTGGTCATCTTTATCTACGGAAGACTTTACAACCTGGCTAGCAGCGCAAGCTGACACGCTGGAAATGGATGCAGACCAGTTCACTACTGACCTTACAAGCGACGCGGTTGTAACCAAGGTCTCGGATAGTTACACCAAGGCGACTTCAGTTGGTTTGTCGAGCACGCCGACTTTGTTTGTCAATGGCAATTTCATGGGCAATTTGGGGTACAGCACCCTGGAAGGTTTATTAGCCGTTTACGACTTTGAATCTGAGATGTTCACTGAGTGCCCAGATTGGTTAATTGACATGGACAAAAGCTATACGGCCACCATTGAAACCGAAAAAGGTGATGTTGTGGTTGAGCTATTTGCTGACAAAGCCCCCTTAGCAGTCAATTCCTTTGTGTTTTTGGCGCGCGAAGGTTACTTTGATGACATTTCTTTCCACCGCGTGATGTACGATTTTGTTGCCCAATCGGGTGACCCGACCGGTACTGGCTTATCCAACCCGGGCTACCAATTTAAGAATGAGATCGTGGAAGGGCTGAACTTTGACGTCCCAGGCATTTTGGGCATGGCGAATGCCGGCGCAGACACAAACGGCAGCCAGTTCTTCATCACCTACGTGGGCACCCCCAACCTAAACGGTTCCTATACCGTGTTTGGTGAAGTTCTCGAAGGGATGGATGTGTTAAAAGAAATCACTGAGAGAAACCCACAAGAAAACCCTGATGCCCCAGAAGGGGATAAGATCATCACGATTAGTATTGTTGAAAAATAGTTTATTGACTGAGAGCACAGCCCATAACGAAAGAAACCGTTTTGATTGGATTTCGTTATTACAGGCTGTGCTTTCAACTTATGTTGCGCTTAACGCTTTTGGGTTAGGCTTTGCAGCCCTGCTTGGGATAGCTTTAATCCCGGTTGAAATGGTCTCTGATTACCTTCAACCGGGATTATTATTTTCTTTGGGGTTATCACTAATTGTCTTGGGCTGCCTCCTCACCCCATCAGCGCTAATTGGATATTATCAACTGCGCCGCCTGCCCATACCAGGATGGCTGCGTTTTAAGGGCTTACGAGGATTTAACTGGATATATTTACTTTTTCTTATCCTAATTCTTGCGGCGGGAATGCTTTTATTTGCATGGCCGGAGGTGGCGGCAAACCTACTGCCCTTTCTCAGTATCCTGGCCATTTGCCTGCCAATACTCATTTACATTAATATTGGCACAAAAGATATAACAAGCGAACACCCACAAAGACACTGGGGGGTTTTTGCATTCAGCCTTGCAGTAACACCATCCTTAATCATTTTTGTTGAGCTGTTTGTTTTGTCCTTAGCCCTGGTCGGTTTTTCGTTTGCTGCAAGCGCTAACCCCGAACTGCAGCGGATTTTATTTAACTTAAGTCAACAGTTTTCAAATTTAGCAGAAGACCCAGAAAGCCTGCTGCTGCTTTTGAGACCCTTACTTTCCCAGCCATTAGTGGTCCTGGCCTTGTTTTTCGCGTTCACCGTCATCATCCCGATTGTCGAAGAAATTTTAAAAACCATCAGTGTGTGGCTGCTATCAAAAAGGATCGGTAGCGCACATGAGGGTTATGTGGTCGGGATATTCAGCGGGGCTGGGTTTGCACTAATGGAGGGCCTTTTCTCTCTCAGTGGTTTCGGCTCTGGCGAGGAATGGCTGGTCTTGATTTTAGGCCGCATGGGGGGAAGCCTCTTACACGTTTTCACGGGCGGGTTAATTGGGTGGGGTTTAACCTCAACGTGGCAGGAAGGGCGGGGGCTGAAGTATGCACTTAGCTTCTTTTCATCCATATTGGTGCACGGACTTTGGAATGGTATCGTGTTATGCGCCTCTGTATTACCGATCATTTTTTCTGATTCAGAACACACAGTACTTGTAAACGCACCATTTATCTTTTATATCCTGCTTGTGCTCCTGGCAACAGGCTTGTTGATCGCATTTACCATTTTCAGTAATCAATTACGCACTCGGCAAAAATTAAGCCGCCCAACTAATTAGGATACAATTATTAGGTAGCAAAACGAGACCAATGAAAAATAAAAATATCATGTCATTAATCAGGTGGGTTGCCAGGTTGATTGTCAACCTTGAGATTATTAACTACGACTTAGTCCCCAAAAGCGGTGCGTTCTTGGTTACAACCAGTCATATCAGCCGATTAGATACCCCCTTACTGATGATCTCTACCCCAAGAGAAGACGTGATTGGCCTAGTAGCGCGAGATTATCAAAAGCATAAGTTACTTAAGTGGCTGTTAAACTTAATTGGTGTCATCTGGGTCAGCCGTGACGAAACAGATTTTGCTGCATTTCGAGAGGCTGTCAGTTACTTGCATAAGGGTTGGATTGTTGGGATCGCGCCTGAAGGTACACGCTCCAGGAACCAAAAACTTTTAGAAGGCAAGTCTGGGGCTGCACTGTTGGCGCAAAAGGCAAAGGTGCCGATCGTGCCAGCGGCTGTGACCGGGTCAGCAGATATGCTGAACAGGCTGATCAGATTTAAGAAGATGCACGTACAAATTCGCTTTGGAGAATCATATTACCTGCCAGATATGTCTAATCAAGATCATAAAGAATGGCTGAAACAAAGCACTGATGAAATTATGTGCCGTATCGCAGCCCTTTTACCCGAAACGCATTGGGGTTTCTACGCCGAGCACCCCCGGTTAAAAGAACTGCTTGAAGAAAGTAATAATAATGTTTAGGAGCATAGCGTATGATCCCAATCCGAGATAATATTCCAACTCACCGCGTACCTGTCATCAATTACTTATTAATATTAGCCAACCTGGTTGCCTTTGCCTGGTTATGGCTGGCAAGCCCCGCACAGCAAGAGACATTGGTATATGAGTATGCCATCATTCCTTCCCAATTTTCGAGCGGGATAGACACTGGTAACTTGCGTGATGTTTTCACCAGCATGTTCATGCACGCCGGGTGGATGCACCTGATCGGTAACATGCTGTATTTATGGATCTTTGGCGATAATGTTGAAGACAGGATGGGCCATATTAAATATTTATTATTCTATTTATTTGGTGGTGTATTTGCTGCTGCAGCGCACATTTTCGTGAATCCAGGCTCTCAAATCCCGACTGTGGGTGCTAGCGGCGCCATTGCGGCTGTTTTGGGCGCTTACCTGATTCTTTATCCCCAAAGCCGCGTTGCAACCTTCATCCCATTGGGTTTCTTCATGACATTAAGGACTGTGCCAGCCTCAATTGTTTTGGTGGTCTGGTTCCTGCTGCAGTTCTTTGAAGGCGTGTTGAGCCTTGGTGCGGGAGACATGGGCGGGGTTGCCTTTTGGGCACATATTGGCGGGTTTGTAGCGGGTGTAGTTATTGGACTGTTTTCCCGTAAGCGAACAAAACCATCCCCTGCCCGCACTTGGTAAATTAAACTCAATCGGGGCGGATTAATAAAAGGATCCGCCCCGTTTTTTTTTAAGAATTATCCTACTTAGCTGTCACACTCAGTTTGCCCACCTGGATATAAGGGATGAGCCCGTTGATATACTCAAAAGGACCGCTGACCCATTCGCGTTCCCGGCTGATGGCTTGAATATCCTTCAGGGCAGTAAAAGCATTGCCTGAAAGCATGACATTCTTAACCCGCCCAGCGAGTTTGCCTTTTTCAATTTTATAGCCCAAGAACAAATTGAGCGAAAACTCCCCGTTGATGGGGTTGCCTTGCCCAAGGCCAAGGAACTCGTGCACTAGCAGCCCCTTCTCAATGCCCTTGATCATGTCGTCAAAAGAGGACTCCCCGGGGTTGATCACCAGGTTTGTGAGCTGGCGATTGGTTCCGTGCCCTGTCGGCTGCGCGCCAGCGCGCCCGGCCGTATCCAGGTCATAAATAAAATTGCGCAAAACACCTTTTTCAATCAAAGGTGTAACTTTTCGGGCCATGCCTTCGTTATCGAAGGCGCTGGTGGAAGGACCAAAGGCGATGGTCGGGTCATCCACCATGGTCAGGCATGGGGCTGCAACCTGCTGCCCGATCTTATCGCGCAGGGGAGAGGCGCCCAAAAGCACATTCTTGCCGTCGATGGCCAGTCCAAGCGAAAGCAGCAGCGCAATTAACCCAGAGGGAGTGAAGATCACGGGATACTCAGCAGACTCAATGGGGACGATGGTTTCGGCCATGCGGAAGTATTCTATTGCCTGGGCTGCGATCTCTTCTGTATCCACTTTGCGCTGTTTCTGCCCCAAGCCCTTATTGACATAAAGAATATCCGTTCCGCGGACAAGTTCGCCACCTGCGCCGAGGTTAAATGCCGTGTGTTCAGCGCTGTAATTGGCGCCTTTCGAATTGGCATAATCTACTTTGTAGATAATTTTTTGAACAAGCGCGCCAGACAGTATTTCAGGGTTATACGACTTGACCATGTCCATCATCTGCTGACCCATACTGATCATTTCAGGTTTTTCAAGCGTCAGCAATGCTGGGTCAAATATTTGCACTTGTTCTAAGCTTTGCGGTTCTGGAAAATCAAAATTAGCTGGGCTCCCAAATTGCGCTGCTTCAAGCGCGCGGCTCACCACACCCTCCACATCCAAAGGATCGGTAGTGCTGGAGGTGCCCACCTTCCCATCCACAATCACCTTGAGATCAATTTGGGTGCGCTGAGATGACTCGGCTGCCTTCAACCGGTCAAACTGGAAGTCTACGGTGCTGGTTTCTGTTGACAGCATTACTGCTTGGGCAGACTGTGCCTTTTCCATTGCCTTTGAAATGATTTTTTCCATGCTCATTGCTGACCTCCTACCACACAATTTTGGATGCGCATATGCGGACCGCCCAGCCCCACGCGCAATGGATGCTGCCCTCCCTTGCCGCAGCCACCTGGTCCGTTGGGTTCCCACTGCAGGTCATTCCCGATGGCATCGATATTGTGCAGGGTTTCGAAAACGTTGCCGGTAAGGGTTACATCCCGAACCAATTCTGCAATCTGTCCATTGCGGATCATGTACCCATAGGCGGCGCTGAAGGTGAACATTTCCATGGCGGTCTGTCCGCCGATCATCTTTACCGCGTAAACGCCAAGGTCGATATCTTTGAGCATTTCGTGCAAGGGCACACTGCCATTATCAATGTAGGTATTGGTCATGCGAACTATGGGTGGATGATGGAAATGCAGGGCGCGGGCATTGCCTGTGAGCGGTTCGCCCATCTTAGCCGCTGTCTCCCGGGAATGCAACCTGCCGACCAGAATGCCGTCTTTGACCAGGTAATTCTTACGCATGCGTACGCCTTCAGAATCATAACGGTGGGAGCCCAAGCCGCCCGGGTGAGACCCGTCATCGATGATATTCAAACCTTGCACGCCAAAGCGCTTTCCTAGCTGCATTAGTTCCTGCATCTGTGGGTTTTCATAAACAAAATCAGACTCACTCAGGTGCCCAAAGGCTTCATGCGTAAAAACGCCGGTCATGATTTGGTCTGTGATCACCGTGTATTTCCCGCCTTTTACGGGCGGCGCAGATAGTAACTCAACCGCTTTTTGGGCTGCAGTGGCAGCTTGCTCATGGAAACCTTCCACGCTTTGGTACCCATCGGCACCGCCGCCTGCTTCAAAACCCTTCTGGACCACATCACCATCGCGAGCCGTCGCACCGACATAGATATTGACATCGGGTACTTCTTCTTCAATATAGGTGCCCTCTGAGCTGGCAAGCCAAATGGATTTGAAGCTATCTGCATAGCGTACGATTGAGGTCTGAATTTTTTCATGATACATAAGCACAATCTTGTTATAAGCTTCCATCAAGGCTTTTTTATCTGCCAGGGGCACCTGGCGGAAATCCTTGATAAGCTCTGCTTTGATGGAATCCACCACAACTTCGGTTGGCGCAAAATAGGTCGTGCCGCTGCCGACCAGCTTAGCGGTCAGGCAGGCTTCCTTTACCTGTTTTTTTAGGTCACTCAGGTCGTTAAAGGTGGCGTAGCCCCAACCGCCTTTATACAAGGCGCGCACAATACCGCCCCGCGTGCGCGATGACCCAATACTATCCAGGTCTGACCCGCGGAAAATAACCCAGGTATTGACCAAGTCCTCCAGGCGGATATCCACATACTCGACATCATGTCCTTTTATGGCTTCAAATAATTGTTCTCGCATGCTTTTTCCTTTCCTTTTGAGAAGCGCTGCTTGTTAAAAAGTTAATATGCTTTCACGCAGCTCACCCCACTTCAAGGCATCGCTGATGCCATCAGTGATGGGCAGTTCTGCTTTCCAGCCCAACAATTCAAGTGCCTTGTCTGCATTGGCATAAGCGCCAGCCACATCGCCTGGCCTGGGTGGTTTGATAGCCACAGGAAGGACCTTGCCATACACCTCTTCAAAGGCTGCCAGGAACTCTTTGACCGTGACGCCGTTGCCTGTGCCCAAGTTAATGACCACATAGGGCAGGTCAGGTTGGCCGGCTTTTTCTATCACTTCATCGAAGCGTTCGACGGCTTTGATATGCGCCGAGGCTAAATCCCAAACATGGATGTAATCGCGAATGCCAGAGCCATCGCGGGTAGGCCAATCCACCCCGGTGATATTGAAAACAGGTTCTTTGCCGAGGGCTACCTCAACCATTTTGCCCAGCACATGGGATGGATTTTTAACATGGATGCCGGAGCGCATTTTTGGGTCTGCGCCAATTGGGTTGAAGTAGCGTAGTGCGATGCCTTTTAGCTTGTAGGCGTGGCAAAAATCAGCCAGCACCATTTCCATCATGTACTTAGTGCGTGAATAGGGGCTGAGCGGCTTTAGGGGCGAGTCTTCCGTAACCATAAATCCAGGAACCACATCGTATATCGCGGCAGATGAGCTAAATACAACCCTCGGATAACCCAATTCCGCCAAATGCATAAAGAAATTCATCGACTTGACGACATTTTCCCGGTAGTATTCATAGGGCATGCTCACAGACTCAGGCACGATGATCAGGGCGGCACAATGAATGGTGGCGTAAATATCGGGGTGATCCTGGAAGACTTTTACAACCGCATCTCGGTCGGCGATATCCGCTTCGTAGAAGATATGCGTCTTGGTAAACTCTCTGCGGCCTGTGACGAGCGAATCTAAGATGATGGGGGTGTGCCCACTATCTACCAGGGCAGATGCAATGGTGCTGCCAATGTAGCCCGCCCCACCAGTGATAAGAATTTTCATAAACGACTCCTATGTTTTGCCTAATTTGCCTGTGGTCGGCAATTTGCTTCAGTATAACGCAAACTTGGTGAAAATGGCTGCCATACCAAGCGCCGCGGAGGTAACAAAAATGGCGCCTTATGCAGACGCCATTTGCTGTTAAGCAGTTTATTTGAGACAATAAGCTTAATTAATCTGTTGTATAAACCATCGGGTTTTTAGCCGTCACGCGCCTAACGATAAGTAAAACCAGCAAGCCGACTACCAGGAACAAGAGGATTGAACCGATTGCCCAGAGTAAGCCGTTTTGCTCTGCCACCAACGCATCAAAGCCATTATTGATGTACCAATTGTTTGCGCGGTAGGAAATCGTGCCAAACACAAGGGGACCAACAAAAGTGCTTGTTCGCCCAGCCACGGAGAGAAAGCCATAAAACTCAGCTGTTTTGCTGGCTGGGGCTAGCTGGCTGACCATTGTGCGGCTGACCGCCTGTGCGCCGGAAAGCGAGAAACCGGCAAAGGCACCGATGATAAAGAACCAAACGATGTCTTTAATAAAGAATAAGCCAATAATCGAAGCGATTAACACCAAAAGGGAGAAGATAATGGCTTCTTTGCTGCTTTTCTTATCGGATATACTGCCGAATAATAAGGCGCCAAAGGTGCCGGCAACCTGGATGGTTATCACAAACAAGATCAGCTGAATTTGCCCCATGCCAAAAAGGGTTGCCCCGATGATGGCAGCAAAATCCATCAACATCATGATGCCGTCGTTGTAAATCAGGAAAGCGACCATGTACTTGATAAACTCTTTATAGTTTTTGACATCCCGGAAGGTTTGTAAAAGCCGTTTGAAGGCTAAACCGACCTTCGTCTCACCAGCTGGCAGGGTTTCTGGCTCTTGTCGCTCGTGCACCCATAAAAAGGTGGGGATAGACGATAGAAGGTAAAACAAGGCTGTAATCAGGAAGGCATAGGGGATCATGTGGTTGCCGATGAATTGAATAGGGATAAGCACCAGGATAAGAATGATAATGCCGCCTATCATGCCCACAGCCCAACCCTTACCAGAAACAAAGCCAATGGTTTCTGGTGTGGATACATCAGTTAGAAGGGCATCATAAAAGACCTGGGCAGCCCGATAACCAATCTCAGCCAGGATGAAGAACAGCATGCCCATCAGCACGTCACCTTCACGGACAAAGAAGAGCAGCGCAGTAAAAAGGATAGCAAGCGCCGTAAAAATTAACAGAAATTTCTTTTTCCCTTTTGTGAAATCGGCTATGGTACCCAGGATTGGCGAAAGGATGGCAACAAGAATGGCTGCAACACCGACCGAGATGCCCCATAAACGCGTTCCTTCAGCCCCGCCTACCACTGCATTTTTAAAGTAAGTGGAATATACCGCTAATAAGACTACTGACGCATAAGCAGAATTTCCAAAATCATACAAATACCATGACCAGCGCGATTTTCTGGCTGGTTTACTTTTATCTAATAATTGACTCATGTTTCTCCTAAAATAATTTATTGTCCAGCAAACTAAAAATAATGGATTGATTTTACCCTATTGGTCAAATAATATGTTGCTAATTTAACCCATAATTTAAATTGCCTAAATCTATTTCTGATCAGCTGACTGCCCTGCTTTATCCGGGCAGGTGGCCTGGTTGTTGGTGTTTGCGGTCTTTGCGACGCTGTTGAAGCTCGGAGACGATGTGCGTGTACTTCTCGCGGCTAAGCGGGTAGAAATAGGCAAACAGGATACCGGTAATTAGCAATAAGGCAGGAATTGGCCCAATCATGATCTTGAGGCCAGTTAGGGTGCTTTTGGGCTGCTGAGCAGCGTTGGCAACGTATCCAGTCAATTCTAAGACCATTAACGAGACCGGTACGGCGATTGAATTGGCTATTTTGCCTAATAATGTGATCAAGCTGTAGAAAACGCCCTCATGCCGTTCCCCAGTTTGGTATTCATCCCACTCAATGGCATCAGGAATGATGGCCCAAGGTAGCACTTGCGCAGCGCTCAGGCCAATGCCAACTAAAAAGCACATCACCAATAACACCCAAAAGGGGGTTTCGGGTTTGACCAAAATGAGCGTACACATCACAACCGCCCAAAAAGCAACACCGATCATGTAGGCTTTGCGCTTATTTCCCTTTTTTGAAATCCAAGTCCAAAACGGCAGGGCAATGATGGCGGTGATGAACATTACTGCCATGATAATGCTGCTCTGACTCTCGCGCAGAACACCGTATTTAATATAAATTAATAAGTTGGTTTCTAAAATGATAATGGTTAGCCAGGTTACCAAGTAAATGCCTGCAGCAAAGATGAAAGGCTTGTTTTTGATGGCAGATTTCAATGAAGGAATGAGTTTTGGGGGCTGTTCTGGGACAAAGTCTTTGCGTTCTTTGGTTGAAAAGAACACAATCAGGTAAGGAAAGGCGGCCACCGCACCAAATACTGCCCCCATAAGGATTAGCTTATCGGCGTTTGCGGGTGAAACGCTGCCAATCAGCATCATGGGGAGCGTGTAAGCAATCAGTCCACCGATGATATTGAAAAGCATGCGAAAACTGGTCACCTGCGTTCGCTCATCATAGTCTTCGCTAAGCTCTGGGGTCAGGGCAAAGTAGGGCATATAAACTGCCGTGGCTGTTAGTTCGTAAACAAGGTATAGAAAAGCGTAAAACAAAACCAAAGCTGTAGAATTGGTAAAGCCAGGTTTTATCCACAAAACCAGGAAGGCAAGTCCGAAAGGGATCGCTCCAAACAGCAGCCAGGGACGCCTGCGCCCGAAGCGTGAGCGGGTGCGGTCAGAGAGGTAGCCAATGATTGGGTCGTTGATGTAATCCCAGCTGCGCCCAATAAACAAGGCAATGGCAGCCAAGCCAGGCGAAATACCAACCACATCCATCATAAACAAGGGGAAAATGGTAGCAATGATTGAATTCGTCATACTATAACCCAGGTCACCGGTGCCGTATAAGATTTTTGTCAGCGTTGATAATTTCTTTGGCATGAAAAGGTATCTCCCTAGTCGGATATTTTGAACCTAATTAGTTAACACAAGAGGATTTGTTGGGATACGAAAAAATATTGGGGATCACTAAAGAAGCACTGCTAATTAATAAGCACACAATCTACACCTTTAACGGGTTGATTTTATCACGTTCGAAGCCTGTCCTTTACTAATGCGCGTGGTATCTATCAAAAGGAAAATAAAAAACTCCCAGGCTCTATCATGAGGCTGGGAGTTGAACCTTTGAAACTGATCAGTTTATGAATTAGCCTGCTGCAGTTTTTTAATGCGCTTGTTAGAGGTGATGGTTTTTGTCACTTCTGCAGCAATGGAAGGAAGTAAGATCAACGGGATCATTTCCAGCCACTGCGCCCAACCCAGAGGGTAGGTATTGAAGATCGGCTGCAGGAAAGGCACATAAATGACCAGCAACACCAACACAAAGGACGCTAATACCGCCCAGTTCATTAGCTTATTTTTAAATGCCCCAATCTTGAGCAAGGGATAGTATTCTGAACGGGCTGTGAATGCACGCAGCAATTCACCCATGGATAAGGTGACAAATGCCATTGATTCGGCTAGTTCGATATGGCCTGAGTCGGTATAGAGGCCGATAGCAAATGCCGTCAAAGTTGCGGTGGTAATGGCAATTGTTTGGATTAATATGCCGAGCTGCATAAATTTATTGATGATGGGCTCTTTGGGCGGACGCGGCGGGTGATTCATGATATCTGGATCACCTTTTTCGTAGCCGAGCGCTAATGCCGGCGCACCATCCGTGACCAGGTTGAGCCACAGCAGTTGTATCGCCGTGAGGGGTACTGGCCAACCGAACAGGGCAGCCAGAAAGATAATCATGATCTCAGCAGCGTTACAGGAGAGCAGGTAATAGACAAACTTGCGAATATTGCTGTAAATCACACGTCCCTGCTCAACCGCATTGACGATACTGGCATAGTTATCATCCGTCAGGACCATATCGGCTGTTTCTTTGGCTACATCGGTGCCGGTGATGCCCATAGCAACGCCGATATCTGCCCGTTTAATAGCTGGCGCATCGTTAACGCCGTCACCGGTCATCGCCACAACTTCGTCGTTGGCTCTCAAAGCATCCACGATTTTCATTTTGTGTTCAGGACTCACACGGGCATATACATCGGTAATCTTAACAATTTCTTGCATCCCCAGTTCATCAACGTCATCAAGATCGGCTCCAGTTAGGACTTGATGCCCAGAGCGCAGAAGGCCAATTTCCTCGGCGATGGCTTTGGCTGTGTTTGGATAATCACCGGTGATCATAACCGTGCGGATACCAGCAGTAGTTGCCTCTTCTAAAGCAGGTTTAACTTCAGTTCTGGCTGGGTCGATCATGCCAATCAGGCCTACAAAAATGAGGTCTTTTTCTAATGCTTCACTATTAATCTCATCCGGAAGGGCTGGAACCAAACGGTAGGCCACACCTAAGACGCGTAAAGCGTCACCGGTCATGGCATCGTTAGCTGCCAAAATTTCTTTGCGCATTTCATCGGTCAGGTGTTCATCGCCATTATTCAGATTCTGCTGATAGGCACATAGTGTCAAGACAACATCTGGCGCACCTTTTACTGCAATCACATGCCATTTACTTTTTTCATCATCAGCAAATGGTGAAATGTCGCCGTTGCCCGGGTTTTCAATCTCGTGAATCGTGACCATGCGTTTTCGATCTGAGTCAAAGGGGATTTCCTGACGGCGCGGATAGGCTGTGTTGAGTGACTTCGCAGAAGCACCAGCTTTGTGTGCTGCCACCAAGATCGAGCCTTCGGTTGGGTCGCCAACAATGCGATAGGTTGGCTTGCCATCAGTTTCACCTGAAAGTTCTAATTGTGCATCGTTATTTAATGAGCCGACCCATAAGGCTGTTTGTGCAGCTGAGTAATCTTTGAGATTGATGGGTTGGTTATCAACCAGGAATTCACCAACCGGCTCATAACCACTACCTGTTACGGTGACGAAATGACCATCTACCCACAAGCGGGTTACGGTCATTTGGTTTTGGGTGAGCGTGCCTGTTTTATCCGAGCAAATCACGGTTACTGAGCCTAAGGTCTCTACGGATGCCAGTTTGCGGATCAGGGCATGACGGCGAACCATCTCGCGCATACCGCCGGCCAGGCTGATAGTAACCACGGCGGGTAACCCTTCAGGTACGGCAGCGATAGCGAGGCTGACCGCTACCATAAACAAACCAATTAATTCTTCAATGGTGTTGGGGTCAGTTATCGAAAGGGCACCTGGAGCAGCGATTAAACGAACAGCACCAATTGCAAAAACAAGTCCACAGATAATCAGCGCGCCGTAGCCCAAAATCCTGCCAAGGTCATCCAGGCGCTTCATTAGGGGTGTTTGTTCTTCCTCAACCGCCTGTAACATGGTGGCAATCATGCCAAGCTGTGTCATCATTCCCGTGCTGGTGACAACGCCTTTGCCACGCCCATAAGTTACCAGGGTGCCCATAAAGGCGGTGTTGTTCCGGTCGCCCAGGGGAATATCAGCATCATGGCAGACATTAGCATGCTTCGTAACCGGCACCGATTCCCCGGTCAGGGAGGCTTCGTCAATACTGAGGTTAACTGAATCCAGTAAACGTAAGTCCGCCGGGATGTAATTTCCGGCTTCGATAAAGACAATATCACCGGGTACCAACTGCGGGGCGGGCACAGAAATACGATGCCCATCTCGCAAGACCTGCGCTTCTGGAGCGGCAAGCTTTTTCAGCGCCGCCAGTGCCTCCTCCGCACGCGATTCTTGCACGATGCCCAAGATAGCATTTAAAATAACAATCAACAGGATGGCTCCAGCTTCAACGAAGTCACCAAGCGCTGCAGAAATAACCGAGGCAACAATCAGCAAAATGACCACAAAGCTGTTCAATTGTGCCCAAAGCATTTGCCAGAAGGTGGTGCGTTCTTTTTCAGTTAACTCATTCAGGCCATATTTAGCCTGGCGCGCTTTTACTTCCGCGCTGGAAAGGCCTGTCTCAACAGGGGACGCAAGCTGCTGAAGGGTATCCTCGGCTGTAAGGGCATGCCAAGAGATATCTGGCTTGCTTTCCACAGGCTGAGCTATATTATTTTTTACATTCTTCATAATTCTTATTACTCCTAAATTTATTAATCCAGCAAACTGCAGAAAAGTACGCACTTCTGCAGTTATTCTAATATATAAAACATCGAAGAATTATAGTACATTAATTCCCTTTCAATAAAAAAAATTTATGTTACTCGCAAAGCTGGTGCAAAATATAATTAGTGCTTCTATGAATGTTGCCAGGTGCGCATGTTTACGCTACAATTCAGGCGTGATATGGGACATTTTTGGACACGATAGTGCAGTTGCTTTCCTTAAAGAGCACACCAAACCAGAAAAGTTGCGGCATGCATACCTGATAACAGGGCCTCAAGGCGTGGGGCGGCGGTCGCTAGCCCTGGCATTCATAAAGGCATTGAGCTGTCCAAACCCGATTGAGCCAGGTGTGCCTTGTGGCACATGTACTGTGTGCCGTAAAATTGATGCGCAGAATTTCAGCGACCTGGCCGTAATCGTGCCGGAAAGTGGGCATAAAGATATCCGCATCGAGCAAATGCGCGAACTGCAGCGCACAATGATTTTAGCGCCCTACCAGGCGCCTTACCGGGTTGCCTTAATCCTTAATTTTCAAAATGTAACCCCGGGGGCTGCAAACGCGTTATTGAAATTATTAGAGGAACCGCCCTCGAAAGCAATTTTGATATTGACAGCCGACTCCCAGGAGAACCTGCTGCCGACCATCTCCTCGCGCTGCGAGGTCTTGCGCCTGCGGCCACTGCCCGTGGTGGCTGCCCAGAATTGGCTGGTGGAGAACAAGGGCCTCCCGGCGCTGGATGCAAAGCTGCTGGCACATGCCAGCTCTGGACGCCTGGGCACGGCCTTGCACCTTTTTGAACAGCCTGAGGTTCTTGAATTTCGCAGCCAGGTTCTGGAAGATCTTAAAGAGCTATTCCCTGCGAATACCAGGGAACGTTTTGCTTATGTAGAAAGTCAAATGAAGCGCAAGGGGAAAACGCGCGATGTCTTTTTTGAGATTCTCAGTATTTGGATGACCTTTTGGCGGGATGTGATGATTTTGGCAACTGGCGCTGATACCCCATTGGTTAACATTGACCAAGAACAATTAGCGCGAAAAGTAGCCAAGGCTATTGATCAAAAATCGATGTATGCCATGCTGCCCTTATTAGAGGAAAGCTTGGCTCAATTGGATCTATATGTAAACCCGCGCCTGCTGATGGAAAACATCCTCCTGGCTTGGCCCAGGATATAAAACTTTTTTCTTATTAAATATTTTTATACCTCTTTATTTTTGGAAGCCTATTTCGACCTGGTTGCTGTGTATAATTAATTTATCAAGCTTTTTGGAGGTGAGAGATGACATCCGTATTCACATGGTTTGGCCACGCTACCTTGGGGCTGGAAACAGGCGGGTTTAAATTGCTGATTGACCCTTACTTCAGCGGCAACCCGTCCGTAAAAGTAAAAGCCAACCAGGTAGAAGCAGATTACATTTTAGTGACGCATGGACATGGTGATCACATAGGCGATACGGTGGAGATTGCAAAACGCTGTTCGGCGTTGGTGATCAGTAACGCGGAAATTAGCAGTTGGCTGCGTAAGCAGGGCGTCAAGACGCATGCGCAGCATATCGGCGGTGGTTACCAACACCCGTTTGGGTACCTGAAATTGACCACGGCTTTGCATGGTTCCAGCTTGCCGGATGGCAGCAACGGCGGCAACCCGGCTGGCTTTCTCCTGACAACCAATGAAAATAAGAAAATTTATATGGCAGGGGATACTGGCCTGTTTGGTGACATGAAGTTAATCGGCGAGGAAGGCTTGGACCTGGCCGTCATCCCCATTGGCGACAATTACACCATGGGCCCTGCTGATGCCCTGCGGGCAGTCAAGCTGTTGAATCCAAAGATGGTGATTCCAATCCATTTCAACACGTTTGACCTGATCCGGCAGGATCCTAAAGCCTGGGCAGAGCGGGTTGAGGCAGAGACCGATACTAAAGTTCACTTGATGCAGCCTGGAGACACCTACCCATTATAAAAGGAAAGCATTTATGCCCCAAGCACCCGAGCCAGAAGATATCAAAAAGCGCCTGCCACCCGGACAGCTGCTGACTAAGCGTTTCCCGGTTTTGCATTACGGCGCCATACCGGCTTTTAACCCGGCAACCTGGACCTTTCAAATTTGGGGTGAGGTTGAAAAACCCTTCGCGCTCGGCTGGGATGAATTTATGGAGTTACCGCGCGTCAGCCTGACCATGGACATCCACTGTGTGACGACTTGGAGCTTGCTTGATACAAGCTGGGAAGGCGTTAGACTGCAAAGCTTGGTTGATATGGGTTTGCTTAAACTAAAACCACAAGCAAAGTACGTTATCCAGCATGCGGAGCAAGGGTACACCACCAACCTGCCACTTGAGATAGCCCTGAGCGATAACTTCCTGTTGGCTACGCATTACGAAGGCCAGCCACTTACACCTGAACATGGGTATCCGTTGCGCGGGATTGTAGGTGCTATCCCTGGGCGGACAGATCTGAAAGACGTTTACTTCTGGAAAGGCGCAAAATGGCTGCGCGGGCTGGAATTTATCAACAAAGACAGGCCAGGCTTTTGGGAACGGGCTGGATACCACAATGAGGGTGATATCTGGCTTGAACAGCGCGCCGTGGAGTAGGTAAGACAAATCGTAATTAATTCTCTTTACAGCAGATAAATCACTGATCTTAGTTGAATAAACTGGCAAGAAAAACAAACAAGGGCTGTATTTTATCTACAGTCCTTGTGTTTTGTTTGATTATGGCGCGTTTTTGGTTCACAGCTGGCGATTGCGCCACATGTAAATCCCTAAACCAATACCACCCAGCAGTACAACCAGCCCTGCAATCCCCAATATGGGTGAGCGGCCACCCTCAGTAGCAACTTCATCTGCTGGGGAAATGTTAGAACCAACCTGGGCACCAAAATCTAGGGTTGCCTGGTCGCCTGCTTTGACCGTCAGGGCATAATTGGTGATCGTGGTGGCATTATATCCATCCGGGACGGCGACGCTGATGTTGTAATCGCCTTCAGGCACTTCAGAGAAACACAGCGGGTCAAGCAGCTCGGGGTCTCCGCCAACGGTGTTGCCGGTCAATGAGACCGTGCCCGTACGGTTATTGATGCTGACAGCACCGCCCTGGAGGTATAACTCGCCTTCCACGCGCATGCCGTTTCCATCCACATCGTCAAACAGCACAATGCAGATTTCAGCAACACCAGGCGATGGGGTTGGCGTAGGTGTCACATTTGATGGCGTTGCGGTTGGCTGGGCGGTTTCTGTCATCACAGATGGTTCGACAAAACCGATGAGCAAATTTTCACCAGGGTAAATACCGCACTCAGAGCCTAAGGCATTTAACTTGATGATTTCATCGATGGTTACGCCTGTCAATAAGAAGATACGTGTACAGGTATCGCCCTCTTGTACCGTATAGATGATTTGGCCATCTGCATTAGGCGTTGGGGTTTGGTAAGATGCCTGGGCCAGTGCGGATGTGGGCATCGAATTTGAGGTCAGCAGGAAAGCTGCTGCAATCATCAAGAAGCAGGCCATTATTAAGACAATATTTTTATGTTTTTTCATAGTAACTCTCTTGCGGTGATTATAACAAATAATAACCATTCAAAATTAGATTTCGTAAGACTCTAATTAATTGATTTTATTTAGCGAAATATAATACATAGCAAGGCATTGCTGCATGACTTAGTCAGAGGCCGGTCGATATCGTCACACCACTATTATAGAGCAAAGGCGGCTTTGTCTAGCCGCCTTGATAATCAAGAAATCTTCTAAAATAAAAGATTATCTTGACTTATCGCCTAATTCATCATAGTGCTGCAATTGATTCAAGTTCAATGATTAATCCTTCAATCAAATAAATATTGATTTGCCCTGCCCCACCACCGGCTCCCTGTCCAATCCCTGTGCCCTCACCTGTTGTTCCGCCTGTGATACTTCTTGGCACCCCGCTACCACCGCCCATTCCTTTGCCACCACCACTGCCCAGCAATTCTTGGGGAACAGTTCCGCCATTTTCAGCCATTGCAGTTGCTCGACGCTCTTCACGTTCTTCTTCTGTCATAAGAATACCTGAATTTAATAGGTCTTCTGGTACATATTCAGCAATGATCGCCTGGTATTCTTCTTGGCTCAAGTTAAAATTTTCCACCCAGCTCAATTGTTCTGCTGACAACTCAGATTGAATTTGTGTAAATAAAGCATCTATTTCTGCCTGGGCGCTTGTCTCGCTACCCAACAAATTCTTCATCACTTTCCATAAAGGCAACAATGAATTTGCTTGTTCCGAAGACAAATTCAAGTTAGCTTGTTCTAACGACATAGTACCTAGGATCAAGCGCATTTGTGGACTCAGTTGCACCATTTCCTGGGTTTGAGTTTGCACTTGCTCATCACCAGGTTGGTCTTGGATATTATTATTTGCTGTTTCTTCAATTTCATCTACCGGTCCCTGATTTGGGATAGATAACTGATCGTCAGCCTGTGATCCTGAACAAGCAGATAAAACTAGAACCATCAAAACTGTAATTATTATTATTTTTATTTTCATTTTTTCTCCGATTTATTCATGTCTTAAAGCCACTATAGGATCAAGCTTTGCAGCTTGATTAGCCGGCAAATAACCAAAAAGAACGCCTACCAATGCTGCCGATCCAAATGCCAATATGATTGAAAATGTATCGACTACGGTAGGCATATCACCAAATTGTGAGAAAACCCACGCACCTGTAACACCAAATATAACCCCCAATAAACCACCAAACAGGGATAGGATTAAAGCTTCAATTAAGAATTGTAACCTGATATCCTGGG
>Ga0209723_1002607_pt1 | contig 23787 bp, 34 predicted proteins | sample BiotimSIPDNA_2_FD_185750 | JGI IMG/M metagenome (GOLD analysis project Ga0209723, IMG submission 185750) | Anaerobic biogas reactor microbial communites from Washington, USA - Biogas_R2 time_0 SIP DNA (SPAdes) (version 2) | ecosystem: Engineered > Bioreactor > Anaerobic > Unclassified | place...
TGAGCGGCCTGAGCGGTACCTGATAGACGAGGTCCCGGCTGGCCTACACTTTGGGACTATCGGCGTGGACTTTGGCGGGCGCCTGTCCGGTCACGCCTTCACCTTCACGGCCTTCTCCAAAGGCTTCCGGGAGATCGTGACCCTGGAGGACTTTTACCGGCGTGGGGTCATCACGCCTCAACAGCTGGAGGGAGACTTCATCGCCTTCATCCGCCGGTGCGAGGCGCATAACATTCCCATCGCAGAGATCCGGGCAGACAGCGCCGAGCAGGTCCTGATCGCTGGCCTCCAGAAGGCCTTGATAGACGCCCGGATGCCTTACGTGGTGTCCAACGCCAAGAAGGGGCTGATCATCGACCGCATACGACTCTACGTGTCCTTACTGGCGCAGGAGCGCTGGAGGATCATGCGGCACTGCAAACACACCTTTGACGCCTTCACCACGGCGGTGTTTGATGACAAGTCCATGGAGGACAAGAGACTAGACGACGGGTCGACGGTGATGGACCCGATCGATGCACAGGAATATTCTACCGAGCCGTATATGGACGTGCTCATGTATGGAGGTTTAACAGATGGTCAAGGACTTTCTCAAACGTCAAGGCTTTCACCCAGCAGAACCGTTAGCTGAACAGCAGACGTGGCTGGCTTGGTACCAGGGCCGGGATAAGTGGCACGAGTACATGATCTGGAACGGTCGGCGCAACGTGGGCCAGGTCCGGGACGGTATGCACATGGCCAAGCAGGTCTGCCAGGACTGGGCGAGCTTGCTGTTCAACGAGCGGGTGGAGATCGTGCCCGAGGATGAAGCCTTTGCTAAAGCCCTGGCCTATGTCTTGGACCGCAACTTTTTCCGGCACCGTGCCAACCAGCTGATCGAGCTGACCTTTGCCCTGGGTACGGGCGCCTTTGTCGAGTACCTGGACTTTGACGGTGAGGTGGCCATCGACTACGTGAGGGGCGACTGCATCTATCCCCTAGCCTGGGATAACGGCGAGATCACCGAGTGCGCCTTTGCGTCGTTGAGGCAAGACGGTGACAAGCAGCGTTATTACGTCAACATCCACGCCCTGGCTGATAACGGGACCTATGTGGTCAGTAACCACCTGATCGACAAAAAGGGCGGCACGCCCGTGGACCTTCCGGACGGGGTCACGCCAGAGGTCCTGACGGGGTCTCCCCTGCCCCGCTTCCAGATCATCACGCCCAACATCGTGAACAACGTGGACCTGGACTCACCCTTTGGGATCTCGGTGTACGCCAACGCCATCTCCCGGCTGAAAAAGGTGGATCTGATCTTTGACAGCGGGAATAACGAGTTCAAGCTGGGCCGCAAGCGGATCATCGTGCCAGAGCACATGACCACACGCATGACCACCGACAACATGGAGATCCAAGTCTTTGACCCCAACGACGTGGCCTTCTATGCGCTCCCGGTCGGGGATAGCACCGACCAGAGGCCCATTGACCTGACTGGCCAGCTTCGGATCTCCGAACACTCCCAGGGCTTGCAGGACGCCCTGAACTATCTATCCGAGGGCGTGGGGCTGGGTGCGGACCGCTACGAGTACCGCCAGGGCGGGGCAAAGACGGCGACCGAGGTGGTGAGCGAGAAGTCCGACCTCTACCAGAACCTGCAGAGGCATGAACTGATCCTGGAGAAGGCCCTCCGAGACCTTTGCCGTGTGGTGGCAGAGATGACCGGCCATAACCCAGACCAGGCGATAGCGATCAGCTTTGACGACAGCATCATCAATGATCGGTCTACCGACATCGAGGAGGCCATCCGCTTGACGACCGCCGGCTTGCAGTCCAGGCAGCAGGCGATCATGGACCTGTTCGGGCTGACCGAGGAACAGGCCCAGGCCGAGCTGGCGCAGATCCTCCAGGAGGACATGGGTGGCGCCGGGGCCGAACTCCAAGAGACCTACGGGCTTGAGTAATGCTAGTAAAGCCGACGCCCAACGAGATAGCGATCCTGGCGCATGAGATAGGGCGTGTCTTTGGGACCATGGAGGACTGGCTGGTCCGGGAGATCGTTGAGCGCCTGATAGAGGGCGCCCCGGACCTGCCGGCAGAAGTCAGCGAGTGGCGGATCGAGAAGTTATTAGCGTCTGCCCAGTTCAGCAGGGAGGCCAAGGCCAAGATGCGGGAGATCCTGGAACGGATCCCGCCCCAGGTCGAGAAACAACTGTACAGCGTCATCAAGGCCACGGTCGAGACGGGCGACAGGGCGGTCCTGGAGGCGGCCTTTGAGCAGGGCATGATAGCGTCCATCCCCTCCCCTGGGTCAGCGGTCCGGACCAGCTTCTGGATAGAGAAGCTCCAAGAACAAGCGCTGCACGCCCTGAACCTGGTGAACACGTCCATGCTGACGTCTGCGCAACAAGGCTACATCGACACCCTGAACCGCGCCGCCGGCCTGGTGGCAGAGGGTGAGAGTCCACGGGCCGCCGTCCAGTACGCGACCAAGCAACTGGCAAAGGACGGTCTGACGGGGTTCGTCGACCGGGCCGGTCGCCGGTGGGAGCCGCAGTCAGCGGTCGAGATGATCATCCGGACCACCTGGAACAACGCCGCCAACCAGGCCGCTTTCACGCAACTGGAGGCCATGGGCTGTGACGTGATCCTGGTGTCCGCCCACATGGGTGCGAGGCCCAAGTGCAGTCTGGTCCAGGGCAAGCTGTTCAGCCTGTCGGGATCGACCGAGGGCGTCAGGGACAAACACGGCGCCTACCATGCTGTCGGGGACTGGACCCGGACCTCATACGGTGAGCCTGACGGGATCCTGGGCATCAACTGCCGGCATCATATCGGGGCCTTCTTTGACGGGTTATCGGTCAACGATACCGAGGAGATCGACGAGGAGGAGAACAGAGAGCGCTACAAACGAGAGCAGGAACAGAGGAAACTGGAGCGGGAACTAAGAAAGATCAAACGTGAACGGGACGTGGCTAACGCCAGCGGTGACCGGGAGGAATACCTGAAACAGTTCAGGAAAGCGCGGGCCAAGAGCCAGCAACTAAGGGACCATATCGAAGAGCACGGCTTGAGGCGGTCCAAGGTCAGGGAACGGTATATTACGCTCCGATGACAGACAACTGAATACACGTTCATGAGGGCCGTTCCGGAGGGGGCGGCCTTTTACATGCCGGGGACTAGATGTCACGGGGCTTTATGCCTTTTATTCATTCGGGTTCTCCTTCACCCCGTGCGCGGTTCGAGTCCGCGCCCCGGCACCAGTCGTAACAGCCGACTCACGGCGTTAAAAGGAGGGCAAAACCATGAACGACGAACTGAAAGACACACAGGCACAGAGCGGCGGCGAGAATTCGGCCGCTGGTCAAGAGACAGCAGGGCAGACCAAACCTGACGGCCAGGGTACAGAGCCGGAAAAGACGTTCAACCAGGCAGAAGTGAACGCCATCGTGCAGAGCCGCCTGGCAGACGAGCGCAAAAAGATGCCCAGCAAGGATGACCTGGCCGCGTTTAGAGCGTGGCAGGCCGAACAGAAAAAGGACGAGCCGGAGAGCGACGAGGCCAGAGAGGCCCTGCGCAAGCTGGCAGAAACGGAGGCCAAGCTGGAGCGGCTCCAGAACCGTGACACGGTCATTAAGTCCGGGGTCCAGCCGTCGTATGCGGATTTTGTCGCTTACGAGACGGCCAAGCTCATCGACGACGAGACCGACTTTGAAGCGGCCCTCCAAACCTACCTGGACGCTAACGCCCAATTTAAGACCGAGGCCCAGCCGCCCCCTGTTACGGCGGCGAGCGGGATGAGGCATGGGCAGGCGCCGCCCAAGACAGACGGGGTGGAGGAGGCGTTCTACGCACTCAACCCGCAACTTAAGAAACCCTAATCCTGAAAGGAGAGCATTATGTCTCTTAACCAACCATCAAACCACGATAAGCGTGATCGCTTTGCGAACATGGTCCTGGAGAAACTGCGTTACACGCTAGTCACCAAGGACCATCTTATTTTCAACAACCGCTATGAGGGCGACCCCAAGGCGGGCAACGTCAAGGTCCCTGTGCGTGACACCGAAGTGGCCGTCCGCACCTACGACCCCGACACCGGCCTCCAGGTCGCTGGCAGTGCCACGTCCTACATAGACCTGCCCATCAACAAGGACAGAGCGGTTAACGAGATCATCGACGGCTTTGACGCCGCCACTGTCCCCGACGGGATCGTCGCCGAAAGGCTGGACTCCGCTGGCTACGCTATTGCACTGGAACTTGACAGCGAGGGGCTGGGGCTCCTGGTCAATAACGGGACCCAGGCCACCGACAAGTCCGCCAGCACCAAGGCTGACATCATGACCAAGATCGTCGCCGCCAGGACCGCCCTGGGTGCCGCTAAAGTTCCGGCTGAAGGCCGTTACTTGATCGTGTCGCCCAAGATCATGGGTCTCTTGCTCCTGTCCGAGGAGTTCATCAAGGCCGGTGACCTGTCGCAGGAGTTGGTCGCTCAAGGCGTCGTTGGCCGTATCGCTGGCTTCAACGTGTTCGAGTCCAACAACATCCCGAACACCTCCACGGGCAACCTGGAAGTCGAGTTCATCGCCGGTCACCCCAACTGGTCACACCGTGTCTACGAGTGGAAGGTCACCCCTTATGTCCAGTCCTTGGACGGTGATGCCAACTACATCGGTGCGTCCGCCATCAAGGGCCGCCTGGTCTATGGCCAGAAGCTGTCCCGAGCGACAACCGTCATGGTCAAGGTCAAGGACCCCGCCTACACCCCGCCCGTTGATCGCTCCTATGTTGTGAGCGTTGACGGCGTGGATGGCAGTAGCTCGTCCAGCCTCCTGACCATCACCTTTGCCGAGGACGTGGCTAGCCCCGACCTCAAGATGACTGACATCAAGATCATCGGTAAGGGCGAAAACGACGACGTGGCCAACATCGGTGCCGCGGCGACCCTGACCAAGTCCAGCGCCAAAGTTTATACCATCGCGCTGACGCCGGCCGTCAAGTCCACCGAGATTTACGTCGACCTGATCGACAACCTCAACTACAACTTCGTGCCTCATACCCGTGAGGTCAAGGTCATCTACAAGGCGTAGGGGGTAGTTCATGTTCGAGTTCAGGCACAGGAACACAGGCGAGGTCATGCGGCTCAAGAAGGGGGACCCCCTCTTGCATGTCCTGATCGGGTCCGACTCATGGGAGGACCTGACGCCGAAACCGGAACCGGTCAAGGCCGTCGAGCCTGAACCGGCACCGAAACCGGCCCCGAAAAAGAAGGCCCCAGCCAAGAAACCGGCGCCCAAGAAGGGAGCCAAGTAATGCGTAAGTTCATGCACGTCCGGTCCAAGGAGGTCATCAGCGTCCGGGAGGGACACCCCACCCTGCGACGGCTGATCGGGTCCCTTGACTGGATCGAGATAGTCCCCGCCCTGCCCCCGGCCCCGGTCATCGAGCCAGAGCCGGAGGTGGAGGCCGAACCGAAACCGAAACGGGCCAGGAAGAAGCCCGAACCGGAACCCGAGGAATGAAGGGAGCACGCCCATGATAACTAGCTACATCACAGCGGTGGAGGCCGCCGGATATATCAAGACCTTCAGGGGTCTTGACGCATACACGGCGTTTAACACCCTGGCCGCAGACGACAAAACGGCTGCGCTCATGGGCGCCCAGCTCATCATCGACCGGCAATGGTACAAGGGCCGAAAGTCCGACCCCGACCAGGCCGAGGCTTGGCCAAGGGTCATCCAGGGCCAGGACGTCGGCGTCCCGGAAGTGGTCAAGCTGGCGCAGGCGCTCCAAGCCCTGACGCAGGCCACGGGCCAGTCCGAGGCAGAGGCCATGGCGGAGTCCTTGAAGGCGGCGGGTATCACCCGCTATCACCTGGACGACTTCGACGTGTCGTTTGACGGGTCGGAGGACGCAGAGGTTAAGAGACGCAACGGGCTGGCGCCTGACGCTTACCAGCTGCTTTTGCCGTATCTGGACCGGGGAGGTGTTGCCTATGTCATCTGACTTGGTAGCCATCGCCCTGAACCAGACGGTGCTATGGGAGAAAAACACGGGGCTTGACGGGTACGGTCAGCCGAGCTTTGCGACGGGGGTGGATATCCCCTGCCGTGTCTCGGTCCGCACCCGGCTGGTCCTTAACCCCCAGGGCGACGAGACGGTGAGCAACGCCCAGGTGACGACGCTGGCGGCGGTCGAGATCGGCGACCGGCTGACGGTGGACGGGCGCACATGGCCCGTGATCGACGTCAGGAAGCCTGCGACCTTCACGGGGCAGGTCCAGCGCCGGAAAGCGTACATCTGACATGGCCCGCTGGGTTATCAAGACCGAGGAGGACTACAAGAAGGCCAGGGCTGACATCACCCGGAAACTCCAGGGGATAGTCAAGGCCATCAAGGTAGCCACCACGGGCGAGATCATGGACATGCTTGCGGAGACGCTTGAGAAGGCTGTCTCAATGGCCCCGGTCGAGGAAGGCTCCCTGCGGGAAGCCGGCCATTGTGACGTCAACGGCGTAACGTTTGCCAGGGGCACCATCGACGGCGGTATCACCCGAAACGATGCGGCACTCCCCGACACCGACGCCAAGGAGCAGGTCTTTGAGATTGGCTTCTGGGTACCAGGTGGTGGGTCTGGCCGTGAGGGCGACATTAACGCCTACGCCTGGGTGCAGCACGAGCACGTCGAGTTCTTTCACCCGGACCCTGTCACCTTGCCTGGAGGCAGGACCGTCAAGGGCGGCCAGGCCAAGTTCCTGGAGAACGCCATCAATGCGGACCTCATGTCCTGGGCGGAGCGGGTGAAAAAGGCCATGAACGATGCGGCAAAGGAGGTATGACGTGACAGATGAACTGATCCCCGATGGAGCACCAAGCGAGACCCCCACAGGACCGGCAGAAAAGCCGGTTTTGAACTTTATGGAGGACTTGAAGGCGTACATCGAGGGCAAGGGCTACGGGACGGTCTACATGGACTACAAGCCTGACAGCCCGGACAACGTGATTAGCGTCTTTGTCTACTCCTCCATGCCAGCCTTGGACGGGGGGATCACCCGGAGGGTCCAGACCCAGGTCCGGAACACATCAGTCCCGGAGGCATACAGGATCGCCCACGAGCTGGCGGTCCTTTTTGATTCCGGGCTGGACGAGGACCTGATCTGGCTGTCTACCGACCGCTGGGCGGTTTGCCGTCCGACGTCCGGGGCCAGGCACATGGGCCGAGACGACAAGGGACGCCCCACTTATTACATCGAGTTCGCCGCCAGCGGGGACGAAAGCCCCTAAGCGGCCCACACAGAAAGGATTGAATTATGCCAGAACCAAACGGAGATAACGGCGCCACACCAAACGGAGATAACGGCGCCACACCAAACGGAGATAACGGCGCCACACCAAACGGAGATAACGGCGCCACATCGGTCGCTCAAAAGAAAGCACTACGGGGACTAAAGGCGTTTAACGTGTTCCCGATCAAAAGCAACACAGCGGAAGCCTACGAGGTCGACGACAAGATCGCCTTGATCGGGGCACAGCGACTGACCAAGAGTGTCCAGGAGAACGAGTTCACCATCTATGCGGATGATGAGGTTTACGACTCCGACACAGACTTCCAGTATGTCGACTTGCAGGTCCAGCTGGTTGAAATGGACCTTGAAACCGAGGCCAAGCTGTCCGGCGGCACCTGGGATGACACCGACAAGATCGCCAGCTCATCAACGACTGACGTCGCCCCCGAGTACGCCCTGGCCTATGCGGCGCTCTATAAGGGCGGTTACCGGCTGTTTAAGCACCCGGTGGCCAAGCTCATAAGCATTAACGTCGACCACGAGACCAAGGGTGACGGCACGAACGTCGCCCCGTACACGCTGAACTTCCGGGTGTTCGCCCGAAAGATCGACGACAAGCACGTCATGAAAAAGGACGTGGCCCTGGCAGACCTGGGCGAAAGCGAGTCCCCCTTCGAGTGGATCGAGGACTTCGACACCCTGCCAGCCAGTAGTGGGACTTAAGTACAAACCACACAGGGGCTGTCCTGACCGGACGGCCCCTCCCATTTAGGAGGAGATAACGAATGCTAAAAAGACGCTCAACAGCCCGGTCCCTGCCAAAGGACCGAACCGTGCACGGCATCCCGGTCAAGAAACTGGCCGTGGGTCAATACATCGCCAGCATGGAGGAGATCCAAGACCTGCCCCAGAAGCTCCTGGACGCCCTTTTACCAGAGGGCGGCTCCATTAGTGACATTACAAGGGGCACGAGCCAGGACCTTGTAGGCGTGCTCCTGCGCCTCCTGGGGACGGCTCCAGACCTGGTGCTAGACCTGGCTGTGACTTATATCGAGACAGACCGGGAGACCTTACTGGCCCTGTCCCCGTCCGAACTCCTGGACGTGCTAGAGGCGTGGTGGGAGCTTAACGATTTATCAGATTTTTTCGGGAGAGTCTGGCAGAGAGTGAAACCGATGCTGGGGCGCTACCAGACCCCGACAACTGGCTCCAGCGCTGGTTAGCAGTTGCGGCATCCATCGGGATCAGTCGCAACGAACTATTGAATGATTATTACTATGACGAGTTTTTAGTCATGTTAGAGGCATACAACGACATGCATAAAATTACAGACAAACCCACCGAGGTTATTGAAGAAGTCGACGCAGAGGACTGGTAGGAGACAAAAGTGGATAGAGACGAACTGGTATTTGTACTCCGATCAGTAGCGGAGGACGTCGAAAAGGGCTTCAAGCAGGCCGAGCAGGCAGTGGAGGATCTGGGCCGGTCTTACGAGGACTTGACAGACGCAGAAAAGCGGATGCACGAGGCGAATGATGACCTCCGCAAGCGCCTTGACGCCATGAAAAAGACCATGAACTCGGTCAACCTTGAGTCTGCCCGGATGCCCAGGGAGCTTAGGCAGGTAACTACTGGCTTCAAAGCGGCGGCGAGTGGGGCCGGTGCCTTTGCGGTGGCCATGATCGGGATCCAGCTGGTGGCTGGCCTGATCACCAAGATCGCAGAGGCGGCAAAGAAGGCCAAGGAGGAGCTTGCCAAGCTGAACCAGGAGGCCAAAAAGCTGGCAGAGCAGACCAGCGGTATGGCGTTCCTGGTCAACCGCTACGAGGAGCTGGCCAAGCAGGTGACCCGGTCCAAAGAGGAGACGGCCCAGATGGAGGGCATTTCCCGGACTTTGGTGGACACCTACGGCATGAGGGCCGATGCGGTGGATGAGGAAGGCCGACTTATCCTGACTAGCCTTGAATACATGAAGGAACAGCTTGAGGTCAGCCGTGAATTAACGATACTTATTGGCCAACGAGCAGAGGCCGAAAACAAGAAGAGTACAGCAGATGCATTGAAACTGTTAAATGAAGGCGAGGAGCGGCGGTTAGAGTTAATTGAAAAAATTGCCGCACTTGAGGCTGATCTGTCTGCCGATTTTGCCTATTCAGATTGGGTCGAAGCGACGGGTGAGCTTGAGGATCTATCACAGCGAATTGTAGATGCGTATGAATTGGTAGGCGAGCGGGCTCAATTGGCCATGCAAGTGGCACGCACCCAGATGGGCGACGAAGCGGCCAAGATACCGGCTGAAGTCCAGGCCCGCATTATGGAAGAAGTGCTAAAAAGCGGCGAAATGCCGACCGCGGCCTTGTTTGTTGAGAAGTTTACCAAGGCCCTGAAAGACGGCATCAAGCCAGCGGAAGGCGCGGGAGAGGCCATCAAGCTCACCACCGAACAGATCGAGCGCATGGCGGCCAAGGCCAAGGCGGCCAAGACCGACCTCAAGGGCATGACCTCAAGCGTGCAGGGGCTGGATAACTCCACCGCGAGTCTCAAAAAAGAGATCCAAGACCTGAACGACCTCCAAACGGCCATTAACGTGCTGAAAGAGGGCGACCAGTCGTCGAAAGACTTTGGCCTCGCCTTGGACTACCTGGCGGAACGCTACGGCGTGTCGGCGGATCAGGTCATGGACAATCTTGGGGCCTACCAGCGAGACGCTGACATCAAGGCGACTTTGTTGGAGCTGAACCTGCTCCTGGCCGAACAGGAGGCCATCACCGCCAAGCAGACGGCGGTGGCCATGGCACAGGCCGGCGATATTACCGTTTATCAGGCCAGCCGGATGATCGAAGCCCTGGACGGCGTTCTCCTAAAACTGCGTCAACTGTCTGGCGAGGAGGGTGCCGAGGGTACCGGCATAAACTTCAAAAACATCGGCCTCAACATAGGTCGGACCTCATGGAGTGCACCCAGGACGACAAAGACGAGCGGTGGCGCTTCTGCCGCCCAGGCCTACAAGAACACCGCCCTGGAGAAGGAACTGGCCCTGATTGAGCGCAAGCGCAACCTGGACCAGATCACCACCGCCGAGGAGATCCAGCTATACGAAAAGGCCCTGCGGACGCTGGCCAAGACGACCGAGGAAAAAGAACAACTCCAAGACAAGCTGTATCAGTTGCGCAAGGACAAGGAGCGTCAAGCCTACGACGACAGCGTCTACTTTGGCCGCCTGACACTCGAGCAACAGCGTGAACAGATCAGGGCCATGATCCAGGACTACAAGGCTGGCACAGATGCCCGGATCGCCCTGGAGCGTGAACTCTACGACATCCAGCAAGAGATCCGGCAAAGAGACACCGAGAACCTTGACCGACTGGCGCAGGGCGTGGTCCAGGCATTACAAAACCGTTACAGCGTCCACCGTGAGGAGGAGCTGTCAGCGTTACAGGCCAGCATGAAGGCATGGGGCGACTGGGCACAGGTCCAGGTCGACGCCATCAACGCCCAGATCCGGGCCTTGGACGACCTCACCAAACAAGAGGACCGGGGCGACGAGGAAACACGCAGGCGGCGCAAAATAGCGGCCCTGGAACAACAGCTCCTGTACGAAACAGACGAATACAACCGGCGGAAGCTGGAGGAGCAGTTAGCCCGTGAGAAGGACGACCTGTCCAAGTGGCAGACCCGGAACGAAAGGGAGGACCAGAAACAGGCCCTCCGAGACCAGGCCACGCACGTGCAGGACCGAGCCAGGGCAGTGCAGGACGCACTGCGAGACCAGATGGACGCCGTCAATAAATTCTACGATGAACGGCTGCAAGCCCAGAACTTGGCGGCAGAGGCTGAATACGTGCTCATGCAGGGATCGCAGGAGAACATCATCGCCCTGATCGGTAGCTATGCGCCAGAGTACGACATTTTGGGCCAGACGCTGGGCGAAAAGATGTACGAGGGCTTCATGGAGAAAGCCAAGGGCATCGCTGACTACATAGCGCAGATCAACCGAGAGCTACAAGCCACGCAGGACAAGGCGGCCCAGCTGGCGACCCAGTCAGCGGTCCAGTATTGGCAGGGCCAGGGTGCGCCTGTGGTGACACAGCCTGGAGGGTCTACTAAGACAACCAGCAACGCCGTGACCATCAATGTCTATGACAAGCAACAGTCACCGGCCCAGCTGGCCCGAGAGATGGAGCGGACCCTTGAGCGGCTGTCGAGGGTATAAGGAGGGGCGACTATGCAAAGAGTTCGATACATCAACCCACGCTTTGGCGAGGTGGAGATACGGCCCGACACACAGGGGCCGTATGTTTTTGAGTCCATTTCCGGCATCCACGCGGCTGACACGGCCCTGCGTGTAACCTACCCGGCCGGTATGGACGGGTCCATGTACCACGGGCTGACGGTGAGTGACCGTGAGATCACGCTGACCATGCACATCAAGGGCCGGGACCGTGCTGACATGTACAAGCACAGAGAGCGCCTGATTAAGGTCCTGTCCCCGTCTTACAGCGCACGGGGCAGACAGGGCCAGTTGTGGTACGAGAACGATCACGGCCGTTGGTGGATCCCGGCTGTTGTGTCACAGGGCCCGATTGTGGCCGGTGCCAGGAAGGGTAACTACCAGACCGTGCAGATCGTGTTTTACTGCCCGGATCCGGACTTTAGGATGCCTTACCCGATAAGGGCCCGCCAAGCCTACATCGCTGGTGGGTTTGAGTTCCCGTTGGAGATCCCTCATATCACGGAGCCAACGCCTGGAATCATGTTCGGGACCAGGGGTTACAGGGCGGTCATCGACATCATTGGAGACCGGCCCACGCCCATCGAGATCACGATCACGGGACCGGCAACAACGCCCAAGGTCGAGAACAAGCGGACAGGCGAATACATCGCCGTCAATCAGCCGTTGCTGGAAGGCGACCGACTGACGATCGGCACCGAACAGGGGAATAAGCGGGCGGTCATCGTGGATTCAGCAGACGTGGAGACCAACGCCATGGGATGGATTGACCCTGCCTCCACCTGGTTCCAGCTCCAGCCAGGGGAAAACGAGATTGAATACACATCCGGCGACGACACAACCACGGCGACATCGGTTATTACGGTCTGGCCCAGGGTTAGCGGGGTGTAGCCATGCAGACGCCTGACCTGAAAATACTCAACAAGGGCCTGGACCAGTTGGCGATCGTTGACAGCTACACCAGCCTCCAGCTTGAACGGTCACTTTGGGAAGTTGGCCGTATGGAGTTGCACGCCAGCCTGTTTAGCAAAGGAGCAGAGACCTTACAGCCCGGCAACCTGGTCATGATCGACGAGCGGCGGACCTGGGAGATGACCGGCATCAAGAAAACGGAAGGCAACACACTGGGCCTCCAAGTCACTGGCCGGGAACTTAAAGGGGTGCTGGGCCAGAGACTGGTGATCCCTGACAGCAAGGACGACAGCCATCACTTTGGCTGGGACCGGGTGCCTGGCGTGTCGGACCCGGACGTGGCAGCCGAAACGATCATAAAGCATTACGTCGACAAGCACGCCATAACAACGACGGACCTGAAACGGGCCTTGCCTGGGCTGGTGCTTGCGCCTGACCTGGCACGTGGCATGAAAACACGCTGGTCGGAACGGTTCCGGTCTTTGACAGAAACGCTAAAGGACATTGGTGAGTTCACGGGCATGGGCTATCGGGTCACCGTGGACCTTGCGAATAAGCAGTTTGTCTTTGAGGTCATTCCAGAACGTGTCCAGACCGAGGGGAGCCTTCATCCGGTCATCTTGTCGGTGGACTTCAACAACATCCAGACCATGGATTACCAGCGAGACGTGAGCCGTGACGTGACGATTGCCTACGCCGGCGGGGCTGGCGAGGACGAGGACCGTCTAATCCAGGCCGTGGCACGGAACCCGACCGAGGCAGACCTGGAAGGTTATGACCGCCGTGAGGACTGGCTGGACTGTGGGTCGATCGACGAGGTGGACGCCTTGATCTACGAGGCCCGTTACAAGCTGGCCCAGAAAGAAAAGGTCGAGTTTGTGACCTGTGAGGCGTTACCAAATGCGACCTTTGCTTACTTGAAGGATTGGGACATCGGGTCGGTGGTAACGGTCCAGTCGCATGCACTGGGCATAAGTCAAGCACAAAAGATCACAGCAGTTAAAGAAGTGTACGAACAGGGCCGGGTGCAGATTATCCCGACTCTAGGTAAGCGCAACAAAACGATCCTTGATGAGATCAGGAAATCGGAGGTAATCAGCTGATGGCTAGGGAAGTATCAGGTTTTTTTGACTCGGTATCAAGGGACCGAGTTTACCAGGCGGACCGGTTCGCAAAACGGTTCCGTTTGGTCATGTCAGACGGGATATTGAACGGCGGCAATAACTTGCGTGTTACTGCCCCAGGTACAGGCATGCAGGTAGAGGTCGACTTCGGGGCCGGCATGGTCCGGGGTTATGACTACTTCCTGGAGGACGACGACACGGGCAAGTTGGTCCTGCAATTGGCAGAGGCCGACGCCCAGAAACGGATCGACCGCATCGTGCTAAGGATGGACACCGGCACCAGCAAGCGTGAGGTGTATGCAGACGTGGTAAAAGGCACGCCTGGAGCAAGCCCGACACCGCCAGCTTTAGTCCGGGAGGGCAACATCTACGAGCTGTCCTTGGCCAGGGTTGCGGTCGACTCAAGCACGATGGTCATCATGCAGGGTGACATCACGGACGAGCGGTACAACGCCGAGGTCTGCGGATTGATTAACAGCTTGATTGCACTTGACGCCAGCGACTTCCAGGACCAGGCCCAAGAGATCATCGACGGGCTGTCGGGCATGGGCTACCTCCCGGCGAATGGCGGCACGCTTGGGGCCTACACCGAGAAGCGGGTAGTCTTATCGGACGGTGGCGTTGACCTGGATGAGGGGAATGTGTTTGTCCTGGCTCTGGCTGGTAATACGCTCATATCCATCACCGGGGCCGTGTCCGGGAAGGCGCATTCGTTCACTCTGCTTGTCACCCAGCCCTCAGCACCCGTGGCTGTGACATGGCCCAATTCGATCAAGTGGCCCGGTGGCGACGCTCCCGACATGGACGAGGCGGGCGTGTATGCGCTGACCTTTGTTTCGGTCGACGGTGGCACGGTCTGGCTCGGCATGGGCGGAGGAGGTGCGCATGTTAGCTGATAGGGTTAGGATGGGAAGTATTGGTAGCATTGGACTAGGTCCCGGGCCAAATAAGCTGATAGCTGGAACCATGCAAGAAGGATTTTTTGGGCTGGTCACATCATCGCAGTTTATCACGGGTGACGCTTTAGCTTCGGCCATCACCTTAACGAATGGAACATCGCAGAACTCAACAACGGATTGGCTCAAGCTGGCTAGTGGTGGGAAAATACTCTTTTCACCCATGAAAGCAATCAGATACGACATTAGCTGGAATCATATTTTCAACAAAGGCGCAGTTTGGGGCGATGGAACGACGGGCGGCGATAGGACAGTTCAGGTTCAGGGCTTCACTTTCAAGGTCAGGCTTTTCCGTGGTCTGAATAATTCTTATGACCCAAAAACAGCACCAGCCGGATACAATGGCGTGCATTGTCACGGGAGTGAATGGAACAGGTTAATCTTACCCTTGCACGTTGGGGCAAAGACTGGGTCTTGGGGCAGTTATGGAAGCAACGTGGAGTCAGGATTGCCTTATTGGGGAACTGATTTTACAGATGCTGATTTGCAGGTAGCTAGTGGTAATGGGCGGGCAAGCTGGTGTCAAAACTACGCCTATTCGTCGACCTATCGTTGCTATCGGGGCCACGATGGTGTTGCGTCCTCGGGCATCCCTACGTCCTCGGTTACGTCTTCGACTCACGGTTGGCGGCCCGTTCTCGAACTCATCCCATAAAGGAGAAAAAACATGATCCAAGTAATCAACAACGAAATCACCCAGACCCGGCTCCCCAAGACAGGCACCCTGTCCGACGGTCGCACGGTGTCGGGCTATCACCTGCTGGACGCTGACATCCTCAAGGCAGAAGGCTGGCTCCCACTGGTCGACGAACCGCCGGGGTATGACCCAGAGACGGAATACCTGGTGCATGACGGCTACGACATCCAGGCCGACAAGGTGGTCAGGCTGTACCGTGTCGAGCCTATCCCGGAGCCGGAGCCGGTGCCGGACTTGCACGAGCAGGTGCAAGAACTCCAAGCGATCATTGACGCACTGTTAGGGGAGGTGGAGTAAATGGGCAATATCGAAAAAGCGAAGGCATTTGCTAATCTTGCCAGATTGCAATTCAAGATGGCCTTGCCTGAATTGACGGTGACCGAGGTCTTGAGCGTGGAGCCATTTGTCGAAGCATGGACGCCCGGCAAATATGTCAAGGGCGATGTGCGGCGGCATGAAGGGCAGGTCTGGGAGTGCGCACAGCCGCACGATAACGCCAATAACCCGGACATTGAGCCGGGCAAAAGCCCTGCCCAATGGTTTGCCTACCATTCAAAAGATCCGGCGTATGCTAAGCCGTATGTACCGCCTCAAGGCGCACATGACGCCTATCAGGAGGGCGAATACTGCATCTTTGAAGGGGCGATCTGGAAAAGCATTATCCCGGCTAATACCTGGACGCCAACCGACTACCCAGCAGGGTGGGAGCAATACCAGGGTTAGACCCAAAACATCATAACAACACACAGGACCGGCCCCGAGCCGGTTTTTTGATGCACAGAAAGGAGGGCGCATGAACCTGCACCGACTAATCATGACGAACAGCGACTGTTACAAGCAGTCCGAGACAAGACCGCCCTGTGGGGTGCTCTGGCACAGCACGGCGGCGAACAACCGGCGCATAAGCCGGTATGTCCAGCCGGATGATGGGTTGCTGGGCTACAACAAGCACCAAAACCATTGGAACCAGCGCATGTACAACGCCGCCGGCAAGGTGGTTAACAAATCTGCGAGCGGCTTCATCGGCCTGTTGGGGGATGGCAAGACACTGGCCACCTATCAGACCCAGGAATGGGACAAGAACCCCTGGACGTCCGGGTCCGGCGTGAACGGCAATGCAAACAAGCTGGGCTATATCCAGTTCGAAATCTGCGAGGACGATCACTCCAGCCGTGACTGGGCCATGCGCACCTACCAAGAAGCCGTGGAGGTATCGGCCTATCTTTGCCAGATGTTTGGCTGGGATCCGCTTGGTAAAAACAAGTACGGCCTGCCCATCATCACGGACCACGGCGACATGGGCGTTGCTGGGTATGCGTCCAAGCACACCGACATTTTCCGCTGGTGGTGGAGCAAATTCGGCTTAACCATGACGCAGTTTAGAAAAGACATCGCTGCCGAAATGAAGCTACCGATCACTCCCACACCGCAACCGACCGAGCAGAAGGTCCGGCTCAAGGTCGGGACGCCCTATTATGCGGAACCGTCAAACAAGTCCAAGGTGTCCGGCAAAATCACGATCGAAACAAACTACACGATTGTCCAGACCGAGGGTGTCTACGGCCTGTTGAAGTCCCGCGCTGGCTGGGTCCAGCTCCGAGACGAACCGGTGCCAGCCCCAGCGCCCACCGTCCCCAAACTGGTCGACACCTGGGCCAGGGCGAACACGCTCAAGCAAGGGTCCAAGGGCAAGCACGTGGAGGTCCTCCAGGCCCTGCTCCAGACCAAGGGCTATGACGTGCAAGCGATCGACGGGTCATTCGGGAGCGTGACAGACAAGCAGGTCCGGGCCTATCAAAAGGCCCAGGGAATTACGGTTGACGGGATCGTGGGCTATGAGACGTGGCCTGTGGTCTTGAAATAAAAGAAAGAAAGGAAGTAGGCGCATGGAAGGGTTTTGGGCGGCCATTATCGTGGCAATCCTGTCTCTTGTCGGGTCGATTGTCGGCAACGTGCTAGCACACAACAAGACCGCGGCGGTGTTCGAAGTCGAGCACCGGCACCTGAAAGAAAAGGTCGCCGACAACAAGGACGCCATCAAAGATGTTGACGAGAAGGTGGGGGCCAACACAGAAGCCATCAGGTGCATTGACGGACGAGTGGTTGTCCTGGAACGGGCCGTCAAGATCCCAGAGGAAAGGAAATAACAATGGACTGGAAAGAAATTATCAGCATGGTCCTGCAATCGGTCCTGGTGCCGTTGCTCATCTATGGGGCCACGCTTTTAAGGAACTACTTGAAAGAAAAGGCCAAGAGCGACCAGGTCCGGCTTGTTCTGGACCAGGCATACGAGGCGGCCGTGTTCGGCGTCTCGGTCACGGCCCAGAAGTTTGTCGACGAGATCAAGGGCACGGACAAATGGGACCAGGCGCAAATGCAAGAGGCCGCCTGGCGTGCCCGGCAAGTCGCCAGACAGGTCATGGGCGAAAAGGCTTACGAATTACTTGACACAATCACTGGATCCGCCGACGAGTGGCTCCAGGCCGCCATCGAGGACGCTGTCCGAGACGACAAGCGGTAATTGAAAGGAGGTGCGGCATGCAAGTTAACGGAACTGCTCTGCGTATGATCCGGGGCGACAGCGAGGCGATCACGGTCAAGGTCACCGACCGCAAGGGCAAGGTCATGCCGCTGGTGACAGGTGACACGGTCTATTTCACGGTCAAGGGGTCCGCTTATGACACAGAGTACGTGCTTCAAGTGATCGTGACCGAGTTTGGGGACGACGGGTCGGCGCTGATTGCGATCCGGCCAGAGGACACCAAGGATCTAGCGTTTGGAGCGCTTGTCTACGACGTGCAGGTCACGTTTGAGGATGAAACAGTCAAGACCGTCATTCCCCCGTCACCATTTGTGATCGGCGAGGAGGTGACCTATGACTGACCTGATCGGCGTCATTGACGGTGGCGCAACTATTGCGGCAACCATAGATGACGCCAGGCCGACTATTAATGTGGAGATACAAGGATCAGGGCCAGAGGGCAAGGAAGGCCCTCCCGGCCCGCCCGGTCCACCTGGCGAAAAAGGTGAACAAGGTGAACAAGGACCCAAAGGGGACCCATTTGTATATGATGATTTTACACCTACCCAATTAGAAGGTTTGAAAGGACCTAAGGGTGATAAAGGTGACGATGGACACACGCCAATAAAAGGCACTGACTACTGGACAACGACAGACCAAACAGCGATTGTGGCTGATGTGTTGGCTGCGGTGGACGAATCAATCTTGGGGGGTGCGTCGTAGTGTATGTGTATGAAACGGTCGGTGAATTATTTACGGCTATCTGCGATGCAGTGCGCGAAATTGAGGGGTCGGAAGATCTGATACCACATCAGGAAATACCCGCACGGATAAAGATTCCGAGCAATTACGGATTGGTAACTTTTACTGCGGTTGTACCGACAGCCGCAGAGATAATGATTTCATAAGGAGTTTACAATGGCGAAAAATATTACAATAAACGGTGTTAATTATTCAGATGTTGCGAGTGTTAAAATGCCGCTCACGGCTGACCCTGAATTGTTTGCGTTCTTCTATGACACGGATTCAGGCGATGCCACACAGGGCGATATACGCAGCGGCAAAAAAGCGTGGGTTGACGGCGTTGAGGTCACTGGCAACGTGCCGGCAAAATCATCCTCTGACCTTACCGTGTCCGGCAAAACCGTCACTGTTCCGGCTGGCATCTACGATTCGCAAGCGCAGAAATCTGTTGCAGACGGGTCCGCTACGCCGAGCGCAACTGTGTCGGGCGATGAGATCGGCGATACATCGAGCAGTTATCCAATAACAATCACACCGAAAGCTACGGTAAATGCAGCGGGATACATCAGCACGATATCCGATGGCACCGCCGTGACAAAGTACATTCAGACAGAGAGCAAGAGTGTTTCCCCTGGCGGCACCGAACAAACCATTACTCCAACCGCTGGCAAACTACTGCACAGTGTTGTTGTTGGCGCGGTTGACCTCACGGGCAACGCGACAGAGGCGGACGTCATGTCGGGCAAGACGTTCTACTCAAACAGCCTGACGAAAAAAACAGGCACAGCGACTATCCCGTCCATCTCTTTGACATCGGGAGTGCTGACGATAGCGTAAGGAGCAGATTATGGCACAGAATTTAGTAATAAACGGTGTGACATACAACTCCGTTAATTCGCTGTCTATACCCAAATCGGCCGGCGGCAACGCTGTGTTTCCCGATACATCGGACGCGAGTGCTACGGAAAGTGATATTTTAAGTGGTAAAACCGCTTATGTAAATGGGATTAAATTAACGGGTACGGGGACTGGTAGTGGTGGCACTCCAGAACCCGTTTCCGTGCCGGCTAAAGATGTAAACTTCTATGACTATGATGGTAGGAGGGTATACGCCTACACCATCGCCGAAGCACAGTCACTTGCCGCGCTCCCAGCCGCACCTGACCATTCATCTGATACTATTCCGCTGACATTTCAGGAATGGAACTATACTTTAGCGCAAGTTAATGCGCTCACCGATAAAGCTAATATTGGTGCAACATATATACCTACGGACGGCAAAACACACTTAACCATTAATATTGCCGAACTTGGGAGAATGGTTGTTTCGCTGGTTTTTAACCAGACCGTATCAAATGGCGTGACAATCGACTGGGGCGATGGTTCTCTTCCAGAAACGTTTACTGGTACTGGAGCTAGAGTCGCCACCCACACATACTCTGCCGCTGGAACATACGATATTACGCTAGATGTAACAAGCGGCGTATTGGGGTTTGGCGCTAATTCATCAGGTATTTGTGTGATGGGTCTGACTGGCAATAATGACAGGGTATATTGCAATATGTTGAAATCTGTTCGAATAGGAAACAGCGTAACAACGATAAGCGACTATACGTTCAACTATTGCTACGGCCTTGCATCAGTTACCATTCCTGACAGCGTAGCAACGATAGGCAGCCGTGCGTTCGCCTATTGCTACAGCCTTGCATCAGTTATTATTCCTAACAGCGTAACAACGATAGGCGACTATGCGTTCAGCACTTGCTCCGCGCTTGCATCAGTTGCCATTCCTAACAGCGTAGCAACGATAGGCAGCCGTGCGTTCTACAATTGCTACAGCCTTGCATCAGTTACCATTCCTAACAGCGTAACAACGATAGGCAGCTATACGTTCTACGGTTGCCACGGCCTTGCATCAGCTACCATTCCTGACAGCGTAGCAACGATAGGCGACTATGCGTTTGAAAGCTGCTACGGAATGGCTCATTACTATGTTTACCGCACCACGCCTCCTACATTGGGTGGTACAAGTGTCTTTCGCAACATCCCCGCTGATTGTGTAATTCACGTTCCTGCTGCGTCGTTATCGGATTACCAAAAAGCAACGAACTGGTCGGCACATTCCGCTAAAATGGTAGGTGATTTATAATGATAAGCACGGAAACAGTAACCGTAGATGGACGTGAATTTACACACACTTATAGCGATACATATTTAATCCGTAAGGTAGGTACGGAGGAAATATACGAAGATGCTATGGATGTGTTGGACTTTCAGTATGAGGAAACTGATATACCGCTCGACACGCAACCGCCGACAGAGGATGAACTGAAGGACGCTCTCTCCATCTTGGGGGTGCAGATATGAATATAAATATTATCGAGCAAGCACGAAAAATCCGTGCCGACATGAACGCCGTCACCGCTACGCTGACCGACGAGCAGGGGCTTGAACTAATCACCCTGTTCGAGCCGTGGCGAACTGACCTAGCATACGCCGTGGGCGACAGGCGCAGACACGGCGAAACGCTCTACAAGTGCGTACAGGCGCATACGGCGCAGGACAACTGGATGCCTGATGCAACGCCAGCGTTGTGGACGCCCATCAGCGTGGATGAATACCCATTGTGGGTTCAGCCGACAGGGGTGCAAGATGCGTACATGACTGGCGACAAGGTGACGTTTGAGGGCAAGCGGTACACCAGCGTGATAGACAATAACACGTGGTCACCAACAGATTATCCACAAGGGTGGAAAGAAGTTTAAGAAAATGTTAAGTCTAATCGACTAAAAAGGAGAAATTATGAAGCAAATAAAAGTATGTTTTAAGGATTTTATGAAAGCGGCCCTTATTAGGGCAGTGAGGACAGTAGCTCAGACCGCGGTAGCTACAATCGGTGCGGCAGCGGTGATATCGGAGGTCAATTGGCTGGTGGTCATTAGTGCTTCGGCTCTGGCAGGGATCTTGTCTATTTTAATGAGTATAGCTACCGATCTGCCAGAGGTGGACGAGGGTTAAGGAGATCCGAGCCAGCGCAGGTCTCACACACGTTTCCTCCAATTATTAACCGCGCTTGGCTCTTCTCATGCCCCCTGGCTTCGGCTGGGGGGCTTTTTTTGTTGGGAGGAAGTCGCAAGAATGTTGCAACCTGGTCGCAAGGTCAGGACAAAAAACGAGCGACGCATAAATGCACCGCCCGCAAAACTTGCGTTTTCAGTTCGCCATCATTGTAGCACGCACAGTATCAATTCGTGCAAATTCGTGCAGAGCCGTATCACACATGGAGGAATTATAGGGATAAGTAGGGATATAATGCCGAAAAAAGGCCGAAATAGTAGTATAATGCCCTGTGTCATGCCTGTGCGCTCACGTAACATTTTGAACCTAACAGCAAAGCTGGACATCTCCGACACCTCCTTGTGTAGCGTAACTGTATTGTAACACAAATAGTGTAACGATCTACCATTACTCCTCAAATTGTGGTTGACGGTCTTACACAATAAGTGTAGTATGGGGGCATACCAAAGGAAAGGAGACACGGTGCATGACAGACAAAACCGCTCGCAAATTGCGCGGATTGCGTGGAGATCAGACACAAGCGACTGTCGCAAATGCCGTCGGAATAAGCATTTCAGCGTATAGCAGTTATGAGCTTGGAGTCCGCCGGCCAAGTGACGAAGTTAAGAAAAGACTCGCAGACTATTTCGGTACATCCGTTGGCGAGTTATTTTTTTAGCCCTCAACTACACAAATAGCAGGGCAAAGGAGGACCAAATGAATCAATACCCCGAACATTTCCATGACTGGCCGGAATTTTTAGGGTCGGCAGAGGTGGCCAGCATCTTGCACGTCAACCGGTCGACCGCCATCCGGTTCATGAAACAGGACGGCTTCCCGCTCCTGGACAAGGAAGCCAGGCGGGGATTGAAGGTTAACAAGTACCGGTTTTTGGACTGGTTGAGAGGAGGCAACTCATGAGAGACGTCGCCATCGCAGTCTGGATCCTGGCGCTCTGGCCGCTCATGACATCGGTGGATCCGATCGTGATCGGGCTGGCGCTGGTCGGGATGGTCTGCGGGGCGTGGGGAGCGACTGTGAGTTGAAAGGAGAAGAACAGTGAAGATTGGCGTACAGTCGACATTTGCGGATGTATGTGAAGAATACGAAAGTTTCGTGGAGAAGTTTAAGCCGAAAAAGACGACAGACGAATGCTACACGCCGGAAGGTGTTTATGCGGCAGTCGCGTCTTGGGTATCGAGTGAGTACGGTGTTTCAGCATCGCGATTCGTTCGACCATTTTGGCCAGGCGGCGATTACGAGCGCTACGAATATTCTGATTCTGCCATTGTTGTCGATAACCCGCCATTCAGTATCATTTCTGACATTATCACTTTTTACCATTATCGCAAAATAAAGTTCTTCCTCTTTGTTCCAGCACTGACGATCTTTTCTGGAGATAAAGCAACTTACAGCACAGCGGTGTGCGCCGGAGCGAGTGTCATCTACGACAACGGCGCTAATGTGGTTACATCTTTCGCAACCAATCTTGAGCCGAGCGACATTATTGCAAGATCAGCTCCGGATTTGCGCGCCATGATTGACCAGGCAAACGCTGAGAACCAAGCAAAGTTTAAGAAACAGCTTCCTGTCTATCTCTATCCCGACGAAGTAATTATGGCTAACGATCTCCATCAATTGAGCAAACATGGAATTGATTTAGCTATATCTCGCGATGAGTCACTAGTTGTTTCTCAGCTTGATCATCAACGAGATTATGGCAAGGCGTTGTTCGGCTGCGGGCTGTTGTTATCAGAAAAGGCGGCAGCAGAAAGAAAGGCAGCAGAAAGAAAGGCAGCAGAAAGAAAGGAAAGATATGTATGGATTCTGTCAGACAGAGAAAAGCAAATTGTAAAAAAACTAGGCAAAAAGGAGGTAGTGAAATGACAAAAAGACAAAAAAAGAGCGCCAAGACTGGAACTCCGGGCCGTCAACGTCTGGCAAGGTCACAGTCATCGGCGATCGGCCACCGGCGGATCTGGTCGAGTGGGTGGCCCAGCAGGTGGCCAAGTGGCTAATGGAGGAGGCAACGAATGAAACGCCTAATCGCACACACCGCCACAGCCGTGGGGTTTATCGCCCTGGTCTGCGCGGGCGGTGCATTTGACGGGGGCCAGACCGGCATGGGCCTGATCGGGGTCCTGATCGTCGCAGGGATGGCAGGGATCATCGGGGGCTTCATGGCCCTGGAAATGGAGGAGAGATGAATATACCCGACCGCCAAACGCTACGGCTCAAACGTCTGTTGGACCTGGCCGTGCGTGAGGGCGATTTTTTATGGAT
>Ga0209723_1002612_pt1 | contig 23742 bp, 16 predicted proteins | sample BiotimSIPDNA_2_FD_185750 | JGI IMG/M metagenome (GOLD analysis project Ga0209723, IMG submission 185750) | Anaerobic biogas reactor microbial communites from Washington, USA - Biogas_R2 time_0 SIP DNA (SPAdes) (version 2) | ecosystem: Engineered > Bioreactor > Anaerobic > Unclassified | place...
TTCACTGACGGTTCTGTTCAGGCTTGTCCCGTAGTCAAATACCAAATCTGAGGGCCAGTAACTAAGCAATAGATACCGGATAAAAGCCCTGGATTGAGTAAGGATATAACCCGCTTCTCTGGTAATGTCAGTATCAAATCCAGCAGTTCCGCCTCTCCCCCCGGCATCGATAGCATTACAAATAAGAATGCCGCAGGTAAGCACAAGCATTCCGTAAAGTGGCCCCCTGCGCTTCAGGGCATCTTTCATCCCCGATGATAGAAAAAGAGAATCGTAAATGAAGATGATAAACGGAGCAGAGATCATTACCTCTTTAGATGCCATTCCAAAACTGCATGCGGCCACGGCGGCAATACACCAGATTGTTGAAAACATTTTTCCGGTCGCCGAGGATGATCTGATTACACAGTATATCGTCAGCAGATAAAACATCGAGACAAGAGACTCGGCTCTCTGTGTTATATAGGAAACCGCAGAAGTTGTCAGGGGGTGAACCGCCCAGAGGAGAGAAACTGAAAAAGCGATAAATACGGAATCACGTTTTAACCGAATACCTGATGAGCCGGAATTGAATGTCCTGTCTAAGATACTGAAAACCAGTATAGCTGTAATAAGATGTGTCAAGATATTGACAATATGATATCCGGAGGGATTTAGTTTTCCTATTGCGTAATTGAGTGCAAAAGAGAGGTTTAATAGTGGCCTCCCCTGTACCGGATTTCCCTGACCGGGTGTATCAAAGATGCTCTTGAGAGACTACGGCTCCCGTATGGAAACGTTTTTTATAATCGAGAATTCGTCGTCGAATATGAATGGGAGGTGGATTGAATTGCTGTACACAAAAAAGGCAGATAGAATAACGATAAACTTCAAAGTTAAAGAGGAAAATAGGCGATATCTGCTTTCCGGTTGAAGCGTTTCATGGCTCTCAATTGATTCCTGCACCCTGATTTTCCCGGCGACGTATATTTTTTCATATTCGGTCTTTCAGCCGTATGAATAAATCTCCTGAATGCATGTCTAATAAGGCAGTCTGCTGTCTGAAGATAATATTCAAAAGCTGAATTAGTGTTAAAAACAAAGTAGAGAATGATAGATTCCTATTTATGGTCAACTTGCCTTTTGTCTATTATAATATAGTTGGTAAGAGTTGTAAAAGAAAAAATGATTAAACAGCCGGCGTTTTACAAACTGGATGGAACCGATTAATGGTACCTCTAAATGTTCAGTTTTCAAGGGAGGCTGGCCGTAGCGGGAAATGAATTTTATGAGGTACCTTTATATGATTCCTCCCACTCATTCTGAGTTTAAAGACGAAGGGTGAAAACTTTCATTGCTAAACTTCGATACTCAGTATGAGTGGTTTTTGATACAGGCGGGTTTTCATTCTGCTTTATATCCTTTTTAACATTGTGGTTTGGCATTCAGGAGTTCTATGATTTCTGATAAATCATTTATACCAAATAAAATAATAAAGAATAACAAATGTTATGGTGAGAGATCCATCAAACTTTGGGTTGATCCTCAGTTGTATAATTAATATATTAATAATACTACGGCAAAAGTCTTTATTTCTTTACCTGTAATAGCGGGATCTATTTCCTCTTAGTTTATTCATCTAAAAATCCTGTGGTGGTATATTATGCAACGGATAATTCTCGTTTCAAACCGTTTGCCCACGACTGTGGAAAAGAAAAAAGGTGGGATTCATTACATCAACAGTACCGGTGGACTTGCCACCGGACTTGATGCTTTTCATCAGGACAATGAATGTCTCTGGATCGGCTGGCCCGGACTGAGCAGTGAGCACATGAATCAGTCTGAAAAAGCAGAGATTCGTCAGAATCTGTCAGAAAAAAACTGTGTGCCGGTTTATATAACCCGCAGTGATGTTGAGAAGTTCTACTATGGTTTTTCAAACAAGACAATCTGGCCGCTTTTCCACTATTTTCCCCAGCATACCTTTTTTCAGCCCGATTTCTGGTCTTCTTATGTGCATGTTAATACACTTTTTGCAGAAGCGGTTCTGTCTATAGCCACTAAAAATGATCTTATCTGGGTTCATGATTACCAGTTGATGCTTCTTCCGGCTATTCTTAGAAAGCAATTACCAGATTCTGGCATCGGCTTCTTTCTTCACATACCTTTTCCTTCCCTGGAGATATTTCGTCTTCTGCCATGGCGTAAAGAGGTACTGGAGGGGCTTCTGGGGGCAGATCTGATAGGTTTTCATACATATGACTATATCCGCCATTTCCTTAACAGCGTAAGAAGATTGCTGGGGTATGATAATACTTTCAGCCAGATAAGTTGCCATAACCGAATTTTAAAGGCTGATGTATTCCCTATGGGAATAGATTACAAGAGATTTTCCGAAGTAGGCCTGATGCCTGAGGTGCAGAAAGAGGAGAAATCTATCAGGCGTAAAACAGGCAACCGCTCTCTTATAATCGCAATCGAGAGACTTGATTATACCAAAGGGATCATTCAGAGGCTGGAGGCATTTGACCTCTTTCTTAGCCAAAATCCTAGTATGAAGGAAAAAGTGACACTCATACTTGTTGCGGTTCCGTCAAGGACATCTGTTGACTCTTATAAACAGCTTAAAAAAGATATGAACGAGATGATCGGAAGCATTAACGGGCGGCACGGAACAATTGGCTGGGCGCCGGTGCTTAATCTCTACAGGTCTCTTCCGTTCCCGACTCTTGCAGCACTTTACCATTCCTGTGACGTTGCCCTTGTGACTCCGCTACGTGATGGAATGAATCTGGTGGCAAAAGAATATATAGCAACAAAGCAGGATAAAACCGGTGTGTTGATCCTTAGTGAAATGGCTGGTGCGGCAAAGGAAATGGGAGAGGCAATCATTGTGAATCCAAACAACAAAGAGGAGATTGCTGAGGCCCTTAGGGTCGCACTTGAAATGCCCGTAGATGAGCAGAAATATAGAATAATGTGCATGCAAAGGCGTCTGATCCGCTATGATGTGCATCGGTGGGCATACGATTTTATCGATAAACTTGAACAGGCACGGGCGTTAAGGGAGAACCTGCAGTGTAAAAAATTGACAGAATCGGACTGTAGAACAATCAGATCAAAATACAGCCGGGCCCTCAGTGTCCTTTTCCTGCTTGATTATGATGGGACATTGGTTCCCTTTGCCGATAAACCGGAAAAGGCAGTTCCTGATCCAGGGCTGATTGATCTGCTCCGAAGACTTAATTCCATAAAGGGACGGAAAGTGGCAATTGTAAGCGGGAGAGATAGACGTTCACTTGATCGCTGGTTTGCAGAAACCGGTATTACACTTTGTGCAGAACACGGGGTATGGATAAAAGAACCCGGGGACGACTGGAGTACCACAGTGTCCCAGCAGAATAAATGGAAAGATGAATTGTGGCCAATACTTGAGCTCTTTGCAGACAGGACCCCGGGAGCGCTGCTTGAGGAAAAAGAGTATTCTCTTGCTTTCCATTACAGAAATGCTGATCCTGAACTGGCTTTTCTGAGAGTAAGGGAACTGATGGATGCGCTCATTCACCTTGTGTCAAATCTCAATCTGGGGGTAATGCAGGGAAATCGGGTGATAGAAATCAAAAATGCTGGAATCAACAAGGGGACTGCCGCGATGAAGATTGTGGAAAAAGGCTCATGGGATATGGTTTTGGCAGCTGGTGATGATGTTACAGATGAGGATCTGTTTTCAAGTCTGCCGAAAAACAGCTTCTCGATTAAAGTGGGTATAGGCTCCTCCAAGGCAGACTTCAATGTGGAATCTGTCGAAGAAGTGAGGAGATTTCTGGAGATGCTTTGCGAAACGGGAGTAGAGACGGAAGTGGAGGAAGAGATTGAAAACTGGTGAGATGTTTTTGGCTGTTTGAATCAGTAGTGTTCTGGTAGAATAATATTGTGATCTTTTGAATGCCGAGCTCTGATTGTAAAGGGGAGCTTTATACAATGAATGCAAATAATCCAAATTTCTCATATAAATACAAACCTGATTTTTTCTGGTTTCTTTCTGACGTTTCATATCTATAGTATATGATTACATGATAATCCGAGGAGATCTATTAAGCAGGGCGCTACTGAATTAGAAAATTTTCAATTAATCAGGTGTTAACATGAAAAACATGAACTATGGTGTTATCGGTAACTGTTCAAGTGCGGCTTTAATCTCTGAAAAGGGGAGTCTGGAGTGGCTGTGTCTTCCTCACTTCGACTCACCGTCAATCTTTGCCTCTATTCTTGACAAAAACAAAGGCGGGGAATTTTCCATAGCGCCTGAAAACCTTCTTTCATCTACGCAGCGCTATCTTCCAAATACAAATATCCTTGTTACTTCTTTTCGAACAGTGGACGGGGCATTTGATCTGATTGATTTCATGCCCAGGTATAAATATGATGGTAGTGGATACCATTGCCCCCCGGATATAATCAGATACATAAAAGTGCGAGAGGGTGAGCCGGTGATCATGGTGGATTTTAATCCTGCGCTGAACTATGGTCTTTCTCGGACTGTTACCGAAATCAAGAATCATTATGCCAAGACCACTTCCAGGAGCGGTAATTATGAGTCGATTTATCTTTACTCGAATCTGTCATTAAAAGAGGTAATCGAAGGCGGTAGTTTCCGACTTGAAAAGGACTCATATTTTCTTTTGAGCTATAATGAGAAAATTCCAGGGATTGATATAGAATATGTGAATCTGGAATATCAGCTTACACGTGCTTACTGGATGAGCTGGGTGGCTAGATCCACATTTTCTGTATCAGCCTACTGCGACGAAATATTACGAAGTTTACTTGCGCTTAAGCTGCTTTCTTTTCAGCCTACAGGGGCTCTTCTGGCTGCAGTTACGACCTCTCTTCCTGAAACTGCGGGTTCTGAGCGCAACTGGGATTACAGATACTGCTGGATCAGGGATGCATCGATGGCGATTTCTGTCCTGGTACGTATGGGGCATATAAACGCTGCCAAACGCTATATGGAGTTCATACTGAAAGTGGTGCCGTTCAAGGATGATAAAATACAGATTATGTATGGCATTAGAGGAGAGAAGAATCTTGCTGAACGGCTGCTGACACATTTGAGCGGATACGAAAATTCTACACCTGTACGGGTGGGCAATGCCGCGTTCAATCAGAAACAGAATGATATTTATGGAGTTCTGCTGGATGTAATCTATTTGTTTCTGAGCACATTCCGCTGTGATCTTCACACAAAGGAGAGTCTCTGGACAATCGTAAGATCCATCACTAGAACAGTAACTGAATCCTGGAACGAACCCGACCGGGGAATATGGGAATTCCGGAGCCAGAAAAAGCACTTTACATTTTCGAAGCTACTGTGCTGGATGGCCATGGACAGGGCGTCGCTGATTGCCTCTCTTTTCGAAAAAGAGGATTATTCCAGGTCCTGGCGGGAGATACGCGATCTGATCAGGGATGATATTATGAGTAAAGGGTGGAGCAATGAAACAGGGTCGTTTACTCAGTATTATGGCGGTGATTATCTTGATGCGGCCAATCTTCTGATGGAGCCTCTGGGCTTTCTCTCCGCTCAGGACCCGCAATATATCGCGACTGTCAAAAAGACCGAGGAGCGTCTGTGCCATAACGGTTTGATGTTTCGATACCGGAATGAGGATGATTTTGGAAAACCGGAATCCTCGTTTACTCTGTGTTCGTTCTGGATGATTTCTGCTCTGTATAAAACAGGAGAAAAAGAAAAGGCCTACCGGATGTTTGAAAAACTACTCTCTCATTCCAATCATCTTGGGCTTTTCAGCGAGGATATAGAATTCGCTACAGGAAGACTTTTGGGTAATTTCCCCCAGGCTTACAGTCACCTAGCACTAATTGATACGGCTACACTTCTATATGGTTCAGACAAGCTGGACACAGGTAATCTGGAGATTGTGGAAAAAGGGGAGCTTAGTTACAAATGATGCTTGTAAAAGTGAAAAGTGAAAGTTGAAAGTGTTGCCTTGCGACTTGCAAGTGGAAAGTGGCAGGAATTAGATGGGATTGGATTTAGAAGCGGCATTTATAGCTGCCTCAGTACGTAAAAGAATAGCACCCTGAGAGATGAAGGAAAGATATTGTCTTTAAAAAACCGGCTTCTATTCTGCCAGACCAGCGATTAAGGTCTTAACTTAACAGAAAAAAAATCATCAGAAATTATTTGACTGCAATCTTGACTCTAAATGTCATTCCCCCTTCATTATCGGTTACTTTGATAATTCCCATATATAGACCGGTTCCAACAACCCTGTTTTTCCTGTTTCTTCCATTCCAGCTCAGAAGAAAACCTTCTGGAGTTCTGGAAAAATCTTCTGTTTTGATCACCCTGTTTCCAATTGCATCGTAGATACTTAGAGAGATAGAAGAGACAACAGGCTTTATCCTCGAGGATGCGGCCGACGCAATGAGTACAGCAAGAGACTGACCTGAGGCAGGGCTGAATGGATTGGGTCCTGACTTCATTACCCAGCTTGTTTTTGTTGTATTTACTGTTACCGGTGCCCGCCTGTTTAAAGGATTATTCTGCCATAACCCGGCCATGTCCCTGACAGTTGAAGCCGGATTGATCCTTATACTGTCACCGCTTGACGGGTATTCGACTCCGGAAACATTAATAAAAGAGTATCTGACCCGTTCCTGTTGATGAGTTAACAATACGGGATTTAACAGAGTATAATCTGAAGATGGCGGCTGAAAGAGAATAAACGGATTGGTGTTATCTGCAATCATTACCTCTTCAGAGAATGAGACTTCTAAAGTATCGGGTACGACATCCTGACTTTCGAGAATAACACCGGGATGAATTATGGCGCTGCTTATTACCGGGGCTGCGCTGTCTGCCGCCTCGATTGTCCAGTAAAGATCGGGAAATGAGATCGACTCGACAAGAAGGAACATGCTTCCTGAAGTTTTAATTCCGGTACCTACCTGAAAACTGTCGGGTAAGGTAACTTTCACTATGGCATCGTTTGTCCCATGAGAAAAGTTTTCAGATGTGATTGCGTTGAGCCGCTGAGGGCCGCTCCAGGAGAGAGAAAAACGTATGTCGTCAAGAACAGCAGATCTGTGGAACTGCATGTAAACAGCATCTACAATACCATCAGCAGTTTCATCTACGTACCATCCTCCTGTCAACGTTGCCGGTTTTGCCCCGATCACAACGGGTTGGTTCAGAAGGTGTGGCTTATTTCCGGACTTGTCAATAACACTTCCGCCCTGTACACCCGGTAAAAGTCGCAGGAGATCGCCTGCCTGAGGCCTGATCCCGTTACTGGCGCTTACAATAACCATGGCACGGTTCATACCGGAAAGACTTGCCGAAGAAACAGAAAGAGTGACTGTATCGATCCCGGAGTTTCTGATAAGCTGCAGCGATGTTTCTGTGAGAGCCTGATAATCTATCTCTTCGGAAAATTCAATTGAGAGTGTGTCAATAGCTTCTGATAAATTTTCTGCAAGAGAAGCACTTATAACGCCCGGCCCGACTCCATCGGTGAAAATACGCGAGGATTGTTCCGCCCGGCCTTCAACAAGAATGTTCATCATCACACTGCCGGAGGGAACCGGATCGACTCCAGATTTTGAAAGGAAGGGGGCATGAAGAGTTCTGTCCTGAAGAGTTGTTCCGGAAGCAGGGACTGTGTAAAGATTGCCTTTGTAATCGATAACCACATTGTTTAGCTGCTGGTTTACCATAAATGTGTCATTAAGGGTAATAGTGACCATATCAGGGATAAGGTCTCCGTTTTCATCGGCCATTACTGCGGTTGAGATAACCGGCCATGGAGGAGCTGCTTCGGCAATAATTGTAACAGAATCGGGCTTCAGCCCGTCTTTGTTTACAACTATTACAGTCTGTCCGCTGCCTGCTCTTGTAACCAGGCCTCCCCAGGGCGAACCCGGCTGGCCGGAAACAGTGACAACCGTTTCATCTCGGCTAATCCACAAAGGAATGTTCGCCTTTTCAATGAATACTCCTTTTTCATCACGTATTACTGCATAAAGCCTGTAATTCAATGTTCCGGCATCCATGAATACCGGCTCAAGGGAAGTATCATTCCGAAGGTTGATATTTAATGTGTCAACTACTATGTCAAGGTGATCCGGATTCCCCGCTTCTACCATGCAAGGAGTCCTTAACTGTGCGGCGATGCTGTTGGCAGGAATTCCGCGCATATTTGTGTAAGCGGTATTAATTACCGAATCAACTGTACAGGCATGGCACAATGCCTTTATCCACACGGTAACAGAGTCTCCATGGTTGAGTGCATCATTTCCGGATACTACTCTCCAGTTGACTGTTCCGTTTGTATTATCGACAGTAAGTTGTGTTCCGGCCAGTGCGCCTGTTGAAATTTCTCCACCTGCGGATATAAACGTGAGACCATCGGGAAGTGCGTCACTTATTACAATATCATAACTCATGTCGAAATGAGTAGACCATCCTGACAATGTGGTTCCGGGATCGTTTAGAGATTTGACACCCGCAAAGCCTGTCCGCACACTTATTCCGTTCTGCCTGACATTGGGAAGAAGCGCCGATGTATCACCCGCCCAGAAACTGATAGTATCTTCGGAGAGCTTAATCTTGAAATCAAAAGCAGCCGGGAACCCGGTATAGGTGAATCTCTGCTCGCCGCCGACCTGTGTCGCGTTGTTGTAAAACTTGATCCACATATCGCGGTACTCCTGCTTCATGCGGATTTCCACGAAGTTTGTTCCGTCATCACGTGCGACAATGGCGAATTCACTGTAGGTGGCCGGTTTCAGTGTTCCTCCGATGGTGCCGTTTACACCATAAGACTGACTGTACACCATGCGTGCATTGCGTATGTTATATGAGATGGTACCATCGGTCCCGATTCCCAGTTTGCCGGCCCCACCCACATCGTTCCACTTGCTGATATCGGAGGCATCGGTTACCATGTTTCCGTGTGTCTGTTTATAAGCCAGCGTATAAATAACCGTATCTCCGGCCCCGATTGTATTGGTGTTAGCCAGTTTGTAAAAAGTGGTAGGCGGGGGCGGAGGAGGAGGAATTGAATCGCAGGTGACAAGTACCGAAACACTGTCGTAGACAGGTGATTCCTTGTCAGCGCTGATCCATGCTCTTGTCATGATGTCTTTTGATTGTACCGGGCATACACCGGAAGCGATTGCTTTGTATGTGATAGTGCCTTTCTCTTTAATCTGGAGTTTTGGGATAGTCCAGGTGATGATGTTGCCGGAAACTGTCGGCTCGATATCAAAAGGAAATTTACCTGTAAATTGACTGAAAGTAAAGCCCGCAGGGATTGTGTCTCTTACGACTACATTTACTGCTTCTCTGCCGGGAAGAGGCCCATTTCCAAAGACACGGCGCCAGGTATAGCCGTCCCATTCCTCAACCAGCACGTTATCAACAGTATAATCCGCTGTTTTGCAGCTCTTTGGGTCCCAGTTATTTACCGGAATATCGGGATTGTCAAGATCTGTCCAGTCCCCGGTAATCGGCCAGTAAACCCCGCCGTCATCATCCTGTGCCTGCGGATCCCACGACCAGTCATCTGCCCAGTTTACCGCTGTCCAGTTTCCAGAAAACAGATTCCATGCAAGACGTAAAGGCATCGTACCGCCCTTGTGAATTCTTCCCTGCATTCCTGCATACTCGCGAAGGTGATGGTCGATTGCCGCAAGATTTTCGACCCGGGCTGGATCAAGAGGGTCGGAGAACTGGATGATTATTCTCTGGTTCCATTTACCATTGGCGTCTTCGCCGGGAGTGATATTTTCATGTAAGATTTTAATGAAATTTTTATCCAGACCTTCTGTGATTGTCGGCTGTACTCCCCAGCCTGTTTGGCAATCAGCGGTGCCTTGATAACATTTCAATCCCGGATCGAAAAGGTAGTAGGAGATACGGTAGTTGCCGTAATCGATATAGGCCTCCTGGGCGTGATGGAAGAGCCTGACTTTCATTGTGTTCATAGCAGGGTTTGCGGGATCTGCCGCGCTGGCATAAGAGAGATGTACTCCCGGGCGCCCTCCGTTAATCCACCCTGCATCGGAGGTGTTTTCAAACTCAATTGTGAACTCGATCTCTTTGCCCGGGTTGACCGCTGCTGCTGATGCGGTTTTGTTTACAATAAGCGCTCGTTTGGCGATATCCAGATAATTGCGCTCCATAACAGAGGTTATGTTGTTGGGGTATTCATTCGATGCCCACCCGCTTCCGTTTGCACAGGAGATCGAAACACGGTTTCGGTACTGTTTGCGGGTGGCCTTTGCCACTTTGACAACCAGTTTTACCTGTCCCCTTGTAGGTTCGATTCCGGTTGCGGTTTTAAATCCGGACACAGAACCGATATTCCAGGTCACAGTGTTTGCAGATGCATTAAATATTCCGTCATCGGTTGCCGACTGAAACTGGAAATCAGGGTGAAGTGTATCAACTATCACCACATTCTGTGCATCAAGAGATCCATAGTTGCGGTAATCGATAGTGTAGGTAACGGTGTCTTTTTCAAATGCAAATGTCTTGTCGATGTCAAGGTAAACCTTCATATTTGCAGTGGGTACAAGTTGTGCCGGAGAATGGTAGTTGCCTGAAAGCACAAGCAGTCCCAGAACCCGGAACCATCCATGGAAATAATGTGGAACACTTGTCAGATAGCCATCTCCGGGGGTGTCAACATCCCACTCGAGTTCAAGCTGCCGGTACATCTCTGACATCAGGTTAAAATCCTGAGAGATAACAGCGGAGGGTGAGCCGACACTGTGGATCCAGTTCAGGAAAAAGAATTCACCATCTGTTCCGTTAAGGGTCCAGAATGTCCACAACACGTGAGGACCCCAATAGGTAAACTTATCATCAGCACCCGCAACGCAGGGGTTCTTCCAGGGGTCCTGGCGGGGGTCCCAGAGGAAACGGGCAAAGCGCAGCCCCATGTCTCTTTCAAAAGTATTCGGTGTTCCCTGAATAACCTGGTGAGAAACCGGGTCCCAGGTCGATGAAGGATTCCCGTGCCAGACATAGTTAAGAATAGTTCTCCACCCGAGGCGAAAGTCTTCACCCTGATTAGCATTGCGGAAAACCGGCACATTATCCGATCCGATAGATACTTTGCCTGCAATAGGAATAGCAGCTGGATTTTTAAGCATCTGTCCCATTAGCCAGTCCGACGATGCCTCAGCACGGCGGAACTGTTTTATGTTCCATGCGTATTTTGCTGAATCTATCTCAGAAAGAAAATCACCGAACTGACGAAAGTATGAGGGGGCAGTATAGTCAAACCACTGCTCCTGAGGACCCTTAGATTCGATATTAACACCGCTTCGGGCCGGATCATTTGCCCAGTCAGTCAGTTCCTGCCAGGAATCTCCACCTTTAAAGTAGCCGTCAAAACCGATGTCGCCGCTGAGCCATGTTGAACCGTTTGAAACAAAGATAAGCGTGTCGGTAAGGGCTTTAATGAAATCGACAGCAGCCTGCTTATAGGAGATAGGGTTACCGCATGCATCATTTACACCCATGAACTCACCCCATTGCTTATAGGCGCAAAGAAGCGCCAATGCAATGTCAAAGTCACCATCAGCGGCAGAGTTGTCATTTGAAACATTTTTCCAGCCTGGAAGCTGGCTGTAGCGGTACCCGGGGCTTGATTCCTGACAGTCACTGTAGCGCTTTACTTTGTTCATCGCATTATCATGTATCCACAACCACAAGCCATCAAAGGTGGGTTTGTCAGCCATCGCTACCGCACCCAGCATGGCGTAACCGTCACCTTCCGTACATGTCGGTTCTGACTTGTAGTAAATGTAGTCGATCCCGCCTACACCTCCACCCGGTTTTTCCGCCCGGTTCATCATTATCCGGTAAGCATCCTTGATTGTTTTTTCCATCTCTGCATGAGGGACACCGACGCTGTTATGGGTTCCAACATTCCCCAGAGTGGCAGATGGGTTGACATAAGGCTGAAACTGCGGGAAAGGGAAAGCAGGGTCATTGGAATTGATTGATATGGGAATGGGTTCCTGGGCAAAAGCGGCCGAGGCGATGATTAAAGCGAATAAATTTGATTTTAACAAGATATTCCTTTTTTTATGTAGTCTGGTCATTTGCAATTTACTCATTTCAGTACCTTTTGCACTGGGCCGCGGTGTTGTATTCACCCCGGAGGTGAAAGAATAACTTTAAAATTTAGTCACTGATACTGAGTCATCTCCGGGGCCCCTCAGAAACCGTTGTCGAAATTGATTGCCCGTGCGCCGGATGATGAACGCTCGGGGCTAAAAAGAATCAGGGATAGAAAGAAGTCCGTATTAATCAGTTTCCTCATGTTTTTATTAATTCAGCTCGATGGAACACCAGGAAGATCCTTGAGGGAAATACCCGGAATTGGCCATTTCTGCTTGATTTGGCGCATGTGAAGGTTATGATTTTTTAAAATACTATTCTTTATTATAAGGGGAAAGCAGAAGATTTGTAAGGAATTTTTTAGGAGAGAGGAGGAAAAGTGTAGACTGGTAGTGTACGGTGGCAGGTTTGGGAAGGGGGGTACTCAGAGGTGACAGTGTTAGTTTTACGGGTTAAGTAAGAAGTTCACCCCAGAGATGAAATAAGAACTTTGGATTTTTTGTCACTAATTCATCTCTGAGGCTCCAGAGTAAGCCTTCAAAAGAGAGGTAATTCTATATTGGAGTCATCTTAAATCAACAAAGTCAGTTTTTCATCTGTAGGTTATCAGGTGCGGGAACAAAAAAAGGCAATACTGGTTCTCGACTGCGCCTCTAATAAAAGCAGTGTACTGTAGGAAGATCTTTTACTTTCATCTCAAAGGGAAGTTCTATCCAGCGCAAACCATCTCTTTAAGTAACTCCAGCCCCACTATTCTATTACTTCTGGAGACCATCTTGGAAACTGCCGAACCGGTGATCCCCAGAATTTTTGCCAGGCAGATATTTGTAAACTCGAAATGTAAGGCTCCGGCCACAGCAAAGAGCTGGCGGGCAGTTGAGATATCATTTAAGCGCCCCTGCTTTAAAAGCTCCTCTCTATCCCGGTAAACGGCACCGCTCACAATGCTCAGCAGTTGTTCTGCAGTCAGGTTTTCTCTTATATGCCTTAAGACCCTGATCGATTTACTCTGTTCTAAAGTTCTTCTGACGAAGTTTTCATCTCCGATCACCCATGACTCAGCCTTTCGAGAGCTGGTGCAGCCCCTGTTTGCTGTTCTGATTTTTGCGATGATCTCTTTATTTTTACTGTCAGCCTGTTCTGATTTGACAAATTCGCAGTATTTCTTTACCGGATCAGAGCATTTGAAGAGACTGTATACAGCCTCAATGTCAACGATTCCATCTGTGAGCCGGTTTGCCAGGGCCTTGTGTCCGCTCCACTCGTACTGATCCAGCTCATCCAATGAGCAGCCGTTAAGTCTTACAGGATTCAGGTGAACAAAACTGACAGCACTGTCTAAACCTTTATCCTCCTGAATGATAACGGAGGCAAACCTTTGTTCAAAGAGGTGCCCTTTGCGTTTATTGTACCGATTGAATTGTTTGGCGTAGACGGAGTTAAGCCGCTGCATGAATTTAGAGATAGAGACGTCGCTGGATTTTACCACCATATGAAAGTGATCATCCATGATGGACCAGGCAAGGCATTGGAAAGAGTAACTTTTGAGAGAAATAGATAACTCTTTAAGGAAGAAGGTCTTAAGGGTATTATCGGGGAAGATTTTCTGATCACAGATGCTTTTTGATGTTACCTGGTAGAAAGCGAAAGGAACGACCATTCTGGGTTGGGTGCACATGATTGATCCTTTGTTGTTTTGTTAAAGAGGATACCGGATGGAAAAGGACTTGCAAAAATCGTGACAAAAAACCGGAGGCGAGTAGAAACCTTGATAACACCCTGAATTTCACACCCCAGAGATGAATTAGGGACGTGGAGTTGAGGCACTATGTCACCTCAGAGATGATTTTGGGAATTTTGCGTTGTCACTTTTTCATCCCTGAGGTGAAACAGGGACCTTGAGTCTTGGCACTAAGTCATCTCTGGGGAAGATACTCCGGAGCTTCTTCATCCGAAGGTAATTATCAGAATTTAACAAATTAAGTCACTAAATCATCTCTGGGACACCTCAATGTCACCTCAAGGATGAAACCTTCCTCTTCCCGAATCTATTTTTATAACCATGAACAAACCTCTCCCCGATCAAACCAACGACCTGGATCCGTCCGCACAGCAGAATCTAGACAAACTCTCCCAGGGGGCCATACTGCTTGCCAGAGATATTCTCCAGGACCCAAACTTCGAATCCTGCGCCGTCCTTATCTGCCTCTACAGCAAAGAGGGATCATACGGCCTGGTACTGAACCGCCCATCCCATATGCCTCTTTCGGAGATCTTTGACGGCTTCAATGGCCTTGATCTGAAAAGAGAGATCTTTATCGGTGGCCCGGTTCAGCAGGAACAACTTCAGATTGTTCAGGTTACCGATGAACCGATGGAGGGGGCTTTTACTGTCAAACCGAGAGTTCATATGGGTGGCAAATGGGAAAGCATAATACAGATGGTTGAGACTGACCCCCTGACAACCCGACTTTTTCTAGGGTACTCAGGTTGGGGGCCGGGGCAGCTTGAAGAGGAGATCAGGGTTGGAGCCTGGGATGTCTATAAGGTCGATCTGGAAAAACTCCTTCTTGATGCACCCAGGCTTCTCTCTGAACCGGATAAGATAGCCTCTTTTCTTGAATCTCTGAGCTCTTAAAGCTTTAAACTTGCCATCATCTCTTTCAGCTCCTCCTCACTGCGCTGCTGCCTTGCTCTGAGAATGGTAAATGCCTTATCCACCTTGTCTTTTGTGTAAACTGGAAGCATGGGAAAAATCTTTGTTTTGTAAAGATCTATCATTCTGTCACGGAACTCTTCATCCTGATAAAGCCTGAGTCTTATACGTAGTTCTCCTGAGAGACGGTTTTCCAGACCGCACTCTCTGCTCAGAAGAGCGTCGAGATTGGAAATTTTGTCGGCAATAGTGAGTATAAGCTCTATAGCTTCTTGCCCCTTCTCATCAAGACTCATTACGGCAGGAAGCCTCAGGGTCTTTTTACAGCGCCCAAGCATTATCTCCAGAGCTTCTGAGTCCTCTTTGGCCGGATTAAGAAAATATTCAATCCCTTTGCCACTCTCTGAGGCTTTAGCGTGCATATATGTCAAGAGCCGGGCGTCGTTCTCATTTAATAGGTTATCAGCACAAATCGCATGGATCTTAAGGGCATCTTCGAAATAGGCGTTAAAGTTGTCCTGGTTCTCCATAATCTCCTCCAATCTCTTTTCTCTTAAAAAGCAGAAGCCCGGAGGCAGAAGTCAGAAGAATGGTATCCAACTGCTGGCTTATGGCTTCTTATTTACCTGAATTCTCTGCAAATTTTGCGCCGTCTTGTATTTTGACTCTGGAAGGTGGTATGAAAAGCCGGGCTATAATCTCATTCTTTGGTTCTCTTAACGATTTTTTCCCGCAAAACCGGAAAAATTCTCCTCAGAGTGTAGCTTTTGAGGATGGGTGCGGCGTGAAGGACTTGATCGAGTCGCTTGGAGTCCCGCACACCGGGATAGATGTGCTGATTGTGAACGGGACTTCTGTGGATTTTGGCTTCAGGCTAAATGGCCAAAGCTGTATCGAGGTCTACCCCTGTTTTTCTGTACCTCAGAAAGACACTCTATTACACCTTCAGCCTCCGGTCCCTGAGAATCCATCGTTTATTCTCGATGTACATCTGGGAAAACTCACTCACCTTCTGCGCATGATGGGGTTTGATTCGCTTTACAGAAATAACTTCGGCGATAAAGAAATAGTTGAAATCGCTCATGATCAGAATCGAATCATACTTACACGTGATAAAGGGATCCTCAAGTACCGGCTCGTTTCCTCAGGCTATTGGGTCAGGTCAACCGATACCGGTATTCAGATAAAGGAAGTGACCGCCAGATTCAGGCTCTGCAGCAGGAAAAAGCCGTTTACAATCTGCATGGAATGCAATGGAAAACTGAAACCTGTTCAAAAACAGGAAATAGAAAGTCTACTGGAAGAAAATACGGTAAAGTATTTTACAAAATTCGCAAAATGCTGTAATTGCGGAAAAATATACTGGGAAGGCAGTCATTACCTGAAGTTGAGAGACAGAATAGAGAATATCTGCGCGGGGGAAAGATGAACTCAAATAAATCCGGGAAACTCAATAAAGTAGAGGGCTGCAGCGGCTGTGATGCACACTGCTGCCGTCATGTGGCTCTTGCAATCGATAAACCATCCTGTAAACGGGACTACGACCAGCTCCGCTGGTATCTGCTTCACAAAAATATATGGATCTCAATTGACCATGAGGGAGACTGGCTGCTTGAGTTCCGTACTGACTGCATAAACATTGAAGAGAATCACTGCGGCGATTATCCAAATCGTCCCAGAATCTGCCGGGAATACCCGTCTGCGGATCAAATCTGTGAACGGCGGACAGAATTGAAGTCCTACACACATCTTTTTACAAATGTAAGAGAGCTGGAAGATTACCTCGATGATAAGGGTATAGACTGGCGCTGGAAATCGGCAGAGTCAGGCCGGCTGCTCAATTGATGCTGCTCTGAAACAGGCACAGTAGTGATTCCCTCCAACCGGGCCAAGTGCTGGCGTCTCATAGGCACATCTTTCATATGAAATGGGGCATCGGTGCCTGAAAAAGCAGCCCCCTGATGAAATGTCAGGTGATAAACGCTCCGGAACAGAATGCCCGGGAAGAATTTTTCTTGATGGGTCAGGAACAGGGATGGCATCCAGAAGCATCTTTGTGTACGGGTGAGAAGGTTTGTTAAAGAGATCCTCTGTTGCCCCTGTCTCAACTATTACGCCCTTGAACATGACAGCTGTTCTGTGAGACATGTATTTAACAATCGATAAATCGTGGGAAATAAAAAGCATGGTAAGAGTCATCTTTGCCCGCAGCTGCCGCAGAAGAGAGAGAATCTGGGCTGACACAGAAACGTCAAGTGACGACACAGGCTCATCGGCGATAACAAGTGATGGTCCGGCAGCAAGGGCCCGCGCAATAGCTATCCTCTGGCGCTGTCCGCCCGAGAACTCATGTGGAAACTTGCGGATTACCGAAGGATCGAGCCCGACCTGTCTCATAAGTTCCGAAGATTCATCGATGCAGCGTTTTGCCGGAATTCCTTTGCAATAAATAAGAGCCTCGGAAAGAGTGTCCAGCACAGACATCCGGGGATCAAGTGATGAAAACGGGCTCTGAAAAATCATCTGGATCTGCCTGCGTACTTTTCTTAACTCTGAGCCCCCCGTCTGAAGAAGGTCTCTGCCGTTAAAATGTATACGCCCGCTCTCTGCTCTCTGAAGCAGGCTTACAGCTCTTCCAAGTGTTGTTTTTCCGCACCCTGACTCACCCACAAGCCCCAGTGTTTCACCTTCGTAAATCTCAAAGGAGACATCATTGACAGCTTTCATTCGTGTCCGGCTATCCCGTGCCGGGAAAGAAACTGTCAGGTTCTCAACCTGCAGAAGCGGTTTGCGGTTCAAAGGCTTATCTCTCCTTTCAGAACACGTCTGCAGGAGGTAAAGTGAGATACTCCCACAAGACCGGCGGCAGCGTCCTCTTCTGTGCATTCTCCCTGAGCATAAGTGCACCGGGGGGCAAACGGACATCCCTTGATCTCTTTTGTAAGGTCCGGGGGTTTTCCCTCTATACTGTAAAGCTCTCCTGAATTGACGTGCAGTGATGGAACGCTGCGGATAAGAGCTTTTGTGTAAGGGTGAGCTGTGTGGAGGAAAAGATCATCGCCGGATGCAGACTCCAGGATCTGTCCGGCATACATCACAAGGACCCTGTCACAGAACCCGGCTACTATTCCCAGATTGTGGGTGATAAAGATTACCGACATCGAAAGCTGCCGCTGCAGGCTCTTTAACAACTGAAGAATCTGCATCTGTATAGTGACATCAAGAGCCGTTGTAGGCTCATCGGCTATAAGGATCTCCGGATGGGTGATAAGAGCCATGGCGATCATTGCCCGCTGAAGCATCCCTCCGGAAAACTCGTGAGGATAACACCTGCAGCGCCTGGCAGGATCGGGAATTCCAGTCTCCTCAAGGATCGAAAGCACCTTGTCCATTGCTGTTCGGCGTGAGAGACGCCTGTGGTAAAGAAGCGGCTCAATAAGCTGGTCGCAAATCCGCAGGTATGGATTGAATGCGGCCTGAGGATCCTGAAAAACCATGCTTATGCGGTTACCTCTGATATTTCTTATATCTTTACTGCTGCAGGATACAAGGTCCTGAAGGCCAAAAAGGGCCGATCCACTGATATCAGCCGGTGGCCTGGGAAGAAGCTGCATTATTGAGTGGCACAGTACAGTTTTCCCTGACCCTGATTCTCCCACAATCCCCAGAGTTTCCCCTTTTTGCAACCCGAATGAAACGTCGTTTACCGCCCTGAGAGTGGTCCCTCTGAGTTTAAATGTGGTGCTTATATTTCTGACGTCTAGGATCACCATTACTCCTTCGATGAGCGCGGATCAAATGCGTCCCGCAGTCCGTCACCAACAAAGTTAAGGGAGAAAAGAGTAATAGAGAGAACTGTACCGGGAAAGATTAAAAGCCATGGGTACTCCTCCATCGCCTCCGCTCCTTCACGGATCAGAATGCCCCATGAGCTTGCAGGGGGCTGAACCCCAAGCCCCAGAAAGCTGAGGAACGCCTCAAGAAGCATCACTGCAGGGACCGTCAGAGTGGCATAAACAATTACCGGACCGGCGATGTTTGGAAGAACATGGCGGATGATAATCCTTGTATTGGAGAGGCCCAGCCCTTTTGCTGCGTCTATGAATTCCCGGCTTTTAAGCGACATCACTTGCCCCCGCACTATTCTGGCCATAGTCAGCCATTCCACCGCTCCGATGGCGGCAAAAAGAAGCAGAAGGCTTCTTTCAAAAAAGACCATCAGGATAATCACAAAAATCGTGAAGGGAAATGCGTATGCCATGTCAACTATGCGCATCATTACCGCATCGGTACGGCCTCCTGCCCACCCGGCAACTGCGCCCCACGACACACCAATGAGCACTGATACTAAAGTAGCACATAATCCCACTGCAAATGAGATCTGTCCTCCGTAAAGTATGCGGCTGAAAAGATCCCTTCCCAGAATATCGGTCCCAAGAAGATGGCCGGGACCTGGCGCCGAAGCACCTAAAGAGAGATTCTGCACATCAACGGACCAGGGAGCTACTAACGGTGCCAGAATGCACAGGATAACCAGAACAGAAAGAATGATGAGCCCTGCCATGGCAAGCCTGTTAGCGGTGAATCTGCGGGTTGCATCTTTCCAGAGAGAATTACCGGCGATGTTATCGGGCTCAGGCTTTTTCATTCAGTTTACTCCTGAGTCGCGGGTCGAGAAGAGCCTGAGTGATATCTACCAATGTATTAAAGAAGATTATTACTATAGCATAAAAGATTACTGTCCCCATTATCATGGTGTAATCCCGGTTGAATGCAGCGGTAACAAAGAATCTCCCCAGGCCTGGAATAGAGAAAATTGTTTCCACGACAAACGATCCTGTTATAAGTCCAGCTGCGGCTGGCCCCAGAAATGAGACTACCGGAAGGAGCGCGCCGCGTAAAGCGTGTTTTATCATTACTGTGCTCTCCGGGATACCCTTGGCCCTGGCGGTGCGTATATAATCCTGAACCATGGTCTCAAGCAGGCCGCCTCTGGTCAGTCGTGCTATGTAGGCTACGTAAACCATGCCCAGGGAGAGTGATGGAAGGATACGGTCTGAAGCGCTGCTCCATCCGGATACATTGACAAGCCCCAGCTTGAGGCCAAACAAAAGCACTAAGAGCGGTCCCAGGACAAATGATGGTATGCAGATACCGCTTGTGCTCAGAATCGTTGACAGATAATCCCTCGCGCCCCCTGGTTTGGATGCGGCGAGGAGGCCGGCGCCAATACCGGCCAGAATGGCAAAAAGAAGAGCGTAAACGCCAAGTTCCAGAGAAACAGGGAATGCCTCTGCTATAAGTTCAGTCACGTTTCTTCCTGGATACTTGAATGAAGGCCCAAGATCACCTCTTACCACATTTTTAAGATAATCTGTGTACTGAACCAGAATCGGCTTATCAAGACCATAATGTGTATTGAGCTGCTTTAACACCTCCGGCGAGATGCTCTTCTCCGATGCAAACGGACCTCCGGGCGCAAGCCGGATCAGAAAAAATGCGACTGTCACTATCAGAAACAGCGAGGGTACAGTCTGGAAAAAGAGACGTCGAGTGATAAATGTGATCATCTCATTCCAGACTGATAAATTTATAGTTATGAATGTTAAGCAGGTTCGGTTCCCAACCCTTTACGGACGGATGAAGAAGGTAGACGTTTGTATAAAAATAAACGGGAATTACCGGCAGTTCCGAAAGAAGGATGCTTTCCGCTTTTCTGAAATGGCCGAACCGGATCTCTTTATTGTTTGTAATTGATGCAAGCTCGATAAGGCTGTCATAGGCGCTGTTTGACCATCCTGTGCGGTTGTTGCCGCCACCTGTTACCCACATGTCAAGAAATGAGTTGGGGTCATCGTAATCACTTATCCATCCCATACGCGCTATGTCGTAATTTTTTTCCTGTGTAGATGAAAGGTAAACTTTCCACTCCTGGTTGAGCAGAACGACATCTATGCCCAGGTATTTTTTCCACATCTGCTGCACTGCCTGGGCAATCAAGTGGTGGGATTCAGATGTATTATACAGAAGAGTCACAGATGGAAAGGGGTTTGATGGTCCGTAGCCGGCTTCAGCGAGCAACCTGCGCGCCTCTGTGGTATCGAAGCGTACTGTCGGCTCAAAACTGTACCCACCGGCATTGGGCGGAGTAAAACAGACCGCAGGAATCTGCCCCCCTTTGAGAAGATTATCTGTCAGGGACTTTCTGTCTATGGCAAGGGAAAGCGCACGTCTGACATTTACATTATCGAGCGGCTTCTTATTGACATTTACAAGATAGTAATATGTGCCCAGGTAGGGATCTATTCGAAGGACCTCAGGACGGTTCTCCCTGTACCAGGCAATTTTCTGGGGAGGAAGGTTCGCTGTAATATGAAGCTGTCCGGTACGGAACGCCCTCTCCTCAGTCATGTTGTTTTCAAGAGGAAAGAAGTGAATCTTACTGAGTTTTATCTCGGAACTGTCCCAGTAAAAAGGATTCTTTTCGACTGAGATGATTCGGTTGACTTCCCAATCAGTCAATTTGAAGGGGCCGTTTCCGATCAGGTTCCCCGGACGGGTCCAGGCACTTCCCCGGGTGTCGATTTTACCGTGCTTGAGGATTGTGGCCGGATGAACAGGAAACCAGGAGTGGTGGGCGACCAATGAGAGAAAGTATGGGACCGGCTTTCCAAGATTTATCACCAGTGTAGTGTCATCAGGTGCAGAAACTCCTACCCGGGAAAAATCGGAAATTTCCGATGTGTTAAATTCTCTGGCATTCTTTATTCCATAAAGCATGTAGGCGTATTCGGCTCCCAGGGCAGGGGAGAGAATTCTCTGAAATGAAAAGAGAAAATCAGAGGCTTTCACAGGATCGCCGTTTGACCAGCGGGCACTGCTTCTTAGATGAAAGGTGTAGATAAGACCATCCGAAGTAATATCCCAGCTCCGGGCAGCTCCCGGCAGCGGCTCTAAAGTCCTGGGGTCAAGAATTACCAGTCCCTCAAAGAGTGCCTCCAGGATATGAAACTCAGGTACCCCGGTGACAATCTGGGGATCAAGGTCCTGGGGTTCTGTCTGGTTTCCGAAATGGAGAGTACCTGTTTTAATACCGCTGTCAACCGGTGATGTTCTGCTTGTGCAGTTTATATGAAAAGAGATAAGAAAAAAACAGAGTACCGGAAGAAGAAAAAAACGGCTTGCATAATTCATCGAAAAATCCCCTTAAATCCGGGTACCCGTAGTGTTTTGTGAATACTGAAAATTACATCATGCGCCTTGAAAAGAAGGTACTGCGGGGAAATAGGTTCACACAGGAACACGGAGCTCCCAGAGGAGAATGGACTCCCATAATATTATTTCCTGAATTTGTAATATTATTGTGCTTCCGACCATCTTTATGCTGTTTGGAATTGATCTGGAATTTGCGCAAGGAGATTTACATTTTCGGCTGACAGGAATAAGTTGTAAAACTGATATAGTAGTTCTAAGGGTTTTCCGTTGAAAGGGATTAGAAGACCTTTGGTGTCAAAGGGCTTTCTGTGGCACCATCCACCACTTACGATTGTGCTCGCCCCATCTGGCCAGACCAGTAACTGTAAGGCTGAATCTTAACTGCCTGTCTCTTACACCGGTTGATCCGGTTTTCTCCTTGTTAAAGTGCTTAAGGAAATCTCCCATGAACCCTTCAGGGGCTACTATGTACGACAAATCACAGCGCAGATGATCAAATATGTTGATTCCAAAACCCTGGGTGTATTCGTATCTCTCCCCGATATAATCGAAAAGTAAACCGCTTCTGAAGAAGGCTGTATTCATGATACCAATTTCCAGCCCGGCATGTATGTTTATTTCCTGCAGTTCGTAGGAGAGAGAACTGTCTCCCCATTCTGTAAACATGGCTTTCCAGAATGGGTCCGGTTTACGATTGCTGTGGCTCACTACCAGTTCCTTGTCAAACCTTAATTCTCCTGCTATATCCAGAAGTCTTATTCCATTGGTAATAAACTGCTTTTTATAGCCCAGAGCCAGATTGACAGTCAAGGGTAATGGATCCAATATATCCGGGTCAACATAATAAACATCGCGCCCCATGTTTATCAGAGTCGCTCCTATTCTCAGGCCCAGAGGGGTGAGCCAGAGATATCCCAGATCAAAACAGAGTCCTGATGCTGTACCCTCTCCATGTGGTCCGTACCCGGGGGCAAGAGCAGAATAATAATATTTGGCTGTTATCCCGAAATTGTGGGTCGTGTCTCCCAGCTCCCGGAAATTACTTCCCCACCCCAGGGCAACTACACCTTCCCAGCTCTGAGCTATTCCAATTGTTCTGCCCAAAGCGTCACTGATCCAGTTTTCACCCATGTTGATAAAATTCGCGAATATGCCGAAGCCTCCGATATTCGGGTTTGGGGGCTGGTAGTAACCGTAGAGGGAAAGATGCCAGAGATCTGGAATTCCAAGTAGTGGAAGGAGACGCTCAAAAGAATGTCCGGCTGAACCTCCCTGCCACCTGCTATTCTGAACTCCCAGCCCGGCAGGATTATAGTATAACGCCGATTCATCATCTGCCAGCGCAGTACCGGTCTCTCCCATGCCGCATGAACGGGCACCGAATGGAAAAATCAGGGTGATAACCGCCGACTCACCTACGCCGGCTTCAGTTGAGACTGCAAGCATGTACAACAGAAGCGGGATAAGCTTTTTCAATTGTTTAATATCCAGGTTGTATGTTTAATTGATAAAAATATAAAAGAAAACAGTAGATGCTTGTGAATGTTTCTGTAAATCAGCATACTAGTGTAACATTTTTAAGTGTTCTGAAAGTTTGCGACTGTAGGTCAGTGGGGTTCTTTTTGCGTGATGCACTCTCTGGCAATTCCCAACATGTCAGATCGTATATTTAGCTGCTTTAAAATAGACAGTTTAAAACTGTATCTTTCAATTTCCTCATATTGAGTTC
>Ga0209723_1002617_pt1 | contig 23690 bp, 25 predicted proteins | sample BiotimSIPDNA_2_FD_185750 | JGI IMG/M metagenome (GOLD analysis project Ga0209723, IMG submission 185750) | Anaerobic biogas reactor microbial communites from Washington, USA - Biogas_R2 time_0 SIP DNA (SPAdes) (version 2) | ecosystem: Engineered > Bioreactor > Anaerobic > Unclassified | place...
TGGGGGGGCGGGAACTGCACGATGAATGCAGTCCAGGATCTATCCTGAAAAACAAGAATCCTTGCCGTATCAAGGCATTTTTTGCAATATCACTTCTTCCCGCTGTTCGGTATGGTTAACGGCGTAGAGTGGCACACAGGCTTCCGCCCGGCAGATTTGAAACCTTCGGATTTCTCGATTTGGATTTGTTTCGGATTTCGTGCTTCGCGTTTCGGATTTCCAGGCGCGAGCACAACCTGAACGGTGACTAAACAGAAAAGGCGTAGTTCAATGGAAAAGGTCCTCATCATCGTCGGCGACGCCAGCGAGACGGTCGACACCCTCTACCCCTATTACCGGCTCATCGAAGGCGGCTTTCAGCCCGTCGTGGCCGGGCCGGAGGTCCATCGCTACCAGATGGTCATGCACGAGGTGAAGCCCGGCTGGACGATCACCAAGGAGTGGGAAGGCTACACGATCCAGACGGATATCGCCTTCCGCGACGTCAAGCCGGAGGAATACGCCGGCATCTTCTTCTCCGGCGGCCGGGCCCCCGAATACATCCGCTACGACGAAGACCTCGTGCGGATCACCCGCCACTTCTTCGAGACCAACAAGCCTATCGCCTGCGTCTGCCACGGCGTGGAGATCCCCGCCTACGCCGATTGCGTCAAGGGCCGCCGCATGGCCACCGTAGCCAAGTGCAAGTTCGACCTGGAGGTCTGCGGCGGCACGTTCGTCGACGCCCCCTGCGTGATCGACGGCAACGTCGTCAGCGGCCGGACCTACCACGACCACGGCCACTACATCGGCCCCTGGATCAAGATGCTGGAAGAGGCAACCGTGTAGGGTGTGCCAGAGCATTCCGAGTTGAATAACGCGCATTGTGACCACTCAGAAGACACTGTCGGGGCTGGATCACGTACGATCGCCAGTTGGGACAACCACCGCTCGCCTTTTCGATCAAATCACGCAAATATCCACGCTGCCAGGACGCTCTTCATCACACCATCCATTTGCCCTGCCATCCCTTAGAAGCCCAAACTCAAACTCGCAAAACGTTCTCAATTCACCCACAGTTTCTGGCGAAGATCCGAGAATTCAACCCACTTTCGGAGCAGCACCATGATCCCGAGGCTTTTGGCCGTCCCCGACACATCGGCTTGCCGGCGCGAAACCGGCGTTCTGTGTCTGGTGTTGGGGCTCCTGGTTGCCGGTGCGGCGTCGGCCGTCGCTGCCGAACGCCCGAACGTCATCCTCGTCATGTCCGACGATCAGGGATATGGGGAGTTGTCCTGCCACGGCAATCCTGTCTTGCAGACGCCCCACCTGGACCGGCTTCACCAGGAGAGTGCCCGATTGACGGATTTTCACGTGGCGCCCATGTGCACGCCCACTCGCGGGCAATTGATGACGGGGCTGGACGCCTTCCACAACGGGGCCATGAACGTGAGCAGCGGGCGGACGCTCCTCCGGCCCGAGTTGCCCACCATGGCCGATTTCTTCGCCAAGACGGGTTACCGGACGGCCATGTTCGGCAAATGGCACCTGGGCGACAACTATCCGTTTCGGCCCCAGGATCGTGGGTTCCAGGAATCGATCTGGTTCCCGTCGTCGCACATCAACTCGGTGCCCGACTACTGGGATAACGACTACTTCGACGACACCTATTTCCACAACGGTCGGCGCGAAGCCTTCTCCGGCTACTGCACCGACGTGTTTTTCACCGAGGCCATGCGATGGATCGAGGCTTCGGCCGGCGGGTCGAAGCCGTTCTTCGTCTACCTGCCGTTGAATGCGCCCCACTCGCCGCATTTTGTGCCGCCCGGCTATCGCGAACCGATCAAGGAGGCTCTGCAGAAGGCATTGCCGCAGTTCCCGGAATTGACGCCCGGGCAGCAGACCGCCCTGGTCAGCTTTCTGGCAATGATCGCCAACATCGACGAGAACATGGGGCGACTGGAGGACTTCCTGAAGAAAACCGGCCGGCGCGACAACACGATCCTGATCTTCCTCACCGACAACGGAAGCACGATGGGTCCCCGCTACTTCAACGCCGGCATGAAGGGCGGAAAGGTCACACTCTGGGAGGGCGGCCATCGCGTCCCCTGCTTCGTTCGCTGGCCCGCGGGCAAGTTGCTCGCCGCTCGGGATATCGCGGAGTTGACCCATGTCCAGGACCTGTTGCCCACGCTGATCGATCTCTGCGGGCTGGATGTTTCCGGCGCGCCGCGGTTCGACGGCACGAGCCTCGCAGGGATCTTGCGCGGTGAGCAGAAGTCGCTGCCGGACCGCATGCTCGTGGTCAACTACAGCCGCATGCCGCTGAACACCACCCGGCCGACGCCGGTCAATGCCGCCACTCCCAAGCGGGAAGGGGCGGCGGTCCTGTGGAAGCGCTGGCGTCTGCTCGAAGACCGCGAGTTGTACGACCTCCAGTCCGATTTCCATCAGGACAAAAACGTCATCGCCGAGTTCCCCGAGGTTGCCGCGAAGATGCGAGCTCATCTGGATGCCTGGTGGGATGGGCTCAAGGATAGCGTGAACGTGCCCCAGCGGGTTGTGATCGGCACCGAACAGGAGGATCCCTCGCTTCTGACGGCCTGCGAGTGGTTCGACGTGTTCGTCGATCAGCAGCGGCAAGTCCGCCGAGCCGATTTGAAGAACGGCGTCTGGCACCTCAACGTGGCTCGCCCCGGCCGCTACGAGTTCCGCCTTCGGCGCTGGCCGGCCGAAACGGACCTCGCCCTCACGGCCTCCCTGCCGGAAACGCAGGTGACCGACGGCGTCTATGTGGCCGGGACCAGCCTGCCGATTCGGTCGGCACGAATCCGCATTGGCGATCAGGAGCAGTCCGTTAAGACATCCCCGGCGGATCAAGCGGCGACTTTTCGCGTCACGCTGGACCGCGGTCCGACGATTCTGCAGACCTGGTTCTTCGACGACCAGGAAAAGGAAATCTGCGGCGCTTACTACGTCGAGGTGGAACGATTGGAAGCCGCCCGCTAATACGCGGTTTCTACGGCTGCGGAACAGACGATGCCGCGGTACTGATGGAAACCTGATCGATAAGCACCGTCACGCCGTCGTCGACAGTGGTTCGGAACACCGTACGCTGCGCCCCGGTCCAGAAGGGGTTAATTCCCACGTTGCCCGTGAACTGCCAGCCACCCACTCGCAGACTCGGTGCTGCCAACATTCGTCATTCACGTCTTTCGCGGGCGTTTGGAAATATCGGGCATAGGTTCGACCGGCTTGAGCGACGCTTCCCAGGCGTCGAGCATCTTGCGGTGGTCGCGGACCACGTCGGCCAGCTTGGCGTCGTCGTAAAGGTTGGTCATCTCCCACGGATCCGCCTTGATGTCGAAGAGCTGCTCGACCGGGTCGCCGGAATAGCGGACGTACTTGTAGCGTTCGGTCCGCAGCATCCGGCCCTCGATATGGTGCTCGCTGCTGACAAACTCGCGCCAACCGGTGGGCTTGCGTTCCAGCAAGGGTCGCAGGCTGCGGCCTTGGCTGTGGGGCGGCGCGTCGAGGCCGGCGTAGTCGCTCATGGTGCACATCACGTCGAGTCCGGAAACGAGGTGTTCCCCGTCGGCGAGGCCCTCGGCAATCTTGCCCGGGCAGGAGACGATCATGGGGACCTTGACCGATTCGTCGTAAGGGTACCATTTCTGCACGTGGCTGTGCCGCCCCCGTCCGTCACCGTGGTCCGAGGTGAGCATGACAATCGTGTTGTCGGCCCGGCCGGAATCCTCCAGGGCGTCGAGGATGCGCCCGATCTCGGCATCGACCATTTCGACCTGGCGATAGTAGATATAGAGATAGTAACGCCACTGGTCGTCGGAGAATCCCTGGTACGCCATCCGGTCCAGCTTGGCGGGGGCCTTGGGACGCGACTTGTTGTTGGGCGGCAGTTCCGGCAACTTGCCGGCCAGCAGATCGAAGGGGAGCTTCTCGGGCACCAGCCGCGGGCCCTGAATCGCCCAGTAGCAGATGTCGTGGGGCTGCATCAAGGAAGCGACAAAGCAGAACGGTTTCCGACTGTTGCGGCTCTTGAGAAACGACTCGCTCCAGCGGGAGACGACCGTATCGACCAGGTCGCCCTGCCCCTGCCCGACAGGCAACACGTTGAAGCCAACAATATCGGTGGGATAGCCGTGGGGAAGATGCCACTTGCCGCAATAGTACGACTCGTACCCGGCCTGATCCAACCACTGGCCCATGTTGGGGCAACTCGGGTGGATCGCCCGATTGTTGGAGATGACTCCCGTTTCGACCGGCATGCGTCCGGTGAACATGGAGCTGCGGGCGGGCGAGCAGACGGGGTTGGTGCTGTGCGACTCGCTGAAGGTTGCCCCGCGGCGAACCAGACGGTCGATATTCGGCGTGTGGACGTCCGGGCAGCTGTGGGCGGCGATGGCGTCGAGCCCCAGTTGGTCGCAGATGATGAACAGGAAGTTGGGCTTCGAGCCGCCGAGGGCAGAAACTTGAGCGGCTCGTGCCGGTTGACTCAGTCCCGCGGCAAGGGCGCCGCTGCCGGCAGCAGCCTTCAGGAATTCCCGGCGGTTGGAGGTATGTTTGGCGGAAGGCATGGGATGGTTCTCGCCTTAGAGTTGGCTACGTGAAATGTTCTGCAATAGTTGGAGTTCAGGCTTCAGCCTGCGAAACGTTGGAGTACAGGCTTCAGCCTGCTGAATCGCATAATGCATTCCTTTCATTGCAGGCTAAAGCCTGTACTCCAACGGTGGCTTGTGGTTATTGTTCTTGCCAGGAATCGAGGACGTAGACTTCGAGGCCCGCGACGACGAACAGGAGGCGGCCCCGGTCGTCGGTCCAATAGACCCAGGGGACGATCCCTTCTCCCAGTTGTTCGAAAGCATGGAGCGTGACGTCGTGACCGTCCGTGAGGACCCAGCGGGTTTGCCGGATGCGGCCTTTTTCCATGTCCTGCCAGTTCTGTTCCTTGGTCCGCCGCCGGCCCAGGGCAACGACGGCCGACTTGCGGAAGGCGAGGGACTGGCCGCGTTTCACCTGGTCGAAGTGGTCGAGCATGGTGAATGGGAGCGGCGCGGCCTCGCCGCGCGGCATTCGCATGACGGCGTCCCACAGGGCCCAGTTGACGGTGAACGGACCGTTCAGGGCGATCTGCCGCGTGCTGTGATCGTCGATGATTTCGATCCGGCCGTCCGTGGCAACAGCCCGTTTGGCAAGCCTGGAGTCCTCGTAGCGCTTGCCGTCGGAATCGACGACTTCGGCCGAGTACTGCCAGCGGACGGGGGTCGAGAGGGCGTCGGTTCCGCAACGCATTGTGGCGGCGACCTTCTGGACGGTTCCCGGTCCGTTCTTCTCGTAGGCCAGCATCAAGTCGGCCTGGCTCTCGTCGACCGCCTGGCGAGTCAAAGTCATCCGGCCGACCAGTCCGCCGGGCGTCGGACCTTGCCGCGTCGTGCTGAATGTGTAGACCCCATAATCGAGCTGCCAGTTGCCGGCCGGCTCGAAGGGGGCCTCGGGGATCTTGAAATTGGTCAGCCTCGCGGAGATGAACTCCAGGCTGAAGTCGTCTCCGAGCATAGTCGTTTCGGTCATGGCGACATTCTCCAGGCCGCCCGGGGTGAGGAATCCGGGCGATTCTTCATGTATACCCGATCGGCAGCCGGGAATCATCCCCGCGGATGAAGCTGTCGCAAAATGGACTTCGGTTCTTTGTTCTTGAACCGTCTGCGAGCCGATCTGCCCTTCGTCCTCAACCATTCCTCGAATCCGTTTGCCGTCTTCCGGAAGCAGTTCTGGAAATACTCGAAGACCGGAGATTCTTTGCCTTCGACAAGCAGTGCTTCCTTGAAATAGGCGTACGATGTCCACGTTTTGCCAATATGGACGAGCAACTCACCGTGTCGGTCTTCGGCGGCTCTGGGACCGGCAAAAACCGTCACATAGTAGTTCGTGCTGTACCGATATAGCCTTGCGTCACCGAATCGAAGCATGAACTCCTTATAGTGTCTTTGTGCTGGACTTGTGCGCATGGTGCGCGCATGTTTGTGAAGGTTGGGTTGCGGGCTTGCCCCGCTTTGGGACGGCGGGAGTGGAATCTCCGTTGTTTCGACTGCGCGGCGAAGTTCCGCCGGCGCCGGACCGTCCACAAGGTGAGATTTCCGCGTGTTGATCTGGGCAATTTCGTCGTCAAGCCATTCAAACATGCTAGGTCGGCCTCCCCATGTCCCTCAGCATACCAGGCCCAGAGATCAGATCAACCCGTTTGCCATCGGTTCCTCTGTGACGTGGCAATCTGCGTAAGAATGGCTTCGAAATCTGCGAGGGAATGACTTGGTGATGGTATTCGATACGGCCTTGCCCGCGGCGGCGGGTTTGACGATACTCTGGCCGGCGCCTGTGGCTGGGCGTTAAACGAGGTGATTGCATTATTGTCCTCTTGTTGTGCGGACGCTCCTTTCGCGGAGCGAAAGGCGACGATGGGTTATCCGACCGGGAGGCGGATGCGATGGGCGGCCAGGAGGGGGCCGAGGCGGCGGATGCGGGCTCGTTTGTTGGCGTCGTTGTGGACAAGCCAGGGGTAAACGCCCAGGATACCCTGAGCGAGGAAGGCGGACTCGAATTCGGGGGCCAGGAGTTCCTGAAACTGGTTGGCCTCGATGCCGAAGATGTGGGGCTGGAAGCGGCGGTGGATTTCGACGCCGTCGTCGACCATTTGGCGCGTGGGGCGGCGGGCTATGTCGGCCTGGACGTAGAGGACGCCCTGTTTGTCGACGGCCAGGGAGATGAAGGCGGAGTAGTCGGCCCGGTGGGCGTCGGAGCCTTTGCTGGGGTCGAGGGCGAGGACCTTGGCGACGGGTTTGGCAGGCCAGTCATCGAACCAGTTGTCTTCAGTGAAGTAGGATTCGGGCCATTCGCAGAGGTCGGGGTTGAGGGGCGGGTTCTGTTTTTCGCGTTCGAAGGCGGACCGGCCGCTCTCGGCTCGGAGGCACATGAGGGTGTAGAGGTCTTCGACGTCGGGCCAGAGGACGGCGGCGCCTTCGTGCATGGCGGTTTTGCGCTTTTTTGTAGAAGGCGCGGGCGGCTTGTTGGGGATCAGGGGGAGTTGTCAGGGTTCGGGGTTCAGGGGTGGAGGTATCAGGAGATGGGGCGTCTGCTGGGGTGGGCCGAGAAAAGGGGTCAGGACTTATTTCCCGGAACGGCCCTTCGGGTGCTTCGCAGAAATGAGTCCTGACCCCTTTTCTCTCTTGGTAGATTTGTTCCCATTGTTCCCAGAGGCTGGTGTTGGGCATAGATGATCACATCGTGGTTTGGACGCGACCGCAACGGCCTTCTTGGATGGATGTGGAAACCTATCAGCGGATGCCGAAACAATCGAGGTCCGCGAGGTCTTGGTGAAGGTAAAACCGCCACCGTTTATCCGGTTACGTCATATGCCAGAAACTGCTCAGAAGTCCCCAGCGATGCCAGTGAGTGTAGCAGACGATTGGGCGGCCGTGTACATCGACGTGAGCGAAAAACTTGCCGGTGACAAGGGGGCAGACGAGCGTTCGCCCTGCGGTGGAGGCGACGAGAACCCCGTAACGACCGAGGAGCCATGAAGTCCGACACACAGAGCGACCACGAGGCCCACGGCCAACTGATCAGACTTGCCAGCGGGCGGCTACACGCTCGTCTTTCCCAACTCTCCGAACACTTCTTCCGCCGCGCGGACCGTCGCCTCAATATCCACTTCGGTGTGGGCCGTCGAGAGGAACAGGGCCTCGAACTGGCTGCAGGGCATGTAGACGCCGCGGTCGAGAAGGCCCCAGAAGTAGCGGCCGTAGACGCCGGTGTCGCAGCGACTGGCGGCATCCCAATCGGTGACCGGCCCGCCCGTGAAGAACAGCGTCATCATCGCCTGGAACCAGCCGACCGATACGGCGATTCCCGCCCGCTTGGCCGCCTCTTCCAGTCCGACCGCCAGCCGCGTGGAGAGTTGTTCGAGACGTTTGTAGGGATTCGTATCGCGGAGCACCTTGAGCGTGGCAATCCCGGCGGCCGTCGCCAGCGGATTGCCGCTGAGGGTGCCCGCCTGAAACACCTTGCCGGCCGGCAGCACGTGGTCCATGATATCGGCTCGCCCTCCATAGGCTCCCACCGGCAGCCCGCCGCCGATCACCTTGCCGAGTGTGGTCAAATCGGGCTTCATCCCGAAGACGGCTTGCGCTCCGCCGTAGGCCACCCGGAACCCGCTCATCACCTCGTCGAAGATGAGCAGTGCCCCGTGCTTCTCCGTCAACGAGCGGAGGGCCGAACGGAAACTGGCGTCGGCCTTGACGCAACCCATGTTGCCCGCCACCGGCTCGACGATCACCGCCGCGATCTTGTCGCCCTGTTTGTCGAAGGCGTCCTCCAACGCTCCGGGATCGTTGTAGGGGAGCACGATCGTATCGCGAGCGGTGCCGGCCGTCACCCCGGGCGAATTGGGAACGCCCAGCGTCGCGGCGGCGCTGCCCGCGGCCACCAGCAGGCTGTCGACGTGGCCGTGGTAGTTGCCCGCGAATTTGACGATCGCGTCCCGGCCCGTGTATCCCCGGGCCAGGCGGATCGCGCTCATGGTGGCTTCCGTCCCGGAGTTGACCAGCCGGACCTTCTCCACCGACGGCACGGCCTCGACGATCATCGCGGTCAGTTCGTTCTCCGCCTCTGTCGGGGCGCCGAAGCTGGTGCCGCGGGCCAGGGCGTCTTCAAGGGCTGAGACAACGTCGGGATGGCGATGCCCGAGGATCATCGGGCCCCAGGAGCCGACGTAGTCGATGTAGCGGTTGCCGTCGACGTCGAACAGGTAGGCCCCTTCGCCCCGGTCGAAGACAATCGGTTCGCCGCCGACGGCCCCAAACGCCCTGGCCGGACTGTTGACTCCGCCGGGCATCAGTTCCTTGGCTCGTGTGAAGATGCGATGGCTTTCAGTGTGGTTCATCAGGGAATCCTTGTTGGGGGCCGCCGTTCGATGCTTGTGTCGGTTGGAGCTTCTTGCCCCACCTCAGCCCCTCCCCCTCACTCCGCTGTGCGTGCTCGGGAGGTAGGCGGCGCAACGCCGATTCTACGCGATCAGGCGCTCCCCGTCACGGGGCGGTCGCGACGCTTGACAGTATGTCCTGGTCCGACAAGAATCCGTGTGCAACAGCGAATAGCCTTTCGGGCAGTCCGCCAGGCAGGTTATTGCCGAGGAGGGGCCATGCGCGGCAAGCGGATTATTCTATTCGGGCTCATTGGAGGCTTCTCGGCCTTCCTCCTTTGCGGTGGAGTCGGCACGTGCGTTGCGGTTCGCACTTGGAGGTCTCTGCCGGGCTCCGCAATCACCGTCAGTCGCGATACCACCTATCTGGAAGGTCCCCTCGACAAGGACGGCTACGTTGACTACGCGGCCGCACTGAACCAACAATTGTCGGAAGGCGTCGCGCCCGAAGAGAATGCGGCCGTGCTGCTCCTCCAGGCGTTTGGGCCGCCGTTCGGCAACGCGGAGTACCGCCGTAAGGTCTACGATCTGCTCGGCGTCGAGCCCCTGCCGTCGGAAGGCGAGTACTTCGTTGACGACGAGACGTTCGTCAGTGAACTGGTCGCCGAGAAGACGCCTGACGAAAGTCGTGACGCCGCGCCGAGCATGGAAGCTAACACGGTATCGACGCCTTCCGAGAAGCTCTACCGAGACCTTGAGGAGGCTTCCACGCGTCCCTGGACAGCCCAAGAATTCCCCGATCTGGCTCGGTGGGTCGAAGTCAACGAAGGCCCGCTCGAGCTTGTCGCAGAAGCCAGTCGGCGCCCGAAGTGCTTTCTGCCGATCGTGCTGCTGACGCCCGAAGAAGGTCTCATATCGTACGGAATGTGGCTCGCCCACATGACGCGATCTGCCGTTCGGGTACTGTGCATCCGTGCCACGCTGCGAGTCGGCGAAGGCCGCCGCGATGAGGCCTGGCAGGATCTGCTTGCCTGTCACCGGCTTGCCAGGCACGTTTCTCAGTGCCCGATGGCCGTTGCGAGTTTGACTGGTGTGGCCATGGAGTCAATGGTCACCCAGAGCGAGACCGTCTTGATTCACTATGGAGAACCAATCCCTGGCCAGATCCGCCAGATCCTCGACGACGTGAATTCCCTGCCGCCTCCTCGCCCCTTGAGGGATCGCATCAACGCCGACCGGTTGCAGACTCTCGATTCGTTTACCCGGCTCTCTCGCAATCTGGGAACGGCGCTGGAGGAGGGAGGCGATACGCCAAAGAGCGAGTTCGCAAAGGAGTTGATCGGGATGGCCGGCCGTGCGGCGATGGATTGGGACGAAGTGCTTCGAACGGCAAATCGCTACTACGATGCCCTTGAAGAAGCGGTCGACCGTCCCACCTTCCCGGAACGTCGTGAGGCGGTCGCCGCCCTGAATGCGTTCATCAACGCGGAGATGGAACGGATGCGGGGCTTCGGCCGGGTCGTTCGTTCCTTCGCCTCGTTGCGTTCCCCCAGGACGACGATGTCCAAGCACATCGCCACCGTATCAGTCGCCTTGCTGTGTTCCTTGTCCGACATGGCAATGCGGGCCGATGAACGGGCCTTCACCCAGCGCCAAATGCTCCTGATCGCCCTGGGCTCGGCCGCCTTTCGCGCAGAGTACGGCGTCTATCCCCAATCGCTCGCTGCCGTTCACGCGTATCTCACCTATGTGCCTGTCGACCCCTATTCGGAGAAGCCCTTTCGCTACCGCCTTGAAAACGACGGGTTCGTGCTCTACAGTGTCGGTCCGAACGGCATCGACGAAGCCGGGCTAAACCGGGACGATCCCGGGAGCCCCGAGGATAGCAAAGCCGACGATATCGCCCTGCACGTGCCGCCGTTGCCCCCCTCCGACCCAGTAGAATGACATGACGCCGCAAGAACGGGACCAACTCATCGCCATCTATCGCGACGGCCTGCTCAACGACACGCTGCCGTTCTGGATCAACCACTGCGTCGATCGCGAGTGCGGCGGATTCACGATCTGCCTGGATCGCGACGGCTCGATCCTCGACACCGACAAGGGAATGTGGCAGCAGTGCCGATTCACCTGGCTGCTGGCAACGCTCTACAATACGGTCGAACCCCGGCAGGAGTGGCTGGACCTGGCCCGCCATGGGGTCGAGTTCATTCGCCGCCACGGCTTCGATCGCGACGGGCGGATGTTCTTTCAGGTGACGCGCGACGGGCGACCCGTACGGAAGAGGCGATATGTCTTCGCCGAGACCTTCGGCTGCATCGCCCTGGCGGCCTACGCCAAAGCGGCGGGCGACGAGCAGGCGGCCCAACAGGCCCGCGACCTCTTTCGGCTGCTGCTCGACTATGCCGACACGCCGGGCAAGATCCCGCCCAAGATCGATCCCCAGACGCGTCCCTGCAAAGGCATGGGGATTCCCATGATCCTGCTGGCCACGGCCCAAGTCCTGCGGGAAACCATCGGAGACCCCTTGGCCGATGACCGCATCGATCGGTCGATTGACGAGATCCGCCGCGACTTCTGCAAGCCGGAGTTGGAGGCCGTCATGGAAACGGTCGGCCCCAACGGCGAATTGCTCGACCATTTTGACGGGCGACTGCTCAACCCGGGCCACGCCATCGAGGCGGCCTGGTTCATCCTCGCCGAAGCGGAACACCGGGGAGGCGACCCCGATCTGATCGAACTCGGCACCACGATGCTCGACTGGATGTGGCGCCGGGGATGGGACGAGGAGTACGGCGGGATTCTCTATTTCCGCGACGTCTACGACCGTCCGGTCCAGGAATACTGGCAGGACATGAAGTTCTGGTGGCCCCAGAACGAGGCCATCATCGCCACCCTGTACGCCTACCTTCTAACAGGCGACGAGAAATATGCCCGATGGCATCGCCTGGCGCACGACTGGGCCTATCGGCACTTCCCCGACCCGCAGTTCGGCGAGTGGTACGGGTATCTTCACCGCGACGGCCGGATCTCCGTGCCGCTCAAGGGAAACCTCTGGAAAGGACCGTTCCACCTGCCGCGGATGCAACTCGTTTGCTGGAAGCTGTTGGAACGGATGCCGTCACGCTAGATCGCGATCTTCAAACAGCAGCAGCGCAAGAAACATGGCCACCAGGCAGTAGACCGCACTATACAGGGCGGTCCAGCCGAGGTAGTCGGCGCGAATCACCTGCCCAGTTGAGATGGCGGTCTCCATGTTGAAATGGTCCAGCACGGGTAGCAGCGCTGCCGAAAAATCGCCCGCAAACCGCACGAAGTCGTTGTTTCCGACCGCCGAGTTCACCAACAGGGGCACCAGGTGCCCGAGCACGTAGATCGAAAAGCAGATGATCATGTTCGGCATCATCGGCAGCCGAGTCGAGATCGCCACGCTGACGGAAGCCAGCATGGCCGCCTCCATGAAGCCCAGAGCCAGGCCGGGCGTCACCTGAAGCACTTCGTTGCGGCATTCCACCACCGTCGGAGTCTCTTTCCCGCTCTCGCGTGCGTCATAAACGATCTTGTAAGAGACCGTTGCCAGGAAGAACGAGCCGAGCAGGATGAACACGATGGCCACGGGAACGATGATTCCCACGAACTTGCCCACGATCAATTGCCGCCGGCCGATGGGCTTGGAAAGCAGGGTCAGAGCCGTTCGCCCTTCGATTTCGTCGGCAATCGAGACGCTCGCCGTCCAAACCGCCAGGATCACCGCCAGGATCTTGATCAGAGTGAGCCCTTCCGACTTGACCATCTTCACGTCTTCACCAAACGTGTTGTACGGCAGGAAGGGGAAGATCAGCAGAGCGACCACGCCGATGATCAGAATCACGTAGAACAGCGGCTGCGACATCGCTTCCTTGCTCGTGACTCGTGCGATGGCCGAGATCTTGGGCGCAACCTTCGAGAAAAGGTAGAGTAAGACAAAGAGTGCCGCCAAGGCACCCACCATTCCGACTCCGACCACCCAAAGGGGGCGAATCCAGACGTTCGACACCCCTAACAATATCAACGGCTCGCCCAGAGGACTCATGTGCAGGAAACCTGATTGAAGTGTGGAATAGCTCGTTTGCAGAAACGGATAAGAAGAAAGGTCGGCCCCGGCGCAGACCGGTATGGGCTCCCCTACGCAGGCCGCCCTCATTCGGTTCGGGTTCCGACAGTTGTTTTCATAGGAATGTCAGTATCGAATCGTAAACCCCATGAACTCGTCGATCGCGCCCGTCTTCATCACGGAAGTCTCGGCGATGTGGCGTTTCATCTCCGACTCAATCGACCGGACAAAACGCACAAGCTCGCCTTCCTCCCCTTCAGCCACAAGCTGGACCCGACCGTCGGGCAAGTTCTTGACATAACCTGTTACTTCAAAGTGATTTGCGATTCGCTGCACGGTCCAGCGGAAACCGACTCCTTGGACACGCCCGCGAAAGAGAACCTCCTGACGCTGTTTGGGCATAGCACCTTCCTCGCATCGCGGAGTGCCTAAACCCACAGTATAACGTGGACGGATGCGCGATTCCAGTTCCGGCCGCTTGCCTAGCATTTCTCATGCGTCCCACCGTCCAGTCCACGCCTGGTGCTGCGGCATAAGTTGTTTTTTCGTAATATGTTACCGTATAACAAAGCTCCGTCAGGTTTCAAGATTAGGTAGGCTACGAACACGTTGGAGTCCACGCTTCAGCGTGCCAGACGATACGTCGGAGTCCACGCTTCAGCGGGAGGAGAGCGGCAGTAACCCCGGATCACACAGGCACTTCACCTACAACCCGTCACGTCATTCCCTCGCAGGCGGGAATGCATAGCTGCCCCACCTCCAGCCCCGGGCCGAGCATGACGGCATTCCCGCACTGGCAGGACAGGCGTGCAGAGGAACCGATTGCCTCTTGACGCTTTTCGACTCCTTTTCTATCCTCCCCCCACTATGAGATGGCACATCCCAACACTGCTTGCCCTGGTTGCCCCGCTAGTCCTTTCCGGCAGTCTGCGAGCGGACACCCCTTCGCCCCCCTTCGTTGCCCCGCAGGCCGAGTCGTTTCTGGTTCTCTTGAGCGGCGAGGTCATTCAGGGCCAGATCTCAAAGCTCGACGACAAGTACGTCGTTGTCCTGCCGACCGGACGCATCTTCGTCCCCGAAACCAACGTCGAAATCGTCTGCAGCGACCTGCGAGAGGCCTACCGCTCTCGGCAAGCCCGAGCTGGATACAACCAGGTCCAGGACCACGTTGAACTGGCCCAATGGTGCGACCGTCACCGGCTGCGTACCGAAGCCGAAGCGGAGTTGCAGATCGCCAGGCGTCTCGACCCCGATCACCCCATGGTCGGCCTGATCGAGAGACGCCTGGCTACCTCACTGCAATCCCATGCGGCGACCGATGACGAATCAGACAAGGAAGCCAGCTCCGATCCGACCCCCCAGCAACTCGAAGAATTCGCGGCCGGCCTACCCGTCGGCACCGTCGCGGCTTTCACTCGCGTCGTTCAGCCCTTGTTGGTCAACCGCTGCACCACGTCCGGCTGCCATACCGACCGATCCGAAAGCGAGTTTCGGCTCGAGCGCCCACGCCCCGGCGTGCCCTTCGGGCGGACGTCCACCCATCGAAATCTCCTGGCCGCCCTCAAACTCGTCGACGCGTCGGACCCCGATCAGTGCGAACTACTCAGCCCCAAGCGCTGCCCCCATCGCCTGCAAACCGACGCGATCGCTTCCTTGTCCCAATCCAGCCAATACCGCCTCCTCGTGGCGTGGGTCACCCTGGTGACCCAGCAGAGCGCAAGATCTTCGTCCGCCAGACCTGCGCCGACGGCGTCCCCGGGCAGCCTGCCCGACACGATCCGCAGCGGGCCGCCCAAGCCCGGCGAACGGACGACCTCGACGCCCCTCACCTTCGACGTCGATTCCACACCGAAGGACGCCCCTGCTGCCTCCAAGACTCCTGCCCCGCCGCCGGCCTTGGTTGCGCCAGTCCCGGCAAACCGGAATTCCGTACTCGACCCGTTTGATCCGGCCCTCTTCAACCGCAAGTACGGCACATCCGCCCCTTCGGAAGCCGAACCTCCTTCGGCCGACAAGGTCCCCGCCCCCAGTGCGTTTTTCAGCGGATAGCCCGGCCGTTTGTCAATGAACTACCCGGCGAAATGCCGCCGTCCGAGTGGCCGGCCCTCCTTGAAAATGCCGATAGACGCTCTAAAATGCGTGTTCCACGGAAGTTCCGGCACGACACCTGCTGACCGACCGCGAGTCGGACTGCCAGACGCCGGTTTTCCCCCACCCCCGGGGCCGTAGCTCAGTTGGGAGAGCGCCAGCTTTGCAAGCTGGATGTCGTGCGTTCGAGTCGCATCGGCTCCACTTAACGTAACCTCTTGCTGAATCTTGGTTTAAGATACCTGCCGACGGTCGGTAGTGCAGCCTGAAAGTCAGTCGAAAAAGGGTAGTCCTACCCTTTTCATGACGAAAGGAGCATTGCCGATGGCTTCTTCTTCTCGCATCCCCAAATACTGCCTCCACAAGGGGAGTGGCCAAGCCTACGTGACCATCGAGGGGGCCCGCCACTATCTGGGGGTCTACGGCTCGGACGAGTCACGCGAACGCTATGACCGGTTTGTGGGGGAACTGGTCGCATCCCGCAAAGGCAAGCAGATCCGGGCCGCGGTCGCCTGTTTGACTGAGATCCGCGTGGTCGAGATCCTCGACGCCTACCTTACCCACGCAGAGGGGTACTATCAGAAAGGCGGCAAGCCGACAGCACAGCTTGCACTGGTCAAGGCGTCCCTCCGTCCCGTCCGCCGGCTCTACGGCCGGGCACTGGCCACCGAGTTTGGCCCGACTGCCCTGAAGGCCGTTCGACAAGCGATGGTCGAAAGCTACAAGCAGCCGGCGAAGAATGGACGGCCGAAAAAGCCGCTATGCCGGAACGAGGTGAACCGGCGAGTCCGGATCGTCAAGCACGCCTTCAAGTGGGCCGTGTCCGAGGAACTCTTGCCCGTCGAGATCTATCAGGCGCTTCTCACGGTCGACGGGCTTCGCAGGGGCAGGACGGCCGCCCTCGACCACCCGCCCGTCCAGGCCGTGGCCGATGAGGTGGTCGACGGAACGATACCTCACCTGCCGGAAATCGTTGCCGGCATGGTGCGACTTCAGCGTTTGACCGCGATGCGGCCCATGGAGATCTGTCTGCTTCGCCCGTGCGACATCGATCGATCTGAAGACGTTTGGGTCTACAAGCCTGCTTCGCACAAGACGGAGCACTTCGGCCGTTCCAGGACGATCTTTCTTGGTCCGAAGGCCCAGGCCGTTTTGACGCCGTTCTTGCTTCGGCCCGCGAAAGCCTACTGTTTCTGTCCGGATGAGACGGTCAAGCGGCAACACGCCAAACGGGCCGAGTCTCGCAAGACCCCATTGTCATGTGGCAATCGGCCCGGCAGTAGCCGGGTCAGGGCGCCGAAGCGAAAGCCCCGGGAGCGATACCATAAGAACGCCTACTCCAACGCCGTGCGCCGTGCGATCCGCAGGGCCAACGTGGAGCGTAGGAAGGCCGGTTTGCCGCCGCTGCCCAGGTGGACGCCGAACATGCTCAGGCATTCGGCCGCGACGGAGATCCGCCGGCAATTCGACCTCGAAGCGGCCCAGTCGATCCTGGGGCACGCCTCGATGAATACGAGTGAAATCTACGCGGAAAAGAACCTGACCCTGGCTCGCCAGATTGCGGCGAAGATCGGATAATCAGCACATTGCCGGGTTGTGGGGTAGCTCCCCGCACAGTCGGCCGGCTCGCCGTGGTCACACCTACTACCACGACAGTCGGCCGGCGCCCGGCTCTGAATGAAAGTAGGTGTCTCATGTGTGCATACTCTCACGAGTCGAACGGTGTCAGCGAGTTTCTCTCTGATGTGAGTTGGTTGGTTCACATGCTGTCTCTCTACGACGCTAACGCATTGCCCAGCGTCCACGAACTGGTCAACTCCGGTGGCGAAATTGTCGACGCGGCGGCGGATTACGAAGATTGGCAGACTTTGAGGGACCACGGCTATGAATTGGAGTCCGCCTGCGAGAGGGTTCTGACGTTTGTGAACTCGGATGAGTCGGCACTGGTCGGACCGGACGTTGTGCAGAAAGCCCGGATCGAATTCGGTATGATCCGGACCGCCTTGAAAGACGCAACGCCAGATCGTCACGATTGGTCACGTGAGGATTATCGGAGACTGCTACGGCGGCTCAGCGAAAACCACCTCACCAAGTTGGCACTTCTCGTGCGAGGGTTTTCCGCAGTCGAAACGGAACTGCCGAAACTGCGATCGCAAGCGTGGACGTTTTCCGCGGGACTCGCGAAACTCGGGAGAATTGAGATTCCTGTGAAAGGCGTCAAGTGGCGGCTCCTGAAGAAGCTGGCCGAGTCGGACAATGCCGTCTCGCGTGAGGATCTGCTTGCGGCCGGGTGGACCGATGATGGTTACAATGTGGAGCCCTCAACGCTGAAGAAACACCTTGCAGAGCTGCGTCAGATTCTGCGCGAACACTTGGGTTATCCAGCAAGCACGGACCCAATTCCGGCAGTCGACAGGGGAAGAGATGCTGCGTGGCGTCTCGAAAACGTAACGCAAACGTAACCCAACATCTCCCCGGCCGTAACCGTCCCCACTCAGAATGTCTCTCAGTCACACTCACTCACGAGCATGTACTGAGAGGCTATCCCATGATCGACACGCGGACCGAGACGGTCATCCGCCTGAGTCAGGCGTCCGAGCATTTTCCCGGGCGGCCCAGCATCGCGACGCTCTACCGATGGATTACCCGTGGCGCTCGGGGAGCGCGGCTGGAGTCCGTCGTCTGCGGTGCCCAGCGCTACACGTCGATCGAGGCCATCGACCGATTCATTGCCGCCACAACGGCCAACAGCGTGGGCGGCTCGGCTCCCGCCCAGCGGCGCACGACCCGCCGGCGAGAGGCGGATATCCGCCGCGCTGAGGAGCGGCTGGCCCGGGCCGGGGCCTGATGGTGTTTGTTCCCCGGGGCCCAGCGCTGTACGACGCAGCGGCGTCGGCGCCCTTAAATCAAAAAAGCCCGGCGAGACAAGGGGGGTCTCGGCCGGGCAAGGAGTATGCAGCACATGGATGCTACACGATCCCTGCGCGAATGTCGAGTGGTCTCCCCCCCTCTCTCTCCGTCCCCCGACCAACCGGGCAGCCTCGCCCAGCAAATGCTCGCCGTTTTGGACTGGCTCGGTCAGGGAGATTGTGAGCGGCGAGACCCACGATCGTGGGAGCGGTCGCGCCGGCGATGGATGCCTCATGCAAGGAGATCTGCCAGGTGAAGCGCACCGCCTTTGACCATCCGAAGTTCCGCCGGCTGGCCCGCCTCCTCAACTTGCCGGCGCCTTGGGGGCCACTTGGCATCATGGAGGCACTATCACACTTCACAGCAAAACACGCGCCCCAGGGTGACATCGGGAAGTGGTCGGACGAGGAGATAGCTGATGGTATCGGATGGGATCAAGACCCGTCCAAGCTGATCGACGCCCTTGTCGAAGCTCGCCTCTTCGATCGCCACCCGACCTATCGGCTTGTGGTACACGATTGGCATGAGCATTGCGACGACTCGACGCGAAAAACCCTGAAAAGGAATGGACTCGACTTCATTTCCGCGGAGCCTATCCCGCAAGAATCCGGACATGTCCCGGACACGTCCGGACATTTCCGGAAAAGTTGCGCCTGCCAGAGCCAGAGCCAGAGCCAGAGCCAACCCCCTATAGTCCCCCAGGGGACAAGTGGGGGTGTGGATGAGCCTGCGGACGCCAAACCGAAGCGCACCAGGTTTTCCCCACCAACGCTCCAGGAGGTCACCGTCTACTGCATCGAGCGTCAGAACGGCATCACGCCCCAAGACTTCGTCGATTACTACGCCGCACGTGGTTGGAAGCTCAACAACGGCGTCGCAATGAAGGACTGGCGGGCAGCCGTTCGCACCTGGGAGTCCCGCCGGCGAGACGATCGGCGCGAGACAGCCGGCCCGGCAGAAGGAGGGGACGACTATGTCGCGTAGTGAGATCCTTGACCGAACCCCGCCCCACAATCTCGACGCCGAGCGGCAGTTGCTCGGGTCGGTCATGCTCGATCCGGGCAACCTCGATGCCGTGGCGTCGATCGTCACCCCCGACGACTTCCACAGCGAGGCCCATGCCGTCGTCTACGCGCACCTGGTAGCCATGCAACAGGCAAGCCGACGGATCGACGAACCCCTGTTCATCGATCGACTGCGGACCACCGGGGACCTCGAGCGCGTCGGCGGCTTGGCCTACCTGGTCGAAGTGTTCGGGTCGGTCGCCTCTCCACGGCACTATCGCGACTATGCTGAGATCGTGCGCAGGGACTCCCAGAAACGCCGCATCATCCGGGCAGGCCTCGACGCCGTGGTCGCCGCCTACGACGCAAGCACGACACCCGAGGACGTGCTGGGGGCGCTCGAGGCCAGTCTGGCGAGCATCAAGACCGGCCAGTACGACACCGACCCCGTGACAATGGCGACGGCTTGTGTGGGAGCGATCGCTGAGATTGACGAGATCCTCCGCCGCGGCCGTGGCGCCGGAATCATGACCGGGCTGCCGGCGTTCGACACCGAAGTCGGGGGATTCTTCCCGGGTGAGCTGAGCATTGTGGCAGCGCGGCCGAGCCAGGGTAAGACAAGCCTGGCGCTGCAGATGGCGGCGCACGCGGCTGGGAATGGACACTCGGTCTACTTCGCGACGCTGGAGATGGGCAGGAGCGAAATCGCCTTGAAGCGTTTGTGTGCAGTTGCCGGCGTAAGCGGCATGCGAATCAGGACCGGCACGATCACCAACTATCAGAAATCGCGGATCATGGAAGCCGCACAATCGGTTGCCCTCGAGAACTTCCACGTCCACGACTGGCCAAGAATCCGGCCGTTCGACATCCAGCGGGCAGCGCGGCGACTTCGGGCTGAGATCATCTTCGTTGATTATCTCCAGATCGTTTCCCCGCCCGACCCGAAGAAGAAACGCTATGAGCAGGTTGGGGATATCTCCGGCCAGCTCAAGACCATCGCGCGCGAACTGAACGTGCCCGTTGTCGCGTGTGCCCAGATCGGCAGACAGGCCGAGATGGGCGGCAAGGAGTCCCGGCCGATGCTTTCGCAGCTCCGCGAGTCCGGCAACATCGAGCAGGATGCAGACGTTGTCTTGCTGCTTTGGCGACCGAAAGGCGGCATCCACGGCAAGGCCGATTCAGAGTACTCCGATCAGAGTTGGGACGCCGACTTGATCGTCGGGAAGAACAGGAAGGGCACGACGCCCAGCCTACGACTCGACTGGGACGGCGATACGACCACGTTCACCTGCCACAACTATCACCCACGTCCCCAGAGCGGCAACTGGACGCCCGACAGCGCTTTCTGAATAGGACTTTTGCATGGCCAAACAACCGCCTCCCGAACGAGCTATGACGACGAAGCCAAACAAACTGACCCCCGACCAGGCCGTGGCGGTCCGGGCCTGGCTCGAAATCGCTTGGCCGGACATCGAACGGCGTCGGCTGAGCCGTGACGCGGCCGCGAGCCTGTGTTCTGCCACGGAGGGTTTCCGTGTGACCGCCGCGAACGTCGTCAGCGCATGCCGCCGACTCGGCAAAACCTGGCCGAGTGACTCGACGGCCGACCAGCGGCTTGGGTATAGGATTCACCTTCTCAAGCGAGCCCTCGGGCACATGTATCGAACTGTTGGAATTGATCCCCCGGACGCCGACGTGGCCCGGCTGCTTGATCTTCGCTGGCCCGCCGGCGAATCGGCCGAAGATGCAGAAGCTGACGAACCCACTGACCCTGACTTCCTCGTGGAGCATCCCATTTCCTCAGAAACAGCGAGGCGAACATGAACATCCTCGACCAGTACCAGACCGACCGTTTGAAGGCCTCGGACATTCCCCCAGGCCGGGAATTCGCGGTCATCGTCGAAAAGGTTGTGCTCGAAACCCTCGACGACGATGAGCCGGCCAAACCCGTGGTTCACTTCAGCAACGCGAAAAAGTCTCTGCCGTTGAACAAGACGAACGCGCTGCAAATCGCCGAATGCTACGGGCCGGAAACGGAAGCCTGGTCGGGCCGTCCGATCGTCCTGTACCGAGCCAAGACGATGTTCGGCGGAAAAATGGTCGACTGCATTCGGTGCCGTGTGCCGGTAGCAGGAGAACATCATGCGACCCCAGCACAGACGCCGCCGGCGCCCGAGCCGGCCAACGATCCCGGGGAGGCGCAACCTGGTGACGAAATTCCGTTCTGAGCCACCGTGAGAAAAGCCAAGCCCGCCGGCCGCGACCGAAGGCTTGTTGGCGTCGCACATTCGGGGAGGCCGGCGGGCTTACTTTCCGAAGTAGATCATCACACACCTCATGTTGCAAGGCGGACCAGAATGCAAAGCGGCGATCCATGCGTCGGCCGGGAGCAACCGAACTACGTGTTCTGCCAGCGGCCTCGCTGCCCGAGCTGCGGTTCGGCACGGCTCCAGACGTATCGCAGTGTTGCGGACGGGGAAGTCACCACCAGGCACACGCTCTGCAAAGACTGCGGCGAGAAATTCCGGGTGGTCCTGGAATGACTTCCAAAATTTGGAAGTTAGGCGATCGCAGGTGATACGATGCGGGTGAAAGGAGATTGAGACCATGTTCCGAAATCTTCAGAGTACAGGCCATCTCGCGGTGAATCTGCGGATTCCAGTTGCCGTCCTGGATCGCAGGATCAACGAGCTGGAAATCGAGCCCGATTGCGTTCTCAACGGGGTTCGGTACTTCGACGCCGCCGCCTGCAAGCGCGTGGCGGACGAGATCGTGGACGGGACGCGGGTTCGCGTTGTGAACGCCGAACGTTGATGCAGCAACGCAAGGGGGTCCGACGAAAACCAACCAGCTCGTGACGCAGCCGGCCACGTCGCGGGATCCCCCCGAGCCGGCGAAATCGAAAAGGTGAACACATCATGTCAGCGATCGACGAATTCGAGGAAATGGTTGAAGCCGAAGTTGCCAAGACGACTGGGCGGGATCCCATCCGGGCCCGGCAGAAGGCAATCTGCACAGTCGTTCAAAACAATCACGACCTGCACAAGCAGTATCTCGCCGAGGTGAACGCGGACCGGAAAGGTTACTTCGCGCGTCGCGCCTAAAACTCGCCCCTGCGAACGGATTCCTCTCATGCCCGTCTTACTCTCACCCCTGCAACAACTTCTCCGCGATTTCTCCGGCGAACTGTTGAGCTGCGACGAGCGGTACTTCTCGCTCTTCCAATTCTGGGCATCTCGGATTGCCGTCACCGCCACCGATCGACGCGGCCGGCGACGCGGAAAACTTCCCGAGGGAATCGCAATCGTCGGCGACAAAGCGGCGCTTGAGAATTTCTTCGGCGGCCCACCGCCCGAGCCGACGATCCTGAACCTCGATGGGAAGCGGATCGGCATTCTCGACGTGACGGGCTTCTTGAGCAAGAGTGACGGACCAGGCCGGGCCGGCCTCGTGACACTCCGGACGCAGCTCGCCGAGCTGGTCGACCAGGCCGACGCCGTTCTGCTCCGGATCGATTCGCCTGGTGGCACGGTAGCCGGCACAGCGGACCTGGCGGCGGCGATCAACGAGGCCCGGCAGAGACAGTTGCCCATCTTCGGGTTCGCTGAGGATCTTTGTTCGTCCTCCGCTTACTGGATTGCCGCGCAGACGGAAAAGCTTTACGCGAACACCCCAACCGCGATGGTCGGGGGAATCGGGCTATTCGTGGGCCTGTACGATCGTTCAGGACAATTCGCGAAAGCCGCCATCAAGGCCGTCGTCATCAAGGCCGGCGAATTCAAGGGGGCCGGCTTTCCTGGTACCGAGATTACCGAGACGCAGCGAGCGTACTGGCAAAAGCTAATTGACCAGGCGCAAGGCGAATTCAACGCGGCGATCAGGCACCGCGTCGACCCGGCGAAAGTCGCCACCGGCCGATTGTACCTTGCCGGCGACGCCCAGCGGCTGAAGTTGATCGACGGCATCAAACGACTTGATGCCGTGGTTGCTGAACTCGCCGCGAAAGTCAAGAGATAAGCGTTTACCCTAAACCCAAGGAGAAGAGTTATGTCGACTGCGACAAGAGAAAAACCGGCATTCACGGTGCCCCCGGCCACCGCCACGGTCTCGACCAAAAACGAGCCGGCGAAATCCACCGGGCCGAAATTGGAACGGCCGTTCAAGCCCTGCGACCTGCACGGATTCAGCGACGATGACTTGCGAGCCATTTTGCGCTTCGAGGATGTAATCGACCCGAACATGATGTGTTACCCCCGCCACCTTGCGGATGTCACGACGTTGTCGGAGGAAGAAGCGTTTGACATTTTCAACGGGCGAGACAAAAGTGGTTACCCACATATCGAGGACGTTCGGGGATTCATGGGCCCCCACGCCTGCGCATTCGGTTCGCGACTGCTGGAGTTTCTCGAGCGGCGCCCGGACATTCGGCCCGACTTCAACGAGTTTGCTCTTGCGGCGTACCGTCGGACACACGTTGAGCTGTTTCGCGAGCCCGTCGAACCGAACCTGATAATGCTGATGCGGCTCAAACGAGACGAGGTTGAGCGCGAAAAACGCGAAGCGGAACAACGCAAAGCTGCGGCGATTCTCAACGAGAAGTGGCAGGAGGCTGCTGAGATTTTCTCCCGCTTCCCGGTACCAACACATGACGACGCGGCGCGAATGCTGGGCTTGGCGAGCG
>Ga0209723_1002618_pt1 | contig 23686 bp, 17 predicted proteins | sample BiotimSIPDNA_2_FD_185750 | JGI IMG/M metagenome (GOLD analysis project Ga0209723, IMG submission 185750) | Anaerobic biogas reactor microbial communites from Washington, USA - Biogas_R2 time_0 SIP DNA (SPAdes) (version 2) | ecosystem: Engineered > Bioreactor > Anaerobic > Unclassified | place...
GGGCATTATTCTCGGTATCAGTTCTTTAGTTATGAGGCAGATAATGACAGTGACTGGATTGGGCGAGTCGGTTGTCGCTCTGCATGCAGCTGATTCAGGTATTGAACTATTGGTTTATAAAATTCGAAAAGACGGATATCTTCCAGGATGCTCGGGAGGGGTAGTGCCTTGTCAAATTAAAGATATTCAATTGGACGAATTTGCTGAGGAAAACTTATCATACCAACTTCATTTACAATTATTGGAGCCCAATCTAGCGATTCGATCTTTGGGACAATATCGTCAAACTCGTCGAGCGATTGAAGTTAATTTCTGAGTTTTATGGACGAACAGAGTGCTCAGCAACGAATTACAAAGCTCAGAGAGACGATCAATCATCATAATTATCTTTATCACGTTCTTGACCGTCCTCAAATATCAGACGCTGTTTTTGATGGATTAAAACGGGAGCTCAAGCAGCTAGAAGACCAATATCCTCAATTAGTAACACTTGATTCTCCAACTCAACGGGTTGGAGGTCGTCCATTGGATAAATTTGAAAAAGTAAAGCATCTTCAACCGATGCTTTCGATTGATGATATTTTTGAGCCACTGGAGTTAGAACGTTGGGTAAATTATTTGGAGAGATTTTTGGGTCAAAAGATTGAGGATTTTTTTTGTGAACAGAAAATTGACGGCTTAGCAGCCAGGTTGGTGTATCGTCAAGGAACTTTAATCCAGGGTGCAACTCGCGGTGACGGTTTTATCGGTGAAGATGTGACTGCTAATTTAAAAACAATCAGATCGATTCCTCTTGTTTTAAGTCTGCGTAGATCATTGCCAAAAGATCAATTAGAGAGATTAAATCTGGTGCTTAAAAAAGGTCAGATCGAAATTCGGGGCGAAGTCTATTTAGATCAAAAAGACTTTGAAGAATTTAACAATCAACGGTTAGCTCAGGGCGAAGAACCTTATGCCAACCCTCGAAATTTGGCAGCCGGCAGCATTCGGCAGTTAGATCCACGAATTGCTCGACACCGCCCTCTAAAATTTATGGCCTATGGTTTAATTGCCAATTTAGGTCAAAAAAATCATAGTCAGGAGCATCAAATTTTAAAAGCGCTTGGTTTCCGAGTTGATCCAGGCCGAATTTGTCGAAGTACTGATGAAGTAATTAAATACTGGAAAGAAACTGATCGTCTCCGTATCGATTTAGCTTATCAGATTGATGGATTAGTGGTCACAGTTGATGATAAAGAGTTATTTAAATCCCTGGGAACTACCGGTAAAAGTCCTCGTGGAGTCAGGGCCTTAAAATTTGCTCCGAGCCAAGCAACAACCCGAGTTAAAAAAATTAAACTTCAGGTTGGTCGGACCGGGGCAGTAACTCCAGTCGCACATTTAGAGCCAGTGAAACTATCGGGAGTAACGATTGCCCGGACCACGCTACATAATTTTGAGGAAATAGAACGTTTAGAGCTAAAAATCGGCGACACCGTAGTCGTTGAACGGTCAGGGGATGTTATTCCTAAAATTGTTAAAGTTTTAAAAGAGCTAAGAAATGGTTCCGAACAAGATTTTGTTTTTGATCAGATATGTCCTTCTTGTCAGCATCAATTAATTAAACCGCCCGACGAGGTTGTTTGGCGCTGCATTAATACTACTTGTCCGGCTCGACGTCTACGCTTCTTAAGCCATTTTGTTTCTCGAGCTGCTTTTGATATTAGCGGGCTTGGGCCGCAGTTACTAGAAAAACTTGTCCAGGCTGGTTTAGTTAAAACAGCTGACGATATTTTTCGATTAAAAAAAGAATCGCTCGCTCAATTAGAGGGCCTTGGTCTAAAATCTGCTTCGAATTTAATTAAATCAATCAATTCAGCCCGTCGGGTAAGCTTTGATCGCTTTTTAATTGCTCTTAGTTTACCCCGAATTGGGAGCGAAAAAGCTCGTCAGTTAGCAGTCCGATTTAAATCCTTTCCAGCATTATTAGAGGCGAGCCCAGAGGAGTTAGACCGGTTACCCGATTTTGGTCAAGAGACAGCAATAGCTCTTCGGGCTTGGCTGACTAATCCAGCCAACCTTGATTTAGTTAAACAACTATTAGATGCCGGAGTGGAAATTATTTCTGATCAGCGACCGATTAACAATCAGCTCAAAGGACAGAAATTTGCCTTAACCGGAACCTTAAGGGAACCTCGTTTGGCGATCAAGAAGCGTATTGAGTCCTATGGCGGGCGGGTCATTGATCATCTCTCTAAACAAGTTGATTATTTAATAGTTGGACAAAACCCAGGTCACAAATTGGATCAAGCTCAGGCAATGGGTCTGAAAATACTTTCCGAAACTGATTTTGAAAAGCTTCTTAATTCATGATCAAGTCTCTTTTTTCTAAATGTGATCGAGTGCTAATTATCGCCGCCGCTTTATTGACTATTTGGGGCCTTGCATCTATTTATAGCACTTCCTTCTATCGGCAAAATTTTGGTGACTTTTATAAACAATTTATTTTTTTTGGAATCGGCCTAATCTTAATGCTAGCCGTGTCTTTTTTTGATTATCGTAAGTTGAAGGGAAATTCTTATTTCGTTCTGATTGTTTATTTCTCTCTTTTACTAAGCTTGGCCGGTTTATTTTTAATGCCCGCCATTAGGGGAGCGCACCGTTGGTATCCGCTGGGATTTGCCAGTTTCGACCCCATGCCTTTTATGGCGCTTGGTTTAATTATTCTATTAGCTAAATTTCTTTCTCAACGTCATGCTGAACTACATCGATTTCAATATCTTTTATTGTCTGGTTTTTATGCTATCTTGCCGATCATTTTAATATTTTTTCAGCCTAATTTTGGCGGGGCAACTGTTTTTTTCTTGTTATGGTTCGGCATTATTTTATTTGCTGGTATTAAACCCTCTCATCTATTGATGTTATTATTGATACTGGTAATAGCAGGTGGACTAATTTGGTCTTTTGGTTTTAAACCTTATCAACGGCAACGGGTGGTTGACTTTCTAGGTCACCAAGACGATCCGTTAGGAACTTCCTGGAATATTGATCAATCTCAAATTGCTATTGGTTCGGGCCAAGTTTGGGGACAGGGTTTCCTTTCGGGTTCTCAAGCACGTTATGGTTTTTTACCTGAAGCAAAAACAGACTTTATTTTTTCCGCAATCGCCGAAGAGTTTGGTTTTATCGGGGTCCTTGGTCTTTTTAGTTTGTTCAGTTTGTTGGTTTGGCGTTTATTAAGGATTTGCTTCCGAACAGTTAGTAATTTTGGTCGTATTTATTGTGTGGGCTTAATTGTTTTTTTAGCGACCAGCGTTTTTCTCAATGTCGCCATGAACCTGGGTCTGATTCCAGTGGTTGGCTTACCGTTGCCCTTGGTTAGTTATGGTGGATCATATCTGATTGCTTTTTATATCGGGCTGGGAATGGCCTTGAGTATTTGTCGCTATCGATAACTTGACAAGTTTTTAATAATTGTTTATGCTAAGGAGGATCGTGATGGATTTGGTTTCCTATTAGCCTAGAATTTGTTTTTGTCCGGATAATATAAACCTACCGGGCTTGTTTTCTTGTGATGAAAATAAGTCGGTTGTTCTTTTAAAATAATTATAGGATATGAATACTATCAAAAGGTTTTCCCAGACCCGTCTTCCATTTTCGTTGCCTAACTTTCTAAATCTTCAAACTAAAAGCTGGGAGTCATTCTGGGACGAAAAAATTGATAAATTATTCCGAGAAGTTTTTCCGGTGCCTGACTATAGTGGCAAGCGTTTTCAACTGGAGTTTCTCGGCTTTAGTCTAGGTGAGGTAAATTTTCCAGATCACCTGCAGGCTAGAGAAAAAGATGAATCTTATACCGCTCCGCTTAAAGCTCGTTTTCGCTTGGTCAATCTAAAGAACAAGAAGACCAAGACGGAAGAGGTTTTTTTGGCCGACTTTCCGATGATGAGCAATCGGGGGTCTTTTGTTATTCGAGGGGTGGAGCGAGTTGTCGTAGCTCAGATTATTCGATCACCAGGGGTTTTCTTTGAGGGTCAATCGGTGGGTGATCACAATTCTTTTGGGGCTGTTTTAATTCCAGATCGGGGGAGCTGGCTTGAGTTTGAGACTGATCGCAATGGCTTAATTCAAGTTAAGATCAATCGTCGTAAAAAAGCTCTGGCGACTACATTTCTTAGGGCTTTGGGCTATTCAACCAATAGTCAGATTGAAAAACTTTTTAAAGACGTTGATCGTGGGTCAATTTCCTACATTAAAAATACTTTAGCCGAAGACCCGACCGAGAATAGCGATCAGGCAGCCATTGATATTTATCATCGATTGCGCCCGAGCGAGATGGTTACCGCTGATACAGCTCGAGAGTTTTTACGGAACATGTTTTTTAACTTCTCTCGTTATGACTTGGCTGAAGTGGGGCGATGGAAAATTAGAGAACGTTTACCAGAACGGCAGAATAAAAAATCGATCACCATGGATGATCGTGTCTTGCAGCCAGAGGATGTTGTGGCGACTATTCGTGAAATTATTAGGCTTAATAATGACCCTAAAGCTTCTTCTGATTCAATTGATCATTTAGGTAATCGACGGGTGCGCGATTTAGCAGAACTCTTACAGAGTCAACTGCGAATTGGACTGGCTCGTATTCGACGAGTAGCCCAGGATCGCATGTCAACCTTGCAAGAATCAGAGTTGGGTCCATCTCGTCTAATTGATTCACGGTTGTTAACAGTTTCTCTTCAAAACTTCTTTGGAGTTTCAGCCTTTTCTCAGTTTATGGATAGTGACAATCCTTTGGCTGAAATGGAGCACAAGAGAAGACTCTCGGCGACCGGACCAGGCGGTTTAACTCGTCAGCGAGCCGGATTTGAGGCGCGCGATGTTCAGCCTTCTCATTATGGGCGTATCTGCCCGATTGAAACTCCAGAGGGGCCGAATGTTGGATTAGTTAACCACTTAACGGTGGTGGCCACCATTAACAAGCATGGCTTTGTTGAAACTCCATACTTTCGAGTTAAAAATGGACGACTGACCGATGAGATAGTCTATCTTAATGCTCATCAAGAAGAGAAATATTATATTGTTCAAGCGGATGCAGTTTTAGATAATCAAGGGCGTCTTTTAAATAAAAAAGTAATGGCGCGCTTCAAAGGGCATCCGCTAATGGCGGTTCGTGAGAAGATTGATTTTATGGATGTCTCGCCCAATCAAACGATCAGCGTAGCTGCTAGTTTAATTCCTTTCTTGCGTCATGATGATGCGAATCGAGCTCTAATGGGATGTAACATGCAGCGACAAGCCGTTCCCTTAATTAAAGCTGAACCGCCGTTGGTTGGCACCGGAATGGAAGAAAAGGTAGCTCGCGAATCAGGGCAGGTTTTACTAGCTGAAGAGCGAGGTCAAGTGCAGGAGGTCGATGCTCAACACATTAAGATTAATAACCGAATTTACCCTCTCCAGAATTTTGTTCGTGGTAATCAATTTACTTGCTATCATCAGCAGCCAATCGTTGAAAAAGGTCAAAAGGTTAAAAAAGGCGATGTGCTCACTAATGGTTCTTCGCTTGTGGATGGCCGATTAGCTTTGGGGACGAATGTTACGGTTGCTTTTATGTTGTATCGAGGAATGAACTATGAGGATGCGATTGTGATTTCAGAACGTTTAGTTCGAGAAAGTTCTTTTGCTTCGATTCATATTGAAGATTTTACCTGTGAAGTTCGCAACACCAAGCTTGGTCCAGAAATTACCACTTCAGATATTCCAAATGTGAGCGAAGAAAAACTGAAAGATTTAGACGAGCGCGGAATTGTTCGCATTGGAGCTGAGGTTGGTCCTGGCGATATTTTAGTCGGTAAGATTTCTCCTAAAGGACAGGTTGAACTTTCACCGGAAGAGCGTTTGGTTAAAGCTATTTTTGGCGAGAAAGCCAAAGAGGTAAAAGATACCTCTCTGACAATGCCTTATGGTAAAAAAGGACGAGTGATTGGAGTGCGGGTTTTTTCTCGCGATCAAGGCGATCGACTTGAATCGGGCACTTTACAAAAAATTACCGTTGAAGTAGCTCAAATCCGGAACATTGAGGTTGGTGACAAGATTTCGGGCCGTCATGGAAATAAAGGAATTATTGCTGAAATTTTACCCGAAGAAGAAATGCCATTCATGGAGGATGGAACGCCAGTTGATGTTGTCTTAAGTCCAATGGGCGTTGTTTCTCGAATGAATATTGGCCAAATATTGGAGACTCATTTAGGCTGGGCCGGCGAAAAACTGGGTCGATCCTATACAGCTCCGGCTTTAATTGGCATGAAAGAAGAAGAAATTAAGACGGAACTCAAGGAGGCTGGCTTGTCGGAAAGTGGTCAGTCGATTCTTTATGATGGTCGAACAGGTGAGAAATTCGAAAAGCCGGTTACAGTGGGCAAGATGTACATGCTTAAACTCCATCACATGGTTCAAGATAAAATTCACATGCGATCAATTGGACCCTATTCCTTAATTACTCAGCAACCGCTAGGTGGTAAAGCTCAGTTTGGCGGACAGAGATTTGGAGAGATGGAAGTCTGGGCTCTAGAAGGATATGGCGCGGCTTATACTTTACAGGAAATGATGACTATTAAGTCAGACGACATCAGGGGTCGATCTGAAGCCTACGAAGCTATTTTAAGAGGCAAGCCGATTGAGAACTACTATCGGCCAGCTTCATTAGTTTTATTGCTTAATGAATTAAAATCTCTCGCCTTGGATGTTCAGATCCGGGGTCAAGATTAAATCTTTGAATTATGCCTGCTCAAAGCAAAAACAATGTCTCAGTTCTAATTTCGCTAGCTTCGCCGGAGACGATCTTGAAGTGGAGTCACGGTGAAGTGACTAAGCCAGAAACGATTAATTATCGGGCTGGAAAGCCTGAAAAAAGTGGCTTATTCTGTGAAAAGATTTTTGGTCCCACTAAAGATTATCAGTGTTACTGTGGCAAGTATAAGGGAATTCGATATAAAAACGTTGTCTGTGATCGTTGTGGAGTTGACGTAACTAAGTCTTCTGTTCGTCGAGAACGGATGGGTCACATTGAATTAGCGACACCGGTCGCCCACACCTGGTTTTTACGTCGAGCTCCTTATCGCATGAGCACTGTTTTAGGTGTTTCAAATCGAAAATTAGAGCGCGTGATTTACTTTGCCGCCTATCTGATTGTCAAAGTCGATCAAAAGATTAAAGAAAAGATTACTCAAGAAATTGAGGCTGAGTTTAAAGAAAAGTCTAAAGAAGCCTCAGGGGCAGAGCTGGATCAGTTAAAGGAGGCTCGTCGGCGAGCCCATCAGCAATTATCGGGGATTGAGCCATTGCAAGTTATTTCTGAGAAAGAATATCGATCTTTGGCAATGAAGTTTGGGGCTTGTTTTGAAGCTCGGACTGGATCAGAAGCTGTCCGACGGGCGATGGCCGAAATGGACTTAGTCCAAGAAATTAAGAAATTGAACGAGGAGCTGGAGGCAACAGGTAGCACCGGTTTGGCGATTAAGATCTCTGAACGAATGCGTCTTTTAAGAGAAATGAACGAAGGACAGATTCGACCAGAATGGATGTTCTTAACTATTCTGCCGGTTTTGCCACCGGGTCTCCGACCGATGGTCCAGTTAGATGGGGGGCGTTATGCTTCTTCCGACATCAATGATCTTTATCGGCGAGTTATTAATCGCAATAATAGGCTCAAACATCTCTTAGAAATAGACACACCGGAAATCATTATTCGAAACGAGAAACGAATGCTTCAGGAAGCAGTTGATGCTTTGATCGACAATAGCACTCGATCGTCGGCTGGAGGTCGAAGAAAGTTACGTTCTTTGACTGATAATATTCAAGGAAAAATGGGTCGTTTTCGCCGTAATTTACTTGGAAAACGAGTTGATTATTCCGGCCGATCAGTAATTGCTGTTGGTCCAGAGCTACAGCTAACTGAATGTGGCCTACCGAAGAAAATGGCCTTGGAGCTTTTTAAGCCGTTTGTTATTAAAAAATTATTAGATCAAGAGATTGCTTATAATATTCGCGGAGCTTCTCGGTTGATTGAAAAAGGTATTCCGGAAGTTTGGAGTATTTTAGAAGAAGTGGTTCGGGGCAAGGTTGTTTTATTGAATCGAGCTCCAACCTTACATCGTTTAGGTGTTCAAGGCTTCTATCCGACTCTGATCGAAGGCAATGCTATTAAAATTCATCCTTTAGTTTGTTCTGCTTTTAACGCTGACTTTGATGGCGATCAAATGGCGGTTCATGTTCCTCTGTCGAAGCAGGCTCAGAAAGAAGCTCGAGAAATTATGCTTTCTGGGCAGAATCTTCGTAAACCGGCGACCGGTTTACCAATCGTCTCACCAAGCCAGGATATTGTATTTGGAGTCTTCTACTTAACACAGATGGAGGAAGGTGGGGACGAGAAAAAGATAAAATACTTTGGTAGCCCAAATGAGGCTATTCTAGCCTACCAACAGCAAAGAATAAAAATTGGGACTCCAGTGAGAGTGATGATGCAACTCAGTTCAGGCCAGGCAATGGAATTGCTCAAGACAACCGCGGGACGCATTATTTTCAACGAGGCTCTCCCTCAGAAGTATCCTTACTTTAATAAAAAAGTTGATTCGAAGATGCTTGGTCGAATCATTAATGATATCGTTGAAGGCTACAGCAATGAAGAGGCTCAAGAATGTCTCGACCAGATTAAGAGCTTAGGTTACGAATATTCTACTTTAGCTGGGATTAGCTTGGGAATGGATGATTTTGTTGTTCCTCGAGAAAAAGAGAAAATATTAATTAGCACTGATAAAAAGATCGAGGCTAATGCTGATAAGAGGCGCCAGGGTAAAATAACGGGTGGAGAGGAGCGTCGATCAAATATTGCTCAGTGGCAAGAGACTAAGAACAAGATTCAAGAGGTAATTAAAAGCGAAACGAACAAAGACAACCCGATTCTGTTAATGGTTGAATCAGGTTCTCGAGGCTCTTGGGCTCAGGCTGTCCAAATGTCAGGTATGAAAGGATTGGTTTCCAACCCTGCGGGTCGAATTATTGATTTACCGGTTCGGAATTCTTTTAAAGAGGGACTTAATATTTTGGAATATTTTATTTCAACTCATGGTGCGCGAAAAGGAACAGCAGACAAAGCTCTTCGAACTTCAGTCGCCGGTTATTTAACTCGACGTTTAGTTGACGTGGCCCATGAGGTAGTTATTCGAGAAGACGATTGTGGGGATAAGGAAGGATTAGAAGTTCGGCGGGCTGAGGCCGAGGCCTTGGGTCAGAATTTCGCCTTCAAATTAGTAGGTCGCTATACTCTTGAGGATGTAATTGACCCCAAGAGTAAAACCAAAATTGTCAAAAAAGGAGATATTATTAACTGGAGTCAGGCTCGTGAGATCGACAGTTTGGAAATTCAGAAAGTTAAAATTCGCAGTCCACTGAGTTGTAAATCAGTCGGAGGCATTTGCCGTCGTTGTTATGGTTGGGATCTAGGACGTAATGAATTGGTGAAAAAAGGCGAAGCCGTAGGTGTTGTGGCGGCTCAATCAATTGGTGAGCCAGGAACTCAGTTAACGATGCGGACTTTCCATACGGGTGGAGTTGTTGAAAGCGGTGACATTACTCAGGGTCTACCGAGAGTTGAAGAGATTTTAGAAAATCGAACACCTAAGGGCATGGCAGCTACAGTTTTACGAGAAGGTAAGGTAGTTAAGGTTGATCGAGCGAAGGGGGTGATTAGAGTGGCTCCTAGCGGTAAAGGGACTCAGTTAAAAGAAAAAGATTATCGTTTTGCTTCTCATCAAGAACCATTGGTGAAGGCTGGTGACCGAGTTAAGCCCGGTCAACCGTTAACTGAAGGACATCTTTCGTTGGATCTAGTGTGGCGTTATCAAGGAATTCTAGAAGCTCAGCGCTATGTTGTTCAAGAAATTCAACGAGTTTATGTTTCGTCAGGAGTTAATATTCATGATAAACACATTGAAGTTATTGCTCGGCAGATGTTTTCACGAGTTAAAGTAGTCGAAGCTGGAGATGGACCTTGGATTGAAGGTAAAATTATTGATTTCTTTGACCTGAAGGAGGTCAATCAACGTCTGCAAACTGAGAAGAAAAAACCGGTTAAGGTAGAGCGTATTTTGCTTGGTATTTCTCGCGTGGCTCTCAATTCGAGTAGCTTTTTATCAGCAGCTTCATTCCAGCAAACATCTCAGGTTCTGATTGAAGCTTCGCTTCGGAAAAAGAAGGATAAATTGCGAGGGCTCAAGGAGAATGTTATAATAGGCCGGGTTATCCCGGCTGGAACGGGATATCACCAAGAAGATTAAAGATATCCGTTTTTCTCATGGGCAAAAATAAGTCCCGCCAGAAAAAGCTGCCTCGGGTCTCGACGGAGCTGAAAAGAAGGGTGGCGGCGGTTTTATTTCTCTTATTGGCTATTATTATTACGCTCTCGTTTTTCAATCTGGCTGGGGTTGGCGGAAATTGGATTTTAAATTCCTTGTCTTTAATTCTAGGTCGGGCGGCTTTTTTCTTGCCGCTCTTTTTAGCTATTGGCGGTATTTCTTTATGGAAATTAAAGGAATTACACAGTAGCTGGCTACCCGTTTTAGAGATTACCTTGTTTTTAATTGGTTCGGCGGGCCTCTGGTCATTAATAGCCCTGCATCAAGCTTCTGAGCCTGTTTTTTGGGCTGAAGAACTACCTACCGGTGGACTAATCGGCCAAATATTAGCTTGGCCGACTTATCGACTTTTTGGCTTGTGGGTAACACTAATTGTCTTTGTTTCGATGCTGATTGCTGGTTTAGTGACTTTCTTTTATCCTTTTTGGAAGGATTATCAGGCCAAGCGCAAAGAAATAGCTTCGGAACAAGCTGTATCAAAACCAATTATTGTTGAGGCTGAAAAACCTAAAACGACGATACCTAAAGTCGACTGGAGTCGTCCAGTCAAAGAAGAGACTTTTTCGACTAAGAAAGAGAAGAATCAGAAAAAGTCTGAATCAACTATTAAAGCCGAACCTAAAAGAGCGACGGACGGTTACCGTATTCCACCGGTTAAATTACTGGCTGCTGACCAAGGAAAGCCAGATACAGGAGACCTAAATGCTAATTCGCGGATTATTGAGGAGACTTTAGCTAGTTTTGGGGTTCCGGTTGAGGTGGTTGAGGTTAATGTCGGTCCGACAGTAACGCAGTATGCTTTTAAGCCCCTGGAAGCTGTTAATCTCTCGAAGATTACCGGACTTTCACGGAATATTTCTCTAGCCCTGGCGGCTCATCCAATTCGGATTGAGGCTCCAATCCCCGGTCGCTCATTAGTTGGCATTGAGGTGCCGAATAAAGAGAGGGTATTAGTTCGATTACGAGAGCTCATTGCCAGTCCTGAATTTAAAAACGATTCGGCTCCACTAAAGTTATGTTTAGGCCGAGACGTTACCGGGTCAACTGCTTATGCCGATCTGGAAAAGATGCCTCATCTTTTGGTCGCCGGTTCAACTGGTTCCGGCAAGACAATTGCCTTGAATAATCTAATTTTAAGCATGCTCTATCGTAATAGCTCGAATCAGTTGAATTTGATTATGATTGATCCGAAGCAAGTTGAGTTTTCCGGCTATGGCGATTTACCTCATTTACTTTGTCCAGTTATTTCAACTCCTCAAGAGGCGATTAGCGCTTTAGAATGGCTGGGAGGTGAAATGGAACGTCGCTTCGCTTTTATTTTAAAGCACAAGGTGCGCAATATTCAGGATTATAATAAAGTCGCAGAGGGCGACGAGTCACTCGAGCCATTGCCTCGCATTGTTTTAGTCGTTGATGAGCTAGCTGACTTGATGCTCGCTCGGGGGCGGGAAATGGAGGCTGCTATTGTCCGCTTAGCTCAGAAGTCTCGAGCAGTTGGGATCAATTTAATCATGGCGACCCAGCGGCCATCGGTTGAAGTTATTACGGGTTTAATTAAAGCTAACATTAACAGCCGCATGGCTTTTCAGGTTCCTTCTCAGGTTGATTCTCGCACTATTCTGGATATGGCCGGAGCGGAAAAACTACTTGGTCGAGGAGACATGTTGTTTGTTTCGAGCGATAATTCAAAATTAAAGAGAATTCAAGCAGCCTTTGTCTCAGAAAAAGAAGTCAGTCAGGTTGTTGATTTTATTGTTAAAAATAATCCGGCTCGGGCAGGACAGTCAGAATTAGAAGCGGCTCTCCAAAAGAGTGTCGAGCGAGAGAGTGAAGAGGGTGGTTATAATTTGGAAAAAGATCCTCTTTTTGAAGATGCGAAGAAAATAGTTGTTGAAGCGGGCAAAGCTTCGGCTTCTTTATTGCAGCGACGCCTATCGGTCGGTTATGCACGAGCGGCTCGTTTACTAGATATGCTAGAATTAGAAGGAGTCGTGGGTGAGGCTCAGGGATCTAAACCCCGGGAAATTCTATCTTCAGCTTATCAAAAAGAAGAAAATCAGCCCCCCAAAGAAGGAGAGGACGTTTACGGACATTTTGATCAAAGTTAATTTTTATAAAAATGGTTAAAAAAAAGAAGCAAGAAGAAGTTAATTCTGAGACAACAAGTCAGTTGCAAAAAACATTAGATGAAATCAAGGGGCGATTTGGTGAGGGTTCGGTAATGAGGCTCAACGAAACAAGAGCTAGCAATGTAGACGCTATTCCGACTGGTTCATTAGCGGTTGATCTCGCTCTAGGGGTCGGCGGAATGCCTCGCGGAAGAGTGGTTGAGATTTTTGGAGCCGAATCGACGGGTAAAACTACTTTAGCCTTGCATGTCATCGCCGAAGCTCAGAAAAAAGGTGGAACGGCTGCTTTTGTTGACGCTGAACACGCTCTTGATCCAGATTACGCGAAACGGATTGGAGTTGATATTAAAGAATTGATTATTTCTCAGCCGGGTTGTGGTGAAGAAGCCTTACAAATAGTCGAAAAATTAGTTCGATCAGGAGAGGTGGATGTTATTGTAATCGATTCAGTGGCGGCCTTAACTCCTCGAGCCGAAATAGAAGGCGACGTGGGGGATATGCAGATTGGTTTACAGGCGCGTCTGATGAGTCAGGCTTGTCGGAAGCTATCTTCAATCGTTGCTAATACTAAAACTTCTGTTATCTTTTTGAATCAAACTCGAATGAAGATTGGTGTTCGATTTGGCTCGCCAGAAACAACTCCTGGTGGACTGGCTCTTAAGTTTTACAGTTCAGTTCGAATTAATCTTCAGCGCCGAGCAACAATTAAGAGTGGCGACGAAATTATTGGTAGTCGAGTAGCCTTAAAAGTGGTTAAAAACAAAGTAGCTCCACCTTTTCGAGGGGCTGAATTTGACATCTATTACAGCCAGGGAATTTCTAAAAATGCCGAGCTTATATCACTCGGCTTGAAGCATGATGTGGTTAAATTGGTTGGGACCTGGTATAAATACAACGATCAACAATTGGGCCAAGGAGCTCAAAAGGCGGAAGAATATTTGAAAGAAAATCCAAAAGTAGCCACGGCCATCAAGAAAGAGATCTTAGCCAAGGTTGCTTAACCTTGGTCGTGCCCGGCAATATAAGGTAGTAAACCAAGGGACCGGGCTCTTTTGATTGCTCGAGTAACCTTTCTTTGGTGTTGAGCGCAGAGGCCGGTTTTTTTCTGTTTTTTGATCTCATTTTGATTGTTCAGAAAACCAGCCAAAAAAGATATATCAGTATGGTCAATATGGCTAATTTCTTTCTGGCAGAGATGACAAGCGTTTTTCTTCATATTCAAAAGGGAATGTCTTCAATATTAATTTCTTCTTCTGAATCAAAAGATTCTTCTTCTGATTCTTTTTTCTGGGGAGAACTTTTCTTTTTCGGCTTTTCTGCTTTCTTCGATATCTTTTCTTCAACTTGATCGGGCTCAGCTATTCGAGTATTGCGAGTGTAATAATTTTTCACCTCATTTCGCTTCTGCCCTTGATATTCTCCAATTCCAATGCCGAGTTTTAACTCTTGGCCGACCAGCTCTTTCCAGTTGTCAGAGAGAGTGATCGTTCCTTCATAGGGCAGCCCGCAAGCGTAAAGCAAGTTTTGAATTTTCCATTCAACTTGCTCCAGTAAAACTAAATTATCCCAAACCATTCGTCGAGCTACTTTTTCTTTTTCAGCTCTCGGTCCAAAAAGACGAAAAGTGAGTCTTTTATAGCGATTGCCCGATTTAGAAGTTCGCTCTTCAACGTCTTCTATCTTAGCATCGTAGATGCCTTCAGGAATAACTGAAAAATCACGATCAGTCTCCTGGTCTTTCTTATCAAAGTTAAAAGTCACCATTTTACCAGTCAAGGATTTCGTTAATTTTTTGGTCTAAGCCTTCAGAGCTAGTTTTAGCCTCATCTGACTCTGTTGGTTCTTCGATGGCTGCTTTTTCAATTGATTGATCAACTGCTGGCTGAACTTCTTTAGTTTCAGCCGGATGACGAGAGATCATGCTTCGTAGAATGAGTTCTTCATGATTAAGTATCTCTTCAACTGCATTAACCTCCTTGGAATCTAAGGCGAAAACAAGGTTGACTAACCAAACTTTACGCTCCCCGCGAATTGGATAAGCAAGTCCCTGTTCTTTAATCTCTGAGGCTTTAATGATTTCTGCTCCGAGTTCTTTTAGTTGATTGATGATTTTCTCCTGATAAGAAGGGGCTTGCTCAGCTTCTAGTTTAAGTGATACCAGGAAAGTCAATTGATAGTTCATACTCTAATAATATATAGCAATTAAGGGAAGGCGTCAACCAAGCAGCCCCATCTTTTGTTGGGCTTTAGCTAATGTTTGAGCTGCTATTGTTTGAGCTTGCTCTTGTCCAGCCGTCAATATTTCTTCCAGCTTTTGAGGTTGTTTTATCCATTGTTGATATTCAGATTGAATCGGTTCAATGAAGGCAATCAATTTTTGACTCAATTCTTCTTTAATTGACTGATAACTTTGACCGACAAATTGTTGTGCGGCTTCTTGGGGGCTAATATTTTCCAGACTGCTATAAATAATCAAGAGATTAGCGAGGCCAGGACGTCGTTGGGGATCATATTTGATTTGACGATCCGAATCAGTGACAGCTCTCATCACGTTATTTTTGATCTCTTCTGGGGAGTCTAAAAAGGATACGGCCCCGCGAGGATCATCGGTCTTAGACATCTTCCGACTTGGGTCTCGGAGGGATCGAATTCGAGCTTGATTTTTGGGAATTAATGACTTCGGAGCTTTAAAGGTTGCTCCAAATTGTCGGTTGAATTTCTGAGCCAGAGATCGGGCTAGCTCAACGTGTTGCTGTTGGTCTTCGCCGACAGGGACAGCTTCAGTTTGGTAAAGCAGAATGTCAGCGGCCATTAAAACTGGGTAATAAAAGAGCCCGGCGTTGATTTGAGATGCTTTTAATCGATCAGACTTTTCTTTATATTGAGTCATTCGGGATAATTCGCCCATGGGAGTAATTGTACTTAACAACCAGGTCATTTCAGCATGCTCTTTAACCTGAGATTGTACGAACAGAGTAGACTGATGAGGATCAAGGCCCAAGCTTAAATAAAGAGCGGCTAAGCCAAAAGTTTCTTGTCGAAGCTGCTCCGATTTAAAAGGTGTTGTAATAGCATGGAGATTGGCGATACAGAAAAAACATTGATTGTTTTTTTGAAGCTCAAGCCAGTTACGAATTGCTCCCAGATAATTGCCAATATGGATTGGCCCGGTTGGTCGAATGCCTGAAAAAATAATCATGGCTAAACCTTAATAACTACTGGTAGGACCATTGGACGCCGCTCTGTTTTTTCAAAGAGAAAGGCGCCGATGTCATCTTTAATGTTATCCTTAATATAGGTAACGTCAAACTTTCGTCCGCCTCGAGTTGACTTTTTGACAATTTCAGCTACCTTTTGACGAGTTTCTTTAAGTAGCTGTTTCGATTGCCGGAGATAAATAAAACCGCGAGAGATGATATCGGGGGAGTCTTGAATCTGTCCGGTACGATGGTTAATAGTGACAATGATTACAAACATTCCGTCACGGGCTAGATTTTGTCGATCTCGAAGGACGACCTCACCGACGTCTCCCACCCCCAGTCCATCAACAAAAACATAACTAGCGGGGACAACTCTTCGTCCAACAGTTATTCCCTGAGGAGTAATCTCAACGACTTGGCCGTTCTCGGCGACAACGACACTTTCTTCAAACATTCCTTGTTCCATTGCTACTTTTTTATGATTGGCCAACATGGCGCAATATCCATGAATGGGCATCAAGTATTTTGGCTTCATAATTTGAATCATCTGGGCCAATTCCTCTTGTCGAGCATGGCCTCCGGCATGGATATCCATCATATTGTAGTGGATTACCTCAAGTCCCTGACGATAGAATCGATCTTTTAAAGATTGAACCGTCCGTTCATTGCCGGGAATTACTGACGAAGAGAAGGCGACAACATCACCCTTGTCGAGTTTAATATAACGGTCTTCATTATTTGCTATCCTTAACAGGGCGGCTTTGCTTTCGGCCTGACTTCCAGTACAAAGAATTGTTACTCGATCAGGCGGGAGACTGGCGGCCTGTTCTGGTTTAATTAAAGTGCCAGGTTTTATTTTGAGGTAACCCAACTGTTGAGCCGCCTCAACATTATCTTTCATCGATCGACCAATAACGGCTACGCGACGGCCACACTTTTCAGAAGAAGTAATTACTTGTTGTATTCGATTGATTAATGAAGCAAAGGTAGCGACAACGACTCGTTGACTACTGGAAGAAATAACCTTTTCAATATTCTGATTGATGACTCTCTCAGAAAGAGAATGGCCAGGATCTTCGGCATCGGTTGAGTCAGACATTAGTAGTGTTATCTTCTTGCGTCCGATTCGTTCTAATTCCTTAAAATCAACAGGCCGGTCATTGACCGGGTCGTCGTCAAATTTAAAGTCTCCGGTATGAAATATATTGCCGTCCGGAGTTTCAATTAGCAGGCCAAAATTGGCGGGAATGTTATGAACTTGGTGAACAAAGGTAATCTTAAAAGGTGCCAAAGCAATGGTTTGTCCTGCCTTGACGGTTGTGACTTCGGTACGTGTTCGATGTTTGAACTCTTTGTCTCGTCTCATAATCAATTCTCGAGTCAGATCAGAGGAGAACATTGGCACTCGGCCAATGCTGTCAATCAGATAGGGTAGGGCTCCAATATGATCATAGTGTCCGTGAGTGAAAATTAGGCCGACAATATCCTCTTTTCTTTTTTTAAGATAAGAAACGTCGGGAATAACAAAGTCAATCCCGGGGGTATCTTCTTGTGGGAAGCCCACCCCGGTGTCGATAATGAGTATTTTTTTCTGATATTCAATCAGAGTCATATTCCGCCCGACTTCACCCAGTCCGCCAAGTGGAATAATCGAAATTTTAGAATCTTTTTTGTTCATAATAAATTACACTGTTCAGCTGAGATCTGCTGAACGAAAATTAAGTTTAAGATTAAAGTTTTAGAAAACACAAATTAGAATTATGTTTCTGTGCCAAGGGCGGGATTTGAACCCGCACGAGCTTACGCTCAATAGCTCCTGAAGCTATCGCGTCTGCCAGTTCCGCCACCTTGGCTGAGAGTCTTAATAGCCCCAATCCGGTCGAGTTTTAGTATACCAATCGGTTACTGTTGAAAAACGCTTTGAGGGTGCAGTTATCTTTTCAACATTATATCCCTGCACCGAAGAAGAAACAAAATGGAGGTAGTCTAGTTGATACAAAAAGATAGCCGGCGCATCATTTAAAAGTATATCTTGCAACTGTTCTAATAGCTGTTGCCTCTCGGCTGGATCCATAGTGGATCGAGCTTGTTCTAGTAGTCTATCAGCTTGTTCATTTTCGTAAAGAGCCAAATTTACTCCTGGTTCTCGCTTTCGAGATGAGTGCCAAAAAGGTAGGGGGTCAGGGATGGCTCCCAAGACTTGACCCAACAATAAGGCTTCATAATCTCGTGGATTAACGGCTTCATTCTCTAATTCAGCTGAGGCTAAGTAGCGAATATTAACCTTAATACCTGCCTCTCGCCATTGTTCCTGAAGAGCTTGGGCTAATTTATTCAGATGAGGTTGATCGATGGTAGTCAGAGTGAATTCTAGTGGTTCAGACTGACGCTCTTCTTGGAAGCAGACTCCATTGAGTTTATTTCGAGTGGTTCGACTAACGACACCGGTGCCGTTGCTAAAACCCCAAGGAGCTAAAATATCATCACTATAAGTTTCTTGAAATTTAATAACAGCTTCTTTGGTTTTGCTTCCAAAGTAACCGGTTGCTTCTCCTTCGGGATAGATGTCCGGAAGTCCGGCTAAACACTCCTGAAGGGCTCGTACTTCATCTCCTTGACTGCCGACTTTTAAGTCTGATTGAAAAGTTTCTGAGGCTCGAGTGGGTTGTTTATAGCGATAACCAGAGGTCGAGTCCAACAGATAGCCGAGACCGTCTAGCAACTCAGCGGCTTTTGCTGGTTCATACCGATGTCCATTGTCTGGAGCGCGAAAATCGTAAAAATCAGGCAGGATTGGTGAATTAATTAAATAGCCTTGACGGGGAGCCGCCAACTGAATTAGTTCTTCTTGATTTAAACTGTATTGAAGAGCTTTGCGGATTGCGTTCACCGCTAATAATTGTGAATTTTCAGGGTTGAAGAAGACAGAAAAATAGCGCGGCATACTCAAACGATAGGTACTCAACCTCAAGCTGTTTATTTCTGCTCCCGGGTTATTTAAAGAAAATCCATCAACTTCATCACGCTGAGCTGCTTTTAACAGCGAATCTTCATCTTCATAAAAGCGAAAAACAAATCGAGAAATGTAAGGACGGTCAGTGAGATGATACTGATCGAAGAATTCTAAATTCAAGGCTTGGACTCTCTTTTGATTATCTAGATCAAGGCTTTCAAATCGGTAGGGTCCAGAACCAATAAAAGAAAGAGTGGAAGAAACTGCCAGGGGGAAAGTTAGAGCCGGGGTCTCTTTCCAGATATGTCGGGGGATTATTTTAGTGGTCGCCGTTTCTAAAAAACTGGCATAAGGAGCATCTAGCTTCATTTTTATCTCTCGATCAGATATTTTTTCTAGCTCGACCCCGAGCCAACCTGCTCGAAGTGGACTTTTGTAATCAGGATTTTGAATAGTGCGAATGGTAAAAATTAGATCATCGGTAGTTAATGGCTGCTGATCGTGCCAGAACAGATTATCTTTGAGAATAAAACGATAAGTTTGACCATCTTCGCTAATATGATATTCCTGAGCTAAATCAGGGATAATACCTCCCTGTCCGTCATACTTCATCAGTCCGGCAAAAACCAGTTCAACAATATCTTGGTCAGGGTTATTGGCCGGTGAATAAAGCGGATTCAAAAATCGAGGTTGACCGACAACTCCTTCACGATAAGTGCCACCAAAAGCTGGCTGTTGTTCAGCCGATAAGCACCGATAATTGAACAATTGTAAGCTGGCTACCAGCAAACTGAAGAGAAAAAACACCAAAACCGCCTTTTCCCAAAGGTGGAAATTGGACCAGATTTTTTTCCAAAACAACGATGAGGAATCAGAATTGGTCTCGGAAGACTTAGATTCAGTCATTGGTTAAGGGAAGACAAGATTGGCAATCGCCAAGCTAACAAAAGCAATAATTAAGATAATAGTTGCCCAGAGCAGATATTTTTCAGCCCCGCGTCGAGTAGCATAACTTTCTCCACCACCGCCACTCATAAAACTACCCACAGCGGTTCCTCGCTGTTGCAATAGGATGACAACGACTAGAGCAATCGAAATAACTATTTGAGCAATGTCAATTGGACTCATGTAAAAATTAGAGAAATAACAGTCGCGCTCAAGCCGATCAGGACCGAGGTCCAGAAGAGCGGCCAAAACCAAGGAATTACCAGAGCTGGATAAAGGTAGGTCGCAGCCCAGATCATTAACATGTTGATGATGACACTAAAAAAACCCAAAGTCAAGATACGAACCGGTAAAGTAATAATTCTAAGGATTGGTCGAATAAAAAAGTTAAGACAGCCAATAATTACGGCTGCTTTTAAAAGCAAGGCCCAGCCCTCTGGAATATTGACCGCGGCTAGATAACGATTTGCCAACCACAACCCAAGCCCGGCGGCTACCATTTGAGCAATTAAACGAGTAGTCCAACGACTTTTCATATCTCTATTTTACCCGCCGTGATATTTTTGGCAATCTTGACGAATGGCTTAAAATTGATAAAATAAAATCTGATCTGACCAACCTTAATTTATAAGAGCAGGTTTTGGTCTGGTCAATTTTAATTAATATATTCCTATAAAATGAAGATAAAACCATTAGCTGATCATATTTTAATTGAGCCAATTTCGGAGGGTGAAAAAACCGAAAGTGGTATTATTATCCCGGAAACAGCCGATAAAGAAAGACCAGAACAGGGCTTGGTAGTGGCTGTTGGCCCAGGTAAGATGCTTGATTCTGGTGAGCATCGTCCAATGAGTATTAAAAAAGGCGATAAGGTTATCTTTTCTAAGTACGGACCAACTGAGATATCTGTTGATGGCCGCGAATATTTAATGGCTCGGGAAGATGACGTTATGGCCATTATTGAGTAATTAACTAAATAATTATTATGGCTAAAGAAATCAAATATCATGAAGAGGCTCGAGAGAAACTCAAAAACGGTCTCGATCAATTAGCGAACGTGGTTAAAGTAACCTTAGGACCGAAGGGGAGAAACGTTATTTTAGAAAAGAGTTACGGCAGTCCCGTTATTACTAATGACGGAGTAACTATTGCCAAAGAGATTGAGCTTTCTGATAAAATGGAGAATCTGGGAGCGCAGATCGTTAAAGAGGTGGCCTCTAAAACGGGTGAAGCGGCTGGAGATGGCACAACTACTGCCGTGGTACTGACTCAGGCTATTGCCACCGAAGGGATGAAAAACGTCACAGCTGGATCTGACCCATTGGCAATTAAGCGCGGTATTATTAAAGGAGTTCGAGCTTTAACCAAAGCACTAGAGCAACTTTCGAAGAAAATTACCAGCAAAGCGGAAATTACACAGGTTGCGACTATCTCGGCTGAAGATCCGGAGATGGGTAATCTGATTGCTGAGGTCTTAACTGAGGTTGGGCCCAATGGTGTTGTGACGGTTGAAGAGTCTAAAACTTTTGGCTTATCTAAGGAGATGGTTAAAGGTTTGCAGATTGACAAGGGCTATCTTTCTCCTTACATGGTTACTGATCAAGAGAGAATGAGGGCGGAAATGAAAAATCCAATGATTCTAATTACCGATCGAAAAATCTCTTCAGTAACTGATATTTTGCCGATTATGGAAAAGATGGCTGAATCGGGCAAGAAGGAACTGGTTATTATTGCTGACGATGTCGACGGTCAGGCTTTAGCGACTTTGATTATTAATAAAATCAAGGGCGTCTTTAATACTTTAGCGGTGAAAGCTCCTGGCTTCGGTAATCGTACCAAAGAAATGCTGGAAGACATCGCTGTCGTTACCGGGGGTCGAGTGATTAGTGAGGAGAAAGGAATGAAATTGGAAAACGTTCAAGTTGGCGATCTTGGTCAAGCCGAGAAAATCACTTCTACTAAAGACGAAACAATTATTATTAATGGTAAGGGTAAACCGAGTGAGGTTGAGCAGAGAGCTCGATCATTGGCTCAAGCTGAGGCGGATGCTGATTCTGATTTTGAACGCAAGAAACTGCAAGAGCGCCGAGCCAAGTTGACAGGCGGGGTTGCAATTATTCGGGTTGGAGCACCTACTGAGGCTGAACAAAAAGCTCGTCAGCATAAAGCAGAAGATTCATTAGCGGCCACTCAGGCGGCTATCGAAGAAGGAATCGTACCAGGTGGTGGAGTGGCTCTCCTACGAGTTAGTCAAGCTCTAGATAAAGTTGATGTTCGAGGTGAAGAGAAAATTGGCCTAAATATTCTCCGTCGAGCCATTCAAGCACCAATCCGTGGTATTGCTGAGAATGCTGGCTTTGAAGGATCAGTAGTGGTGGATAAAGTTATTGCCGGTAAGGATGGTTTTGGATTAAATGCCCTGACTGGAGAATACGAGGATCTGTTCAAGTCCGGGGTAATCGATCCAACGAAAGTTTGCCGGACGGCTCTGGAAAACTCGGCTTCAGCAGCGATGATGCTACTAACCACTGAGGCCACTGTGACGGATATTCCAGAAGAGAAACCAGAGGCGCCAAACTACGGATCAATGCCCGGGATGTAATGGAGATGATCGCTCCTCTTTTAGTTGCTAAGCGAGGAGCGATTGCTATAATATCTTTACATTAAATTAAAGAAAAATGCATCCAGCTACTTATTCTTTTATTGGGATTATCGTCATTGTTGTTCTTTGGGTTGTCTTTGCTTACAATCGTCTGGTTAAACTACGTCAGAGAACAAAAGAAGCTTGGGCAGATATTGACGTTCAGCTTAAGCGACGCTATGACTTGATTCCTAATTTATTAGAGACAGTCAAGGGTTACGCCAAACATGAACAGAGTGTCTTTGACAATGTAACGCGGGCTCGAGCCTCGGCAGTGAGCGCGAAAACAGTTGATGAACAGGCTCAAGCAGAAAATAATCTTTCCCAGACATTAAAATCACTTTTTGCTGTTGTGGAGAACTATCCAGAATTGAAAGCCTCTCAGAATTTTATGGCCTTACAACAAGAATTATCTGACACTGAGAACAAAATTCAATCAGCGAGACGTTTCTACAACACCAATGTTCGGGATCTTAATATTCGGATTGAGAGTTTCCCCGACAATCTGATGGCTAAGCTCTTTAATTTCCAGAAAATGAGCCTCTTTGAACTAGCTGAGGAGGCAGCTCGTCAGGCTCCAAAAGTAAGTTTCTGATGAATGGCTAATCTCTATAGTCAAGCCGATAGTAATATTCGGCGTACCTGGCTGTTGATGATATTGCTGATGGTTTTAATTATCAGCTTCGGTTGGTTTTTAAGCTATTTATTCGATAGCTGGATCGTTTTGGGGGTGGCTATTGTCTGGAGCTTATTAATGAATTTCTTTGCCTACTGGTATTCAGATAAAATGGTTTTACAAATGGTTCGGGCCAAAGAAGTAACTATGGATGATCAGCCAGAGCTTTATCGGTTAACCGAAAATTTAGCCATTGCCGCTGGTTTACCAATGCCTCGTCTCTATCTTATGGAAGAAAAGCAACCTAATGCTTTTGCCACTGGACGAGATGAAAAGCATGCGACGGTTGTGGTTACCCGAGGATTGATTGAGCGGTTGGATCGTTCAGAGTTAGAGGGGGTTATTGCTCATGAATTAGCTCATATCCGGAATAAGGACATTTTAATCGGAACGGTAGTTATTGTTCTGGTGGGAGCGGTTACTATGGTCTCGAATTTGGCTTTAAAAATGAGTTTCTTGCAAGGTGGTAATCGTCGGGAAGGTAATCCGCTTGGAATAGTGATTGGCTTGATTGGCTTGATTTTAGCCCCCTTAGCGGCCGCTTTGATTAAAGCTTCAGTCTCTCGTCGAAGAGAGTTTTTGGCCGATGCTTCCGGGGCTCTGATTACTCGTTATCCAGAAGGTTTAGCCAGCGCCTTGGCTAAAATATCAGATGATTCTCATCAGTTAGCTCGGGCAAATAATAGTAATGCTCATTTATTTATTGCTTCTCCTTTTCGTGGACAATCAGCGAAGAGTTGGACGACTAAGTTAT
>Ga0209723_1002621_pt1 | contig 23665 bp, 20 predicted proteins | sample BiotimSIPDNA_2_FD_185750 | JGI IMG/M metagenome (GOLD analysis project Ga0209723, IMG submission 185750) | Anaerobic biogas reactor microbial communites from Washington, USA - Biogas_R2 time_0 SIP DNA (SPAdes) (version 2) | ecosystem: Engineered > Bioreactor > Anaerobic > Unclassified | place...
AAGTGAAACTGATTCCTGCCCAGGTGAAGCTGGTTCAGCACGCTCGAATCGTCTACGGATGCCGCAACTGCGAGAAAAACGGCATCGAGGTACCAATCAAGACCGCCGAGGCTCCGAAGCCGGTCATCGAAAAGGGCCTCGCATCTCCCTCTGCAATCGCCTATGCGATGACCATGAAGTTTGTCGAAGGCGTACCGCTCTATCGACAGGAACAGCACTACGCGCGGCTTGGTATTGAGCTCTCGCGAGGTGTTCTTTCGAACTGGATGCTGAGAGGGAGTGAATGGCTTGAGCTGATCTATCGCCGTCTCAGGCAGAAGCTTCTGGAACAAGAAATTCTCCATGCTGATGAGACCACAATCCAGGTGTTGAAGGAGCCCGGTCGTGCGGCCGAGAGTGAATCCTTCATGTGGCTCTATCGAACGGGGTGCGTTGGACCGCCGATTGTGCTGTTCGACTATCAGCCGACGAGATCCGGGGAACATCCCAAAAGATTCCTCGAAGGATTCAAGGGATACCTGCATGTCGACGGGTATGCCGGTTATCACGAGATTCGTGACGCCATTCTTGCGGGCTGTTGGGGGCATGCTCGCCGCAAATTTGATGAAGCTTTGAAAGGGCTACCCGCCAGTCGACGAAAAGCTGGAGGAACAAAGGCCCAGGAAGCATTGGACCAGATTAACCGGTTGTTCGCGATAGAACGCGAATTGAAGGGCCTTTCACCCGAAGAACGTTTGAAGGCTCGAAATCTCCGCAGTCGTCCGGTGGTAGAAGAATTCCGTAAATGGCTGGACGATGTCATGCCGTCAATCCTGCCCAAGAGCCTGCTCGGTGTTGCCGTGAAGTATGCGCTTAACCAATGGGAAAAGCTGGTGCGCTTCCTCGAGGACGGCAGGATAGAGATAAGCAACAATCGCGCGGAACGTTCCATCAAACCCTTTGTGATTGGCAGAAAGAACTGGCTGTTCGCGAATACTCCAAAGGGTGCCCATGCCAGCGCCATCATCTACAGCATTGTGGAGACGGCCAAAGAAAACCGGCTGGATCCCTACGCTTATCTCACGTACCTATTTGAAAAACTGCCGAATATGGACTGCAACAACCTTGAAGCCCTCGACCAGCTGCTTCCCTGGAACGTCCGCCTGTAGTAGACTCTCGCTTTGATCCAGTGGGGATTATTTGACGCTTACGGTAAGGAAGTCAGCGGCAGAAGCCCATGCCATCTGGTTGCGCCTTCATAATGACGCACCCCTTCCTATAAAAATTCCAACGCATACAACCTACCGACTAAATCCGCAATGCTTCTACAGTTATGCCGACGACCAGAAACTTCTTGGATTATGCAATGACATGGAAGTCAGCATCTGGTTTAGACTCGAAGATATAGAAGGAGAAACTTTCCACGGCATACCTTTTATTCCAACCGCGATTCTACTCCCAAAGACATCCGTACTCTTCCCAATACCTAAAGAAGCATTGAGTGGAAATGGTTCCATCCAGTTCAATTATGTTTTTCAGAACGAGATGGATGGAAACGATCTCGATGATTACGGTACGGAAATCACACTGAAGTTCAGAGCATCCGATTTGCCTCAAGCGACGAAGCAGTAAATCCATGGTTTTGGTGATTGAATTTGTTTTAGCTCTCCAACCTGTTTGCCGGTGCCAGCCATCCAGATTCCCGGAGTTCATCCCAGCAGCTCGTTAAAAATATCGTTGTCGAATTGGACGCCTTCGCGGGCGCAGGCATGTTTGACGTCCTCAACGAAATCGGACAGGGATCCGGCGCGGCCGACGGAGTTATCGCGGATCCGATCCACGATTTTCTCGAGACGTCTCTTTTGCCAGGCGCGGTTGCGCGGATCGGGAACAGAAACTATCTCCTTGATGAAATATTTGAAGCTGTTGATCTTGGCCGGCGTTCGCCGGGCGACGGTATCAAGCACCGAAAGAACTTTTACGACGGGAACTTTCTCGATGCCGTTCTGCAGATAGGCTTCTGAATCCGACTCGCTCCAGCGGTTCCCAGTCGCACGTTCGTAGGCGGAACGTATTTCTCGCGGCGGAGCCGCGCTTCTGTGGTTTTCCACAGGGGCGGCACCGTTTCCGGGTTTTCGGTGCTTTGATGATGATTTTATTTTTATATATTCATCATCATCATATTTATTGGTGGCATCCGGCGCCGCAGAGGATTCAGCCGCCAGGGCGGCATCAGGCGCCATGTCGGCATCCCCTACTACGGTGGCATGCTCTGCCACGGTGGAATCTGATGCCCTATCGGCTATCGGAATCAGCACCTGGTAAACGTTCCCTTTTGTCGGCCCTCCGAGGATCGCGCGGAGTCGTTTTATGAGACCCCGTCTCTCCAGATAAGTGATTGTGTCTTGTACCTTTCGCTGCGACATCAGGACCGATTTCGACAGCTTCGAAAGACCGACAATACAGGTGTCCCGTTTGAAGCCATGCGACAGCAAGAAGAGCTGGTAATAAACCGCCTTTGCGAACGGATCGAGTGTCGGAAAGAGGCTGTAATTGACCGTATTCGGTACCCGCAATTCCCCTTTCACCACGGCAAGACGTTCCACCCTGGCATCAGGTGCTATGGTGGTAAACGGTGCCTCGGTGGCATCGTGCCATGCTGATGGACCTCTTTGTGCCACCGTGGCATGAAGTGCCGCGGATTTTTCCACAGGTGCTGCAGGTGCCGAACGGACCCTGGCTGCCGCCGGCGTCGTGACGACTCCTTCCAGGGGGGCATACTGCTTGAGAAGCTCCTTGGTCGGAGAATGCTCGCCCTGGCCCTGGACCAAGTCCTTAGCGATTGATGCTCTCAACTGCTCCCTGTCTCTTTTGTTCATGGCTCATTTCCCTTTTCAACTCGTTGAACAGTTTCGTGAAATCGAATGTGGCGGAGCTGGTAATGGAACTTTCGACGACACCTTTCTTCATAGCTGTCGCCTCCGCAACACCGACGTAGCGATGGATGACTGTCTCGAGCACAAGACTCGGTCCAAAGAAGTCCTCAACCTGCTGACGGATGATCTTGTCCAAATTCTGCCGCTTGTTGAACATGGTCGTGAGGACAAGGATCTTCAGGGCCGGATTATGGGTTTCGCTGATAGCGGCAATGGTCTTGAGCAGCTGATTCATCCCGAGAAGGGCGAATGAGCTGGAATCGATCGGAATGATTACAGAGTCCGCGACAACCAAGGCATTGACTGTGGCTGCCCGCATCGCTGGCGGCGTATCGATCAGGACGACATCAAAATCATTCAGTATCGGTTTGAGTTGGCGACGTAGGAGGAGTTCCCGGTTGACCTTTTTTGCCTCCAGGAGGTCGTCGGCTTCAATGTCAATGGAATTGGGCAGAAGCATCAATTGGGGGCGGATCTCGGTGAGGTAGCGCCGGATTTCAGATACTTCGTTGATCAGCAGACGGTGCGCCGTCATGCTCAGCTTATTCAAATCGACGCCGAGGCCGGCGCTGAGGTTTCCCTGCTGGTCGAGATCGATGGCCAGGGTTCGGTATCCTGCCCTGGCGAAGCAGATCGCGAGATTCAGGGCGACGGTCGTTTTCCCGCAACCGCCCTTTGCGTTTGTGAATGTGAAGATATGCGCCATTCTTCAATCTCCTTTTTGCCTTACGCAGTCGCGCTTTTGAGCGCTTTCTGCGAAGAACTTTCCGAGAACACGGTAAGTTCGCGGTAAGTTTCGTGTTTTTTGTCTTAGGAAATTGAAGAGGGAAGAATCGCTAAACCATTGATAACACTAATGCCGGGGATGGGAGTCGAACCCACACGAGCCTTGCGGCCCCCAGGATTTTAAGTCCTGTGCGTCTGCCAATTCCGCCACCCCGGCACAAAAGCAGAAGCAGTGTATATCGTCTCCCGTGGATTGTCATCCGGAAGTAACCGCATGTGCTCCCCTCCTGTTTTGACTTCCATACCGAACACCGACCATATAAGCTCTACACCTTGTGCAGAAAAGGAAGCTACCTATGCCCCCCAAAAAAGCCCGACCGGAACAGCGCCAAAAGCGCCCCGAATGGATCGGCGGTCGACGCCGGTTCCCCGCATACATCCAGGAACCGGAACCGATTCGCCCGGACATCATCATCTGGATGGACCGGGACAGCCTTTACCTCATCGACATGGAGGCAATCCCTCCCAATACTCCAAACAGCGCGCTCGTCGACCATTTCCAGCGAGCGCTCGCGAATCCCCGGACCGCCGGAAAGAGACCCGCAAGCCTCTGCGTGGCCGGGCCGTCGGACGCAGCCCTGCTTCGCGAACACTTGGGCGGCGAGTTCGAAATCCGTGTCGCACCGACACCCGAAATCGACGAAGTCATCAGCCGCTTCGTCGACTACGCCAATCCGGGAGTCATGCCGAGCTATTTCGGAAACCGCATACCGCCGGCTGCGGTGGACAGGCTGTTTCGCGCCGCCGCAGACCTGTACCACAGCGCTCCCTGGGACGTGGTGGGCGGTGAAGACAACCTGCTGCTGCTCGACGCCCCGCATTTCGGACTGATCGGCGCCTCGATCTCGATCATCGGAGCTCTCGGTGAACACCGCGGCCTGCTCATCTACGAATCCTTGGCCTCCTGCCTGCAGATGAAACGCCAGGCGCAACACTTCAGCTCCATGGGGACTTCGCCGCGACGGTCGGAACTGTGCACGCCCGCGATGTCTGTGACCTTCAATAATGCCGCAGACGTCCCTGCCCGAATGCTTCAGGAAGCCAGGGAGAACGAGTGGCACCCGGCGGCACCCGATGCATATCCGATCGTGCTCGCGTTCGATCCCGATAACGTGGTGCGCCCTCTGGGCCGGCACGACTGCGAACTTGCAACAGCCTGCTGTCTGGCTGTGAGCCGGCTTGCGTCCCGGCTGTCAGCCGACGGCACCCTCGCCTCCGGAGCGGGCCAGGAAACCGTCGTGATCGAAACGATCCCCGGCAGCCCGGTCGTGACCGTCGCGCTTCCACTTCCAGGACTCGGAATGGACACTGGCGACGCTGACGAGCATTCTCTTCCGCCAAACTGATTCGGCGCGACGTCCCCCCCCCCGCGCATCAAGACCTGTTCATGGTCCCAGCTGATAGTCTGCTATAATCAGCACCCAATCCCTGGAGGAAACGAATGGACAAATCCAACGAGCAGGCAAGGCAGGAGAGGGAAAGGCGACTGAGCGACGCGATTCAGCTGAAGGTACCCGACCGGGTGCCGATTGCACTCGGCCTCAATTACTTTCCCGCAAAGTTCGCCGGAACCACCACCTGGGCAGCCTACTATGACTTCCCTTCGTGGAAAGAAGCCTACATCAGAACCGCCCGCGCCTTCGAGGTGGACCGGTTCATAATCGTCACAAATCAGTCGGGCGCCGTGCTCGAAGCGCTCGACAGCAGACAGCTGCGCTGGCCCGGACATGGCGTCTCCAAATACCATACGCACCAGTTCGTGGAAGGCGAGTACATGAAAGCCGAGGAATACGACCTGCTGCTCAACGATACTTCAGATTTCCTCATCAGGTTCTACCTGCCGCGTATCTACGGCGCGCTCGGCCCTACGTCCGTTCTCCCGCCGCTCAACTCCCTCATCGGCGCCCTCCCGTTTCATGTCCTCGCGGATGAACAGTTCGCCGATATGCTGGAGAACCTCACCAGAATCGCACGCCAGGCAGTCGCATGGCACAAGGAGGCTCGCACGATCGCAGAGGAACTCTCGGAAATGGGTTACTTCTGCCCCATGCCCCTCATGGGGGTCGGTGCGCCTTTCGATGTCGTCTCCGACTTCCTGCGCGGAATGCGCGGCGCAATGCTCGACATGTATCGCTGTCCGGATAAGCTCATGCGTGCATGTGAGATGTTCACCAGGATCATGCTCGAACGGATCGCCGCCGCTCCCGAGCCCTCCGGGCTTTCGCCGGTCTTCATGCCGCTGCACCGCGGCGCCCATGGCTTCATGTCCCTCGAGCAGTTCCGGACCTTCTACTGGCCCGGGCTCAAGCGCGTCGTCGAGGCACTCGTCGCGAAAGGCTACACGCCTGAGCTGTTCTTCGAAGGCGATTACAATTCACGGCTCGAGTATCTGGCAGAACTGCCCAGCGGGAAGGCAATCGCACGATTCGACCAGATCGATATGGTCCGGGCAAAGGAAATCGTCGGAAAAACCGTCTGCATCGCAGGAAACATGCCGGTCTCGGTCCTGCAGGTCGGAACCCCCGAAGATGTAAAGATGATCTGCAGACAGCTCATCGACATCGCAGGAAAGGACGGGGGATATATAATGATGCCCGCCTCGGCCCTGGACGAGGTCAACCCGGAGAACATGAAGGTCTGGATCGACTTCACCAGGGATTACGGAAGATATCGATAGCGGAGCCGGCGCGGTCGCACTTGTGCTGAGATCTCACAGATTCGACGACTAATGTGCTATGATATCGGCCGCATCAACGGAGGCGGCAAAAGGGTGCGGACGTACTGAACACGACTTTGTTTCGGGCAGTTTGGTAAGACCACGCTCTACTTCCTCTCTTTCCGGAGTGTGTGGTTCGTTCATTCCGGAATCCAGGTACTATCGTGATTTCCCCGCATAGGCCCATTGCAGATTGACGCAGGATCTTTATGTCGAGTGTCGCAGTTCCAGAACTGAAGGCCGGTGTACAGGAGCAGAGAATTCCTGCGGGCTATTCAATGGCCGGTGTAACGTTCGTTCTCGCCGCGCTGTCCTGGATAGGACCTTTTTCGATCGACACCTATCTCCCTTCGCTTCCGTCGATCAGCCAGACCCTGGAGGCTTCTCCGGCCCAGGTGCAGCAGACGGTCACGGCTTTTCTGTTCTCCTTCGCCATCATGTCTCTGTGGCACGGCGCCCTCTCGGACGCTTACGGCAGGAGAAGGCTGACGCTCATCTCCCTGTCGATCTTCCTTACCGCATCGCTCGGCTGCGCCTTCTCCAACGATGTGCGCCTGTTGATGTTCTTCCGGGCCCTGCAGGGGACGACCGCCGGAACCGGCATAATCGTCGGCCGCGCGGTTGTACGCGACCTCTTCGAAGGCGCTGCCGCCCAGCGCCTCATGGCTCACGTGGCCACCATCTTCACCGTCGCGCCCGTAATGGCTCCGGTCATCGGAGGCTGGCTCCAGGTCGGATTCGGCTGGAGGTCGGTATTCCTCTTTATGGCTCTTCTGTCCGGCCTGATTCTTTTCAGCTGCTGGCGGTCACTACCGGAAACGCTGCCTCAGGAGAAGCGTCAGCGCCTTGAACCTCTGTTCCTGGCACGCTCATACTGGAAGGTAATGACCATGCCTCCATTCCTGATGGCATGTGCGTCGCTGGGCTTCACCAATGCCGGCTTCTTCATCTACATCGTGGGTGCCCCGGTTTTTCTCATGAAGCATCTGGGACTCCGTGAAACCCAGTTCCTATGGCTCTTCCTCCCCATCTCGGTGGGAATGATCATCGGCGCCTGGATTTCGGGGCGCTGCGCAGGAAGGATCTCGGGCAATCAGACCATTTTCCTCGGATATGCAGTCATGGCGGTTTCGGCGGCCGGCAATCTGCTGCTGAACATGCTCGTTCCGCCCATGCTCCCATGGGCCATCGTGCCTCTGTTCGCCTATAACGTCGGAATGTCGATCGCGATGCCGAGTTTGACTCTTGTTGCACTGGACCTGTTTCCGAAACAGCGCGGGCTCGCGGCTTCCTGCCAGGGATTCATCGGACTGGGAATGAACTCGATCGTCTCGGCTTTCGTGGCACTTACCTGGGGCTCCACACTCTCACTGGCGGTGACACAGGTGCTGATGCTGCTGCTCGGCATACTCCTGATAGCACTCTATTTCTCCGCGATGAAGCGGTTACCGGCAGAGCCGGCCGACGCTGTGTAGATGCTATGTAAATGCGGCGAGCGCCCTGAGTGAAAAGTCGCCGAGTTTCGCCCGGATCGTCACTTCCGCCATCCCGTCGTAGCAGGTTTCCTCGAGGTTCACGATCACCAGCGGAGTTCCATTGGTCACCCCGATCATCGGCAGTTCCGCAGCGGGATAGACCACTAGCGATGAACCAAGAATCAGCATCAGATCGCAGTTCTCAACAGCCGCCACCGAACCCTGCCACGCATCCACCGGGAGGAGATCTTCAAAAAGGACGATGTCGGGTTTGACCGGAACCCGACACGAGGGACAAAGCGGCACCTTCAGAACACCTTTTGAGATTTCATCGTAAAAGCCCGCCATCTCGAAAGACCGAAGGCATTCCAGACAGTGGCCGGTGCGGTACGTACCATGAAGCTCAAACACCTTTTTCGATCCGGCCGCCGTATGCAGGCCGTCGATGTTCTGGGTTACGACCGCCTCGATCTTGCCAAGCTCTTCCAGCCATGCAAGGAGCCGGTGAGTGAGAGTCGGTTCAGCGCTTCTGATGTGGGAGAACAGCTTCAGATTCGCCTGGTAGAATCCCTCCGGATCCCGCCTGAATCCGGAAAGGGACAACTGCTCCATCAACGAGGAGTCTTCCCACATACCTCCCGGGCCGCGGAAATCAGGTATTCCCGCTTCGGTGCTTATTCCCGCTCCCGACAGGGCCATGATGCGATTTGATTTTCTAATCAGACTAATCGCGCGTTCCGTATCTACCATATTCTTCATGGTAGTGATTATAGACCAGATACGCCTTTTCTGGGCCCAATGGTTCGGGGTGGTGAGTCCAATTGGCGGGTCCCGCTGGGACGCGTGGCCGGGGTTCACTACCCCGGCGAAAAAAAGTTCCGAATTGGTCCCGCCCCAATTCATCCCGCCAACGCTCGTACCGGCTGATACGACGCCGGAACGCGAATTGAACGATCAGGCGTGCCGGCGCAACTCCGCACGCGATGAATCTCCGTACGAACTGCGCCCTTTCTCCGGTTCGTCTGCCAGTATCTCTTCGAGATCCTGTTTCAGTTTCCGAAAATCTATCGGCTTCGTGAGCACGTCGGCCGCTCCTTCTTTCATGGCGGACACAGCGTCCTCAATGGTGGGATGGGCTGTAAAAAGGATGACGGGGAGCTCGGGATTCCATCGTTTGAGGCTTCGCAGGAGTCCAAGGCCGTCGAGCTTCGGCATAATAACGTCTGAAAGCACAACCTTAGGCCCGTGCGCACGCGTCATTGACAGTGCTTCTTCACCATCTTCAGCAAGCCACACGCCGTAGCCCCAGGCCTCAAGCGCCATCTTCATGATTTCGCGCACTGAGCTTTCGTCATCCACCAGGAGAATGGTCTTTGGGGGGTTCAGCATAATCTCTCGTTTCTGTCGCTGCACTAAGCTGCAGCAGGCGATGCCGGACCTTTCTTTGATTCCGCGCGCTTTTTATCGTAGCAAATTATGTTCCAGAGGCTTAGCAAAGGTTAACTTACTTAAAGCACAATGGATTACCGAAAATCCCCCGCCTTTGGAAATCGGACGGCACCGGGGAATTTTACCTCCCTCCGGAAAACCCATTTGTAGCCGAATATGAATTAACCGCTTGTGCTTTTCAGCACACCGAACGCGCTGCTTTTCACCTAGACTGCAGTATCCGGGCCGTTACCCCAAGCAAAGGAGGCGAATACCGAGTTCCTCCCGGTAAAAGGGTAGGGAAAATCTCCCCACCGGGTCAACTTCCCGGTATACTTATGGATAGATGATTTGTGAACTCGCCCCTCAGATAATTAAGCAGGGAGATTACTAAGTGAATAGCCGCAGTACAAAAATTCTTGTCGTCGATGACGAACCCGCAATGAGGGAGGTTCTCGAGATGCGTCTCAACGAATGGGGGTTCGACGTCTGCACTGCAGAAGACGGCATAGAAGGAAAGGCACTCGCTGAATCATATGATCCGGATATAGTCATATCGGATGTCATAATGCCTCAGGTCTCCGGCATGGAGCTGCTTCGGAGCCTGAAAGCCGGCGATCCGGACCGGCCCATCATTCTTGTCACCGCCCAGGGAAGCATCGATCTCGCAGTCGATGCCATCAAACAGGGAGCGCAGGATTTTGTCACCAAGCCGATTGATTACCCGAAACTCAAGATGATCCTGAAGGCTGCGGAGCAGGAGATTGACCTGCGCCGAGAATCGCGGAGGCTCGCCTCGCAACTCGAACGTGGAGCCGGATTCGGCGATTTTGTCGGGACCAGCAAATCGATGCGCGAAGTCTATGAGCTGATCTCGAGCATCGCCAACAGCGATGCCTCCGTCATCATTACCGGAGAGAGCGGCACCGGAAAGGAGCTCGCTGCCCGGACCATTCACGAACTCAGCCCGCGGGCCAAAGGACCGTTCATCGCAATCAATGCCGCCGCCATCCCGGAAAACCTTATGGAAAGCGAGATGTTCGGCCACGAGCGCGGCGCCTTCACCGGGGCCACAGGAATACAGGCAGGCTGCTTCGAGCTGGCGAACCGCGGGACTCTTTTCCTGGACGAGATCGCGGAAATGCCGCTGGCTCTTCAGCCCAAGCTGCTGCGCGTGCTCGAAGACAGGCGCGTCAGGCGCGTCGGCGGCAGCCAGGAATTCCAGGTGGATGCGCGCGTGCTCGCCGCGACAAACAAGGAGCCGAGGGCTGCTGTTGAAAACGGACAATTGCGTGAAGACCTCTTCTACCGGCTCAATGTCTTTACCGTTGCACTGCCGCCCCTGCGTGAACGCAGGTCCGACATTCCGCTGCTTGCCCAGGCATTCATTCGTGAGTTCAACAGCAAGCACAACGCACACGTGGAATCGTGCAAAGCCGAAGCGCTTGAACTCCTCAAAGCCTACTCATGGCCCGGTAATGTCCGTGAACTCAGAAACATCATGGAAAGAGCCGTGATTCTGGCCAAGGGACCGTGGATCGAAGCTTCGCAACTGCCCGCCTACATTCTTAATTCCCCCACGTCGGATGGAGGATCCAAAATAGTGCTGCCGATAGGCGTCACTGCGGCGGAAGCAGAGAAGGAACTCATCCTCAGGACTCTCCGGCTTACCGGCAACAACAAGGCTGAAGCAGCACGCCAGCTGGGACTCGACGTCAAGACAATCAGGAACAAACTCAAAGCATACGGAATCAACTGATCCGCATTCAGCAACGCCCCCCTCCTCTTCGCGGTCCGGAATCGAGTTAAAGTACTGCAGCTTGACCTTACAGGTTATAATTCACCCTCATTGACTCTAATGTGCGAAGACAGGGCATGAAGATAACCACTCGAATCATCTCGGGCTATGGGCTGCTGATCGCCGTTCTGGCGGGGCTGGTCGTGTATCAGGTGTATACCATCGACCGCATGCAGGAAACCAACAGGACCCTGTCACAGATCAATTTTCAGAATGCTATCGGCTGGCTTGAAACCTTGCGTGACTGCGAGTGGGTGGCGGAGTACACGAAAAAATCCTTCGCCACGGCGGACCCGGACTATTTGAACAAGCTCGACCTGTACCGGAGCGAATTCGAAGAGAGCCTGAAGCAGCTCAACCGGAACGCGAGCTCAGACGAGGAGAAGACGGAGATAAGACGGCTGTTGCAGCAGTGGGACGCCTTTACTGTCGATCTCGAGCTGCTGCTGAAACGGCTCCCGCGCGGCGGGTTGGCGGCAACCCCGCCGGTGCTGCTGGAACATCTTGAACAACTGACGCTCCAGACCGGGTCGGTCTACCAGACAACGATCCAGTCGATGCGATCGAAGGTAGACAACTCCCGGCGTACGGGAGAGACGGCCGTGATGGTGCTTGGAATCGTCACGCTTGTCGCGCTCGCGATCAGCATCCTGGTTTCGTTGCTCATCGTGAGATCGATCTCAAAGCCGCTTGCCAACCTGACTGAGGGGACGCGCGCCATTGCGGAAGGCAAGTTCTTCTACCGTCTGGACACCTCTCGCAATGACGAGTTCGCACAGCTGGCGAGGGATTTCAATACCATGACTTCCCGCCTCAACGAGCTCGATGAGATGAAAAAGGACTTCGTCTCGCACGTTTCTCACGAACTCAAGGCACCGCTTGCATCGATGCGAGAGACCATCCAGATCATGCTCGAGGAGATCCCCGGCCCACTGACCGACAAGCAGAAGCGGCTTCTCGAGCTGAATCTCCAGAGCGGCATCCGTCTGACCGCCATGATCGGCAATCTCCTCGATTTGTCAAAGACCGAAGCGGGAGTGATGGAATACGAAATGAAGAACCAGCAGCTCGTTCCCCTGGTTCGTAATGCTATCGCCGAACTTGAAGTGCAGGCCCATGAACGGCAGGTGAAGCTTCAGGCTGCTTTTCCCAAAGAGCCGCTGTACGTTGAATGCGACAGCGACCGCATTGTTCAGGTAATTATTAATATTGTCGGGAATGCTGTGAAGTTCTCGCCACGACACTCGGCGGTCGGGATCCAGGTCGCCAGGATCGAAGAGATCCCGCATGGAATGCCGGCCTCATGGAGGCGCCTGATCGAGCCGGGCAAGGAAGATTATTTTGGACTGGTGGTCGTTTCAGATTCCGGCCCCGGAATCCCGGATACGGATAAGGAGAGAATTTTCGAGAAATTCCAGCAGGTGAAACAGGGAAAAAAGATCGCGGGACAAGGAGTGGGACTCGGGCTGGCGATCTGCCGAACGATCGTTCAGGCACATCGGGGCGCGATCTGGGTCGAGGATAATCCCGGCGGCGGAAGCCGTTTCATGCTCCTGCTGCGCCGCGGGGAATTTGAAAAGGAACCGGCGTATCCCGTCACCGAGGCGCTTCCGAGCGAATGAACATTGCGCACAGTACGCCCTGTGGACGGCCGGCCCCGGTGACAGGGCTCACAAAAGCATGAGTAACTACTCAGTACGTCGATGTTGTACTGGCTTTTGGTGCAAAACGGGGACAGAATTATTCCCGGTTTGTCTGCAAAAGCGCGCAGAACGAGATAATCGAGGATTCGTTTTGATGAGGAGGATCAGCTACGCAGTTATTCTTGTGCTCCTTATGTCATGGGGATGCCACAGGAAATCTTCATCTGTGACGGTCCCGGTAGCAACGCCGACGGCCGCACCCGCTCCTGAAGCGGCTCCGCCCGCAGTAACGCCGCGCCTGCCGGCAACACGGCCCGCCCCGCTCGCCTCGGCCCCGATTGCAAAGACAATTATGTATCCCAGCAGTCTGGATCTGGGAGAGATGAGTTTTCTGATCGGAAAGTACCCGCAGGCTGCCAGGTCTTTTGAGGAGTACCTCAGCGCCAGCCAGAATTCCGAGAAGCGGGACATGGCCCTGTTCTATCTGGGGATGTCGAAAGCGATGGCAGGCGATTCAGGACGGGACATGCGCCAGGCAGAAGCGGCTTTCAAACGTCTAATCACCGAGTTCCCAAACAGCCGGTACCGTGGACAGGCCGAGTACATACTCGGGCTGCAGCAGCAGGTGGAGAAGATGAGAGCCGATTTGAGGGAGCGCGAAGAACGAATCAAGAAATTAAGCGATGAACTCCACAGGCTGAAAGAGATAGATCTGCAGAGCAAGCCTTCACGTCCTCCCGAATAAGACGGCTTGCGTGTAACGGCAGGAGAGGTCGGCATGATGATCGTGCCGACCCTTCGGTACTCTTCTTTTCGTTTGATTGATATCCCGGCACTTCCGTGCCGGGCTGGATTCGTCTCGTCCCTCCGGGACTAAACCCTTCGGCAGGTGTTGACTGTTTCACGGGCACGCACCACGGGGGACGACGGAGACTAATCTCCGCCCCAGCTGAATGTGAGATTGCCGGTTGCCTCAAGTATGTTGACGCCACCTCCCAGCTGAAAGACCTCCGACGTCCTCCATCCACGGACGTCGAAGCGCAGCCCGATAGGGCCCGCAAGGCGGTTCAACTTCACTCCACCTCCGTAGTTGCCGGCGAAGGTCGTATCAAAAGCGGTGAACAGATCCGATCCCCATGGTTTGACGAACCCGAGTCCCGCCGTGACATAGGGGACGAAACGGCTGATGGGAATGTTCACCACCAGGTTGCTGCTGTAGAGGAATCCGCGGAGCTCGCTCGACTCTTCCGGGAAGAGAGACGAGTTGATCAGCCGCGGGCTGAAGGCGAGGTTCTGCTCGAAGCCGAAGAACTTCAGGAAATCGACTTCCACACGTGCGCCGTACAGGCTCGTATCGCGCAGAGTGAGGTTCTGTTCTATGTCTTCGAAATTCAAGTCCCCTGGACTGAGGTAACCCGCAAAGATGGAGAACTGGCCATCGGCTTTGGCCTGAGCGGCAAACAACGCAAGTGCAAAAACAGAAGCGACTATAGTCTTTTTCATTCGACCTCCGGGCAAAATGTAACTGCAATATCGTGGATGCCGGTACTGCTCCCGTCAATGACGTAAAACACCCACGTTCAAAATGCGTAAAAACCCTTATCGGCAGGAAGGCATCAAATTTCCATCGATTTACCGCAGAGTGCGTGGACCTGTGGTTATATACTCTACAGCTATGACGGGGAAACTTCTTACATCGTTCGAATGCCAGAGTTGTGGATACTCCTCACCCAAATGGCTGGGACGCTGTCCGGATTGCGGCAGCTGGAATTCCTTCGTCGAGGAGAAACGTTCGAGAGCCGAAGTACACTCTATCCAAGGCAGGGGAGGCCGCGCAACAAGGCTGGGAGACGTTGCGACTGATGTCATCCCCAGAATAGGCACGCACAATCCCGAGTTCGATCGGGTCCTGGGGGGAGGCCTGGTACCCGGAGCGCTGATCCTGCTGGGGGGCGAACCGGGAGCAGGCAAATCAACGCTGCTGCTGCAAATTGCCCGCACCCTGCAGCGTGACGGCCGCCGCGTGCTCTATGCCTCAGGAGAAGAATCGGTCCAGCAGATAAAGATCAGGGCCGACCGGATCGGCGGGGCAGAACAAGCCGCCGGGTCTGGCGAAGACATCTATCTGCTTGCCGAATCGAGCCTTGAGCGTATTCTCGATGCGGTCGATGAGGTGAAGCCCGCGGCGATCGTAATCGATTCAGTCCAGACGACGTTTTCAGAAACACTCGACTCCGCTCCGGGAAGCGTCAGCCAGGTTCGTCACGTGGCCATGGAAGCTCTCAGGGTGGCGAAGAGCCGCAACCTGCCGGTGTTTCTGATCGGGCACATAACCAAGGACGGAAGCATCGCCGGCCCGAAATCCCTTGAACATATCGTGGACGTGGTTCTGTATTTCGAAGGCGAGCGGCAGCAGAACCACAGGATAGTGCGCGCCGTGAAGAATCGCTTCGGCGCCGCCAACGAAGTGGGGATTTTCGAGATGACGGCTCGCGGGCTCGTACCGGCGGCCAATCCGTCAAGCCTGTTCCTGCTCGAACGGGACGAGCTTTCGGCCGGGAGCGCTGTCGTGTGTGCACTCGAGGGAACGCGGCCGCTGCTGGTTGAAGTCCAGGCCCTGGTCGTAGCGACGCAGTACGGGACGGGGCGCAGGGTGGCCAACGGGATTGATTACAACAGGATCTCGGTGCTGGTCGCAATGCTGGAAAAGCGCCTGGGAGTCCAGATGGGAGGCTGTGATATCTACGTGAACACCGCCGGCGGACTCGAGATAGACGAGCCCGGATCGGATCTCGGAATCTTCGCGTCCATTCTCAGCAGCTTCCGCAATCGCGCTCTGATTCACTCGGTGCTGCTTGGGGAACTGAGCCTTTCGGGGGATGTGCGGCCGGTGAGCCAGGCGCATCTGCGTGTGCGCGAGGCAGCAGCGATGGGATTCAGGAAATGCATCCTGCCGGCAGGCAATTTCCCGCTGGTGGATCCAGTGCCGGGAATCGAGCTTGTTCCGGTAAAGACGGTTGCACAGCTTGCAGATGTACTGTTTTGAGGCCGGCCTCTTTCTCCTAATTTCTCCGTAGAGTTCTCCGAAAAATGTGATAAATTTCTGCTCAAGATCTGGAGGTTTTCTTTTGCGGGGGTATGATTACCCCGGGTTCTCTATCAAAAGCCGCTGGATGCGATCGGGAGGAGCATTGATACTATTCGGGCATCTTCATACTATCGATCTGCATGTCGATATGCGCTGGTGCATGTTCTTTTCTCTCATCTGGCACTTAATAATCGATTCCATTGATAGTAAGTGGATCATACCGAAGGAGTTCATCGATGGATCTTTGGATTATACGTGCACTACTATTCGCGGCAATACTGGTGAGTGGATACTACGTCCGCCCCTTTGGCTCCAATCTCCCTCTCACGTTTGCATTTAGCGCCGTTCTGGCTTTCGTTATTCTGCTGGCCGAAATCCGGGTCCGTAAGCTTTCCCTGAAGATCCTGCTGGGAGCGGCCCTTGGCTCCATCCTGGGGATAATCGGGGCGAGCCTGATCAGCATCGTGATCGGGCGCATGAGTTTCGCGCATCCGGAGACCGAGACCTTCGTTCAGCTCCTCGTTCTGATCCTGATGACTTATATCGGACTCGTTTCGGGGGCCAACAAGGGGGAGTACATCGACCTGTCGTCTCTGGGCGGTATTTTCAGCGACGGCACCGTGAGAAAGTCGACGAAGGTGCTCGACACCAGCGTGATCATCGACGGCCGGATTGCCGACATCTGCAAGACGGGATTCCTCGAAGGGGCTCTGGTGGTTCCGCATTTCGTGCTGCGCGAGCTGCAGCAGATCGCCGACAGCGCCGATTCCGCCAAGCGAAACCGGGGGCGTCGCGGCCTTGACGTCCTCGAGAAAATTAAGTCGGTTCCCGGTGTGACGGTGCAGATCGTCGAGAAAGACTACCCTGACGTCAAGGAAGTCGACCTGAAGCTGATCGAGCTGGCCAAAGAACTTGTCGCGAAGATAGTCACCAATGATTTCAATCTGAACAAGGTCTCGCAGTTGCGCGGCGTTGAAGTCCTCAATATCAACGAGCTGGCCAACGCTCTGAAACCCGTGGTGCTCCCCGGAGAAACCATGAAGGTTTTCATTCTCAAGGAAGGGAAAGAGTACAACCAGGGCGTAGCTTACCTTGATGACGGAACCATGGTTGTAGTCGACAATGCAAGGCGCATGATCGGAAAGACGATCGCCACGCAGGTCACATCGGTGCTCCAGACGACCGCGGGAAAAATGATTTTCGGGCGCTTCCCGGAAGAGTCCGAACCGGGGAACTCGTTACAGGCTCAGAGACAGGAACGGCGAACGTACGAGAAGCCTTCCATGGCCGGCCGCGCCGGAGTCGTCGAGGAAGACAAGGAACGCGTCAAGGGAAGGTAAGGTTCCCGGCGCCAGGTGAATTTCCATACCCATATTCCGGATATCAGTCGAGATGGGAACTGCAGGCGCGCGCCTCAATCCTGAAAAGCTAAGTCTCTCTGCGGGCAGAGTGCGCGGGAAGAAGTGGACGGCGGCGGCAGTCATCGCCGGAGGTGGAACCGGAACCCGCATGCGATCGGCCATTCCCAAACAGTTCCTCGAACTTGCCGGAAAGCCCATCCTTTTTCACAGCGTCGACACCGTATCAACGATAGAAGCGGTGACACGGATCGTAGTCGTCCTTCCGGCCTCATGCATAGAGGCAGCATCGGAAATCCTGCGGCCGCTCGCCTCCCGGAGGGAGATTCTGTTTGTCGCCGGCGGTGCCAGCCGCCAGGAATCGGTATTGCATGGTGTGGAAGAGGCAGCGAGCGCAGCGCCGGATCTCATAATGGTGCACGATGCGGTGCGGCCGCTCTGCGACCGTGATCTCATGATCAGAGTGCTCGAGGCGGCATGGAAAAAGGGAGGAGCAATACCCGGAATCCCCACGACCGACACGATCCAGCGCGTATCCCGTTCCGGCCGCGTTCGTGCGACGCCGCCGCGCGAGGAGCTCTTTGCAATCCAGACACCCCAGGCGTTTCACACCGCAATCCTCATATCCTCTTTGAAACGGGCGCAGGAGGAAGGATTCCTCGGCACTGACGAATCCTCGGTCGTGCGCCGTGCGGGGCATTCCGTCTCGATGGTCGAAGGCTCGCCGGACAATATCAAGATAACTCGGCCGCTGGACCTCGGGCTGGCTTCAATCCTGATGTCTAAAGTGCAGGAACCTTCAGCAGGGAAGATGGAGGGACGAGTGGGCAATTTCAACCTTCGTATCGGGCACGGCATCGACTATCATCGTCTTGTAGAAGGGCGTAAATTGATACTTGGCGGTGTTGAAATACCTTTCGAGAAGGGACTGGAAGGGCATTCCGACGCCGACGCGCTCTGCCACGCCATCTGCGACGCGCTGCTGGGAGCAGCGGCGCTCGGCGATATTGGACGGCACTTCCCGGACACCGACGCGGCTCATCGTGGACGTTCCAGTCTGGAGTTCCTGAGGGAAGTGCGGCGGATGGTCGAAGCTGAGGGCTGGAGCATCATGAATGTGGACGCCACGCTGCTTGTGCAACGGCCCAGGATTGCGCCGCACGCAAAGGCGATGAAGCGAAACATTGCCGAGGCGCTAGGACTCGCCGCTGTGAGCATCAAGGCAACCACGACGGAAAGACTGAATGCGGAGGGCCGCGGCGAGGGGATCTCGGCACATGCGGTCGCGCTTCTGTCGCGATAGACACTGAGGACAGGGAGAGAAGTGGAGACAGCAGAAAAATCCGGCATTGAAAATCCGGCCCGGGTGCGCTTTGCGCCCAGTCCTACGGGCCTGCTGCACGTGGGGAACGTCAGGACCGCCTTGTTCAACTGGCTGATTGCCAGGCGTTCAAAAGGAACGTTCATTCTGCGGATTGAAGACACAGACGCCGAGCGCAGCAAACCCGAATACGAAAAACAGCTGAAGCGTGATCTCGAGTGGCTGGGCCTGGACTGGAATGAAGGAATAGACCGGGGCGGCGACTACGGACCTTACCGCCAAAGCGACCGGTACGATATCTACCAGGAACATGCACGGTGGCTGCTGGAACAGGACAAGGCCTTCCGCTGCTTCTGCACGGAAGAAGAGCTCGAACGAGTGCGCCGCCGGCAGTTGCAGAACAACGAAACACCGCGCTACTCGGGAAAATGCAGACAGCTCTCGAAGGCGGAAGTGCAGGCAAGACTGGACAGAGGGATCCCGTACACGCTCCGGCTGAGGGTGCGGCCCGGCACCGTGGGCTTTTCCGATCTGGTCTTCGGCCGAATCGAAATCGAGACGGCACAGATAAGCGATCCGGTACTGATGCGCAGCGACCATTCCCCCACGTACAACTTCTGCTGCGTAATCGACGATTTCCTGATGAAGATCACCCACGTGATACGCGGCGACGGGCATCTTTCGAATACCCATCGGCAGATTCTGATTTACGAGGCTCTCGGGGCGCCGGTGCCGCAATTCGCTCACCTGTCGACGATACTCGGCCCTGACGGACAAAAGCTGAGCAAGCGCCACGGCGCGACCTCGGTGGAGGAATTCCGGCGCCAGGGATATCTGGCCGAAGCGCTGGCGAATTATCTGTCGCTTCTGGGGTGGTCGCCCCCGACGGAGGGGCAGGAGGTGATGTCGCTCCAGGAGATAACCGGCCAGTTCGATCTTTCGCGGGTCCAGAAGAGCCCGGCTATTTTCGACACGGCTAAACTCAACTGGATGAACCGGACTTACATCAACAAGACGCCCGGGAGCAGCCTGGTGAAAGACGAAGGAGCGGACAGGTATTTCATCGATGCGGGCCTGATCCCGTCCCAACCTGATGAGCAGGTGCGCAACTGGCTTGCCCGCGTGATAGACCTGCTGAAGAGTCACGTCGATCATCTCGATCAGCTTCCTGCAGAATCAGGGATAGTTTTCGGATTCGAAGGCGCGCCGGAGATCGATCCTGAAGTGCGCGACATGCTCAGGGATCCGGAAGCGGGAGCCGTCGCGCGCGAATTCGCACGGCTGGTCGAAGAGAAGGAGAGCATCACGGCGGAGGATTACCGCCGGATTGTCGCCGAAGTAAAGACCGCTACGAAACAGAAGGGGCGAAATCTCTTCCATCCGATCCGCGGAGTTCTGACAGGACGCGGGTCGGGCCCGGATCTGGAAAGCCTTATTGCTGTTTATGAAGAGGGGAGCCGGCTGAATCTCCCGCGCAAAGTCATGTCCTGCCACGAGCGGCTCCGCGCTATCCTCAACGCATAGTCTACGACCGACCCGGGGGCAACAGGAATGTCGATTATTTTCGGGATAAACGCGGTAGCCGAAGCCCTCAGGATGCATTCAGAAAAAATCGAGCGGATATGCGTCGAGCGCAGCCGGAAAAACCCTCGCATCCAGGAAATAATAGATCTCGCCCGGCAGAAGCATGTCCAGTTCTCGTTCGAGGACAGGGCGTGGCTCGACCGCAAGGCTGAAGGGGCGCGTCACCAGGGAATCCTCTGCTACTTCGCTGAAACAAAGGCCTGCGAACCGGAAGACATCCTCCAGCACGCAAAATCCCCCGGCCTCCTCGTACTGCTGGACGGCATTGAAGATCCCAACAACCTCGGCGCGATCCTCCGCTCCGCGGAAGCGGCAGGTGCCGACGGCGTCTTTTTGCCAAGGCGCCGCAGCGCAGGCCTGAGCGGGACGGTGGTGAAGGCCAGCGCCGGCGCAGCAGCTCACATCAAGATCGCCCGCAGCCCGAACACCGCGCAGCTGATCGAAACCCTGAAGAAGAGCAGTTACTGGGTCGTTGGCCTTGATGCCGCATCAGACCGGCCAATCTGGGAAACCGACCTCACCGTGCCGACGGCACTGGTCCTTGGAAATGAAGGGAGCGGACTGCACAGGCTTGTAAGGGAAAAGTGTGATTTTCTCGTCTCTCTGCCGATATATGGAAATGTGCAGTCGTACAACGTAAGTGTGGCGGCCGGCATGGCTCTTTACGAGGTTCTTCGCCAGCGCACGCTTAAGCGAAATTAGCAGGTCAGAATTTCGTTACTCCTGACAAGGACCCTGAAAAATGCCTGTTGTCGAAATCGAAAACCTTACCAAGGATTTCTCCGTTGGTTTCTGGAGAAAACGGCCGGTTCGGGCCCTGGATGGCCTCAATCTCGAGGTGCACCGGGGCGAGATTTTCGGTTTTCTCGGACCGAATGGAGCCGGCAAGAGCACGACCATCAAGCTTCTGATGCATCTGCTGCACCCGACTTCCGGCGACGCCCGGATTCTGGGAGAGCCCGTTTCGAAGGTGTCGATGCATCAGAAAATCGGCTATCTTCCGGAAAATCCATACTTCTACGATTACCTGACTCCCGCGGAACTTCTGACGTACGCCGGACGCCTCTTCGGAATGCGGGGAGCGCCGCTGGCGAAAAAGGTTGAGGGACTGCTTGAAAGCGTCGGCCTGTCGCACGCGCGGAATCTGCAGCTGCGCAAGTTCTCGAAGGGGATGATTCAGCGCATCGGCATTGCACAGGCAATCATCAACGACCCGGAAGTTGTCTTTTTGGATGAACCGATGTCCGGACTCGATCCGTTGGGCCGCATGGAAGTGCGCCGGATTATCACCTCACTAAAATCCAGCGGAGTGACGGTCTTTTTCAGCTCTCACATACTCCCCGACGTGGAAGCGCTCTGCGACAGGATCGCAATCCTGAACAGGGGGAGGCTGCAGGAGATGGGCACCCTGGATCAGATCCTGAAGACCAGGTTCGAGGGGCATGAAGCGGTCCTCTCGGGAGTGACGCCGGAAGCCCTGGACTACATCCGGAAGTGGTGCGACGAAGTCTGGTCCATGGGGGATCGCCTGCATGTGCGCATCGGCGCCAGGGATAATTTCGGGGCCCTGATAGCCTTCGCCTTTGAGCACAAACTGGAACTGGTATCGGTCAACCCGATCCGTCCATCACTGGAGGAGTATTTTCAATCGGCGGTGGGGAGCCGTCAGCCGGCGGTTGCGGCCTTTGGTGGTTGATATGCGAAGAATACTGACAATAGCCCGGAACACGTTTCGCGAAAACGTTCGCGACAAAATTCTCTATAACCTGATTCTGTTCGCCCTTGTCATGATCTTCAGCTCGATCGCCCTGGGGCAGCTGACGCTCGGGAACGAGGAGAAGGTCATACTGGATCTCGGTATTGCGGCGATTTCCATTTTCGGAATGCTCATTGCGATCTTCATCGGGATCGGTTTGGTGTACAAGGAACTCGAGAAGCGGACGGCCTTTGCACTGCTCGCCAAGCCTGTGCACCGGTATGAGCTGATCCTGGGTAAGTACCTGGGATTGCTCTTCACCCTTCTCGTCAATCTGTCAGTCATGACGGCAGGACTTGAACTCGCGCTGCTCTATAACGGCAACGCATCAGGCTGGGCTTATGTGCGTATTCTGCCGGCCGTCTATATGGTGTTTCTGTCACTGGCGGTGACAACGGCACTGGCGCTGCTGTTCTCCACTTTTTCCACGCCGGCGCTGTCGGCGCTTTTCACCTTCTTCCTCTGGATTGCGGGACATTTCGGCCGCGACCTGCTCAGTTTCGGGGAACTGGCCAAGAGCGCCCCGGTCCAGTGGCTGTGCCGGGCAGTGTACTATGCACTTCCGAATCTCGGCAACTTCGATATCATCGACAGCCGCAGTGTCCTCCAGACTGTCGGATACTCCCGGCCGATCGATCCGGTGGCGGTCGCCGGTTCAACCGCATACTGCATCCTCTATTGCGGCGCCCTGGTCGCGCTCGCGGTGTTCGTCTTCATGCGCCGGGATTTCAAATGAAACGCCGAAGCCTGAAACAACATCTCTTCTGGTTTGGAGCGTTTCTGGTCTGTGCGGCGCTCGTCAAACCCCTGCAGGACCGTATCGAGGCGCGGCAGGAGGATCCGGGGGAGCCGGACATCCTGTTCTTCAGTTCACCGTCAATCGTGAAACGAATGGCTTTGAGCTACGACAGCCTGGTTGCGGATCTTTACTGGATGCGCACTATCCAGTATTACGGGCGAAGAGACGAGGCGGACAAACGGCCGGTGCGCTACAAGAATCTGGCAAGACTCCTGGACATAACTACGACGCTCGATCCCGGCCTTCTTGATGCATACCGCACCGGAAGTTCGTTTCTCGCCGAACCGGATCCGATCGGGGCGGGACAGCCGGAGGAGGCACTGAAGCTGCTCGACAAAGGAATCCGTGAGCATCCGCAGGAATGGCGTCTCCGGCATGACAAAGGATTCATCTACTACTGGCACCTTAAAGACTACAAGGCGGCGGGCGACATATGGAAGGAGACGAGCGCCCTTCCCGGCGCGCCGATGTGGCTGAGCCCGCTCGCGGCGATGTCACTCTCGAAAGGGGGCGCAATCGAAGTCGCTATCGCGCTGTGGCGGCACCAGTATGAGGAATCGGACCGCGAAACAGTAAAGGAAAACGCACGAAATCATCTGCTCAGCATCGAGGTAGCGCGGGACATCTGGAGCCTCGACCTGTTGACGGAGAAGTATAGGGAAGAAACCGGGGCATATCCGCGCTCACTCGAAGAAGCGGTGCGGGGGCGCAAAGGATATAGGATCGTGGATCCGCTGGGAACGCCCTACATGTACAACCCGGCGACCGGGGCTGCGTCGCTCAGCCCCGACAGCACGGTTCGGTACCTACACGTGCCGGAAATCTATCGCGAATCGCTGGCAATCGAACCGCAATAATAGCGATTGCCGGTTCCGGGTTTCTTTACCGGTGTTCGCGGGGCTTGTAGGTGCTGTCCCACATCGCGGGCATGCCGCTGTCGGCGGTGACGAATCGTTTCTGGATGTACCAGCGGCCGTTGCGCTTCACGAGCTCATCAT
>Ga0209723_1002622_pt1 | contig 23662 bp, 20 predicted proteins | sample BiotimSIPDNA_2_FD_185750 | JGI IMG/M metagenome (GOLD analysis project Ga0209723, IMG submission 185750) | Anaerobic biogas reactor microbial communites from Washington, USA - Biogas_R2 time_0 SIP DNA (SPAdes) (version 2) | ecosystem: Engineered > Bioreactor > Anaerobic > Unclassified | place...
TCCCGAGAGCCAAAAAGTTTCCGACTCCCGCAATCAGCCCCAAAATATTTCCCAAAAGGACTGTATAGTTCCACCAACCGCCGATTAAAAATATCGCCTCCATCAAAGCACTTAATATAAGCGATACAATCAGAACAAAAATTGTCTCTTTTTTTACTGTCGGATTTATTTTCATAATTCACCATTTTAAAATATTCAGTATATTATAACATATAGAGCTTTCATTGTCAACAATTGACTACATCAAAATATAGACACCGTTAGTTTTATTTTTTTGTTATATTTGATAATATTATATTGCAATCCTGACATTTTGAGATATAACACCTTACATTAAACGCTTTTCGACAGGTTTACAAACGAAATTTCAAGACTTCAAAAACAAAGACAAGCCTCCGGTTTTGAAACTTTCGTTAAAAAACAATAAATTTTTCATGTAAAAATGCTTTATTTGAAAAACGTAAAATTAACAGTTTGTTCACAATTTTATATTTCTTTTATTGTATAATGCTCGTTGAGGTTGGTGAAATTTATGGTTTATAAAGACTATCCCTTATTTGTCGGATTAAACGAAGGTGCCGATTTGCCCTCGAAATATCAGACAAAGGATGATATGAAAAACACAAGGTCGTTTCGTATTCCGTCGCTTCTGACTGCACCAAACGGAAATGTTATAGCTGCGATTGACAGAGCCTCTACCGGTGCCGACTGGGGCAAGATTGATATTGCCGTGCGAATCAGCAAAGACAGCGGTGAAACATGGAGCGAGATGAAGATGATTACAAATATGCCGACACGCGTTCCGCCGCAGTCGGTTGACGATACTGCATCTGCATTTGCGATTGATCCGGTTATGACGGTTACTAAAAACGGCGAAATTCTTATGATGTTCGATATGTGGCCTGAATCAAAAGGTCTTCACGATCGCTCTCGTCTTGAATCGGGAAGCGGTTATGTTGAGATTGACGGTCAAAAATATTTGGCTTTATTCGATTCAAAATCGAGTATGCGTCGGCTAAAATCAAAGACACGTGCAACGGGTTATAACTGCTATACCGTCCGCGAAAACGGCTTTATTTATGACCCCGATGGAGTTAAAACTTTGATGTATCTTCCTCAGCGTCATGCCTGTTATGAAGACGGCTATGCAACGATGGGAGACCTCTATCTTGCAGTCGGCGAGCCTGATTATATCGACAAAGCTCCTCCGCTTATTCCGAAAGAACCGCAGGGGGATGAAGATGTTTATCTCGGAAATATTTATCTTACCGTTGCAACTCCGCCGCTTAAAGACAAGTTTTATTTCGTTCAGAAGACGGTTGCGGACAAAAACTGCGACCCGCCCTTTAAGTCCGATTATCCCGTAATAATCACAAAACCCGCTCCCCTTCGTGTTGCCGTTACAAGTCATCTCTGGTGTATGCGTTCGGCAGACGGCGGAGAAACATGGTCTGCACCCTATAACATTAATGCAATGGTAAAACGTCCCGAAGACAAGGGATTTTTCGGTGTTGCTCCCGGAAACGCCATTACGTTACAATATCAGGAAAATCCCGAATTAAACGGCAGAATCTTGGTTCCCGTCTACAACCTCAAAGCCGCCGCTGTCATATACAGCGACGACGACGGCTATACATGGACGAGAAACGACAAGGGATATATTAAAACTTCCGGCGAAAATCAGTTGTTTGAATATTCCGACGGCTGTATTCAAAGCGTATCAAGACCGCTTTTCGTTTCCGCTCCGAAAACCGTTATATCCACTGACGGCGGGAGAACATGGAAGAAGGGCAAACCGCTTGAAATTGCCTGCGTTCACTGCCAAAAGGCGATTATCACCCTGCCTGTCGTTGACGGAAAACAATATGTCTTATGCAGTCATTCCACCGGTCATTTCGGGAAAGACAGCACGCGTACCTGCGGCGTTATCTCTCTGGGACTTGCCGACACAAAGACGCATACGGTAAAGTGGACTAACGAGATGAGCATAAAACAAAATGCGTATTACAAAGATTTTGAAAAGCATGCCGACTTCTTTGCTTATTCCGCAATCGCACAACTTCCCGACGGTACAATAGGTGTTTTATATGAAGCATATCCGTCGGGTTATATCGTCTTCACAAAGTTCGATATTTTAGATTTGACTCTTGCAAATAAACCCGCTTTACCGAAAAAAATATTCTGAAAACCTTGGCACAATATCTTGTGTTTTTACGTGTTTTTTCTTGGTTTTCAACCCACTTTTACGTTTTTTCAACAGAGTTTTGAACATTTTTCATCAAAAATAAAGATTTCGACAAGTTTTTTGCTTGTCGAATCTTTTAAATTATTCACAAATTTTTTAATATTAAATCAGCAAAATTCAAGATATTTCACAAAATTCAAACGGCGGTAAATAAAACATAAAAATTGATTTTGTGCCGGTTTGTTTATCAGATATTAAAATATTTTTCTCTCTGTTTTTTCATTCTGCCGTTTATTGCAACCAGATATTTTTTTGCGTCTTCTTTATTTCCCGTTGCATATTCACGCATTGCTCTGCCCTCTTCAAAACAAAGTTCGTCATGAAGCGGGAAAAAGTTGTTCCAAAGGAAACAGGCATAACGCACCAATCTCTGACTTCCGACATAACGCGGCTCTTTGCTTATCATATCCAAAGCAACGGTGTATTTGTCTTTTATCGAAGCAATAAGGTCAAGTCTTTCGTTTTCGTGGGCAAAAACCATGGTACGTGCAACGTCATGACCGCGATGAGTGGGCAAACTGCTGTGAGAATCGGTTGAGCCGACTATCGGATAATCCCTGCCCTTTGCCAAGTCTTCATAGTAACGAATAATCTGGAAGCCGTTTTGTTCAAAATATACTTCTCCGCCAAGCACTTCAAAGGCATCAAAATCCTGTTTTTCCATAACGTATTCGGTGAAACTTTCGGGAACCTGACGGCATTCGGAGAACCAGTAGGGATGGGCAAATATGCTAAGTCCGTTACCCTTTTTAATCATATCAAAAGAAAACTTCATTGAGGCATAGGTATAACTTTCTGACGGATAGGGAGCGTCGGGATAGTCCTTCGCTTTTTCAAGCATCAGAGCATCAAATTCTTCAACGGACATCACATCGGGGACATCATTTTCGCGAATGGCACGAAGGCTTAAATCCTCGCCGACTTCTTGACAATGATCGTTTTCACGAATGAGAGCGTTTACGGAAAACTCTCCGCCGAAATTGACGATATGCGGATCGGTTTTTCCCGAAATTGAGGGCAAATGTATCTCCTCGCCGACAATCAAGGTATATTCAAGCGGGACGTCCTTGTATGCGTCAATAGCCTCAAGGGAGGGATAATATCTTCTGTGGTCGGTGATACTTAAAAAGTCGTAACCAAGTTTGCGATAATTCGCCGCAACAACGGCGGGAGCTTCCCTGCCGTCACTTCTTCTTGTGTGCATGTGCAGGTCGCCGATAAAGGGATAACGTCCCTGCAAATCCTTGTCAACGGCATAGACGTTAAACTGTTTGTATGCTTTGACATCATCGTCATTTTCCTTAACGCGAATGAAATAAAGTTGCTCATCACCGAACTTAAACGTAAAGCGAATTGCACCGTCATCACAAGGTTTTGTATAGACATAATTTTTGTTCCATCTGTCGGGATACGCCCATGACGAGCCTTCGTCGGTCGGCATAATGCGAATTTGATACTCCTTATCCTTGTCGAAACTCTCGGAAAAATCAATCGGTTTTATCGTGATTTCGCTCGTTTCGTGTGCCTTGATTACCATCGGATAAACATCGAATTTGTAGAGACTCGCGTCCATATTTCTTCCTCTTTTCAATCATTTTTATTATTCTGATTATACATCAATCGAAACGGAATATCAAGGTTTTTTTGCTTTATTTCTCGTAAAATGTTCAAAAATATGTTGAAAAAATGTGAAAACTAAGTGTTTTTATCGACAATATCCAAAATCAGTTTCGCATCCCTCACATCAACCTTTGAATCACGGTTATAATCAAGGTCGGGATTGTTCGCGTTATCAGCCAAAACCTTTCGCAAAATCTCCTTTGTCTCGGCGATATTAAAAGTCATTGCGATTGCTCCGAAGGGGAAATTTTTTCCGGGATAGGCGGTTGCGTTTACGTCCTTGTGGGCAAGAACTTTGGAAATATTATATTTCTTTTTAAGCATATTAACAAGTTCGTTGCCTGCAATAATCTGCTTTTTCGGCATCGTTTCAAGCTCAAAATTCCCCTCAAAACATATACCTATCGTGTCGTGATTATGGTTTCCCGCATGTGCACCGACGGCGTTTTCGGGACGCCCGCGATAAATTTTCCCGTCCTTTCTGACATAAAAATGATAGCCGATTCCGTTCCAACCGTTATTATTTTTATGAAAATTATGTATCTCCTCGACAGAGTTTTTCTCAGTCGCAGAGTGATGAAGTATAATTCTCTTTGTACTTTTTCTCGTTGTAAACCCGTGTCTGAATCTTAAATCAGTGTTAATTATTTGCATATATTTCTCCTTAACTGTTATTAGGTGGCATATAAAGTATAACACAATTACACAGTCCTGTCAAGTAGGTTTCAGAGAAAATTTTAAGAAAAAGAGCCTTTTTGAAGTGTTCCCCAAAGCTTAAACAAAAATACCGCCGACTTTTACAGTCAACGGTAATGCGGTATTAAATTTTACTTTTTGCTTGTTGCCTTCTTCTTTGTTTCCTTTGTTGCTTTCTTGTTTTTGTGCTTCTTCTTTTCAAATTCCGTTTCAGGCAATGATGGAAGTTCCTTTATCCCGCCACAAAACGTAACGAGCTTATCTTTATCTGCCATGTCTTTCGCCTCCTACCCTTTTAATGTTGTTCTAAAGTGTATGAATATCCGTTTTTGCTCTGACCGTCTATAAAGTCTGAATGACTAATATTCTTAATCATTGTCGCCATACTTCAACTCTCCGTCAAATCAGCCGGCGACCGGTCGATAATCTTCCTTTTCCCTGAATGTTATGAGCAAGTCTTTTCTCGATACTTGCTCCTCTTTCACTCATATTATATCACACTTTTAATCATTTTACAACTTATATTTTTATTTGTTAATTCCTCTTTCTTCTATTAAAAAATACCCCAAAAGTCGTACAACTTTTTGAGGCATATCATTTTAAGTGCTTGTCTTTATATTATATCAAGAATTTCGGACACACGGTCAAGACAAATTTCAGGTTTTTGAATGTCAGGAAACATCCAGCGATCCAAAGTTTTTATATGAATCGGAGTATAGCCCGCCTGCCTTGACGGCTCAATATCGTTTTCCGGATTATCACCGACATAATACATTTCGTTGCATGGAATATCAAGTCGCCTTGACATCTCGAAAAACGGCTCCAAATCAGGCTTTTCAACGCCGAGTTCTCCGCTTATGATTATCTCGTCAAACTTGTCTTCAAGGTCGAGCATTTTAAGTTTTGCCCTCTGCAAATCCGACGGGCCGTTGGTAATAAGTCCCAATTTATAGCCCCTGTTTTTTAGTTCCGCTAAGGTCGGAATTGTGAAATAATAGGGTACTGCAGTCTTGAAAAAAGCATCCACAACGGCTTTTCTGTATTCCTCAAAAGTCGGAACGGTGCGAAACATCCCGTTTTTTACACAAAAATCAAAAATCAATTCCCAGCCGAGATGATTGAAATTCTTATCCCCGTAAATAATAAGCGACGCCGCTTTTTCATCGCTGACGGCAAAATCAAGAACGGATCTCATCATGGGTATACAGCGTGTTAAAGTTGCATACCTATCAAATAAGGTATGATCAAGGTCGAAAATAAAGGCTTTCATTTTAGTCTTCTATCGCCGCTTTTTTGGTGTTAATCTCGTAAATAATTTGGGCGGGGAACTTTAATTTGCGGTCGTAGGTATAAAGCCCGTTTTGCTCCTGCTCAACATCGGTAAGTTGAGTATAGCAAAAACCCATCAAATGAGGATTATCAATCAAAGCGTGAGTTAAGCCTCTGTAACGATCAATAAATTCTTCCTCCGTCTTGGGAGCATCGCCGTAACCCCATGAATTTTCGGTCTGTGCAGACCACTTTATTCCGCCGTATTCACTGAAAAATACGGGCTTATCGAAATTAAATTCCTGACGATTTTCAAAGAAACGCTCGGGTGCTTCACCCTTGCCGTCTAAGAAATCCATATACTGCTTGCGAATTTCCTCGTAATTTTGGTTGTAGTCGTGAATATCGAATATATCCGTTTCTACATGATAATTTCCGCTTGTATCAATAACGGGACGGGTGTCGTCAACCGCCTTTGTAACACGATAAATAGAACGAAGTAACTCGTCATTCTGCTTTCTTCCGCGAATATCCCAAGTCTCATTAAAGGGACACCAACCGATGATTGCCGGCTGATTAAAATCGCGGTCAAGTTCCTCAAGCCACTCATAAAGGAAGGGATAAATCGTATCGCTGCGGGTGTGATCCAAGCCCCAGTTCGGAAATTCACCCCAAACGAGATAGCCCTCTTTTGCCGCGTGATATAAAAAGCGTTCTTCAAATATTTTTTCATGCAGACGAGCCCCGTTAAAGCCCAAAACCATACTGCGTTTTATATCTCCCAAAAGTTCTTCATCACTCGGTGCGGTGTAAATTCCGTCGGGATAAAAACCTTGGTCAAGGATGGTTCGCTGGAAAACGCAGACATCATTAAGATAATACTTTTTACTATCAACACGAGTGGAGCGAAGTCCGAAATACGAATTGACTTTATCGTCACCGTAGGTAAGAACAAGGTCATAAAGCCTGCCCTTACCGACTTCCCAGAGGTGTTTTTCAGATAGGTTAATAGTCAGAGAAACAAGTCCGCCGTTTGAATTTACGCTCGCTTTCCCGACTTCTTTTCCCTCATAATATGCGGTTGCGGTTAAGGTTGCAGCCCCCTTTGTTTCGGCAGTCATGTATAAAGAAACATTGTAGATATCGGGATAATATTTAACTTTTTCGATATATGTTTTCGGAGCAAATTCAAGCCAGACGGTCTGCCAAATCCCCGTTGTGCGGGTATAGTCGCAGTGATGGGAATAATATTCTTCACTCTGCTTGCCACGCGGAATAAATGGACAGCGTTCATCGTCCTCGGCATAGACAACAATCGTGTTTTCACCCTCGATAACCAGGTCGGAAATATCAAATTTAAATGAAATATAGCCGCCCGAATGAGTGCCTGCCTGTTTGCCGTTTATATAGACATATGCTTTATAATCAACCGCACCGAAATGGATAAAAGTCTTGCCGCTTATCCGGTCGGCGGTTAAATTTATCGTTCTTCTGTACCATACACCGTACATAAAATCAAGAATTTCAAGTCCCGATAATTTTGATTGAGGACAAAACGGTACATTTATTTTCATTGAGAAATCACCGTCTTCATACATCTTACGGGCAATTCCGCTTCTGCCGTTATCAAGTTCGAAATCCCATTCACCGTTTAGGTTAAGCCAATTTTCACGCATAAACTGCGGTTTCGGATGTTCAGGTCTGTACATATTAAATCTCCTAACAACTATTTTCTGTTTTCAATATTATATGCTTTAAGAATTGCGGTTTGGGTTTTTGCATCCCCTATTTCATTGTTCATTACCATTTCAACAAGAGTTTCAAGCGGGATGCGTTCAAGTTCCAAAAACTCGTTGTCGTCCAAATCATTCTCTCCGAAAGTAAAATCCTTTGCAATATAAAGATAAATAACCTCGTCGGTATATGCAACGGACGGATAAAGTTCGCCCATCGGGATTATTTCTTTTGCGACAACGCCCGTTTCTTCACGAAGTTCACGGACACAAGCCTCTAAGGGAGTTTCGCCGGGATCAATCTTACCAGCCGGAATTTCCAGAACTACCCGATGAAACGGATAACGAAATTGACGTTCCATAAGCACAGTACCATCGGGGAATATCGGCACAATAGCAACGGCACCGTTGTGTTTAATATAATCCCTTGTCGAGGTTGCTCCGTTGGGAAGTTCCACTTTGTCGCAGTATACTTTCAGCAAATTCCCGTCATATACCTGCTTTGACTCAATCATTTTTTCGGTTAGGTTTTCGTACATAATTACTCCTCACAAAAAAAGAAAAGTGAAAACTTCGGTATTTGCCGCGATTTTCACTTTTTGCTCTTTATCCCATTGTTACAATTCCGCAAAGAAGTGTAGCCTTATTCTCGGAAACAGTCAGTAGTCCGCCGTCAATATGTGCAGACTTGCTTGTGTTTTCATCAATTTCTATTTTTGCGGTACAGGGCTTTACGCCCGTAATAATCGGCGTATGATTTGCCATTATTGCCAAATCACCCTCATCACCACGCAGAACCAGACGGACACATTCGCCGTTAAAAGCATTTCCGTCGGGAGTTGAAATGGTCAGATTAAAAGTATTCATATTTACTCAGTCTTCGCTTTTCGCAGTCTCGGCTTTTTTGACTGCCTCATCAATCGTGCCGACAAAGAGGAAAGCCGATTCGGGCAGGTCGTCGTGTTTACCTTCAATAATTTCCTTAAAGCCGCGTATCGTTTCACTAAGCGGAACATAAGCACCGGAAATACCGATAAACTTTTCGGAAACATGGAAAGGCTGAGACAAAAATCTCTGAATTTTTCTTGCACGGGTAACTAAAAGTTTGTCCTCATCCGAAAGTTCATCCATACCCATAATGGCGATAATATCCATAAGTTCTTTATATCTCTGAAGTATTCTCTGAACTTCGCGTGCAACGGTATAATGCTCCTCGCCCAAAATATCGGAAGAGAGAATACGGGAGGAGGATTCAAGCGGATCGACTGCGGGATAAATACCCTGTGCAACGATTGAACGGGATAAAACTGTGGTAGCGTCCAAATGGGCAAAAGTTGTGGCGGGTGCAGGATCTGTTAAATCGTCTGCGGGGACATAAACCGCCTGAATGGAAGTGATTGAGCCTTTCTTTGTGGATGTAATTCTCTCCTGCAAAACACCCATTTCATTTGCCAAAGTCGGCTGATAACCGACTGCAGAGGGCATACGTCCCAAAAGTGCGGACACTTCAGAGCCTGCCTGAGTAAATCTGAAAATATTATCAATAAAAAGGAGAACGTCCTGACCTTCATCGTCACGGAAATATTCAGCCATAGTAAGTCCCGAAAGACCGACACGCATACGTGCTCCGGGCGGTTCGTTCATCTGACCGAACACAAGTGCGGTATTTGCTAAAACGCCGCTTTCCTTCATTTCGTAATAAAGGTCGTTACCCTCACGGGTACGCTCGCCTACACCGGTAAAAACGGAAATTCCGCCGTGTTCTCTTGCGATATTATTAATAAGTTCCATTATGAGAACGGTTTTTCCTACACCTGCACCGCCGAAAAGCCCTATCTTTCCGCCCTTTGAAAATGGACAGATAAGGTCGATGACTTTTATACCCGTTTCTAAAATCTCGGTGGAAGTGGAAAGGTCTTCATAAGCGGGTGCGGGACGGTGGATATTTCTGTATTCCGCATTTTTCGGTGCTTCGCCGTTATCAATCGGTTGACCGAGAACATTGAATATTCTTCCGAGCGTCTCACGTCCGACGGGAACGGATATGCTTTTTCCGGTATCTGTTACTGCTGTGCCTCTTTTAAGTCCGTCGGTTGATTCCATAGCAATACAACGGGCGACATTGTCCCCGATATGTTGTGCGACTTCAACCGTTAAAATACGGTCTCCGATGGGAATTTCAAGGGCATTGTATATTGCAGGCAACGAATTATCGGTAAATCTTACGTCAACTACCGGTCCCATTACCTGAGCAACTACACCTGTTGAGGAGTTTGACATGGACTTCTCCTTTTTATTTATCTAATACTAAAATTTTCTGTAATTTTCTTCCTGTTTAATGAGCTTGACTGCATCAAGATATGCCTTTGCACATACATGATACATAGTGTTTTGACGAGTTGCTTCCTTAATTTTGCCGTTGATTACATAACGCTCGTCATTGCTCTCTTTAATAGCGGCACGAAGTTCGGCAGCTCTTGCCTTATTAGTATTCTTAACTTCACCGAGTTCCTTGTTAAGGTCAAATTGTTTCTGGTCAAGTGCATTTTCTTGAGCATAAAGATCGTTAAATATGCTTGTATCATAAGGAACGAGACCATCGGGATAGTGCTTTAAGGTCGCCTTTTTTGAGCGAAGACGTGTTTTTGCAACATCAATACTTTCAGAGCGGTATCTCTTTTCTTCCTTGGTATTTTTCGGTAAATCCCTGGCAATTTCAACAACATTGTCGGGACAATTTACGACACCTTCAAGACCTTCCGCGACAACAGCTCGGGCAATCTTTAACTTACCCTGCATTTCGGGAGTATCAAACTTTTCAAGTTCTTTAACCGCTGCAACGGATACGGAGACTTCGTTATTAAACTCAATAGCCTCGTTATATTCCTTCTTGGCAGCCTTCTTTTCTTCACCGGTCAAGCCCTTTATCTTTTGCTTAAGAGCAACCAAATCATAGAGTTTCTCTTTGCTCATAACACGAGCCTTGCGGATTGTCCCCAGAGCCTCTTCCTCGTTTTCAAGCATGCCTGCACTATAGTCATCGGAGATGGCACGAATCTGCAGAATTTTTATAACCTTTCTCTGCTTGTCTTCGGTAAAGTCATAGAAGAAATAGGGAATAACATTCAAAATTGCACCGACAACGGAAAGCACAACAAGAGCTCCGATAAGGGGATAGAGAACATCTTTATCAAAGAGAATATGATACATATTCTCATAGCCGTTGTTTGCATGAATACCGAATTTTTCATAGACGGCGGGAAGTACGGAACTTGTTGCCATAGTAATAAATGTACCGATAAGAGCGACTGCGGAGAACATTCCGTCAATACGCTCACCTGTTTTATATTGCTGATAGTCGCGGATATCCGCCTGAATTGCAGGATTAAGAACGTGAGCAAACGAACCCATGAGACTGTTCATCCACATACAGATAAGAACAAGCCATATTGATTCCTTTGAAGGATAAATCAGAGCAATAAATAAAACGTTGAAAAGATTTGTAACGATAAGAACTTTCTTTTTGCCCCATTTTTTGATAAAGAAGGGAGCAAAGAGCATACCCCATAAAGCGGAGTTGCCGTAAATTAGAGTAATCAAAGAATAAGTTTTTTCATCACAAAGTTTTCCGTAGTTATAGAGCCACTGAAGTATTGTTCCCTGAGCAGTCTCAAGAAATCCGAGCCAGCCTGCAAGGGATATAATCCAGAAATATTTATTCTTTGCAACTGCACGAAGAGCGTCGATAAAACGAATGCTTACAACATGAGATTTTGCCTGAACAATCTTTTCTTTTGTATTGGCAACAACTAATATACACAGAGCTATACCGAATACGGCAATAAAGGGATAGAGCCAACGATATACCGCAAGGTCATATATATCTCCGTCGGAAACTTTGCCCGCAATAAGCGGAATAATCGCATTGGTGATTGACGGAGCAAGAGAATAAATAACAGCCTTTATGGAAGCTACATTTGCACGCTCCTGAGTGTTGGGAGAAAGAACGTGAATAAGGTTTTCATAAGCTTCATAGAAAAAGTTATAGAAAAACTGCAGACCGAAATTGTAAACAATAACAAGAACGCAACGCCAGATATAATCAATTCGCGAATAGGGAGTGAAAACGAAAAGCATGGAAATGATAACCGTCGGAATGCCCATACGAAGAATATAGGGACGATATTTACCTTCTCTATGACGGACATTATCAATAATGTTTGCACGAATTGCTGTAAACGGAATGTTTGCAAAACTGGAAATGAGGTACATGATATACATGTGTGTCGGCTGAATGCCTATCGTGTTACCGATAACAACGTTGGTCGTGGACAACAAGAGTTGTGTTGCCATCGTGAAAATGAAATATGCACCTATTCCGCCAACGGAATAGGACAATATCTCTTTGTAGTTCATGTAGTAGCCTTTAGGCGGTGTTTTCCAATAGGATTTTACATCATTGAAAATGCCTTTGGCTTTTTCTGTGATATTCATACTTCCTCCGAACTTTAAAATCAGTCAGATTATTATAACATATATAAATATATTTTTCAAGTCTTTTTTCTTTTTTAATTATTGCGATACTTTTGCGTACAGGAATTTATTATTGACAAACCAGACCTGCTGTGATATAATTACTTTGATATAATATATCTATTAAAATTTTGAAAGGAACGGCTTGTCCGTGCAAAATTATGAAAGTTTTTTATAAAGTTCTTACAGGACTTTTGGCTTTGAGCATATTCCCCGCTGTCATCTTTTTCCCCTTCTTCAAGATTATCGTTACCTCGACTGTTTTATCTTTCTTTACTTCCTCAACCGGTGAGCCGATAATCAACGGTGCATACTCATTAAAGGATATTTACGACTTGATTCTCCCCTACAAAGATACTGTTTCAAGTTTCAGTTTAAGCTCAATTCCCGAAAATGTCCGCGACGCTTTGGGTGTTCCCGCTGCTTTTTTCATCGGTTTCTTCATCCTCGCTCTTTTAGCTGCAATCATCGTCTTCATTCTCGGTGTTTTCACAAAGAAAAAAACAGCCGTTATGGCATTCTCAGGTCTCGGAATTGCCTTTACTCTCGGAATGAACATTGCCTTCGAGAGTTTTGCAAAACCGCTTATTAACGGCAAAATTTCCATTGTTGAACTTTTGGGAGAAACCGTTATCGGCACACTTACCGGTTCAGCCGGCTCTCTCGGTTCACTCTTTTCTTCCTTGCTTGGTTCAAGTGCACTCATTGACCTTCGTCTGTTTAATTTAAGTGCCGCATATATCGCAATGTTGCTTATTTTCGGCACCATTCTCGTCTTTACCATCGTTTCCGTTGTTACAGACTGGGAATAATTCACTTGCAACAAAGATAATTCTTAATTAAATCAAAAATTTCAGGGAAATGAAAAATTTTCCAAAAGCATCATTCACGCTCCATCCACCCTTAATTTCAATTATACAATCACGGAGGCTGATTATGAAACATATATTTGTAATAAATCCCATTGCCGGAAAAAAAGACGCAACCGAGGATGTCAAAAAGAAAGCTCTGTTTGCCCTTGACAAAGACGACTGCGAATTTTATGTAACCAAATCAAGCGGTGATGCCGTCACTTTTGTTAAAGAGTATATTGAAAACCACCCCGATGAACAGTTACGTTTTTATGCCTGTGGCGGAGACGGAACTTTGCACGAAGTGGCTCAAGCCTGCGTAAACAAAGAAAATGTCGAAGTAACCTGCGTTCCCTGCGGAAGCGGCAACGACTTTGTAAAATATTACGGCGGCAAAGAATGTTTTGAAGATTTTGATTCGCTCGTAAACGGCACTCCCCACAAGATTGACGTGCTGAAAGTAACCGACAGCGAAAATGTTCACTACTGCATAAACATCGACAATTTCGGCTTTGATGCTTTCGTCTGCGACACGATGAACCACCTCAAAGGTCATCCGATATTCGGCGGCTCGGCAGGCTATCTAGTCGGTGTTGTCAAAGGTCTGGGCAAGGCGATGAAAACCGACGTTCAGGTCATTGCTGACGGTGAAGTTATGACAAAAGATAACGAAATTATGCTTGCCACCGTTTCAAACTGCCACTATGTCGGCGGTATGTTCTTTGTTGCACCCAATGCAAAAAACGACGACGGACTTATTGACGTTACCGTAATCGATCCTCTGTCCCGTGCAAAATTTATGAAACTCGTTATGCCCTATACAAAAGGCGAAATCTTCACCAACCCGATTTTTAACGGTATATATCGCTACAAGCAGGCGAAAAAGGTCGAAATTTCCGCCCCCGAAGGCTTTATCAACTGCATCGACGGCGAGATTATCAACCACAACAAATTTACCATTGAAGTAGTTCCCGGTGCACTCAATTTCGTTATTCCGCTTGACGCAACAAAAAACAATCCCAAAAACTGAGAGTAAAAAGAAAGAGCCTCGCGGCTCTTTTTTGTTTCGTTTCATTCAGTTCAAAATAAACTGTTGATTTTTTAACAAATTTATAGTATAATAAACACCATCTTAAAAGAAAGGAGACGCCTGATGAAAAAAATCATTTGCAAAGTTGAATACGATACCGAAGTTTCCGAACTTATCGAAAAAAGAACTTTCGGCGAATTCGGTGATCCTGACGGCTATGAGGAATCTCTCTACAAAACTCCCGACGGTAAGTATTTTATCTATGGCAACGGTGGTGCCGAGTCCTTGTATAAAGAAGAAACAATCAAGAGAATGGCAGCCGCAAAAGCTGAAGAATGGCTTAAACAATAATATATAAAGCTGTCGCAAGATGGCTTTTTTCTTTTTCGGAACAATCATACATAAAAAGAAAAACGAGCCATTTCTGACTCGTTTCTTATGCCGGCGACAACCTATTTTCCCGGGAGGCCTCCCTCCAAGTATCTTCGGCACATTTGAGCTTAACTACCGTGTTCGGGATGGGAACGGGTGGGACCTCAATGTTATAGACACCGACTCGACTCAGGTTTTTCCCGAGTGCCTGAGTACTATAACATATTTTTTCCCGTTTGTCAAGCACTTTTTTTAATTTTTTTGTATTTTCAAAAATTCGCCGACTTTTTTAATGTTTTATATCATTCCTGCGAGGTTCTTAATATTCTTAAGACCTGCGGGAAGTCCGGCAATTATCTTTCCGACACCGCTCGGAATGGGACCGTCATTAAGAATTTGAAGCAGACCTTCCGCCATATCCGCCGTAAACACGCCACTGGACATGGAGACGAAATTGCGTATCGGCAATTCAAGAGCCATTGCGGTAATCATATCACCCGTACCGCCTAAATTAAGAGCGGCAACCTTATCAAGAATTGCGGTAAGAACGCGATTTATCGCAGCACCGTTTCTTGAACTAACGGCATCACCGAGCGAATTTGTCAAATCAAGCGGCTGACTTTCATCACGGTGATTGGGGGGAATGGGACGACCTAAAACCGCTTCAAAATCGGCATCGGAAATATCGGCTGCATCGCCTGTGTAATAACCCGGAGCAGTTTCGCGATAATCAGGAATTTCAACGTCCTTTGTCGCCTCAACCTTAACTTTCGCGTCAAGTAAAATATCACGAGAAGAGCTGCCGACCAAAATCTCAAAATCTCCGCTTTCGACAGTCCAGTCGTTTGCAAGAACGTTCCAGAAAGAGAATGCACGGGAGCAAAGTTCAATCTCGACCGTCTTTTCTTCGCCGGCTTTGAGATAAACTTTCTTAAAGCCCTTAAGTTCCTTTTCGGGACGATAGATTGTCGATTCAACGTCACGGACATAGATCTGAGCGACTTCCGCAGCGTCAACTTTGCCGACGTTCTTAATCTTGAAAGATACGGTTAATTTATCGGTATCTTTTATCTTTTTCTTGGATAATTTAAGACCGCTGTACTTAAATTCGGAATAGGAAAGACCGAAACCGAAGGGGAAAAGCACATCCTTTTTGAAAGTGTCGTAATAACGATAACCGACATAAACACCCTCACGATATTCAACCGTCTTTTTGCTTCCGGGGAAGTTCTTTGTGGCGGAACAGTCGGAGAGAGCGAGGGGATAAGTTTCGGGAAGTTTGCCGGAGGGACTTTCTTTGCCTAAAAGAATATCAACGGTAGCCGAGCCGCCTGCCTGACCCAAAAGATAACCGTTGACTACTGCCTTGACTTTTGAAAGCCACGGCATAAGAACGGGAGAACCACCGCTTAAAACGACAACAGTATTGGGATTAACATTTACGACTGCAGTAATAAGAGCATTATGATTTGCGGGAAGATCCAATTTCTTTCTGTCAAAGCCCTCAGATTCATAAGCATCGGTAAGACCTGCAAAAATAACGGCAACATCACAGTTTTTCGCAACGGTAACGGCATCGCCGATAAGTCTTGCATCGGGAATATCGGTTGTCTTGTCATAACCCGCCGTGTAAACGATATTCACTTTTTCATCAATGAAAGCATCAAAAGCGTTGTCAAGTTTATGCGGATTGACTAAGGAAGAACCTGCACCCTGATAGCGGGGACTTCTTGCCATTTCGCCGATAACGGCAATCTTGGCATCCTTTTTAAGCGGAAGAATATTATCTTCATTTTTGAGAAGAACGATACATTCGCGGGCAATCTTGCGACTTAACTCGTGGTGTTCGTCAATATCATAAGAGCCGTCAACAAAGCCGTCCTTTGATTTTAGTACCATATCGACAATTCTGTCAACGCAAACGTCAAGTGCCTCTTCGGCAAGTTCGCCGGACAAAATGGCGGAATGGAGTTTTTCTTCATTATAACCGAAAGAGGCGGGCATTTCCAAATCCTGACCGGCTTTGATACCGTCAACACGAATATTTGAGCCGCCCCAGTCGGTAACAAGCATTCCTTCATAGCCCCATTCTTTGCGAAGAACGTCAGTTAAAAGCCATTTGTTTTCGCTGGTGTATGTACCGTTTAAGCGGTTGTAGGAACTCATGATTGTCCACGGCTGTTCTTCCTTAACTGCCATTTCAAAAGCAGGCAAATAGATTTCACGCAGAGTACGTTCATCGGCTACGGTGTCAATCGTCATTCTGCGAGCCTCTTGGTTGTTTGCGGCAAAATGCTTTATCGAAGTACCGATATTTCTGCCCTGAACACCTTTAATGAGAGCCGTTGCCATCTTGCCGGTGAGATAGGGATCTTCACTGAAATATTCAAAGTTACGACCGCATAGAGGAGAACGCTTGATATTTACGCCGGGACCCAAAAGCACGGATACTCTCTTTTCCTGACATTCGGCACCCAGAGCATCGCCCATCTCCTCGATAAGTTCGGTATTCCAAGAAGCGGCGGTAGCACAAGCAGGCGGGAAACAGGTTGCAGGTACACCCATAAGCAAATCCGCTCCGCCATCCTTGTCAACATTTTCACCCTGCTGACGGATACCGTGAGGCCCGTCGGTTAAGTTGACAGAAGGCAAGCCGAGACGCTCAATGTCGAGCGTGTGCCAATAGTCTTTTCCCGAACAAATTGCGACTTTTTCACGCAATGTCATTTTGGAAACAATGTCTTGATGTTTCATATATATCTCCTTTATTTTGTTATCAATTATTATTCTCATTCCGCTTTTTCAGTTATGAATTTTCAGCAAATCGGAATTTTCAAACATATTTTATTATCAGCTATTAACATTTCACCATTTAATCATTCCCGCATATTATTGCTGTTTTTTCTCAGGAAGGAATAATTCTGTACTTCATGTGTCTGGCTTTGAAATAACAGTATCCTTTCTTGATGTCCTCAACTTTCACAGCTTCCTCATCAATCAAATAGATGAAACCATCCTGTTGAATAATTGTGGCAGCGAACCAATACGGATTGTTTTCTTCCGGGTTGCGGCTGGAAGTATCATATTCCAAGTCCCCCCAAAGCCAAATTTCGATGTCGCATCCCCAAATTCCGTCAAATCTCAGATATAGCGTGCCGTCTTGTTGTAACTCCTCTATCGAAATACGAGCATCATGAAAACCCCAAGAAGCCAACTCAAGAATATCTATGTCTTGCCGGCTCTTTATCTCCGGAGTTTCTTCATAGATATAACCGGCATCCATTGAACGACATTTTTCAAGAATCTCCTCCGGTTGTACCTCTTGGTCAAGAAAGGAATCGAGCAAATCTTTCGAAAGGAAGTCAACACATCCAAACCCCTGCTCATCCATTTCCCAATTCTCTTGGTTTGAATCAATTATCAGTATTTGTGGCTTCATGTAGTTTGATTTCGGCGAAAATTGCAGCCATCTTATGAGACGTTTCTTCTCTTCATCCCAAACAATCCAGTAGTCATACTGGCTTTCATCATACCGTTTTTTATAATCATCGTTGTAGTACCCAAATACAGCAGAAACATAATATTTCCCTTTTCCCTGACAAACTAATGCATGCATATAAGACAACCTGCCTTACAAATTCTAAATTTATAATACTCTTTATTATTTTGTTTTTTATCTCAATTATTCTCCAGCAAATTCCGCTTTACTTAACCCAATCTTCTTTATGAATAACGGTTAAAACTCCGTCTTCCTGAGTATCATATCTTGTCGTGTGCTTACAGTCGCACAGATATTTGAAACCCAGTTTTTCCGCTACTCGCTTTGACCGGAGATTTCTTTTGAAGTATCCGCAAAAAACCGCATCAAGCAAAAGTTCTTCAAAACAAAAACTCAAAACTTTATGCACCGCTTGAGGCATAAGACCTTTTCCCCAATAATCTTCGGAAAGCACAAAGCCAATCTCCCGACATTTAAGTGGCTTATATTCTTCACCGACAGCGTTTTCGTCATAATTTTCTATTCCGACGGAACCGATGACCTTGCCCGATTTCTTATAAACAACGGCAAAAGTTTTCTTCTCTCTGATAAACAAGTCCAGAATTTCTTTCGATTCATCAATCGACTTGTGATGCGTCCAACCCGCCATTTCCCCGACACCGGGTACTTTCGCATATTCGTTAAAATCGTTAAGGTCGGTTTCCTTGAACGGTCGGAGAATTAAATCTTCCGTTTCCAAATGCACGCCGGCAATATTGATATTTGCATTCATAGCCGCACCGCTTTATAAATACTCATTTGTTTCATTTTTCTTCCGAGGGTTATTGCTTTTCTTTTATATTTTTATCACAACTATCACAATATACCCAATTTAATTTATTGTAAAACAAGCTCTTTTCAACTCGATTAGATTGTTCAAACTCGAATTCATTTAGATCAAAGTCAGGGTTTATTTCTTTTATTTTTAAGACTAAATCTCCTTCAAATCGAGGACCGGTAACAAACTCAAATGAATTTAATATATCTTCAGGGATTTCTACCATAACTGCTTCGCACTTTTCATCAGCCGGTACTTCAACTTTCAAGCGAAATTCCTTTTCATAAGACCATGCATTATCCTTTACATATCCAGCAAGTTCTCGAAAATTATACACATTACCCGGGTGTACGATTTCTTGCTTGATACACTTTAGTTTTGTTTGCTCAATTGTATTATTTGGCTCTACATCGGTATATGCAATTAAATGAAATGTTAACTTTGCATTATCTAATTTCTTTAAAGCTTTGTGCTTTTTCACATCCGCAGAAAAAATTGAGAGCTTGCCTCTAAGCCATGCTTTCATCTTCTGAATAGGAATTTTAATCATAACTCCTTTAGCCCACGGCTGTGCATACATGCTCCACATAGCAATGCTTTCTTCATCCTCTGTAAGAAAACTACCAAAGAAAATATTGTCAACTGTCGTTCCTTCTAGATATTCAAGCTCAAGACCATCATTCATATTCTTAGGAGAATTAATAAACCATTGTTTGCTTTTAAGAATACCTTCTACCGCTTCTAGTGTTGTGTAATGATAGATGTAAAGATCTTGCCCATCATTCGTTCCATCCATACGCTCAGCACGCCATATAAGATGTTTGCTAAGTTCTATTGGGTCAGAAACTTTTTTAATCTCGTTTTTTTTACGATTTGACATTATGCACCTCTCGCCTCGCGGATACGTTCGACAAAGAGTTTTGCGGTATCGGTTATTTTCTTATAATCACCCGTTTTTGCACCGCCCGTAAGCGAAGAACCGGCACCGACGGCGACGGCACCCGCACGAATCCAGTCGGCGACGTTATTTACGTCAACACCGCCGGTCGGCATAATTTTTGCCTGCGGAATGGGGCCGTGGAGAGCCTTTATATATGACGGACCGAAGGCATCACCGGGGAAAACTTTTAATATATCCGCACCGGCTTCCATCGCATGAACAGCCTCGGTAGCACTCATAACACCCGGCATAACCGCCATACGATAACGGTTGCACATTTTAACGGTTTCGGGATCGAAATAGGGAGCAACAATATAATTTGCACCCGAAAGCATGGCAATTCTCGCGGTTTCGGCGTCCATGACCGTACCGGCACCTAAAATAATATCTTCGGGGGAATAGATAGTTGCAAGTTCCTCAATGACCTTGTGTGCCATCGGCACGGTGAAAGTAAGTTCAATCGCGGGAACACCGCCCTCAATGCAGGCGTCAACTATTCTTTTTGCTTTTTCGGCATTTTCGGCACGTATAACGGCAACAATACCGCTTTCCTGTATTCTCGTGATAATTTGTTCTTTATCCATAATTTCGCTCCGTTTGTAAATAATTTTTTCCGCTATCTGACTACTCTCGCACCCTTGCCGGACATAAGGTTTTCGACCTCTTTTTTGGATGCCATGGAAGTGTCGCCCGGCGTTGTCATCGCCAAAGCACCGTGGCAAATTCCGTAATTAAGTGCGGTTTCGACATCGTTTGCCGTCATAAGACCGTAGATAAGCCCGCTTGCGAAACTGTCGCCGCCGCCCACTCTGTCATAAATTTCAAGTCCGACAAATTCGATACCGGTATATACTTTTCCGTCATAATAACATATCGCCGTCCAGTCGTTGATACTCGCGGTTTTGACTGTTCTTAATGTAGTGCCGATGACTTTCAGATTAGGATAAGCCGCACAAACACGTCTTTGCATATTTTCATAACCGGCAAGATTAAGTTTATCGAGATTTTCGGTATTTCCCTCAATCTCAAAGCCTAAACAAGCGGTAAAATCTTCCTCATTGCCGATACAGACGTCGATATATTTGACTATCTCACGGTTGACTTCTCTCGCCTTTTCAAGACCGCCGATGTCTTTCCATTGTGACGGACGGTAGTTTAAGTCGTAGGACACGATTGTACCATATTTTTTCGCAGCCTTGACCGCCTCGATAACAAGTTCGGCTGTAGTTTCCGACAAAGCGGCAAAAATACCGCCCGTATGCAACCATTTTACGCCGAGTTCGCCGAATATATAATCAAAATCAAAGTCATTTGCTTTAAGTTTCGATGCGGCCGTGTTGCCTCTGTCGGACACTCCCAAAGCACCGCGAAGACCGAAGCCTCTTTCGGTGAAATTAAGTCCGTTTCTGACATTTTTCCCGATACCGTCACATTCCATCCACTTGATAAATGAGGTATCAACTCCGCCCTGACATATAAAATCTTCAAGCAATCTGCCGACTTCATTGTCTGCAAAAGCCGTCAACACTCCCGTTTTCAAGCCGAAACACTTACGAAGACCGCGAGCGACGTTATATTCTCCGCCGCCTTCCCAGACGCGAAAACTGCGGGCATTTTTAATCCGCATGTCGCCGGGATCAAGCCGAAGCATAATCTCGCCGAGTGAGAGCATATCATATTTTGCATTTTTGCGAAGTTCAAGAAGCATAAAAACCACCTCATTATAATTATACATATACAGTATAGCATAAGTTTAGCCCTTTTGCAAGAATTTTTTAATGTTTTATCTTCAAAATAAAGCACGTTTATCACATTTCTTATTTATAAAAATATTCTTGACTTTTTTACTTATATACGGTATAATTATAATACGAAAATATCAAAACAAAGGAGATATATAATGAATTATCCGAAAATCGGTATAAGACATATTATCGACGGTCGCTGGGGCGGTGTAAGAGAAAGTCTTGAAGAAAAATGTTTGGCAATGGCAAACGCCGCAAAAGAACTTATTGAAGCCAATGTTTTTTATTCTGACGGCACTCCCATGCAGTGCGTAATTTCTCCCTGCTCAATCGGCGGAGGTGCCGAAGCCGCGAAATGTGCCGACTTTTTCTCAACTCAGAACGTCGTTGCAACCCTGTCCGTTACTCCCTGCTGGTGCTACGGTACGGAGACAATGGACCTCGATCCGAACACGATAAAGGCTGTCTGGGGCTTTAACGGAACAGAGCGTCCCGGTGCGGTTTATCTCGCCGCCGCAATGGCTGCTCACGCACAAAGAGGACTTCCCGCTTTCTCGATTTACGGTCATGACGTTCAGGACGTAAGCGACAATACAATTCCCTGCGACGTGGCTGAAAAGATATTGCGTTTTGCCCGCTGTGCCGCAGTCGTCGGTCAGATGAAGGGAAAGACTTATGTCGGTATAGGCAACGTTTCGATGGGTATCGGCGGTTCATATTGCGACGCGATGTTCTATCAGAATTATCTCGGTATTCGTCCCGAATGGGTTGATATGAGCGAAGTTCGTCGCCGCGTTGAACTCGGTATTTATGACCACGAAGAATTTGAACGTGCTCTTAAATGGACAAAAGAAAACTGCCGTGAAGGCTTTGATATAAACACAAATCCCAGTTCCCGCGAACGCAAAGATTGGGAATGGGAATTTTGCGTAAAAATGACACTCATCTGCCGTGATATTATGCTCGGCAATCCGAAACTTGACAACATTAAACCCGTCGGTGAAGAGGCTCAAAAAGCAGGTGCACTTGATACCGGTTGGCACGAAGAGGCTCTGGGCAAAGGTGCAATCATGGGCGGTTTCCAAGGTCAGAGACAATGGACAGACCACATGCCCAACGCCGACTTTACCGAGGCGATTCTCAATTCAGGTTTTGACTGGAACGGAAAGCGTGAACCTCTCACTTTCGCAACCGAAAATGACGGCTTAAACGGCGTATCCATGCTTTTCGGAAAACTTTTAACCGGTACGGCAAGCCTTTTCGCCGATGTCCGTACATATTGGTCTCCCGCCGCACTTGAAAGAATTTCCGGTTGGAAAGCTGACGGACGTGCCGAAAACGGCTTTATTCACCTTATCAACTCCGGTGCTGCCTGCCTTGAAGCGACAGGTGCTCAGAAAGACGAAAACGGCAACAGCGTCATGAAACGCTGGTTTGACGCAACCGAAGAAGACATTGCAGCCTGCCTTAAAGCAACCGACTGGTGTCCCGGCAACAAGGGTTATTTCAGAGGCGGCGGCTATTCATCACATTTCAGAACAAAAGCCGAAATGCCGATAACCATGATTCGCTTGAACATCATCAACGGTTTAGGTCCCGTTCTTCAAATTGCTGAAGGTTGGACTTGCGACATTCCCGACAATGTTCATGATTTGATTGACAAGCGTACCGACCCGACATGGCCGACAACCTATTTTGTTCCCCGTCTTACCGGCAAGGGTGCATTCAAGGACGTTTATTCCGTAATGGCAAACTGGGGTGCAAACCACGGTGCATTGACTTACGGACATATCGGCAAAGATTTAATCACCCTCTGCTCCATGCTTCGTATTCCCGTTTCCATGCACAATATTGACGACAACGACATCTATCGTCCGCACGCATGGGCTGCATTCGGCACAAAGGAACTTGAATCGGCTGATTTCAGAGCCTGCAAGACCTACGGTGCAATGTACAAATAATCAATAAGTTACTCCCGAGATCTTACAAAACTCGATTTTAATATACACCACGATAAAGGCAGGTGAAACATAAATGGACGGTTTCCTTGATTTCTTCAAAGAGTTCTTTAAACTCCTTGTCACATTCCTTGCAAACCTTAAGACAACCGGTCTCTTCCAGCTTCTTGGACTTGACGATCTTGTAGAAAGTCTTATTGCTAAGGTCTAATTAAGTCAAAAGGTGGGGCAGCCCACAGTTGCCCCACACAGTTTCCAAAGGAGAAAAAAATGGTTACATTCGTAAAACTTCTCGTTAAAATCATCAAGGTTCTCATCACCATCTTCAAGCACAGTGCATTTCTTGAGAGTCTT
>Ga0209723_1002623_pt1 | contig 23660 bp, 18 predicted proteins | sample BiotimSIPDNA_2_FD_185750 | JGI IMG/M metagenome (GOLD analysis project Ga0209723, IMG submission 185750) | Anaerobic biogas reactor microbial communites from Washington, USA - Biogas_R2 time_0 SIP DNA (SPAdes) (version 2) | ecosystem: Engineered > Bioreactor > Anaerobic > Unclassified | place...
CTTAGTCCCTGGAAAGGGATGTGAGTAAGGGTGAAAAGGTGGTGTAAGAGACCACCGGCGCTGTTAGTAATAATGGCGGCCAGGCAACCCCCATCCGGTGCAAGGTCAAGCAGGAAAAAAGCGCTCCTCGGAGCGCGGGAGGCTGCTCGTCTCCGTTGATTTCCGGGTAGACTGCTGGAGCTGGGTGGTGACATTCAGCCAAGATAGATGCATACTCTCGACAGAATACGGCTTATAGACCAACCTGGGTTCAATCTTTTCCAGAGCTTGCTACGCTTTTTTGCAAGCAGAGTATACTTAAGCTGATGTTATTGAATGATTTTCATGCACTATCGAGGTAATCCGCATGACTAAGCTCAAGTGGCGGCCAATTATTCTCACGTGTTTTTTGTTTGTGTTATTGATCACATCCTGTAATAAAGCCGCCAAAAACCCACATGTTGAAATCAGCTTCCCGACCACTGGGATGATCGTGCCGCTCTTTCAAGATGCGCGCGCAGTCAGCATAGTCAGCGCCCCGAAAGGCATTGAGCACGTTGAACTGTACGTCAACGGCATCCTAGTTCGCTCGGACTCACCGCCAAGCGATAACCCTACCAGTCTGATCATGGAGCAGGCCTGGGTGCCCACTGTTGAGGGACCAACGCTGCTTAGCCTGGTTGCTTACGATGTAAAAGGCAAAAAATCGGCATTTGCTGAAGTGTCTGTTTTGGTCAGCAGCGCACCAGGGCAGCCTTTTGATACGCCCACCCCAACGCCCGATGGGCAAGCGACACTCACGCCCACTGCTACCCCAATTGGGGGCTGCTCTATTCAAGCCAGTTTCGTTGAAGACGTCACCATTCCGCCTAATTCGACCATGGTGCCAGGTTCCACCTTCATTAAAACCTGGCGGGTGAAGAACGAGGGTACCTGTGATTGGGTTGGTTTTCGGCTGGTTCACATCAGTGGGGATTTGCTGGGCGGCACCACCCCATTAGCCCTGCCCATTACAAATGGCGAGACCACTACAGATATCTCGCTGAGCCTAATTGCACCAAGGTACCCGGGCACCTACACAGGCACCTGGCGCCTGCTCACGGATGATGACATTCTCTTCGGTCCGGAGCTTTCTTATACCATCAAAATTCCGCAGCCGAATACCGCGACGCCCACTCATACAGCTACCTATACGAATACACCAACCAAGACCAAAACACCTACCCCAACGCCCACCAAGACATGGACGCCTACCCCCACAGCCACCAAAACCAATACACCAACTACCACGGCCACCAACACCGCGACCGCTACCCAAACCTATACCCATACCCCAACCGAGACAAACACCATCACACCCACGCTAACCACAACTGAAACAACGCTGACCAGCGAGGTCAGGTCGGCGCAGGTAGCAATTCCAGGCGGGCAAATTGGCCTTGCCGCGGCTGCTTGCCCTGCCGGCAGCCTTGTGACTGGAGGCGGCTTCTTCCTGGATCCAGATTTACAGGCACTTGACAGCAGCGTGGACGGCAATCGTTGGATCGTCGAAGCCATTAACAACGCCAGTGAAAGTAAGGTGTTGACCGCTTACGCCAACTGCCTGTTGAATGCCAGCGGCGAGAGCACAACTGCTTCTAGGCAGGTGGAAGTGCCTGCCTACAGCACCAGCAGCGTACAAGCCAACTGCCCTGGACGGTCTTTGGTGAGCGGGGGCGGCTTTTACATGGATGTCAACATGGCAGTGATTAACTCAACCATTAAAAACAACGGCTGGCAGGCGACGGTTTATAACAACAGCGGGGAAAACAAACTTTTCACGGTGATTGCTAATTGCCTTTCTGGCTTGGCGGGAGAAACAAACACTTATAGCGCTTCCACTACTGTGAACGGGAACAGCACAGCAGCATGTTCTGCTTACTGCCCCAACGCAGCGATCCTTACCGGTGGCGGGTTTGATTTTCCACAGGGATTGGTGCTGCTTGGGTCCAGCCCATTGGCAGGTGGATGGCAAAACTGGCTGGCTAACCCCCTGGCGAGCGACCAGGTGGTAGAGACCTTTGCCATTTGCTACACCCCCTAAAAAATATTTACTTTAAGAAACGATCAGTTCTTGCAAACTGCGTTTAGGCACATGGTGAACCGCCTGCTCATCGCGGTAATAGCGAATGCTGCCATCTGCGGGCAGGTCTTCGAGTATCACCGTTTCTACTGGCTTGCCTAAGGCAATTACCAAAATAATCTCTAGTTCGGCCGGCAGGTTTAGCGCCTGATGTAACTCCTGGCGGCGGACTGAAGCAATCATACATCCACCCAAGCCTTTTTCAACCGCACCTAATAGCATGGTTTGCGCAACAATGCCCGGGTCAATGCCAAAGTCTGCCTTGATGCGCGAATCGCCCAAGATGATGATATAGGCAGACGGCCGCTCACCTGCTTTTGGACCTTTCCACTCCTTGAGGTAACCCGCCCAGGCCAGCGTTGAGAAGATGACATCGTTTAGGTCTGCTGAATTGGAAAGGTAATATTTTATGGGCTGCAGGTTGGCTGCGCTTGGGCAATTGCGTGCCAACTCAACCAGTTCATGCAGAGTTTCCATATCCACCAGTGTATTTTCTTCAAAACGGCGATAGCTGCGGTTTTTTAGGACTAAGTCTTTAATCATAATTTCCTCTCTTTGTTAACTTTCAGGTAGTATTTCCTCTTGGGCTTGTTTGCTGCGAGTGCGCCTGGGCCGTGTGATGACCAGCAAAGAGATCCGCAGCAGCAGCAAGCCTATAGCATCAAAGATGACAAAGCGGGTGATGCTAACCCGCAGGCTGGGATAATCTGGGCTGATGCGTGAAAGCAGCAGGCTTTCGCCAAGCAAGCCAATGGCCTGCATTATTAATGCCTGGATTAGTGAGAGCTTGAAGCGCAAAGGATGGGCAAGCGCAAACAAGTAGGGCACCTGCCACATCAAGAATAAGATGGCAACGCCAATTACCGCAGCTTCGCCAGGTATGCCAGTTAATTGAAAGGCTTTTGCCGATTGGGCAGGGTTGGCGAGCAAGAATATGGCTGCTTGTAAATTCCAGCCTATAACAGCCGCGATGAGGAGGCGGGCAATCCATAACTTCAGGCACCCTATCGAGTGACAGTTCTTTATTTCCATAACATCATTATAAATTGAAAATGGGTGTTCATAATTCAGTTTAATCCGCTTGACTTTTTAAATTTGATGTTAAAATTAATTAAAGAAATAGTCACCCCACAATAGAAAAAATAGGGCTTCATTGATACAACGAAAAGGAGGTTAAGATGAAGAAACTGCTAAAACCCTGGCTGAGCGCAGTCGCAATCATTGTGATTGTCTTCACGCTGCAGGGCTGTAACGTGCCTACCCCCGAGCAGGCTGATGACCCCATTCCAGAGCTGCAAACCGCGGTTGCGATGGAATTTTACCTGGGCTTGACGCAAACTGCTATCGCAGAGGTTGTGGAAGCGCCAGTCGTTGAGGAGCCAAGCGAGGCGGAAGCAACCGTAGAGCAGGCATCCGAAGAGCCTACCCCTGAGCTGCCTACTGCCACAATGGAAATACCAACCGCAACGGCGATTGTGCATGCTATGAATGCCGGTGAGCCGGGCTGGGTTCACCGCTGGTTTTATGACTCCGACTCGAGCAGCATGGCGCAGCAGAAAAAGGCACCAGGAGGGGACGATTATTATAAAAACCTGTTTGAGCGCCCCTTCACCGAGAACGACATGCTCTATCACCCGGATATCGACATTCAAAAATCCGAAATCTCTTCAGACCCCAATTTCTTTTATTTCAGCATTTACCTGGAAGGGGCAAACCTGGAGAGCACTAGCCTGCCTGGCGTTTACGGGGCTGAGATTGATACTGACCTGGACGGGCACGGAGATTATCTTTTCTTGTGTTCCGAACCGGACCAGGCCGGCTGGGCAATGGAAAAGGCAAGCGCTTATAAGGACAGCAATAATGATGTGGGCGGTTATGCGCCTTCCAGCGCGGAAGCTGCCAGCAGTGGTAATGGTTACGACCAGGTTATCTTCAGTCTTGAAAACCTGAGTGACCCTGACGCCTTGTGGTGCCGTCAGCGAAAAGGCAGCGACATCATTGTTGATATTGCCGTAAAACGCAGCCTGGCCAATTCACCGGGGCGTTTCCTGTGGGGCACCTGGGCTTTTGGCAGTATGCCAGACCCGGCGAAGTTTGAATTTAACGACCACTTGACTGAAGCTGAGGCAGGCTCCCCGTACCCTGCCAGCAGTAAATACCCCCTAAAAGCTTTAAACCTGACCGACAGCACCTGCCGCGAGACATTCCAGTTTGATCCTACGACAGATATCCCCGGCATGTGCTTAAGACCTCAGCCCACCGCAACCACGCCGCCTATCGTTAATACTGCCACCTTACCACCAGACACAAGACCGGGTACCATATCCGGAAGAATCTTTTGGGACTACAACAACAATGGTGTGCGGGATCCTGCTGACGTTGACTATGATGCGCCCAGGGTCTTCACGCTGTGGAACGGTCCCTGTGGTGTAGGCAGCACTGCCTTTGGGTCTGTGACGGGTAGTTCGTTCAGCTTCACAGTTCCGTCAGGAACATACTGCCTGGGGATCAACTCAACTGAATATATTTCCACCCCGATGCCGATTCAATTCAATGTATCGCCAGGGCAGAATATTTTTCAAAACATCGGTTTTTATTACTACTTAGGTTAAGAGGACATAGATAAACATAGGCTGCCTCATTCTTTTTGGGGCAGCCTGGCAATCCCTGAAAGAATAAGACGGGCACTAAGACCTGACTGATTCAGCGAGCTGTCACTAAGCCAGCAGCCAAATAAGTCAAATTAGCTCATTTAGAAGGCAAGCACTGCTTAAAAGCTTACCTTAAATTTTACTGAAAATTATTATTGTTTGGTTTGGGGAAGAACACGGCCACCCTCAACCAGCCAGGTGTCATGCTTGGCGACAAACGCGTCTTCAAACATATCCAGGTCTGTGGAGGTGATCAGCCCCTGTTCTACCTGGTCTAAGGCTGTGAGCAGGTCGTCTCGGCGCTGGGGGTCAAGCTCAGACATGATTTCATCCAGCAGTAAAACCGGCCATTCGCCAGTTTTCTGGTGCATCCATTGCACCTCTGCCAGCTTCATCGCCAGCAAGACCGTGCGCGACTGCCCGCGCGAGCCAAAGTCACCCAGGTCGATTTGATTGCTGATAAAGCGCAGGTCATCACGATGCGGTCCAAGCGTCGTAATGCCACGCGAAATGTCTTCACGGTAAGCAGCATGCAGCGCTTTCTTTAGACCAGCCTGGATTTCATCAGCCTTAAGACTGCTGCGGTCTACCGTGGTTTCAACTGGCAGCAGCAGCTGCCCTTTGGGCTGCGGCAGGGGTTCATAGGCGGGTTGGTAGGATAGACGCAAAATCTCTGCCCCATGGGTGAGCTGCTGATGGACCCGGCGGGCAACCAGCTCCAATTCGTCCAGGGCTTGAATGCGGGCATGCATGATGGCTGCACCGTGTTTGGCTAACATGTCATCCCAAACTTCTAACTGGCGCGCATCCCCGCCCTGCTCTGAGAGCATCTTGAGCAAGGCATTGCGCTGAGAGAGCACCTTGGCATAATCGGACAGGTGTTTGCCGTAATGCGGGACAATTTGAGCCAGTAATTCATCTACATAGCGGCGTCGGTCTGAGGGGCTGCCTTCGATGATGCGGGCCATTTGCGGCAGGAAGATCACCGCGTTGAAATGGCCAAGCACATCCCCTACGCGGCGTTTGACCCCATCCAAAAGGATTTCTTTTCTAAAACGCTGCGAGGCGGCCATGCCATTGCGCTCTAAGATCAGGCGCACTTCCAAGGTGTGCTTTTTTGAGGCGCGCTGGTATTCGGCCACAATCCTGCCCACCATTTGCGTCGCCTCGGCCATGTTGAAATTTAACAACTGCCTTTCATTGCTGGCATGAAAAGATGAAAAGGTGGCTAAAAAAGAAACCGCTTCAAGGATGCTGGTTTTGCCCTGCGCATTGGCACCGTATAACAAAATGATCCGCCTGGGGAAGTCTAAATCCAGGCGGGAGAAGGCGCGGAAATTCGTCAGTGAAAGCCTGGTCAGGTACATCAGTCGCGGATATTTTCCATTTGCTCAGGGGTGGGTTGATAAATATTTGTCGCCCGATCGATGTACAGCACCCCGTTCAGGTGATCAATTTCGTGTTGGAAAATGCGCGCCAGCCAGCCTTTGGCATTGACCTTATAAGGCTGCCCGTGGCGGTTTTGTGCTTTGACAATAATACTTTCGTGGCGTTCCACTTCACCAGCCAAACCAGGCACCGATAAACAGGCTTCCACGTCTATAATAGTTTCCTCGGAGGGCTTGATAATTTCTGGGTTCGCCACCACGTACAACTTCTTGGGGACGCTCTCATCCTCTTCATCGCCAAACTCAACCACCACAAGCTGCAGCGACTCGCCAACTTGGGGCGCAGCTAAACCAACACCCGGGGCATCGCGCATGGTTTCAACCATGTTGTCCACCAGTGTTTGGAACTCTTTATCAAAGTTTTTTACTTGTTTCCCCTTAACACGTAAAACTGGGTCAGGAAATGTTTTTATTTCAAGAATACTCATTTTTTACTCCAGCCAAATTTTACCATTTTTCGTCCACATTTTCATAGGGCTGGGTCTTTTGAATTGGCTTTGTAGAAGCATCACCTAAGTCAGGTTCGGAGTGGGTTGTTTGGTGGTAGGCTTTAAACCACTCTGAGACGCGTTCGCGCTCTTCATTGAGGTTATACAGGCGTTTCTCTTCCAGGTGGGCACCGATGCGGGCAAAAATATCCTGCTGCACCTCGGAAGGATTGTAGACATAATCAAAAGTCAGCTGAGTGGCGCCCACAGTGATGTAGACCGTGCCAAAATTAAACAGCAGGGCAAAGATGCCGCGGCGCTCATACTCAATGCTGAGGATGTTTTCCAGCGGGGCAGCGCGGCGCAATTCTTTGCCTAAAGGTTTGCGGTCCACATCGATGACTTGGTCTAAAGTTAGCTGGAAGGTATCATTGCGCCAGTCGACGTATTGATAAAGCAGCCATAAGAAGGACGCCAGGAACGTAAACCCATAAATAACCAGGCTTGCCGATCGGGAAAATAGGATCAAGTTATAGGTAACCACCGCCCCAAGCAGGGCTAAGGCGGTGAGGAAGATGAGTAAGGGCAGCCATGTTTGCCTGAGGAGGATAAACCAGTGCTTGCGGTAGATGATGGTGCCGCCCACTTGATAGCGCACTTTAAGGAAGTCGGCAAATAACCACTCAAAAAAAGAAGCTTCGCGGGCTGGCGGGATTAAGTTGACTGGGCTTCGGGCAGTCTCTTCACCTTCAATCAAGGGGGTGGTATCTTCGTTTTCTACAGCCAATTTCATCTTTAAGGCGGTCAACATAGCTTGGTTCTCGTCATGCAGGGTTGAGGTTTTAACGTTCTGCCAATGCGCTTCAATCAGCTTGCCAATTTCAGCGGCATGTTTGATGCGGGAGAAGCGAATCTCACCCACAAAGGTGCGCACCATTAAATCGGCATAGCCAACCAGGCTGCCCAGGCGGGTTTTGCGCGTGCCAACCGAGAGCAGGGTGCTGAGCGGGGCTTCCTGGCGGCTGTCATATAGACCTGAGACGCGCTCCACCCACACCATGCGCTTGTTGGTGATGATGTAGAAATCATTTGCCCAGTTATTGATGTTCCAAGCCAACCACAACCCGCTGAGGATAAAACCCCCAATTAACAATAGAATGCTGTGGAAAGGGGTTAGGAATTTGGACAAGAATAATACCAACAGGAAAAAGAGCGCAAATGCCAGGATTGGCAGCAGCGAACTCATCAGTAAAAAGAAGGGGTGCTTGCGGGTCATGATGTGGATGTATTCATCCTTAATCAACCAGGGCATTGGTAATCTCAGACTCATTTTGCGGCTTTGGGCAAGGATGCGCAAATTTTTCTGCACCTCGGGGTGGGCTGTGACCAATTCTTGCACATCTTCGTTGGAAATTGCCAACAGCTGGCTGGGTTCTTTTATGACCAGGGCATAGGCGCGCCTGGGCTGCAGAAAGGCCGCTTCCTCTCCAGCAAAATCAGCCCTTTCGAGCAGGAGCCGCTCGCCCAGGTTTTTTTGATCTACCAGTGCTGCCTGGCCGCTTTCAAGGATGAATAAACCCTGGGTGAGGTCGCCGGGCTCAAACAGCCGATCGCCACGCTGATAGGTGATGGGCTGGCATTTTGATGCAAGCACCTGCAGCGATTGATCATCTAAGGCGCTAAAGAGCGTGGTTTCCTTAAGCAGGGCAACGATTGATTGGAGATGATTATCCATATGCCAAGTATAAAGCATGTTTAGTGGTGTTAAATGTTTTGTTCGTTAGCTCATCAAGATAAAAAAGGCAAAAGATTATGCATCATGTGTACAGCGAGTAAGGTTAAGCCTTCATTAATGATAGAATTTTATTAATGCCAGGGAGAAAATTCCCTTCCTGCAAAAAATAAATGATCTGCCATAATTGCCACACTGAAAATCCGCCTGGAACAACTCACTGTATGGTGTGCGGTGCTGCTTTGGGCGAACCCATAGATCACCCTTCAGAAAAACTAAGCGCTGGCAATATACTTGGCAAAAATCAAAAATCAACAGAAGCCTTTCCTTTTATCAAGATGAAACGCAGGGTCATCATTTTGAACCTTGTGTATAAAAAACGATTGAGTGGTTTTTCTTCAACAGGTTCAGACGCGCACGAAAACCACCTTTCTTTTGAAATTATCAGTGCCTATGGCGGCAGCATTTTTCAGCATGACGAGCGCGGATTTATTGCCCTGTTTGGTCTGCCCAAAACCTATGAAGACCTGCCACAGCGCGCTTTAAGAGCAGCCTATGAGTTGATTGCTTCTAGCAAAAATTACAAATCGCCAGGGGCTGACAACGCGCTGCCAGGTTGCAGTATTTTGATGGACGCGGACCTGGTCACGATTTCTGCGCTTCAGGAAGACATGACCTATCAATTCCTTGAACAAGAAAAAATTATTGAAAAATTTGATGCTTTGCAAAGCAGCCTTCCTGCTCATAAATGGGTACTGATCGAAGCTGCCCTGCCCCTGCTAAAGGGAACTTCGCCTGCATTAAGCTTTGAGGCACTCCAGGTGCATGATGGCTGGTGGGAAGTCAGCCACTTTAACCCAATTCATGCCGGTGATCATGAAATCCTACCCAACCTCAACCTTGAGAAAAATTTGGCTAGCTTAAAAACCTTGGGTGATCTGCTCTTGGCAGGCATAGGCCGTACAGCAGTTTTGATCGGCGAGAGCGGGGTTGGCAAGAGCAGCCTGATCCGTGCCTGGCAGGCGCACTTTGAAAACCAGCCAAGCGCTGAAGCCGTGCGCTGGGTGAAGCTTAGCGCTTGCCCTTATCGCAAGAACCTGTCCCACCGCTTGACAGCCGAACTGCTGGCTGCATTAGTAGGGTTGGATTATGCTGAGGGGCGTGATGGATTGCCAGCGCAATTGCTGGAGAACTTAACCAGACTCAAGGCCTGCCCTGAAGATCTAGACCTGCAATCGCTGCTAGATTACCTCTCGGCCAGCCATACCGGAAACCTGACAGTAGCGACAGCCCCAGGGGAGAATAATGATAAAAAATTAACTGCGCTGCTGCTGCGCACCCTGGAATTATTGGCTGAAGAAAATCCCTTGGTGATCGTGATTGACAATTTGCAGCATGCAGACGCACATTCTAATGCTATCCTGGCAGAGCTGTGCGCAGAGACCAGCTTGGCACCAATTTTGGTTTGTCTTATCACCAGGCCAGATTTCCAGAGCGAGGGATGGCAATTGATCAACCGCTTAGAGTCACGCCTGGGCAACCAATTGGTCAGGATTAAGTTGGAAAGGCTTTCGCTGAATGAGACAGAAACTTTAATTACTGAGGCACTTAAGACGGATCTTAACACCACTGCAGTTGCCAACATTATTTACAGCCTGGCTGAAGGCAACCCGCTGTTCACTTCAAAATTCACCAAGAAATTAAACGACAATGGCAAGATAATACAAACAGGCGATGCATGGGTATTTGAAGGCGAACTTGGCATTGAAGATATGCCTGAGTCAGTTTGTATAAAGATGTCAGCGGAGTTTGACCGCCTGCCCCCCAATGCACAACAAATCTACAAAGTCGCCTGCATTTTTGGGAAGACCTTCCAAGAAGCGATATTAAGGGATGTGCTGAGTAGGCAGCGCGATGCAGCCAGCATCCGCAAGGACCTGGGCATCTTGGAGAAAAATGGGGTGATCCGGGTGATCCAAGCCAGCCCAACGCCTGTGTATCAGTTCCAGCCAGCCTTGCTGCAGGAAGTGGTTTACCAGGCGCTCTCCCCTGAAGACAGGAGTAAATGGCACCTAAAAATTGGTGAGACGCTTGAGAAAGTTAACCGTGAAAATTTAGATTTAGTCGCTGAACAACTGGCATACCATTTTTTACATGCACAAAAACCTGCGTTGGCTGCCCGCTACTACCAGCAAGCCGGCCATAAAGCCCTCCAGCAGCATGACAACCGCGAGGCTGCTGTGCTCTTGCGCAAAGCTTTAGCCTTGGCCGATGATGAAATCCAAGCGGCGCAATTGCTGGCCGACCTGGGGTTGGCATTGGATGCCCAATCCAAACATGAAGAAGCCATAACCACCTGGAAGGAAGCTGCTGAGATTTACGAGCACCTCTCCAATTTTGACCGGGTGGCGCGTTTATACGCCTGGATGGCGCGGGCTGCCTGGTGGAGTGATACCCTGGACCAAAACCTGACCTGCTGCCTGGAAGGCATGAAAAAAGTGCAGGGTAAAGGCGAAAGCGCGGATATCGCTTACCTGATCCACGAATGCGGGCGCTCGTACTACTTCAATGGCCAGATGGAGCAAGCCCAAAAGGCTTGCGAAACAGCCTTAAGAATGGCGCAAAAGTTGAAGGCTGTGGACGTGCAGGCTGAGATTTTAGCAACTCTGGGGATCTTACCCACCCTTGCCCCACAAGCAGCCATTACGGTCTTAGAGAAGTCTATTGCACTCGCTCAAAAGCATCAGCTCAACAGTACGGCAGCAAGGGCATATATGAATTTGGCTGCGGTAGTTGAAAACTTAGGCCAAATTCGGCGTTCCCATGAATACCGGCACAATGCTTTGGATTTCGGCGTCCGTAGTAACGGCTCAATTGATGAACTTTTCGCTAAAACGACCCTGATCCACAGTGAAATCCTGCTGGGCAATTTCGATGAAGCTATCCTGCAAATCACTGAAATTAAGGCAATAGCCCAAAGAGAAACAGAACAACCTGAGTACCTGTCTACACTACCCCTCATGGAAGCGGAAATTGAACGGCAAAAAGGCAATTTTCAAACAGCAATTGCTATGCTGCTGGATTATTTAAAAATTAAACGCCAGCAAGGTTTGGAAGAAGAAGTGCTGATTGGCAATTACCGCCTATCTGAGGTGCTGATGGCACAGGCATTAGTTGAAGATCAAAGCGCCTCGCAGAACAATATCGACATGGTTGTAGCCATGATGGACGATGCGCTGGCTAGTCCTAATATGACAACGGCGGAAGTTGAAGTATTAGACTTACTCAGCCTGGGGCTGGCATATAAAAAAGACTATGAAAAAGCGGAGGCACTCTGGCAAAAAGCGCAGCAAATTGCCGGGCAATCTCCCGGGCTGTTTCAAAAGACACAGGTACTGCTGACCAGCGCAAGGCTGGCAAAAGCCAGGGGTGACTTCGATGCAGCCATCAGCCAGTATGAGCGCTGTGCGCAACGCTTTTCAGACATGGAAACACGCTGGTGGCAGGCGCATACCCGGCTGGAACTCGCCCAGGCACTGATCCATAAGGGCGAAGCCGATGGCTTAGACCAAGCCCAAGCCCATTTGCGGGACGCTTTACAAGATTTTCATGCGATGGGGTGTGGGTACTACGAAAACCAGGTGGAAGAAAACTTGCGCTGGGCAAATACACTCGCCCGCGAACAGGCCGTCCGCAGCCGCTTGAATACCAGGGAACTGAACGAAGCTGGTAAAGTGCAGTCCAGTTTCATCCCGGCCTCGGTACCCAACCTGGAAGGCTGGGAAATTGCTGCTGTTTTAGACCCAGCCAGGGAGACCTCGGGTGATTTTTATGACTTCATCACCCTGCCAATCGGGAAAATAGGCATCGCAATTGCTGACGTGGGCGATAAAGGCGCCGGGGCAGCGCTGTACATGACCATGAGCCGCACAATCATCCGCACCTATGCTGTTCAAGAATCCAGCCCGGCTAATTTGCTCAACCTGGTCAATCAACGCATCCTCAACGATACCCAGCAGGGCATTTTCCTGACCCTAGTTTACGGCGTATTGGACCCACAGAATAACAGCTTCACCTATGTCAATGCCGGGCATAATCCACCGATTTTCATCCCGGCAAAAAACCAACCCCAGTCTGTGCGCCTATTAACCCGTACGGGCACCTTAGTCGGAATCTTTGAAAAAGAAACCTGGCAGGAGGCCGAACTTATTTTTGAAAAAGGCGATACGCTCGTGATTTACACGGATGGGATAACCGAGGCAGAGAATGCTGCCGGGGAGTTCTTTGGCATGCAGCGCCTCCTGCAGGTGATCAACGCCAACCCTGGGCAAAGCGCTAGGCAGCTGCTGCAGACCCTCTTGGCGGAAATAAGGGCATTTACAGGTGAATTGGAGCAGTTGGATGATATTTCGGTGGTTATCGTCAAACGTAACCCTTAAACTGCAGATAGAGCGTTTGGGATTCAAAATCAACGACACTTAAATACCAAAAAGGGACTGTTTGCCAGTCCCTTCGTTTTTTAGTCATTCTTGTATAAGTTTATTACTTCTTGCGAAATTCGATCTGGTCATCCTTCAAGTCAACCAGTACGACATCCCCTTCTTTAAATTCCCCTTCCAGCAGCTTGGTTGAAAGCGGGGATTCAATATGCTTCTGCAGGGCACGCTTAAGCGGCCGGGCACCAAACAGGGGATCAAAACCTACGTCAGCAAGCCAGTTTTGGGCTGCTTCGCTTAATTCGATTTCGATATTATGTTCATCGAGGCGCTCGCGAATTTCCTGCATCTGCAGGCTAACAATCTGCACCATCTGTTCTTTGCTGAGAGGTGAGAAAATGATCACCTCGTCAATGCGGTTGAGGAACTCAGGCCGGAAGGTGCTCTTGAGCGCCTTTTCGATCTTGGCATGCGATTCCTTTTGATCTTCATCCACAGAACTGCCCAGGAAACCGAGCGTACCGCCCTGGCTGACGAATTCTGTGCCCAGGTTGCTGGTCATAATCAGAACCGTGTTGCGGAAGTCCACCACACGGCCTTGGCCATCAGTCAGCCTGCCGTCATCCAAAATTTGCAGCAGGGCATTCCAAACCTCAGGGTGGGCTTTTTCGACCTCATCAAAGAGGATGACGCGATAAGGCCGGCGGCGCACAGCTTCAGTTAATTGACCGCCTTCTTCATAGCCAACATAACCTGGGGGCGCACCAAACAAGCGCGAAACCGTATGCTGTTCGCGGTATTCGCTCATGTCAATGCGCAAGAGGGCGTCCTCGTCATCAAAGAGGAACTCCGCCAGCACTTTCGCCAGCTCAGTTTTACCCACACCCGAGGGGCCAATGAAAATGAAGGAGCCATTTGGCCGGCGCGGGTCTTTCATGCCCGACCTGGCGCGGCGGATGGCATCGGAGATAGCCGCGATGGCGTCATCCTGGCCGATAATGCGTTCGTGCAGACGCTCTTCCATTTTGAGCAAGCGGTCTGCTTCGCTTTCCATCATCTGCGAGACCGGGATGCCCGTCCACTGGTGAATCACCTGGGCGATGTCATCTACATCCACGATCTCATCCAGTTTGTGTTCCGCTTCCCACTTGTCGCGTTGTTCGTTAAAAGTTTGTTCAATGCGCAGCCGTTCAGACTTCATCTTGACGGCGCGTTCATAGTTGCGTTCCAGCCCAGCTTGCTCTTCTTCCGCAGCCAGGCGGTCCATTTCACGTTTCATTTCTTTCAGTTCGTCAGGCAAGGAATATAAAGCGACGCGCAATTTTGCAGCGGCTTCGTCCATCAGGTCGATGGCTTTATCAGGCAGTTTGCGATCACTGACGTAACGCGAGGAAAGCTTGACCGCTGCAACCAGGGCATCATCTGAGAAATTAACCTTGTGGTGTGCCTCGTAACGGTCGCGTAAACCTAAAAGCATCTGGATGGTATCCTCGACGTTTGGCTCTTCTACGTAAATCGGTGCAAAGCGCCGCTCGAGGGCAGAGTCTTTTTCGATGTGCTTGTGGTATTCGTCCAGGGTGGTAGCGCCAACACACTGCAGCTCGCCGCGCGCCAAGGCTGGTTTGAGCATATTCGAGGCGTCCATGGCACCCTGGGCAGCGCCTGCCCCAACCACGGTATGCAATTCGTCGATGAAAAGAATAATTTCACCATCTGAGCGCTGAATTTCTTCGATACAGGCTTTAAGGCGCTCTTCAAACTCACCGCGGAAACGTGACCCAGCAATCAATGAACCAAGGTCCAAGGAGACGACCTTTTTCCCCATCAAAATTTCTGGGACGTCATTGGTGGCAATTTTTTGGGAAAGACCTTCCACGATGGCGGTCTTGCCTACGCCAGCTTCGCCGATCAGGACAGGGTTATTCTTGGTGCGGCGGCAGAGGATCTGGATGAGACGCAGGATTTCAGTGTCGCGCCCAATGACTGGGTCCAATTTGCCTTCACGCGCCATACTGGTAAGATCACGGGAGTATTTTTCCAGGGTGCGGTAGCGCGTCTCGGCTTTGGGGTCAGTCACTTTCTGACCGCCGCGCAGCTCGTTAATGGCATCTAAGATACGCTGACGCGTGACGCCTAATTCTTCCAGCAAGCGTGCCAGCTGTGTGTTCTTTTCACCCAGGATGGCTAAGAAAAGGTGTTCTGTTGAAATGTACTCATCGCTAAGGCGGTTGGCTTCCTGGTTGGCGTGGTCAACGATCATCTTCACCCGTGGGGTAATAAAGATTTGGCCTGAACTGCCGCCGAAAATGCTGGCTTTGGGGGTGGTGCGTAATATTAAATCCAGGCGGTCTGCTACGACCGAGGGGTCAATCTTTAAAATATCTAAAAGCTGGCTGACGACACCTTGCGGTTGTTCAATCATCGCCAGCAAAATATGTTCGGCATCAATTTGGTTGTGCCCATAGCGTTGAATTATCTCGGCAGCCCGTGTGGCTGCTTCCTGGGCACGTTCGGTAAACCGGTCAAAACGCATCATACTTGTTTATCCTTCGACTATTTTATGCAAAATGATCTTTTGTTATTACCTAATGGCATTATATCATCAAGGCTATTTGGTTATACCAAATTATTATTAGATTTCTATAATAAATTAAGGGTCTGACCTACATAATGAACATGGCATCGCCAAAGGAGAAGAAGCGATAACCTTCAGCCTTTGCTGTTTCATAAGCCCCCAGGATGGTTTCCCGACCGGCAAAGGCGCTGACCAGCATCAGCAAGGTCGACTTGGGGAGGTGAAAATTGGTGATCATGGCATCCACTACCTTAAACTTGTAGCCAGGCAGGATGAAAAGCCCAGTTTCCCCGGAAAATGGCCTTAACTCACCCTCCTGCTGTGGGCTGGCTGCGCTTTCCAGGGTGCGCACGCTGGTGGTGCCGACAGCGATCACCCGCCCACCCCCGCGTCTGGTTTGATTAACCAGGTCTGCCGTGGTTTGGTCCAGATCGCACCATTCCCTGTGAATGACGTGCTCTGCTGGGTTATCTTCCTTGACCGGCGCAAAGGTATCCAAGCCGACATGCAGGGTAACCTCGGCAAAGCGGATGCCGTTTAACTTAAGCGCATCGATCAGCTGAGGGGTGAAGTGCAAGCCAGCGGTTGGGGCAGCGGCAGAGCCGGGGAGCTTGCTGTAGACGGTCTGGTAGCGTTCTGGGTCTGCCAGTTTTTCGTGGATATAAGGCGGCAGGGGAACGTGCCCGGCTGCGCTGAAAAAATGCTCAATCGGCTCTACAAAATGCACCAGGCGCTGGGCACCCTGCAGTTTTTCGGCAATCTTTGCAGCAGGCCCGTTTTCTACTTGTAACGCCCTACCGGGTTGCAATCCCTTTCCGCCTACCAGGCAGACCCAATCGCACTCAGCCTGCTTGTGCAGCAGTAGTAATTCAACTTTGCCGCCGCCAGGAACCTTCTGGGCATATAAGCGCGCTGGGATGACCCTGGTTTGGTTGATCACCAGCAGGTCAGAGGGCTTGAGGACTTGCCCCAGCTCAAAAAAGCGTTTGTGCTGGATGGTATTTGTCGCCCGGTCAAGCACCAGCAGGCGTGAGTCGTGGCGCGGTTCAATGGGCGTTTGCGCTATGAAGGATAGGGGCAGGTGGTAATCGAAGTCATCTGTTTTCATGATAGTTAATCAATCGGAAAAACATTGAAACTCTTTAATAAGAAAAAGATGGAATAATCCCTTACTCTTCAAAAAGAGCAGGTTGGCGATTATTCTGTGCGTATTTGATTCCCAGGTGTTCATACGCTAACTGGGTTGCCATGCGTCCTGCAGAAGTGCGCTCTAAAAAGCCCAACTGCAGCAGGTAGGGTTCAACCACATCCATGATGGTATCCGACTCTTCGCTGACGGATGCCGCAATGGTATTTAGCCCGACCGGGCCGCCGTTGTATTTTTCAATGATGGTCAGCAAGACGCGCCGGTCCATATCATCCAAGCCCATCTCGTCAACATTTAACATCTCCAGGCTGGCATTGGCAACCTCGGTAGAAATGGCGCCAGAGGCGCGCACCTGGGCGTAATCGCGCACGCGGCGCAACATGCGCAGTGCAATACGGGGTGTGCCCCTCGCCCGACGGGCAATTTCCGCTACCCCTTCTTCATCAAAGGGCACGTTCAACAAGCCAGCACCGCGGCGGATGATCTCACATAAGGATTGCTCATCGTAATATTCCAGGCGGTAAACCGCCCCGAAACGCGCCCGCAGCGGGGAGGTGAGCAGTGCCAGGCGCGTGGTGGCGCCAACCACCGAAAAGCGCGGCAGCTTGAGGCGGATGGACTTGGCAGCGGGACCTTTGCCAATCACGATATCCAGCGCGTAATCTTCCATCGCGGGGTACAAAATCTCTTCGACCGCACGGCCTAGGCGGTGAATCTCATCAATGAAGAGGATATCCCCGCCGCGCAGGTTGGTCAGAATGGCCGCCAAATCCCCAGCGCGTTCAATTGCTGGGCCAGAGGTAATTTTGATATTAACGCCCATCTCAGCAGCCAGGATGTGCGCCAGGGTAGTCTTGCCCAGCCCAGGAGGTCCGTAAAATAAGACGTGGTCTAAGGGCTCACCGCGCAGCTTGGCGGCCTGGATTTGAATGAGTAAGTTTTCTTTGACCTGCAGCTGCCCAATCATTTCTGATAGCGAATTAGGCCGCATGGCCAGGTCGAGGTGGTCTTCGGGTCGGGCGTCGTTGGAAATGATGCCGGGGTGCTTTTGTTCAGCCATACAAAAATTATACCTCAGCGGCACCTTTATGGGAATCCAGGAATCTTTGTAGATGCTTTTTTAATAGCATTAGGAGCTTTTGAGGGCTTTTTATAATATAATTTTAGACGAATTGTCTGCACTCTTTTGCAGGTAAAAATTGAAACCAAGGAGTAATGATGAACTTAAAGCAAATTGACCCCTCCGCCCTTTCCATCCAACCCCACGATCTATTTGATAATAAAACCCTCTTACTAACTAGTGGCGATTTTAGCCAGGGAGAATTTAACATGATGACCATTGGCTGGGGAAGCATGGGGACAATGTGGAATAAGCCATATGTGGTTGTGGCTGTCCGCCCGACTCGGCATACCTATCTATTCATGGAAAAGTATCCCGATTTCACGGTGACTGCCTTTCCTATAGCCCACAAAAAAGCACTCAACATCCTAGGCACCCGCTCTGGACGGGATGTGGACAAGAAGGCTGCCACCGAGTTAACTGCTATTGCTGCCACGAAGGTAGCATCGCCGACTTTTGCACAGGCTGAGTTGAGCATTGAATGCGTCAAGATTTACTGGCAAGATTTAGACCCCAGCCATTTCTTGGACCCGGTCATCGAAAATTCATACCCTAAGAAAGATTATCATCGCATTTATTACGGTGAAATTGTGGCCGTGCAAGGCACAGACGATTACATAAAGAGTTATTTCAAGGTTTAAATAAGAGACCACCGCGCTTAAGCGGTATAATCAATTTAAGATTTTTTACCGAGGGAGACTTATGCCTAATAAGAAAATTCGTGTTTTAATTGCCAAGCCCGGCATGGATGGGCATGACCGCGGGGCAAAAGTGATCGCCCGGGCGCTGCGCGACGCCGGCATGGAAGTCATTTACACTGGCCTGCGCCAGACGCCGGAAATGATAGCCGAAGCAGCCCTACAGGAAGATGTTGATGTGGTTGGCCTGTCTATTCTTTCTGGGGCACACAATGCCTTGATCCCTCAAATTATCGAAAAGCTGCGCCAAAATGGCCAGGATGATGTGATGGTTTTTGCAGGGGGGATTATCCCTAAGACGGATATCCCTGCCTTGCTGAGCGCCGGCGTCAAAGCTGTTTACGGCCCAGGCACCAGCACACAGAAGGTCTGTGAGGATATCCAGGCGGCCTTTGCCAGTTAATTCATGACTGATATTCAGCAATATTTAGAGAAGCTAAGGGCGGGTGATAAACTTGCCCTTTCTCGTGTGTTGACACACGTCGAGAACAACACCCCCGAGGGCATCTTTGCCCTCGAAACCTTATTCCCTCAAACTGGCAGAGCCCATATGATTGGCATCACCGGCTCGCCAGGTACAGGCAAGAGCACGCTGGTAAACAGCCTGGCTATGCATTTGAGAAAAAAGCCCGAATCGCCCAGGATTGCGATTATCGCGGTAGACCCCAGCAGCCCTTACAGTGGCGGCGCCTTGCTGGGGGACAGGGTGCGTATGCGCGATTTGCACGGTGACCGCGGGATTTTCATCCGCTCGATGGCGTCACGCGGCGCTTTGGGCGGGCTTTCACACCGTACTGCCGCCCTGGCACAGGTGTTAGACGCGGCCGGCTTTGAAATCATCCTGATTGAAACCGTGGGGGCTGGTCAATCAGAGGTGGAGATTGCTAGCCTGGCGCACACCGTTATCGTCGTGGAAGCCCCAGGCATGGGCGATGAGATCCAGGCTATTAAGGCCGGTATATTAGAAATTGCCAATATTTTAGTGGTCAACAAGGCTGACCGGCCCGGTGTTGAAAACAGCACGCGTGCTTTACGCGCCATGCTGCAAATGGCACATCCGGGTGACTATATGCCCATGGCACGCAAGCACCTTTTTAATGCGTTGGAAAGCCCCACCACAGCGCCCGAACAGAGCCAGGAAACTGAAATTTGGATGCCGCCTGTCGTGCAAACCATTGCCACTGAGGGCAACGGGTTGGATGAGCTGATGCAAGCTATTGAAGACCACAAGGTCTATCTCAAGCGTGGTACAGGTTGGGCGCTGCGTGACAAAGAAAACCTGGCACTGGAGATGGAAGGCCTGGTCCGCGAGAGCCTCACCCAAAGATGGCTGGAAAAAATTCCCCAGGGAGACCTGCAAGAAATAATGCAAGCCTTGGAGCATAGGCAATTATCACCTCACCAAGCGCTTGAAAAATTATTGACTTATAATTAAGTATTATCCTAATTTTTATTGGAGTGCACGAATGGAACGCACATTAATTAAAGATTTACCCGGCAAAATCGGTCAAAGCGTCAAAATACAGGGTTGGCTGCACACTTTGAGAGATCAAAAAAGCATGCAATTCCTGATCCTGCGCGATAAGACTGGCCAGGCGCAGGTGGCCCATTGGAAGAAAGGCAACCTGGAACTGGCAGAACTGGTCTCGACGATCGGCACCGAATCAGCTCTAACCGTTTACGGCAAGGTCGTTGAAAACGCAATTGTCAAACTGGGCGGCTTGGAAGTGCAGCTGGAAAACCTGGTTATTGAAAACAACGCTGAATTACCCCTGCCCTTTGAACCTTTTTCTGACAACTTGCCAGAGCAAGACTTCCGCATGGATTGGCGCTACCTGGACCTGAGACGCGATCGAAACCGCTTGATTTTCGAAGTCCAAACCACCGCTGAACACGCCATGCGTACTTACTGGTTGGAACACGGCTTTATCGAGATGCAATCGCCTAAGATTATGGGCGCGCCAAGCGAAAGCGGCGCGGAGCTTTTCAGCTTGGGTTACTTTGAGACCACAGCTTACCTGGCGCAGTCCCCGCAATTCTATAAGCAGATGGCCATGGCGGCTGGCTTTGAAGGTGTTTTTGAGATTGGGCCTGTCTTTCGCGCTGACCCCTCCTTCACTTCACGCCATATGACCGAATTTACCGGCGTGGATATGGAAATGTCTTGGGTGGACAGCCATGAAGACGTGATGGTTTTCCTCGAGAACTGGCTGGCATATACCTACGCCAAGGTCAAAGAAGTGCATGGCGAACAAATTAAAGCCACTTTCGACGTTGATTTGGTTGTGCCTAAGGTGCCTTTCCCCCGCATGAAAATGGCAGAAGCCTATGAAATCCTAAAAGGCATCGGCTATAAGCTGCCACCTGAGAAGAAAGGCGACCTTGACCCTGGTGCTGAACGGGCTTTAGGCGCTTACGTCAAAGAAAAATTTGACAATGATTATGTCTTTGTTACCGACTGGCCTTTTACCGTGCGGCCGTTTTACCACATGCTGCATGAAGATAACAAACTACTGACCAAGAGCTTTGACTTACTCGGCAAGGGCTTGGAGATTACCACCGGTGCGCAGCGGGAGCACCGCTACGAGGTTTTGAAAAACCAGGCGCTTGATAAAGGCCTGACGCTGGAACCGATCCAAAATTACCTGAATTATTTCCGCTACGGCTGCCCGCCGCACGGCGGCTTTGGCTTTGGCTTGAGTCGTTTCTTGATGGTCATGCTGGATTTACCCAATATTCGCGAAGCGGTGTACCTCTTTAGAGGTCCGAACCGCTTGCAGCCTTAGGTTTAGAGGTGTTTTATGCCGTATCTGTATGGTGAGAGAGTACGCCTGAGAGCCGCTGAGAAAAGCGATATCTCGCTTTTTTACAAGTGGGTTAATGACCCCGATGTTACCGAAAACCTGGTATTACACTACCCGGTATCCATTACAGAAGAAGAAGCCTGGTACGAGGGCATGATATCTAAAGCCGTTGAAAACCACGTGCACGTGATTGAGATCAGGCAGCACGACGAACAGGGCTTTCCCTATTGGCTGCCAATTGGCAATATTCAATTTCTCGAAGTCCATTGGCGGCCGCGGCATTCCGAAGTTGGCATCATGATCGGGGAAAAAGACTACTGGGACCAGGGCTACGGCAGTGAGGCGATGAAAGTGCTGATCAAACATGGTTTTGAGACGCTAAACCTCAACCGCATCTGGTTAGTTGTTTACGAGAAAAATTTACGCGGCATCAGCGCCTATAAAAAATGTGGCTTTACAGAGGAGGGCCGCTTACGAGAGGCTCATTACCAACACGGCCAATATTCTGACATCATCATAATGAGTATTTTGCGTAAAGAGTGGGAAACGATTAAAGAAAGAGTTTGAAAGGCAGGTATAAATGGCTTCACCGCACATGAGACATGATTTGTTATATGGGAACGTACGCTTGTTTGCAGGCACTGCATCGCCCGATTTATCACAAGAAATTTCAGATTATTTAGGGCTGCAGCTGTGCGGCAGGGATATCATCCAGTTCACTAATGACAACCTGTTTGTCAAATTACACTCAAGCGTACGCGGCCAGGATTGCTATATCATCCAGACTACCTCTATCCCTGTGCACCGCAACTTGATGGAACTGCTGATCTTGACCCAGACCCTCAAACTTGACTCAGCCGGGCGCATCACCGTGGTCGTACCCTATATGTGCTATGGCCGCTCAGACCGCAAAGACCAGCCCCGCGTGCCAATAACTGCCAGGTTGGTGGCGGACATGATCCAGATTGCTGGCGCAGACCGCTACGTGACCATGGACCTGCATGCCGGACAGATACAAGGCTTTTTCTCCATACCTGGCGATGTGCTTTCAGCCTACCACATCATTAAACCTTTCTTGTTGAAAAAATTGGACAGCCTCACCAGGCCAGTTATGATGACTGCTGATCTCGGCTTTGCAAAGAATGGTCGCCGCTACGCCCAAGCCCTCAACATCCCGCTGGCATTCATTGAAAAAAGGCGCACGGACAATAAAGAAAGACCCGAAGCCATGGCCGTGATTGGCGATATCAAGGACCGCGATGTGATCTTGATCGATGATGAGGTTGATACCGGCGGATCGATGTGCGAAGCTGTGCACATTATAAAAGAAGCCGGCGCAAGAGACATCTACATGGTTTTCATCCACCCGGTGCTCTCTGCGAACTCGATTGAACGTCTGATTCATTTACCAGTAAAAGAATTCATCACCACCAATACCATCCCGATTGAAAAAGAACGCCTCGCAAAGTTTGGCGACCGCATCACTGTGCTCTCGATTGGGCCACTGGTTGCTGAAGTGATCCGGCGCGCAAACCAAGGCCGCAGTGTTGGGGCTATGTTCAACGAATAACCAATTACTCACCATATCTTAATTACCCCACCCGCAAGGATGGGGTAAAATTTTAAATCAAAGATTTAGAATTGAATTCAAGGAAAAAATGCCAGAACTGCCCGAAGTAGAAACAATCATGCGCAACCTGGTGCGTGCCGATGCGGATAAGCCGAGTATTATCGGCCAGGTGATTGAGTCTGTGCAAGTCTACTGGGAGAAGACTATCCAGGAACCGGATGCAAAAAGCCTTGTGCAAACCCTGCCTGGCATGAGCATCAAAGGCATGCAGCGCCGGGGCAAATTTTTGCAGTTTGACCTTAATGAAGGGCACCTGCTGATCCACCTGCGCATGAGCGGCGATTTGTACCTCGTTCAGGAAGATTCACAAGCGCTGCCTGACCCGCATGACAGGCTGCACATCTGCTTTAAAAGCGGCTGGCGCTTGGTGTTTAACGACACCCGCAAGTTTGGCAGGGTTTGGTATGTTTCTGATCCGCAAAAGGTATATGCCAGGCTGGGGCCAGAACCACTGAGCACGGCATTGAGCGGGGAGCGATTCTATGCTATGCTGCAAGCCTGCAAACGCCAAATCAAACCCTTGCTGATGGACCAGGGTTTCTTGGCGGGCATCGGCAATATTTACGCTGACGAGGCACTTTTCCTTGCCCAGGTGCACCCGAACGAAATTTCAAGCAACTTAAGCCAAGCCCAGGCAAGTGTGCTCTTGAATAGCATCCGCAGCGTGTTAGAGGAAGGCATTCGCCGCAACGGCGCCAGCATTGACTGGGTGTATCGCGGCGGGGATTTTCAGAATTATTTCAATGTCTACCAGCGCGCTGGCGAGCCATGCAAAGTCTGCGGGACAGTAATTGAAAAGAAGCTGGTAGGCCAGCGCGGCACGCATTACTGCCCAAACTGCCAGGCATTGATTGAGGAGCAAGGAGCATAAAATGTACGAGAAATTTGCT
>Ga0209723_1002627_pt1 | contig 23634 bp, 18 predicted proteins | sample BiotimSIPDNA_2_FD_185750 | JGI IMG/M metagenome (GOLD analysis project Ga0209723, IMG submission 185750) | Anaerobic biogas reactor microbial communites from Washington, USA - Biogas_R2 time_0 SIP DNA (SPAdes) (version 2) | ecosystem: Engineered > Bioreactor > Anaerobic > Unclassified | place...
CTTAGTCCCTGGAAAGGGATGTGAGTAAGGGTGAAAAGGTGGTGTAAGAGACCACCGGCGCTGTTAGTAATAATGGCGGCCAGGCAACCCCCATCCGGTGCAAGGTCAAGCAGGAAAAAAGCGCTCCGAGGAGCGCGGGAGGCTGCTCGTCTCCGTTGATTTCCGGGTAGACTGCTGGAGCTGGGTGGTGACACCCAGTCGAGATAGATGCATACTCTTGACAGAATACGGCTTATAGACCAACCTGGGCTAAGCCCCTCTATAAATTCTTTTCCCTGTTTTACACAAGCGGAGTATACTTAAGCTGGTAGTTATGATTCATTTTCATGCAGTATCGAGGGTTCTCGCATGACAAAGCAAAAGCGACAACCAATTCTTCTCATAGCATTCTCGTTATTATTTATTCTTAGCTCTTGTAATAAAGCTGCCAAAAATCCAAACATAGAATTCAGCTTCCCGACGACTGGGATGATTGTGCCGCTCTTTCAAGATGCGCGCGCAGTAAGCATTGTCACCGCCCCAAGAGGAATCGAGCACGTTGAACTATATGTCAACGGCATCCTGGTGCGCTCGGACTCACCACCAAGCGGCAACCCCACCAGTTTGATCATGGAGCAGGCCTGGGTGCCCACTGTTGAGGGGCCAACGCTGCTCAGCCTGGTTGCTTACGATGTAAAGGGCAAAAAATCGGCATTTGCTGAAGTGTCCGTGTTGGTCAGCAGCGAACCGGGGCAGCCTTTTGATACGCCCACCCCAACGCCTGGCAGCCAAGCAACCCAAACACCCACACCGACCCCAATCGGGGGCTGCACTATCCAAGCCAGTTTTGTGGAAGACGTCACCATCCCGCCTAACGCCACCATGGTACCCGGTTCTACCTTCATCAAGACCTGGCGGGTGAAAAATGAGGGCAGCTGTGATTGGGTTGGATTCCAGTTAGTCTTTATTAGCGGGGATTTGCTGGGCGGCACCACACCCTTGGCACTGCCTATTACAAATGGCGAGAGCACTACAGATATCTCGCTGAGCCTAATTGCCCCAAGGTACCCGGGCACCTACTCAGGGTCCTGGCGCCTTCTAACGGATGACGGTATCCTGTTTGGTCCAGAACTTACTTACACCATCAAAATCCCTCAACCGAATACGGCCACGCCAACCAGCACAGCTACCTATACGAATACCCCAACCAGGACCAACACCCCCACCGCAACGCCTACCAAAACACGGACACCCACGCCCACTGCCACCAGGACGAACACACCAACAGCGACAGCCACTAACACCGCTACCGCAACCCAAACCTACACCTATACCCCGACCGAGACAAGCACCATCACCCCTACGCTAACCGAAACTGAAACATCCCTGACAACAGAGATCAGGTCTGCACAGGTTGCCATCCCAGGCGGGCAAATTGCCTCAGCAGCAGCTGCCTGCCCGGCTGGCAGCCTGGTGACTGGGGGTGGCTTCTTTCTGGACCCTGATTTGCTGGCGCTTGCCAGCAGCCCTGATGGCAATCGTTGGATTGTTGAAGCTATCAATATCTCAAGTGCCAGCAAAGTGCTGACCGCTTATGCTAATTGCCTGCTGAATGCGCCTGGTGAGAGTAGCACCTCTGTTCGGCAGGTAGAGGTGCCAGCATACAGCAGTGATAGCGTGCAAGCTAACTGCCCCAGGCGATCTTTGGTGAGCGGGGGCGGCTTTTACATGGATGTCAACATGACAGTGATAAACTCGACCATAAAAAACAACGGCTGGCAAGCAACGGTTTATAACAACAGCGGGGAAAACAAACTTTTCACGGTGATCGCTAATTGCCTTTCTGGCTTGGTGGGAGAAACAAACGCTTATAGCGCTTCCACAACCGTGAAAGGGAACAGCACAGCAGCATGTTCTGCTTACTGCCCCAACGCAGCGATCCTCACCGGTGGCGGGTTTGATTTTCCACAGGGATTGGTGCTGCTGGGGTCCAGTCCCTTAGCTGATGGATGGCAAAACTGGTTAGTGAACCCACTGGCGAGCGACCAGGTGGTAGAAACCTACGCTATTTGCTACACCCCCTAAAAAATATTTACTTTAAGAAACGATCAGGTCTTGCAAACTGCGTTTAGGCACGTGGTGCACTTGCTGGGCATCGCGGTAATAGCGAATGCTGCCATCTGTGGGCAGGTCTTCGAGTACCACCGTTTCTACTGGCTTGCCTAAGGCAATTACCAAAACAATCTCAAGTTCATCTGGCAGGTTTAGCGCCTGGTGCAATTCCTGGCGGCGGACGGAAGCAATCATACAGCCCCCTAAGCCTTTTTCTACCGCACCTAAAAGCATGGTTTGCGCAACGATGCCCGGGTCAATGCCAAAGTCAGCTTTGATGCTTTTATCGCCCAAGATGATGATGTAGGCAGATGGCTGCTCGTCCTGCTGGGGACCAGCCCAATCCTTGAGGTAACCCGCCCAGGCCAGCGTTGAGAAGATGATATCGTTTAGGTCTGCAGAATTGGAAAGGTAATATTTTATGGGCTGCAGGTTGGCTGCGCTTGGGCAAATACGCGCTAATTCAACCAGGTCATAGAGGGTCTGTGTGTTCACAAGCACATTTGCGTCAAAGCGGCGGTAGCTGCGATTTTTTAATACAAGCTCTTTTATCATTTCGGCCTCTTTTAACTAAGGATCCGGAAGGACTGCGCCTTCGGTCGACTTTATGCTTTGGTGACTGGGCAGCCTAACAAGCAGCAAGGCTGCCAGCAGCAGGACCAAACCCGCTGCATCAAAAATGACAAAGCGGGTGATGCTAACCCGCAGGCTGGGATAATCTGGGCTGATGCGTGAAAGCAGCAGGCTTTCACCTAGCAAGCCAATGGCCTGCATTATTAAGGCCTGGATCAGTGAGAGCTTGAAGCGCAAAGGATGGGCAAGCGCAAACAAGTAGGGCACCTGCCACATCAAGAATAAGATGGCAACGCCAATGACCGCAGTTTCTCCTGGCTGATCAGCCAACGCAAATGCTTTTGCCGATTGGGCAGGGTTGGCGAGCAAGAATATGGCTGCTTGTAAATTCCAGCCTAAAACAGCCGCGATGAGAAGGCGGGCAACCCATAACTTCAGGCACCCTATCGAGTGACAGTTCTTTATTTCCATAACATCATTATAAATTGAAAATAGGTGTCCATAATTCAGTTTAATCCGCTTGACTTTTTAAATTTGATGTTAAAATTAATTAAAGAAATAGTCACCCCACAATAGAAAAAAAGCGCTTCATTGATACAACGAAAAGGAGGTTAAGATGAAGAAACTGCTAAAACCCTGGCTGAGCGCAGTCGCAATCATTGTGATTGTCTTCACGCTGCAGGGCTGTAACGTGCCTACCCCTGAGCAGACTGGTGACCCCATTCCAGAGCTGCAAACCGCGGTTGCGATGGAATTTTACCTGGGCTTGACGCAAACTGCTATCGCAGAGGTTGTGGAAGCACCAGTCGTTGAGCAGCCAAGCGAGGCAGAAGCAACCGTAGAGCAGGCATCCGAAGAGCCTACCCCTGAGCTGCCTACAGCCACAATGGAAATACCAACCGCAACGGCGATTGTGCATGCAATGAATGCCGGTGAGCCGGGCTGGGTTCACCGCTGGTTTTATGATACCGACTCCAGCGGTATGGCACAACAAAAAAAGGCACCAGGAGGGGACGATTATTATAAAAACCTGTATGAGCGCCCCTTCACCGAAAACGATATGCTCTATCACCCGGATATCGACATTCAAAAATCCGAAATCTCTTCAGACCCCAATTTCTTTTATTTCAGCATTTACCTGGAAGGGACAAACTTGGAGGGTAATAACCTGCCAGGCACCTACGGGGCAGAAATCGACTCAGATCTGGATGGACGGGGAGATTATCTTTTCTTGTGTTCCGAACCGGACCAGGCCGGCTGGGCTGTAGAAAAGGCAAGCGCTTATAAGGACAGCAACAACGACGTGGGCGGTTATGCCCCTTCCAGCGCAGAGTCTTCCAGCAGCGGGAATGGTTACGACCAGGTCATCTTCAGCCTGGAAAACCTGAGCGACCCGGACGGGTTGTGGTGCCGGCAACGTACAGGTGGTGACATCATTGTTGACATTGCCGTGAAACGCAGCCTAGCTGGCTCACCTGGGCGTTTCCTTTGGGGCACCTGGGCTTTTGGCAGCATGCCAGATGTTGGTCTTTTTGAACATAATGATCACCTGTCTGAAGCAGAGGCAGGCTCCCCTTACCCAGCCAGCAGCAAGTACCCGCTCAAGACCCTCAACCTGACCGACAGTACCTGCCGCGAGACTTTCATGTTTGATCCAACGACAGATATCCCTGGTATGTGCACAAGGCCGAAACCGACTGCAACCACGCCACCCCAACCGACAACGCCACCAAACATAACACCAGGTACCATTTCTGGCAGAATTTTTTGGGATTATAACAACAATGGTGTGCGCGATCCTGTTGACATTGACTATGATGCACCAAGGGTCTTCACGCTCTGGAACGGCCCCTGCGGTATAGGCAGTACAGCCTTTGGGTCAGTTACAGGCAGTTCTTTCAGCTTCACAGTTCCACCGGGGACATACTGCCTGGGGATCAACTCAACTGAATATATTTCTACCCCGATGCCGATTCAATTCAATGTATCGCCTGGACAAAATATTTTCCAGAATATCGGCTTTTACTACTATTTAGGTTAGCACCTTAAGGCGATCACAGGCTGCCTCAAGTATTACGAGGCAGCCTGTTATTTCCTGTTGAAGGTAACAAGGCATGTAGTAAAACCAGGCTCATTTAGCAGATTGTCACAGACCTCGTAGCCTGGATATTCAAACAGATGATTTAGAAGGCAAGCAGAACAAAACACTTGCCAAAAATTTTGCTAAAATTTTTTACTGCTTTATTTGGGGAAGGACGCGGCCACCCTCAACCAGCCAAGTGTCATGCTTGGCAACGAAAGCGTCTTCAAACATATCAAGGTCTGTGGAGGTGATCAGCCCCTGCTCTACCTGGTCTAAAGCTGTGAGCAGGTCATCACGGCGCTGGGGGTCTAACTCAGACATGATCTCATCCAGCAGCAAGACCGGCCACTCGCCTGTTTTCTGGTGCATCCACTGCACCTCTGCCAGCTTCATCGCCAGCAAGACAGTGCGCGACTGCCCGCGCGAGCCAAAATCCCCCAGGTCGATCTGGTTACTGAGAAAGCGCAGGTCATCGCGGTGAGGGCCCAAGGTGGTCAGCCCACGCGAGATATCTTCGCGGTAAGCGGCATGCAGCGCCTTCTTGAGGCCAGTTTGAATTTCATCCGCTTTAAGCTTACCCCGGTCGAGCGCAGCATCCACTGGCAGCAGCAGCTGCCCTTTAGGCTGCGGCAGGGGTTCATAGGCGGGTTGGTAGGATAAGCGCAAAATTTCTGCGCCGTGGGTGAGTTGCTGGTGGACCCGGCGGGCAACCAGCTCCAATTCGTCCAGGGCTTGAATGCGGGCATGCATGATGGCTGCGCCGTGTTTGGCTAACATGTCATCCCAAACTTCTAACTGGCGTGCATCCCCGCCCTGCTCTGAGAGCATCTTCAGCAAAGCATTACGCTGTGAAAGCACCTTGGTATAGTCAGAGAGATGTTTCCCGTAATGCGGGACAATTTGAGCCAGTAATTCATCTACATAGCGGCGTCGGTCTGAGGGGCTGCCTTCGATGATGCGGGCCATTTGCGGCAGGAAGATCACCGCGTTGAAATGGCCAAGCACATCCCCTACGCGGCGTTTGACCCCATCCAAAAGGATTTCTTTTCTAAAACGCGGCGAGGCGGCCGTGCCATTGCGCTCTAAGATCAGGCGTACTTCCAAGGTGTGCTTTTTTGATGCGCGCTGGTATTCGGCTAAAACCCTGCCCACCATTTGGGTCGCCTCGGGCATATTGAAATTTAACAACTGCCGTTCATTGCTAGCATGAAAAGAGGAAAAGGTGGCTAAAAAAGAAACCGCTTCAAGGATGCTGGTTTTGCCCTGCGCATTGGCGCCAAATAACAAAATGATCCGCCTTGGAAAGTCTAAATCCAGGCGGGAAAAGGCTCGGAAATTGGTCAGGGAAAGCCTGGTCAGGTACATCAGTCGCGGATATTTTCCATTTGCTCGGGGGTGGGCTGATAAAGATTAATGGCGCGGTCGATATAAAGGACACCGTTAAGGTGGTCAATCTCGTGCTGGAAAATGCGTGCCAACCAGCCTTTGGCAATAATTTTATAGGGTTGCCCATGTCGATTTTGGGCTTTGACGACCAGGCTTTCATGGCGTTCCACTTCACCTGCCAAACCGGGTACGGATAAACAGGCTTCTACGTCAGTAATCGTCTCTTCAGATGGCTTGGTAATTTCAGGGTTTGCGATTACATACAGCTTTTTGAGAACGCTATCGTCCGCTTCATCACCAAATTCAACGACTGCTAGCTGCAGCGACTCGCCAACTTGGGTCGCAGCTAAACCAACACCCGGGGCATCGCGCATGGTTTCAACCATGTTATCGACCAGGGCTTGGAATTCCTTATCAAAATTTTTAACTTGTTTTCCTTTGACGCGTAAAACCGGGTCAGGAAATGTTTTTATTTCAAGAATACTCATTTTTTACTCCAGCCAAATTTTACCATTTTTTGTCCACATTTTCATTGGGCTGGGTCTTTTGAATTGGCTTTGTAGAAGCATCACCTAGGTCAGGTTCGGAGTGGGTTGTTTGGTGGTAGGCTTTAAACCACTCAGAGACACGTTCGCGTTCTTCGTTGAGGTTGTAGAGACGTTTTTCTTCCAAGTGCGCACCGATGCGGGCAAAAATGTCCTGCTGCACCTCGGATGGGTTATAAACATAGTCAAAAGTCAACTGCGTGGCACCAACCGTGATGTAGACCGTGCCAAAATTGAACAGCAGGGCAAAGATGCCGCGGCGCTCATACTCGATGCTGAGGATGTTTTCCAGCGGGGCTGCGCGGCGTAACTCCTTGCCTAAAGGTTTGCGGTCTATGTCGATGACCTGGTCTAAGGTGAGCTGGAAGGTATCATTGCGCCAGTCGATGTATTGATAAAGCAGCCACAAGAAGGACGCCAGGAACGCAAACCCGTAAATTGCCAGGCTTGCCGACCGGGAGAATAGGATTAAGTTATAGGTAACCGCCGCCCCAAGCAGCGCTAAAGCGGTTAGGAAGATGAGCAAGGGCAGCCAGGTTTGCCTGATAAGAATGAACCAGTGCTTGCGGTAAATGATCGTACCGCCCACTTCGTAGCGGACTTTGAGAAAGTCAGCAAACAACCACTCAAAGAAAGTAGCTTCACGGGCAGGCGGGATTAAGTTGACCTGGCTTCGTGCAGTCTGCTCACGCTCACCCAGCGGGGTGGTATCTTCGTTCGCTGATGCTAACTTCCTTTTTAGAGCTGTCAGCATAGCCTGGTTTTCGTCTTGTAGACTTGTGGCTTTGACGTTCTGCCAGTGCGCTTCAATAAGCCTGCCAATTTCCGCGGCATGCTTGATGCGGGAGAAGCGAATCTCACCCACAAAGGTGCGCACCATCAAATCGGCGTAGCCGACCAGGTTGCCCAGGCGAGTTTTGCGCGTGCCAACCGAGAGCAAGGTGCTGAGCGGGGCTTCCTGGCGGCTATCATATAGACCTGAGACGCGTTCCACCCATACCATGCGCTTGTTAGTGATGATGTAGAAATCATTTGCCCAGTTGTTGATGTTCCAAGCCAGCCACAGCCCGCTCAGGACGAAACCGCCAAGCAAGAGTATAAGACTCTGAAAAGGGGTTAGAAATTTAGACAAAAATAATACCAACAGGAAAAAGAGTGCAAATGCCAGGATGGGCAAGAACGAACTCATTAATAAAAAGAAGGGGTGCTTGCGGGTCATGATGTGGATGTATTCATCCTTAATTAACCAGGGCATGGGTAATTTCAAACTCATCTTGCGGCTTTGGGCTAGAATGCGCAAATTTTTCTGCACCTCGGGGTGAGCTGTGACTAATTCTTGAACATTTTCATTGGAAATTGCCAATAGTTGGCTGGGTTCTTTTATGACCAGCCCGTAAGCGCGTTTGGGCTGGAGGAAAGCTGCTTCCTCTCCGGCAAAGTCAGCCCTTTCAAGCAGAAGACGGTCGCCTGGTTTTTTGGGGTCTACCAGGGCTGCCTGTCCGCTTTCGAGGATCAACAAACCCTGGGTGAGGTCACCAGGCTCAAACAACCGCTTCCCCCTTTCACAGCTGATAAGCTGGCATTGTGATGCAAGCATCTGCAACGATTGATCGTCTAAGGCACTGAAAAGGGTGGTCTCTTTAAGCAGGGCAAGAATCGATTGAAGATGATTATCCATACGCCAAGTATAAATCATGTTTCACGCAGTTAATCGTTTTGTTTACAGCAAGCGAGTGAAAAATGCAAAAGCTTATGCATTTTGTATATGGGTGGTGAGATTAAACCTTCATTAATGATAGAATTTTATTATAACCAGGGAGAGAGTTCACTTCCTGGAAAACAAAAATGTCAATTATTACTGCCACACCAAAAAACTGCCCAATGCTAGCCGCTGCAAGGCTAGTGGTGCTGCCTTGGGAGAGCTTTCCGACCAGATTTTTTAAAATGAGAGCTTAGGCAAATTTATGATTAATAATCAAGAATCTGATGCGGTCTTTCATTTTATTAAAATGAAGCGCAGGATCATTCTCCTGAACCTCGTTTTTGGAAAAGGAAGCTATGGGGATTCAGCAGGAAATTTTCCAGCGAGCCGCAAAGGGAAATTCCTGGAGATTATTCAAGCTTATGGCGGGAGCATTTTCCTGGATGAGGAGCAGGGGTTAATTGCCCTGTTTGGCCTTCCCAAAACTTACGAAGACCTCGCGCAGCGCGTCTTAAGAGCCGCCCATGAACTATTAGTACCAGGCGCAAGCGTGAAAAAACCTGGTGAGATGCCTCCCTTCAGTATTTTGCTGGATTCAAAATTGGTCACGGTTTCTGAGCTCAATCAAGGCCAGACTTACCAATTTTTGGAGCAGGCGCAGGTCATTGAACAATTAACTGAAATTACTAGCAAGGTACCAGCAGGCAAATGGCTAATAAGTAAAGATACCCTGCCTATGCTGCGGCACAGCTCACCCGCATTAGCACTTGAGCCCTCAACCGCCTTAGAAGGGTGGTGGGAAATTAGGCACTTTGATCCAACCCATACAACCAGGCATGAAGGCTTAGTAAACCTCAACTTAGAGAAGAATTTGACCCGTTTAAACACACTGGGGGAACTGCTCTTGGCTGGCATTGGCCGCACGGCAGTCTTGATCGGTGAAAGCGGGGTGGGTAAAAGCAGCCTGTTGCAGGCCTGGCAAGCACACTTTAATAAGCAACCCGGCGCCGATGCGGTGCGCTGGGTAGAGCTCAGTGCCTGCCCGTATCGAAAAAACCTGCCTCACCGCTTGACCCTCGAACTGCTGGCCTCACTGGTGGGGTTGGACTTTTCCGAGCAAGACGATGGACTGCCTGGGCAATTGTTGGAAGGTTTAACCAGGCTTAAAGCCTGCCCTGCAGATCTTGACCTACAAAACCTGAAAGATTTCCTGACAGTCACCTATATAGGTGAACAAGCAGCAGCTACACTCCCTGAAGAGCATATCGAAATCAAATTAAATGAAATGCTGCGGCGCATCTTGGAGCGATTAGCCAACGAAAATCCCTTGGTGATCGTGATTGATAACTTGCATCATGCTGACGCCCACTCAGCGCATATCCTGGCTGAGCTTTGCGCAGAAACAAGCCTAGCGCCGATCTTGGCCTGCCTTATCACTCGGCCAGAATACCAGAGCGAAGGGTGGCAGTTGATTAACCGCTTAGAATCAAGCCTCGGCAACCAGGTTGTCAGGATTGCGCTTGATCGGCTTTCGGTCGACGAGACTGAAACCTTGATCGCTGATATCCTACAGACAGAATTGGATACTGCCCCAGTAGCCAATTTTATTTATTACCTGGCTGAAGGCAACCCGCTCTTCACTGCAACACTGACGAAGAAATTGTTATCCAACGGCAAGATTACGCAATCGGGCCAAGGTTGGATCATTCAAGGTGAACTTGGCATAGAAGATATGCCTGAGGTGGTCTGTACAATGATGTCAGCTGAGTTTGACCGCTTACCGCCTGAGGTTCAGCAGATTTACAAAGTAGCCTGTATTTTTGGGAAGACTTTCGCAGAATTAACCCTGAGGGATGCATTGAGCGGTCAACGTGACCCAGCCAGCATCCGCAAAGACCTGGGCATCTTGGAGAAAAATGGCTTGATCCGATTGATCAAAGCTAGTCCATACCCTGTGTACCAATTCCAACCGGCCTTGCTTCAGGAAGTTGTCTACCAGGCACTCTCGCCTGAAGACAGGAGTAAATGGCACCTCAAAATTGGTGAAACGCTTGAGAAAGAAAACCAGGATAATTTCGAATCAGTTGCTGAACAGCTAGCATATCACTTTTTACATGCACAAAAACCTGCATTGGCTGCCCGCTACTACCAGCAGGCTGGCCAAAAAGCCCTCCAGCAGCATGCCAACCACGAGGCATCCATGCTCTTGCGCAAAGCCTTAGCCTTGGCTGATGACGAAATCCAGACATCACAGTTGTTAGCTGACCTGGGCTTAGCACTGGATGCGCAATCTAAACACGAAGAGGCGATTGCGACCTGGAAGGAAGCTGCCCAGATTTACGAGCGCCTTGGCAATTTTGACCGAGTGGCACGCTTGTACGCCTGGATGGCACGAGCAGCCTGGTGGAGCGATACCCTGGACCAAAACCTGATTTGCTGCCTGGAAGGCATGAAAAAAGTGCAGGATAAAGGCGAAAGTGCCGACATTGCCTACCTGATCCATGAATGCGGGCGTTCGTATTACTTTAACGGACAGATGGAGCAAGCCCAAAAGGCTTGCGAAACAGCCCTAAGGATGGCTCAAAAGTTGAAAGCTGTGGACGTGCAGGCTGAGATTTTAGCAACTCTGGGGATCTTACCCACCCTTGCCCCACAAGCAGCCATTACAGTCTTAGAGAAGTCTATTGCACTCGCTCAAAAGCATCAGCTCAACAGTACGGCAGCGAGGGCATATATGAATTTAGCTGCGGTGGTTGAAAACTTAGGCCAAATACGCCGTTCCCATGAATACCGGCACAATGCTTTGGATTTCGGCGTCCGCAGTAACGGCTCGATTGATGAACTTTTCGCTAAAACGACCCTGATCCACAGTGAAATCCTGCTGGGCAATTTCGATGAAGCTATCCTGCAAATAACTGAAATTAAGGCATTAGCCCAAAGGGAAACAGAACAACCTGAGTACCTATCGACATTACCGCTCATGGAAGCAGAAATTGAACGACAAAAAGGCAATTTTCAAACGGCCATCGCCCTACTATTGGATTACATAAAAACAAAACGCCAGTTAGGCCTGGATGAGGAAGTGCTGATTGGCAATTACCGCCTTTCTGATGTGTTGATGGCGCAGGTTCTAATTGGAGACCCAAGCGCTTCGCAGAATAATATTGACATGGCCGTGGCTATGATGGACGATGCGCTGGCTAACCCCAATATGACCGCAGCAGAGGCCGAGATATTAGACTTACTCAGCCTTGGTCTTGCCTATAAAAAAGACTACCCTAAGGCAGAAGACCTGTGGCAAAAGGCGCAACAAGTCGCTGGGCAATTACCCGGGCTGTTTCAAAAGACACAAGTCATGCTGACTAGCGCAAGGCTGGCAAAAGCCAAGGGGGACTTTGAGGCAGCCATCCTAGGATTCGAGCACTGTGCAGAGCGGTTTTCGGACATGGAAACACGCTGGTGGCTGGCGCACACGCGTTTGGAGCTCGCCCAGGCACTTATCCAAAAGGGCGAAGCCGAAAGCTTAGACCAAGCTCAGACACAGTTGCGTGAAGCTTTACAAGACTTTCACGCGATGGACTGTGTGTACTACGAAAACCAAGTCGAGGCAAATTTACGCTGGGCAAATACACTTGCGAGAGAACAAGCCGTCCGCAGCCGCTTGAATACCAGGGAACTGAACGAAGCCGGTAAAGTGCAGTCTAGTTTCATCCCGGCCTCGGTACCTAAACTGGAAGGCTGGGAAATTGCTGCTGTTTTAGACCCAGCCAGGGAGACCTCGGGTGATTTTTATGACTTCATCACCCTGCCAATCGGGAAAATAGGTATTGCCATTGCAGATGTGGGCGACAAAGGCGCCGGGGCAGCGTTGTACATGACCATGAGCCGCACAATCATCCGCACCTATGCCATTCAAGAATCCAGCCCGGCCAGGGTGCTCAACCTGGTCAATCAACGCATCCTAAGCGATACCCAGCAGGGTATTTTCTTGACCCTGGTATACGGTGTGTTGGACCCACAGCAAAACAGGTTCACCTATGTCAACGCTGGGCATAACCCACCAATATTTATCCAGGCTAACAATCAACCTCAATCGGTGCACCAGCTAACCCGCACAGGCACTTTGGTGGGCCTGTTTGAAAATGAAACTTGGCAGGAAGCTGAGCTTGCCTTTGAGAAAGGTGATACGCTGGTCATTTACACGGATGGGATTACAGAGGCAGAGAGTAAGGACGGAGCCTTCTTTGGCATGCAGCGACTGCTCCAGGTGATCAATGCCAACCCTGGTCAAAGCGCCAAACAGCTGCTGCAAATTATCCTGGCCGAGATTAATGCATTTACCGGAGGGTCTGAGCTATTGGACGATATTTCAGTGGTTATCATCAAACGCAAGCCCTAAATCATAAGTAAAGAATTCGATTACAACGGTTTAAAAACAAAAGGGACTGGCATGCAGTCCCTTATTTTTTTTGTTTGTAATGGCTTATTCTTTCTTATGGAATTCGATTTCTTCGTCCTTTAGATCGACGACAACAATATCTCCTTCTTTGAAGACCCCTTCCAAGAGTTTGGTTGAGAGGGGTGATTCGATATGCTTCTGCAGAGCACGCTTGAGCGGACGAGCGCCAAATAAGGGATCATAACCCACATCAGCAAGCCAGTGTTGGGCTGCTTCGGTTAACTCAATCTCGATGTTATGTTCATCCAGACGCTCACGGATTTCCCGCATTTGCAGGCTGACGATTTTCACCATTTGATCTTTGCTGAGGGGAGAGAAGATGATCACCTCGTCGATGCGGTTGAGGAATTCCGGCCGGAAGGTGCTCTTGAGCGCTTTTTCGATCTTGGCATGGCTTTCTTTTTGGTCGTCATCGACAGAACTGCCCAAGAAACCGAGCGTGCCGCCCTGGCTGACAAATTCCGTGCCAAGGTTGCTGGTCATAATCAGTACCGTGTTGCGGAAGTCCACTACACGTCCTTGGCCATCGGTCAGCCTGCCGTCATCCAAAATTTGCAGCAAGGCATTCCATACTTCGGGGTGTGCTTTTTCAACCTCATCAAAGAGAATGACGCGGTAAGGCCGGCGGCGCACTGCTTCAGTCAATTGGCCGCCTTCTTCATAGCCCACGTAACCAGGGGGCGCACCAAACAAGCGCGAAACAGTATGCTGTTCACGGTATTCGCTCATGTCAATGCGCAAGAGGGCGTCCTCATCATCAAAGAGGAACTCTGCCAGCACTTTTGCTAGCTCGGTCTTACCCACACCTGAAGGCCCTATGAAAATGAAGGAGCCATTTGGACGGCGCGGGTCTTTCATGCCCGACCTGGCGCGGCGAATGGCATCGGAGATAGCCGCAATAGCATCATCCTGGCCGATAATCCTTTCGTGCAGACGCTCTTCCATCTTTAGCAAACGGTCTGCTTCGCTTTCCATCATCTGCGAGACAGGGATGCCCGTCCACTGGTGAATTACCTGGGCGATATCATCCACATCTACAATCTCATCCAGCTTGTGTTCTGCTTCCCACTTGTCACGCTGCTCGTTAAAGGTTTGTTCAAGGCGTAAACGCTCAGATTTCATCTTGACCGCGCGTTCATAGTTGCGTTCCAGCCCTGCTTGCTCTTCTTCCGCAGCCAGGCGGTCCATTTCACGCTTCATTTCTTTCAACTCTTCAGGAAGGGAGTATAAGGCGACGCGCAATTTCGCAGCAGCTTCATCCATCAGGTCAATGGCTTTATCTGGTAATTTTCGGTCACTCACGTAACGCGAGGAGAGCTTGACCGCTGCCACTAGGGCGTCATCTGAGAAATTAACCTTGTGGTGTGCCTCGTAGCGGTCGCGTAAGCCTAAAAGCATCTGGATGGTGTCCTCAACGTTTGGCTCTTCAACATAAATCGGTGCAAAACGCCGCTCGAGGGCAGAGTCCTTTTCGATGTGCTTGTGATATTCGTCCAGGGTGGTGGCACCGACACACTGCAGCTCGCCGCGTGCCAAGGCTGGCTTAAGCATATTCGAAGCGTCCATAGCCCCTTGGGCAGCGCCTGCCCCTACCACGGTATGCAATTCGTCGATAAAGAGAATAATTTCGCCATCTGAGCGCTGAATTTCTTCAATACAAGCTTTGAGGCGTTCTTCAAACTCACCGCGGAAACGTGACCCAGCAATCAGTGAACCAAGATCCAAGGAGACTACTTTTTTACCCATCAAGATTTCAGGGACGTCGTTGGTGGCAATTTTCTGGGAGAGCCCTTCCACGATGGCAGTCTTGCCCACGCCTGCCTCACCAATCAGGACCGGGTTGTTCTTGGTGCGCCGGCAGAGGATCTGGATGAGGCGCAAGATTTCAGTGTCACGCCCAATGACAGGGTCTAATTTGCCTTCGCGGGCCATACTGGTAAGATCACGAGAATATTTTTCCAAGGTGCGGTAACGGGTTTCGGCTTTGGGGTCAGTTACTTTTTGCCCACCACGCAACTCAGAAATGGCATCCAAAACCCGCTGACGGGTGATGCCCAATTCTTCCATTAAGCGTGCTAACTGGGTATTCTTTTCGCCCAAGATGGCTAAGAAAAGATGTTCAGTTGAAATGTACTCATCGCTAAGGCGGTTGGCTTCCTGGTTGGCGTGATCGACGATCATCTTGACCCGTGGCGTAATGAAGATTTGGCCTGAGCCGCCTCCAAAGATGCTGGCTTTAGGCGTGGTGCGAAGGATCAGATCGAGCCGATCCGCTACAACCGAAGGGTCTATCTTCAAGATGTCTAAAAGCTGGCTGACAACGCCTTGCGGCTGTTCAATCATGGCCAGCAGGATATGTTCGGCATCAATTTGGTTGTGCCCATAGCGTTGAATTATTTCGGCAGCCCGTGTAGCGGCTTCCTGGGCACGTTCGGTAAATCGGTCAAAACGCATCATACTTGTTTATCCTTCGACTTTTTTTGCAAAAAAGATCTTGTGCTATTACCTGATGGCATTATATCATCAAGGCTATTTGGTTATATCAACTTATTATTAGATTTCTATAATATATTATGGCTTGGTTTATTGGATAAACATAGCATCGCCAAAGGAAAAGAAGCGGTAGCCTTCAGTTTTTGCTACCTCGTATGCCCCCAGGATGGTTTCCCGGCCGGCAAAGGCACTGACCAGCATCAGCAAGGTCGACTTGGGGAGGTGAAAATTGGTGATCATGGCATCCACTACCTTAAATTTGTAACCAGGCAGGATAAATAGGCTTGTTTCCCCTGAAAATGGCATTACTACGCCTTCCTGCAATGGGCTAGCTGCGCTTTCAAGCGTGCGTACGCTGGTGGTGCCGACGGCGATCACCCGCCCGCCCCCGCGCTTGGTTTGGTTTACCAGGTCAGCCGTGGTTTGGTTAAGTTCGCACCACTCTGTGTGAATGATGTGCTCTTCTGGGTTTTCTTCACGGACGGGCGCAAAGGTATCCAAACCGACATGCAGGGTAACCTCGGCTAAGCGGATGCCAGATAACTTTAGCGAATCGATCAGCTGAGGGGTAAAGTGCAACCCAGCAGTAGGCGCAGCAGCTGAGCCGGGGAGCTTGCTATAGACGGTCTGGTAGCGCTCTGGGTCCGCTAGCTTTTCGTGGATGTAAGGCGGCAGGGGGACATGCCCGGCTGTGTTGAAATAGTGTTCAATTGGTTCCTCAAAATGCACTAATCGTTGGGCACCCTGTAAAATTTCGAAAATTTCTGCCTTAGGACCGTTTTCGACCTGCAATGCCTGCCCGGGTTGCAGCCCTTTTCCGCCCACTAGGCAGACCCAATCGCAATCAGCTTGCTTGTGGAGGAGTAGCAGCTCAACTTTGCCGCCGCCAGGAAGCTTTTGGGCAAACAAGCGCGCCGGGATAACCCTGGTTTGGTTGATCACCAACAGGTCAGAGGGTTTGAGGACTTGCCCCAGTTCAAAAAAGCGTTTGTGGTGGATGGTGTTTGTGGTTCGGTCAAGCACCAGCAGGCGTGAGTCGTGGCGCGGTTCAATAGGCGTTTGCGCAATGTAAGATAGCGGCAGGTCGTAGTTAAAATCGTCGGTTTTCATGGTTTTTTAAATGCCAGGGTGTAATAGCAAACCCTGTTAAGGTAAGACTAGCAGGTTGATGTATCCCCTCATTCTTCAAAAAGCGCTGGCTGGGAATTACTGAGTGTGTATTTGAAGCCTAAATGTTCATAAGCCAACTGGGTTGCCAGGCGCCCTTGGGAAGTACGCTCTAAGAAACCTAACTGCAGCAGGTAAGGTTCAACCACATCCATGATGGTATCTGACTCTTCGCTGACGGAGGCCGCAATGGTATTGAGCCCAACCGGTCCGCCGTTGTATTTTTCGATGATGGTCAGCAAGACGCGCCGGTCCATCTCATCCAAGCCCATCTCGTCCACGTTCAACATCTCCAGGCTGGCATTGGCAACCTCGGTAGAAATGGCACCAGAGGCGCGCACCTGGGCGTAATCGCGCACGCGGCGTAGCATGCGCAGGGCAATGCGGGGGGTGCCCCTGGCCCTGCGGGCAATTTCAGACACGCCTGCCTCGTCAAAAGGCACATTCAACAAACCCGCCCCGCGGCGGATGATCTCACATAAGGATTGCTCATCGTAATATTCCAGGCGGTAAACGGCCCCAAAGCGTGCCCGCAGTGGTGAGGTGAGCAGTGCCAGGCGTGTGGTAGCGCCAACCACCGAAAAGCGCGGCAGCTTGAGGCGGATAGACTTGGCAGCGGGGCCTTTGCCAATCACGATATCTAGGGCGTAGTCTTCCATGGCGGGGTACAAAATCTCTTCGACCGCGCGGCCAAGACGGTGAATCTCATCAATGAAGAGGATATCCCCGCCGCGCAAGTTGGTCAGGATGGCAGCTAGGTCCCCGGCACGTTCGATGGCTGGCCCAGACGTAATTTTGATGTTGACGCCCATTTCCGCAGCCAAGATGTGTGCCAGGGTAGTCTTTCCTAGGCCAGGCGGACCGTAAAACAAGATGTGATCTAAGGGCTCACCGCGCAGCTTGGCGGCCTGGATTTGGATGAGCAGGTTTTCTTTGACTTGCAGCTGCCCAGTCATTTCCGAAAGCGAATTAGGCCGCATGGCCAGGTCGAGGTGATCTTCGGGTCTGGCATCCCCGTTAAGGATGCTGGTGTGTTTTTGATCTGACATAACAAAGATTATACCGCAGCGACATCTTAATGGGAATCCAGGAATCTTTGTAGATGCTTTTTTAATAGCATTAGGAGCTTTTGAGGGCTTGTTATAATATAATTTTAGACGAATTGTCTGCACTCTTTTGCAGGTAAAAATTGAAACCAAGGAGTAATGATGAACTTAAAGCAAATTGACCCCTCTGCCCTTTCCATCCAACCCCACGATCTATTTGATAATAAAACCCTTTTATTGACAAGCGGCGATTTCAGCCAGGGAGATTTTAATATGATGACCATTGGCTGGGGGAGCATGGGGACAATGTGGAATAAACCTTACGTGGTGGTAGCGGTTCGCCCAACCCGCCACACCTATTTATTCATGGAAAAGTATCCCGATTTTACGGTAACTGCCTTCCCGATTGCCCATAAAAAAGCACTCAACATCCTAGGCACCCGCTCTGGACGGGATGTGGACAAGAAGGCTGCCACCGAGCTGACTGCTGCTGCTGCAACGAAAGTCGCTTCACCAACTTTTGAACAAGCTGAATTGAGCATTGAATGTGTCAAGATTTACTGGCAAGATTTAGACCCCAGCCATTTCTTGGATCCGGTCATCGAAAATTCATACCCTAAGAAAGATTATCACCGCATTTATTACGGTGAAATTGTGGCCGTGCAAGGCACAGACGATTACATAAAGAGTTATTTCAAGGTTTAAAATTAGAGACCAGCGCGCTTAAGCGGTATAATCAACTAAAGACTCAAAAACCGAGGGAGACTTATGCCTGATAAGAAAATTCGTGTATTAATTGCCAAGCCTGGTTTGGATGGGCATGACCGCGGGGCAAAAGTAATTGCCCGGGTGCTGCGCGATGCCGGTATGGAGGTGATTTACACCGGTCTGCGCCAGACGCCGGAAATGATTGCCGAAGCAGCCCTGCAGGAAGATGTTGATGTGGTCGGCCTATCTATCCTTTCTGGGGCGCATAATGCCCTGATCCCTCAAATTATCGAAAAACTGCGCCAAAATGGGCAGGAAGACGTGATGGTTTTTGCGGGGGGAATTATCCCTGATAGTGATATTCCTAGCTTATTAAGCGCAGGCGTCAAAGCTGTCTATGGCCCAGGCACGAGCACACAGAAAGTTTGTGAGGATATCCAGGCGGCGTTTGCCAGATAATTCATGAGCGATATTCAATACTATCTAGAAAAGCTAAGGGCGGGTGATAAACTTGCCCTTTCTCGTGTGTTAACCCACGTCGAGAACAACACACCCGAGGGCATCTTTGCCCTCGAAACCTTATTCCCTCAAACTGGCAGAGCCCATATGATTGGCATCACCGGCTCACCAGGTACCGGCAAGAGCACGCTGGTGAATAGTATTGCGATGAATTTGAGAAAGAAACCGGAAGCGCCCAGGGTTGCCATCATCGCGGTGGACCCAAGCAGCCCTTACAGCGGGGGCGCCCTGCTGGGCGACAGGGTGCGCATGCGCGATTTGCACGGTGACCAAGGCATTTTCATCCGCTCAATGGCGTCACGCGGGGCTTTGGGCGGGCTTTCACACCGCACGGCCGCCCTGGCACAGGTATTGGATGCAGCTGGGTTTGAAATAATACTCATCGAAACCGTTGGTGCTGGTCAATCCGAGGTGGAGATTGCTAGCCTGGCGCACACCGTTATTGTCGTGGAAGCCCCAGGTATGGGCGATGAAATCCAGGCCATTAAAGCAGGCATTTTAGAAATTGCCAATGTTTTAGTGGTCAACAAGGCTGACCGTCCTGGTGCGGAAAACAGCACGCGTGCCTTAAAAGCCATGCTGCAAATGGCACATCCGGGTGACTATATGCCCATGGCACGCAAGCACCTTTTTAATGCGTTGGAAAGCCCCACCACAGCACCCGAGCAGAGCCAGGAAATTGAAATTTGGACGCCGCCAGTCGTGCAAACCATTGCCACTGAGGGCAACGGGTTGGATGAGTTGATGCAAGCTATTGAAGACCATTTAGCCTACCTCAAACGCGGGCAGGGCTGGGCAATGCGTGACAAGGAAAATCTTGCCCTGGAGATGGAAGGCTTGATCCGTGAGCACCTTACCCAAAGATGGCTGGCACAAATGCCAGAAGCTAGACTGGAGGAAGTTATGCTAGCCCTTCAGCAAAGAAAAATTTCACCTCACCAAGCGCTTGAAAAATTATTGACTTATAATTAAGTATTATCCTAATTTTTATTGGAGTGCACGAATGGAACGCACATTAATTAAAGATTTACCCGCAAAGATTGGCGAAAGTGTCAAAATTCAAGGTTGGCTGCACACATTGAGAGATCAAAAAAGCATGCAATTCCTGATCCTGCGCGATAAAACTGGCCAGGCCCAGGTGGCACATTGGAAGAAAGGCAACCTTGAGCTGGCAGAACTGGTCTCCACGATTGGCACCGAATCGGCTTTGACGGTTTATGGTAAGGTGGTTGAAAACCCCATCGTTAAACTGGGCGGTTTAGAAGTGCAGCTGGAAAATTTGGCTATCGAGAACAATGCAGAATTGCCGCTGCCTTTTGAACCTTTTTCAGATAACCTGCCTGAGCAAGACTTTCGCATGGACTGGCGCTATTTGGATTTGAGACGCGAGCGCAACCGCTTAATTTTCGAGATCCAGACAACCGCAGAACAAGCCATGCGGGATTATTGGATTGAGCATGGTTTCATCGAGATGCATTCTCCCAAGATCATGGGTGCCCCCAGCGAAAGCGGTGCTGAGCTCTTTAGCCTAGGCTATTTTGAAACCACTGCCTACCTAGCACAGTCCCCGCAATTTTATAAACAGATGGCCATGGCAGCGGGTTTTGAAGGCGTTTTTGAAATAGGGCCTGTCTTTCGCGCTGACCCCTCCTTTACTTCACGCCATATGACCGAATTTACCGGGGTGGACATGGAAATGTCTTGGGTAGAAAGTCACGAAGATGTGATGGCTTTCCTTGAGAACTGGCTGGCATATACCTACACCAAAGTCAAAGAAGTGCACGATGCACAAATTAAAGCCACCTTTGATGTTGATTTGGTTGTGCCCAAGGTGCCCTTCCCGCGTATGAAAATGGCAGAAGCCTACGAGATTTTGAAAAGCATCGGTTACAAGCTGCCGCCTGAAAGAAAAGGCGACCTTGACCCCGGTGCTGAACGGGCATTAGGCGCATACGTCAAAGAAAAATTTGACAATGATTATGTCTTTGTTACCGACTGGCCTTTTACCGTGCGGCCTTTTTACCATATGGTGCATGAAGATAACAGACTACTGACCAAGAGCTTTGACCTGCTCGGCAAGGGCTTGGAAATCACCACCGGTGCGCAGCGGGAGCACCGCTACGAGGTGCTGAAGGACCAGGCGCTTGAAAAAGGGCTGACGCTAGAGCCGATTCAAAATTACCTGAATTATTTCCGCTATGGCTGCCCGCCACACGGCGGCTTTGGTTTTGGCTTGAGCCGATTCTTGATGGTCATGCTGGATTTGCCCAATATTCGCGAAGCGGTGTACCTCTTCAGGGGCCCAAACCGCTTGCAGCCATAAATTTTAAAGGAGCAGAATGCCTTATTTATATGGAGAGAGAGTACGTCTGAGAGCGGCTGAGAAAAGCGATATTTCGCTTTTCCATAAATGGATTAACGACCCTGACGTGACAGAGAACCTCATCCAACATTACCCGATTTCCATTACAGAAGAGGAAGCATGGTATGAACGCATGCTTGCCACACCCATTGAAAACCACGTGCACGTGATTGAAATCAGGCAAAATGATGAGCAGGACCTGCCTTATTGGCTGCCAATTGGTAATATACAGTTTCTGGACATACACTGGCGGCCGCGCCATTCCGAAGTGGGCATCATGATCGGGGAAAAAGACTACTGGGACCAGGGCTATGGCAGCGAAGCAATGAAAGTGCTGCTCAAACACGGCTTTGAGACGCTAAACCTCAACCGCATCTGGTTGGTTGTTTACGAGAAGAACTTACGCGGCATCAGCGCTTATAAGAAATGTGGATTTAAAGAAGAAGGCCGCTTACGAGAGGCTCATTATCAACATGGCCATTATTATGACATCATCGTGATGAGTGTATTACGAAAAGAATGGGATACTGATAAAGAAAATATTTAAAAGGCAGGTATAAATGGCTTCACCGCACATGAGACATGATTTGTTATATGGGAACATCCGCTTATTTGCAGGCACTGCATCGCCCGATTTATCACAAGAAATTTCAGATTACTTAGGGTTGCAGCTTTGCGGCAGGGATATCATCCAGTTCACCAACGACAACCTGTTTGTCAAGCTGCATGCCAGCGTGCGCGGCCAGGATTGCTATATCATCCAGACCACCTCCATCCCTGTGCACCGAAACTTGATGGAACTTCTGATCTTGACCCAGACGCTCAAACTTGACTCAGCCGGGCGCATCACCGTCGTTGTACCCTATATGTGCTACGGCCGCTCAGACCGCAAAGACCAGCCCCGCGTGCCCATTACCGCCAGGTTGGTAGCGGACATGATCCAGATTGCTGGTGCAGACCGCTACGTGACCATGGACCTGCATGCCGGCCAAATCCAGGGTTTTTTCTCGATTCCCGGCGATGTACTTTCCGCTTATCACATCATCAAGCCTTTTCTAGTAAAAAAAATGGACAGCCTCACCCGGCCAGTGATGATGACTGCTGATCTCGGTTTTGCAAAGAATGGTCGCCGCTACGCCCAAGCCCTCAACATCCCGCTGGCATTCATAGAAAAAAGGCGCACGGACAATAAAGAAAAACCCGAAGCGATGGCTGTGATTGGCGATATCAAGGACCGCGATGTGATCTTGATTGATGATGAGGTTGATACCGGCGGATCAATGTGCGAAGCTGTGCACATTATCAAAGAAGCCGGCGCAAGAGACATCTACATGGTTTTCATCCACCCGGTGCTCTCTGCAAATTCAATTGAACGCCTGACCAAGCTGCCTGTTAAAGAATTTGTTACTACCAATACCATCCCGATTGAAAAAGAACGCCTGGCAAAATTTGGCAACCGCATTACGGTGCTTTCAATTGGGCCGCTGGTAGCCGAAGTGATCCGGCGCGCAAACCAAGGCCGCAGCGTCGGGGCCATGTTCAACGAATAACCACTTACTTACCAAACCTTAATTACCCCACCCGCAAGGATGGGGTAAAATTTTAAATCAATGATTTTGAGTTGAATTCAAGGAAAAAATGCCCGAACTGCCCGAAGTAGAGACGATCATGCGCAACTTGGTGCGTGCCGATGCAGATAAGCCGAGTATTATCGGCCAGGTGATTGAGTCTGTGCAGGTTTACTGGGCGAAGACTATCCAGGAACCGGATGTAAAAAGCTTTACAGAAACACTGCCAGGCATGGCCATCAAAGGCATGCAGCGCCGGGGCAAATTTTTACAGTTTGACCTTAATGAAGGTCATTTGCTGGTCCACCTGCGCATGAGTGGAGACTTGTACCTCGTTCAGGAAGATTTACAAGCGCTGCCTGATCCGCATGACAGGCTGCATATCCGCTTTAAAAGCGGTTGGCGCTTGGTGTTTAACGACACTCGCAAATTTGGCAGGGTTTGGTTTGTAATGGATGTTCAACAGGTTTATGCAAAATTAGGTCCAGAGCCACTAGACCCAGAGCTGACAGTGGAACAGTTTTTTGCCATGCTGCAAGCTACCCATCGGCAGGTCAAACCTCTCTTGCTGGATCAGCATTTTCTGGCTGGTTTAGGCAATATCTACACGGATGAGGTTCTATTTCTTGCCAAAATACATCCGAATGAAAATTCGGGTAACTTAACCCAAACCCAGGCAAGTACGCTTTTAGGTGCTATTCGCAGCGTTTTGGAGGAAGGCATCCGCCGTAACGGCGCCAGCATTGACTGGGTGTATCGTGGGGGAGATTTTCAATATTATTTCAATGTCTACCAGCGCGCTGGTGAGCCATGCAAAGTCTGCGGGACAGTAATTGAAAAGAAGCTGGTAGGCCAGCGCGGCACGCATTACTGCCCAAACTGCCAGGCATTGATTGAGGAGCAAGGAGCATAAAATGTACGAGAAATTTGCT
>Ga0209723_1002628_pt1 | contig 23617 bp, 17 predicted proteins | sample BiotimSIPDNA_2_FD_185750 | JGI IMG/M metagenome (GOLD analysis project Ga0209723, IMG submission 185750) | Anaerobic biogas reactor microbial communites from Washington, USA - Biogas_R2 time_0 SIP DNA (SPAdes) (version 2) | ecosystem: Engineered > Bioreactor > Anaerobic > Unclassified | place...
GGCACCGCTGAACGGGGGTGGCCGAACCGAACACCTCATTGACGGCCGCTCGAAGGGCTTTGGCCCCGTCTAAGACAAACAGTCGCTTTCGCTTCGGGTCCAGTCCCCGTGACACCAGATCATTGAGCAAATCCTTGACGATGGCTGCGTTTTCCGTCGCCCCTTCCACCAGTCCCAAGACCTGCTTATTCCCTTGAGAATCCACGCCTACGGCCCCAATAACGTGATGTTGACCAAACCGAATCCCGTCGATATAGACAATCAGAATGTCCCGGTCACCAAAGCGGCGGGCGGTAAACTGCTTGATCTGTTCTTCGGTGGCCTCAATCCATTCCCGGCTGACCTGGGACTTGCTGACCCCGACCGTCTCGGCCATCTCGGGCAACACCTTGGCATACGAACGGGTCGAAATCCCGTGCATCAGCAAGGCCAGTATCCGCTGGCTGAGCCGTCCGGTATCCTGCATGGCGGCATAGGCCGGGACGGGGACTTCCTTGCCGGGACCTTTGCCCTTTTTGCGAAGGCGAGGCTTGGTCACCCGCAGCTTGCGTTCGGCCAAAGCAACCACACCCGGCTGGCTGCCGTACCAACGAATCTCCCCCGATGCCTTGCCCTTGTGCTGATCACCGGCTACCTGACGGGCACTGAGCAACAGGATGGCCTCAATCGCCGAGCGGCCTACGACATCGATCACCTCATCGACGGCGGCCTCGGCCTGTTCAATCGAGTCCAGCATCGGAAGCAGAAACTGGCCTTCACGAGCTAAAAATCGTGTCAATTCTTTGCTGTCTTTTTTGTTCAAAATCCTGTACGATTCCTGCATGGCGGTTCCTTTCCTATAAAGGTTAAAATAGGGTTTAAGTCCAGCAAGGATATTGTAATCAATATCCCTCCGGAACCGCCACCTATTTCAACCTTCAACTATGAAAAGGACACCCTCTACTGCATTGATTGTATTATAGTTTATGGACAACCAGCACCGATCCAATTACCCGCAAAGATAATGAGGTCACCCAGATCGACATCACCATCTCCATCGAGATCTGCTTCAAGACCTGCCTGCACAAGTGACCACTGACTTGCGAATACAGCGAAATCATCGAATTTGACACAGCCACTGCAGTCAAAATCTCCTTTGATCGGATCGATCATAAAAGAATCGCTCACATCAAAGAGAGTTCCGTTCACTGAACTCTTGATCTTAATCGTGTAATCACAACCCGGATCGAGGTTCAGCGCCGGGTCTATAAACCATTCGTAGGCGCGGTCGCTGGTGACGGTGCCGATTTCCATCACGAGGGTCCCGCCTTTATAGAGTTCGATCGTAACATCTTCCTGGATATTATCGTTCCACTGGATAAAGTAATCCGATCCCGTTTCCAGCGCTGTATTTCCACCAGGAGCCGTGACTTCGATCCGCGGCGGTCCCGTTTGGAATGCACCGGTTGACCAGTCTCCAGATCCGGCTTCATTATAAATTCTCGCACGCCAGTAGTACATGGTATTGTCCTGGGCAGCGGACCAGATATATTGACTTTCGCCGAGCCACTGCTGATCGACGACCAGGTTCGTGAAGTTTTCATCCGTCGCAACCTGGATGAAGTAATAACGGGCTAACCCCTTGGGAGAAAAGCTTAGCAGAATATCCAGGTCCTGATTGACTTCATAGACGATGCCGGATTCGGCCTTGCGAGGCGCGACCACTTCGTACTCCTGCTCCCCCCGGTAGTTTTCGGGACGATGTAAAATGGGCGGATACGCCACATCGGCGACATCATCATAACAGAAGATAAATTCGCCGTAATCACCGGCGATGCTATAAAAATCCAACTCAATCCGCAATGCGGTTCCGGTATTTGTCGTTCCCGACGGCACCGGTTGAAAAATTCCCTGCCCGGTGTTTGGGCGATGGTAAACGGTCAGATCGTCAGGGTTTGAAAATCCGAAACTTGCACTGTCGAAATCTATTCTGGCGTTCATTGATCCGATAGATTCTTCGGTGATATTGACCCGTACGGGCAGGACGCGCGGAGCTTTTGCGCTTAAAAAAACAGGATTCACCGGAGCATACGGCTCCCGGGTAACGGAACAGTAGTTATACCCTCCTCCGCCGCTGTTGACTTTAATTGTCACGCCGGTATCTCCAAAGGTTTCATCAAACCCGTGTCCGAGAGATGCATACCCTTCCGAAATTGCCTGGGTGGACGGCGGATAAGGGAATCTGAATGCGCGGTAACTCTCAATAGGAATGATATTCGGATCAACATCATACTGGTAGTCAAAATACAGTTCAAAAACCACATCGCCGGCAGGGTTTACTTCTGTTACGGCCGGAATTTCATAAGGGGCGCTGGCTCCGCCCCAGCTGATGACCGTGTTGCCGTTCGGCAGCCGCTGTGCATTTCCGCGATGCCAGGCGGGAACGGAAGTCGCCGGTTCCCATGACCAGACATGGGTTGCGGTTTTGTTGACTTCGTCCAGCATATATTCATGAACAGAGGACGTGGCTCCGTCGCGAGTCCCATTGTTGTACATCAGAAAATTGCCGTTTTCGAGGCGGTGTGTTGCATGGCCCCCAAAATGGCTTACGTCCGCACCTGTGCCCAAAGGCGAAAATTCGTTGTCATCGCCGCCCAATGTCCACATCACGTCACCGGTTTGGCGATTGATTTTTCGTATCTCATCAGGGGTTCCGAGAATGATATTGCCATCAATATCCTGATTTATGGTATTGAGGTGAAAGGCAGAGACTTTTAATCCGTTTACACGACGAGCTGTTGCCAGGTCCTCAAAGGGGAAATGATCCCATGACCGCCATTGGAAGACGACATTTCTATTTGCATCCAGCTCCTGCACGACTCCCCCGGACACAAGAGCGCCCGGGTGTGCTCCATCGACAATCTGGCTCATGTCCACTTCGCTGAGGTAATATCCGAACTGAAGGATGTGGCCGTTGGGCAAAATCTGGAAATCATGCGATTCGGCAACATAGCCGTTTTTTCCGCGGACCTCCTCGACAATGTTAAAGGTGTCGTCCCGGATCTGATGATAAGCGTCTCCGCCGCCGGTATAGCTGTGCTCATGGATAAACGGCGCGCTGGTGAGATACCCGTTGGGCTGAACCTTGAAGTCGTAGATTTCTTGAGCATCCAGCTTTGCATACCAGACCGGGTTCCCGTTGTTGTCCAGGATCATCTCGTAAGTTCCAACGCCCGGGGTTACCGAGGCAACAGCCAGAAAGATGTATCCTTCCCCCACTTCTCCGGGTGTATAGGTTGACACATGGACGGCGGGAAAATCCGCCGGCAAGGCCGCCGAAACTGAAGTCTGCACCCATCCGAGCAGTACCCATGCAAATACACCCATTAATACACATCTTTTCATCGTCATCCTCTCTGGTTAAATCAATTTGTTACACATTAAAACAAATTGTAACTCGTGCACAGGATTTTTTATTTGAGGTTATTCGGCCCGCTTAGCCAATCGTTGAAAAAGATGATCAAATCGCCCATGTCCACTGTTCCGGACCCATCAATATCAGCAGTAAGGTCGGTTGTGGAAAGCCAATTTTCTGCGATGACTGCAAAGTCAAGCAGATTAACTTTCGCATCAAGGTTTATATCGCTATCGGCTGCCATGAAGAGTGATACATTATCAAAATAGACATCCGGCGTAAATTTGCCTGAATTCAAGACGACACGGCATTTGCTGTCCGAGGGATCCTGCATTATAAACGAATACTTAAAATGCTGCGGTGTCGTCGTTAAATTGCAAGGACTGAACCCGCTGTAATTCGTAAAGGGAGAAGCATCTTTTACTATTTTTGCCTCGAATTGTCTTAAGTCTGTCGCCCAGGCATCGAACTCGAGCACATATTTTTTGCCCTGGATGAGCGGTTTATCGACCTGTTTGAGTTGAACGGCCTGTATGAAATTCGTCGGAGTGATTACTTCGACGTGAGAAACGCCGTCTTCGATAGTCCAATTTGCATTACCGCCAAATGAAAGCAGCCAAATCCATGAATCTGTACCATTGGAGAAATCGCCATTTTGAATCATGTTCTGGCCCGGGCCATAAATATTGGCTACAATACTTGCCTCGTTGGAAAAAACACTTTCATGACCGTCACTGTCAACAGCGGTCACACGGAAATAATAAAGCTGGCCGGACTCAAAATCGGTAAACTCATAAATGGGTGTTGGTGACGAATCTATCAGTTGTGTCGGTTCCGGTGAAGTTCCGCCGTAGATGTTGTAATGGTCAACGTCAGTGTCGCCGAATTTATTACAAATAAGTGTGATATTGTCCTCCTGCAATTCGGTCATCAGTGAAGGTGCCGCTGCAACACCGCTCCAGGGAAATCGCCATGTACGATAGGTTTCGTAAGGATTAACCCAGTTCATCTCGAAGGCTTTGGTGCCGTCAGGGCGTACTTCCGTGAGTTTAGGAAGACTTGCATTGGACCAGTTGATTAATGTGTTGCCATTCGGCAAACGCTGGGTATTACTCATAAAGGTGGAAATTTCACCGGGTGTTCCACGATGCTCCCATACAAGGGTCGCTGTCATTGAGTTCGCATCTGTAATATCCAGTTCATATTCAAGCCCGCGCGATTGAGGAGTTGGGTGATAATTACCGTTATCGAACAACGTATATCGATTGGGGCCGACGTTTCTGATGGCATGCTGAGTGGTAAAGCCATTCAGTGAATCATTGATGAAAGTGAACTGATTGTGTGCACCTCCGAGACGCCAGATCATTTGACCTGTGAACCGATCAATCTTGGTGACTTCACTTATATGGCGGCATGAAATGAGTAAATTATTATCTGCGTCAATTCCGATGGCATTGATATGCGGAAAGCTGATCCTGCTGCCCGTAAGACTGTCGGAAACAAGATCGAGGATGTCATAGTTGTCCCATCCTCGCCACTGAAAAATAAGCTCTCCGAGCGGCGTAAATCCTTGTACGATCGTTTCGCTCACGGTGCAGTTTGTGCGGCCGCCTACAACGTATCGACTCATGTCAACAACATTGGAGCGTATCCCGATAAGGAAATAAGTGCCGTCTTCCAGTATCTGCAATTCATGCTCGTCAGTTGCGTATCCGTTCACAGCGGTGTACTCGGCAACCTGGGTGTATGTTGAATCAAGTCCGATGTATTTCGCACTTCCCGTGCTTGAGAACAACGTCAGCAAACCGTTGCTCTGAACCTGCATATTCCGGGTATCATCGTTATTGGTTTGCTGGTACCAGACGGGCCAGCCGTTATTGTCAAATATAATGTTAAATGAATTTTGGCCCGCGCTTCGGTTATCAATGAATATATACCCTTCATCAGGGTTGTCGTTAATCGTAATATCGATGAATGGGAAGTTTGACGGAATAGCCACGCCGTTCGGCATGATCATGGGGCCGTCCGTACTGGTAATGTATTCAACTGGATTTGCATCAGATGGTTCTATGAGCGGTGCATCTTCTTGCTCCATCATGGCTGACTCCGATAAGGGAATCGAGGCTGGTACAGCATCCGGCATACGCGTGGAAATCGCGAATTGATATTCAAAAGGCTCGATCGTTCCTGATCCGGGTGCGGGCACGGGATTCAGACTTACCGTCACAATTTCGTTAGCGGTGAAATCCGTATCCATCTGGAAAATGATTGTCTGTCCATCAGATGCGATCGTTGTCTGGCCGGCATGAGAACCGCTGGAATCTCCAGTAACCTCAACGCAGGCCGACAGATTGATAATATCATAAGGTGATACATCTTTGAACCTCATAAGTACATATCGGGTTTGAGGTGCATTGTATTCTGAATTTGGGACCGGCGATAAATACTGATAGCCCTTTATCAGGTAGTCAGCCGAATAGGTGTTATAATCGGCGAAGACCGAAGCGACACATGATAACACGATGATACATGATAGGACTGTGTTCAGAATTGGTTTCATTATATATTCCTTAATTAAGATTGAAATTATCATTCACTGACATTCCCCAAATGTACCTTGTAAAATCACAATTTTCTCCTTACGAAATGAGTCAATGTTTATTATCCGCCTGTCAAATTCTCATCGATTTGAATCCAGTTCAGATTATACAGACCGGTTCCGTTGCCGTCTATTTCCGCGCGGAGGATTTGGTTCTGTCCGCCCGGAATCACAACATCCTCGGCCACTAAGGTGAGCCAGGTTTGGTAGCCGCCGGTATTAGGAATATCGAATTCTGCGATTTGGGTATTGTTTAACAATACACGAAGAATTTTGGGATTCGTTGAAGGGGAAGCAACACGTACGGCCACATCATACACGCCGCCGGTGACATCCACCGTGTATTCCAGCCACTCGCCGGCATCCATCCATCCGATGTTATAGCCGCCCCCGGTATCTGAGGCAGTGTTCATATCCACATCTTCAAGCGGGCGATATTGTCCGCCCGAATTTCCTGATGTGGTATCGTAATAGGCCTCATTCTGCCCGCCGAAGTCGAAATCTTCGGCCTGGATGATCCCCGGGATCGCCATGGGCGTATTATGATAAGGGAATTGCGTTTCGAGCCAATACTGAACCATCCACATCAGATCGGACAGATCAACCACATTACTCAGATCCCTGTCCGTGCCCTCACAGAGATTCCCGATCAGGCAGTCGGTGTTGCCCCACTGCTTCGAAAAGGCCGTAAAATCGTCAAGATTAATGACATTGTCGTCGTTGAAATCCGGCGGGTTCGTCGGAACCTCCAGCAGAACAACATTGTCAATATAGACATCATTCAAAGACGCGCCGGTATTAAACACCACGCGGGAATTGGGATCGGAGAACTGCTGCATGGTAAAGGTGTACTCAAAATGCTGATTGACCGGAGTAATTAACGGTTGGATAATCGGAGTGTAAGTCGTAAATGGCGATTGACTCTGCTGGACCTTGACTTCGATATAACGGGGAGTTGGCGATGACCAGGCATCAAATGCCAAATAATAGTCCTTGTCTTGGTACAACGGAATTCCGGCCTGACGCATCTGGATATCCTGAAGTTGTGAACCGGGCCGGGAAATGTCGATATGACTGGTTTGATTTTCAATGGTCCACGCGGCCGCCGCCGAACCGCTCACCTGAAAAGTCCAGTTATTTTTCCCCAAGGCGAAATCCGGATTGAGCACTAAATTCTGACCGGCGGGCCGAAGAATATCCACATAAACGCTCTTTTCTTCAGAAAAATCACTTTCCTGCCCGCTGATTTGATCGACGGCTGTGACTCGGAAAAAGTAGGTTTTCTCATTCTGCAGATTTGACAGTTTCTTCATGGCCGTTGTGGACGTGTCCAGAATCTGGGTGGGATTGGGCGAGGTGCCGCCGTAGATATTATAATGCGCTACGTTCGGGTCCCCGAATTTGTTAAACAGCAGCGTGATGTTGTCGGCCTCCGGCTCAATAATCAGGTTCGGTTTTAAGGCCATCCCCTCCCACGGGCAACGCCAGACACGGTAGGCCTCAAAATTACCGACCCAGTTCATCTCGAAGGCTTTGGTGCCGTCAGGGCGTACTTCCGTGAGTTTAGGAAGACTTGCAATGGACCAGTTGATTAATGTATTGCCGTTTGGCAGCCGCTGGGTATTTCCCATATAATAGGCATATTGGTCAGGGGTCTCACGGAACTCCCAAACAAGCGTCGCCGTCATTGCGTTCGTATCCAGTTCATACTCCACCGCGCGGGAAAGGTTCGGGCTGTGGAGGTTGCCGTTATCAAATATTAAATACCGGTTGGGTCCGACGACACGAGCGGCGTGTTGCCCGCTGGGGCCATTGAGCGGATCATTGATATAAGTGAATTGGTTTTTCAGATTGTATTGCCCCCCCAACCGCCAGATGATGTCGCCTGTGTCGCGGTTGATTTTTGTAATCTCATCAATATGCCGGGAGGACAAAATAATATGACCGTCTAGGTCAAAATCGATGGAATTCATGTGTGGAAAATCATACCACGTGTGTAAAATCTCGTTTGGGTCCATATAATCCAAAGCCCGCCACTGAAAGATGAGGTCGCCTTCTGCAGAAAAGCCCTGTATGGCCTGATCTGTACTGCTCCGGTTGCCAATGAGGTAGTAGGTTCCGTCTTCCCGCACGACCAGTTCATGCTCATCCGTCGAATAGCCATTGACGGCGGTATATACAGCAATCTCTTCGTAGTGTGTATTCAGGCCGATAAAACGCTGATATCCATCCCGTGCCAGCATCGTCAGTACACCGTTTGACTGAACCTTCATATCCCGGCGTTCATCATTGGTCTGCCGGTACCAGATCGGTGAACCGGTGTTGTCGAAAATGACATTGTAAGAGTTGGAACCCGTTGTACGGTTGTCAATAAAGATGTATCCGTCATCGGGGTTTTCATTTATCGTGATGTCGATGTGAGGAAAATTACTTGGAACCGACACACCATTCGGCATCAGCCCGGCTTTTCCAGCCGCTGCAGGCGTTGTATCACTGAATGCCTGCAGCCTTTCGTTAGTTTGGGATTCCGGGCTCTCCGAAATAAGTACAGGCGCCGGAACCGAATCGGGTGTATACGTGGAAATGATAAACTGATATTCGAACGGCTCCACACTTCCGACAGAAAACGTCGGATTTAAGCTAACTGTCACCACCTCAGCCGAAACGAACTTGGAATCAACTTCAAATATCACAGTCTGGTTATCAGAAGCGATATGGGCCTGTCCGGAGTGAATCCCGCTGGAAGCCCCTGTAACCTGGATAAAACTCGACAGATTCGTTAGGTCGAAAACAGAAACCGTTTCAAAACGTACAAGGAAATATCGAGTTTCCGGAGATACAAATTTGGCATTTGGAGCCGGGGAAAGATACAGATATGCCTGATCTTTATAAGCTAAAGCAGAATCGAGAGTAAACTGGAATACTCCCGTTAAGAAAACGAATACGAGGATTCTTTTCATACCATACCCCTCTCCCGTGAATCATCGGATTATATAAAACTTAACTATAACTATTATACCGCTTAAATAGTGAAAAGCAACACCTTATTACTCAACTTGACTGACTTTTTCCAAAGTTTTTATGCGGCGATATGCATAACCGTGCATGGGATGGATTTTTGTTGACCTTACCGGGGTGAATTATGTAGAATTATCGATATTGTTATGAGAAATTGTGTTTATTTGCCGTGTAAATAGGAAATGTTTCTGAGCACAGATTTTGTTGCATTGGCGGGGGGGGGGGGGGCCGAACCCCAAAACGGCAATGGAACTTTTGCGGCATTCTGATATTCGATTGACGATGAACATTTATTCGATGGCGTATGTGAATCACTGACGGCGGCGGTTGATACGCTACCCGACTTGACCGGTGGCGATGTTCAACAGGCAAAAAGAACCGGCACAGATGATGCGCTTCTCGAAGCTGTCTCACCGGTCGAAAGTGAACGTAAAAACAACGCAAAAAGTTTGTCCGCGCCATTGTCCGCGCCGAGCGCCGGGGAGCGAAATTCTGCGAAGCCAAACGGAATCTATGCAAACGCGCAGAATGCAGAGAAACAGGGGTTTGAAGGCAAAATAACGCATTCTAAGGGTCATGAACGCACACCCTCAAAATCAGTACAAAAATGGAGGCGGGGATTCGAACCCCTCGCCACAAATTCACAACGCATTGAAAAATAAGGCACTTACAGAAAACGCAGAAAGTGTTTTGTCCGATACATTGTCCGATGCGCGCACCGAGACCCTGAAAAATCACCCTGAACTTATCGTCCTGATTGAGCGGTGGGACACCCTGCCGGAGAGCGTCCGCAAACAGATCATCGAACTGGCCGGAGCGTCCGGCCAATAAACCCTGTATCGTCTGCAATGAGCGACCGAGGCAGACAGGCAGCTATTGCAACCCCTGCCGCGCCGACTATCAACGGCAGTACAGACGCCGCCGCCGGATACAACCCCGACAAGATGAGCACCGCGCAGGCCGAGCGGGTATTGAGCCAGGCAGTCGGACAAGTCTGACCGGCAGGCAGACACAGAGAAAAAAAAGATTCAAAAAAACCAGAACCCAGAAACCGAACCACGCCCCCCCCCGGTCGCGGGTTGGGACTCCAAAGTACCCCGAACCGAGCCTATCGATTTTTCCATTAACAGGACTTTATGTGTCAACTTCTTTGTGTTTGATAAGTTTCTTATGGCATGAAGGAGAATTTTAGATAGAGTTTGCGGGAATAGCAGAAAACCTTTTGCTCATTGATTAAAGGGAGTGTATAATCCACAATTACATAACAGAACAATTTTTTTACTGACTGAGGGATTTTATGGCTGATAAGGAGAAGCCCAAGGGAGGCGACCTTTTTATCGTTGACAACAGCGAGTCGGACTGGAAGGTCAGGAACTATCTGCACGAATGGGCGGATATTGCCAGCCGATTCGATATTGCCACCGGGTATTTTGAGATTGGGGCATTACTTGCTCTGGATGGTAAGTGGCAGCAACTTGAAAACATTCGTATCCTGATGGGCGATGAGGTTTCACGGCGGACAAAGAACGCTCTTATTGAGGGACTGGAGAATATCAAAACGATTCTCGATGACAGCATCGAGGCCGAAAAAGATTCCAACCTGTTTCTGACCGGCGTACCGGTGATTGTCGATGCACTGAAAAAAAGGCAGATTCTCTGTCGCGTCTATACCAAAGACAAATTTCACGCCAAAGCGTACATCACGCACGCCAAGCACACCGTCATCGGCCCGTCGGCCTTGGTCGGCTCCAGCAACTTTACGCTGCCCGGCCTGACCCAGAACGTCGAACTGAATGTCCAGTTGCGCCGCGAGGTTGAACAACTTCAGGAATGGTATGAGCGGCACTGGAACGAGGCGCAGGAAGTCACAGAAGACATCCTGAAAGTCATCGAGCGGCACACGCGAGAATATATGCCGTTTGATATTTACGCCAAGGCGATGCAACAATACTTCAGAACGCACGAAGTCTCTGTGGATGCCTGGGAGAAAAATAAATCCAAGATGTACGGCATACTGGCCAAATACCAACAGGACGGCTACCACAGCCTGCTCAAAATCGCCAAAAAATGGGATGGGGCGATGCTCTGCGACGGCGTCGGTCTGGGCAAAACGTTTATCGGCCTGATGCTTATCGAACGGCTGGTAGTTCATGAAAAGAAACGTGTCGCCCTGTTTGTCCCCAAGGCCGCTCGCATTGCTGTCTGGGAATCCAAAATCAAACGCTATCTGCCCGAACTGATGGGCGGCTTTTATAGCTTCCGCATTTATAACCACACCGATCTATCCCGTCAGCGGCTTGAGTTTGAAATCCAGCAGATGCGCGACCAAGCGGATGTCGTGGTGATTGATGAGGCCCATCACTTCCGCAATACCGGCCTCAAGGGCGAAAAAGACCCCGCCAAAAAGTCCCGCTACTGGCGGATGTACGAGGTCTGCGAGGGCAAGCAGGTCTATATGCTCACAGCCACACCGATCAACAACCGCCTCATCGATTTGCAGCACATGCTCGAACTGTTCGCCCGCGGCAACACCCAACATTTTGCCGATGCACCGCTGGGCATCCACAGTCTGGCCGGGCATATCCGCAAGATGGAAAACGCGCTCAAGGCCCTCGTCCACGGCAATTCCGGCGATGACACAGAAAACACCGATCTGGCCGAAGCCCAGCAAATCCTCAACAAAGACGACTTATTCAAAAATGTGGTCGTCCAGCGCAGCCGCAGCTATGTCAAACAAAGTCTGGCCAAAAAAGGCGGCAACATCCCGTTCCCCACGCCATCGGCCCCCAAAGTCGTGGAATACTCCGTCAAGCAGACCTACGGCAAGCTGCTCCGCATGGTCGAGGACGCCTTCAACAAAGAAAAACCCCTCTTTTCGCTGACGATGTATTATCCCTATGATGATGATTATTATCTCGGCGACAAAGAGAAACTTAAAGAACAAAAATTTGCGATGCAGACGGGACGCCAAAAGCAGGTCGTTCAACTCATTCGCACGTCCTTCCTCAAGCGGTTTGAAAGCTCCGTCAAGGCGTTTGAGTTTTCCTGCTGGACGCTGTTGAAAAAACTTTTTGCTTTCTATGTCGTTCACGCCGAAACCGATCGCGAAAAAGACAAGATTGACAAGTGGCAGATGCGTCACAAAGACATTACCGGCCATGACCCTCGAACGCCAAGAACGCTGTTTCCTGAGGATACCGAAGCAGAGATGGTCGAAGATGACATCATCGAGCCGGAGTACTTTGAAGCTGTCAGAGAAGAAAAACTCAGCCGAGACGAATTTGATGTCCCCAAAATCCTCGAAGATACGATGGAGGATCTGAACACGATTATAGAGTTTTTGAGAGAACTCAAAAAATTCCAGCCCAAGCAGGACAAGAAGCTGACCGCCCTGAAACAACTGCTCAAGAACGACCCCATTCTCCGCGAGCATAAATGTCTGATCTTTACCGAATTTATGGACACCGCCCGCTACCTCTTCGACCAACTCAAAGAAGAGGGCTATACCGACATCGACGAAATCGACAGCGCCACCAACAGCGACGGCCGCGAACTGCTCATCAAGCGGTTTTCGCCGTACTATAACGACTCCAGCAGCCCCGAACTTGCCCGGCTGGGTCACGACGAAATCCGCATCCTGATCTCCACCGACGTTCTTTCCGAAGGTCTGAACCTCCAGGACGCCACGCGGCTGATCAACTACGACCTGCACTGGAACCCGGTACGCCTGATGCAGCGGATTGGCCGCACCGACCGCCGGATGGACGAGGCCGTCGAGGCCCGGATGCTGGCTGACCACCCCGACATGAAAGACATTCGCGGCACGATCCAGTATTACAACTTCCTGCCGCCGGACGAACTGAACGACCTCTTGAGCCTCTACAGCCGCGTCACCCACAAGACCCTGCGCATCTCCAAAACCTTCGGCATCGAAGGCGGCAAGCTGCTCCGCCACGACGACGATTACGAAATGCTCCGCGACTTCAACGCCGCCTACGAAGGCGAGCTAAAACAGCTTGAACGGATGCACCTCGAATACGAGCAGCTTCTCAAAGACCACCCCGGCCTGGAAGACCGGCTCAACGCATTGCCCGGCAAGGTCTTTTCCGGCCGCAAAAGTCCGGCCAAAGACACCCGCGCCGTCTTTTTCTGCTGCGCCCGCCCCGGCAAAGACGCCGACGGCAACTGGTCCAACGACGCCGGCGACGTGTGCTGGTACCTCTATCACATCGCGTCAGAGAAGATCACTGACGAAGCGACCGAGATCATCGACCTGATCCGCTGCACCCCCGACACCCCGCGCGTCTGTACGATGGAGCAAAAAACTCTCGGCGACATCCGAAAAACACTCGAAAAGCACATTAAAAACACGTATCTCAAAAAGACCCAGGCCCCCATCGGGGCCAAACCGACCCTTTTGGCATGGATGGAGATTAATTGACGATGGCGACGCCGCAACAGATTTATGACGGGATTCAATCGGTTCACGACCGGCAAAGTTTTGTTCACCATCTCCTGACCGGCGCTCTGGGCTGGCCGATCCCCGACGGCATCGACGACATCGGCGAGATCAGCTTCGAATGGTCCGGCGACGACTTACAGGCCGACGGACTCGACGACCGGCTCGTCGATGGCCGCGTCTATCAAATCCGCCCGCTGGCCGACGACCAGCCGTGGGGCATCTTCCTGCTCGAATTCAAAAACGACGACGTTTTCCTCAAGAATCGCGGCCTGACCGGCCCCTTGCGCAAAGTTCTCCGCGGCGTTGTCCAGAAGCGACGCGGCGGACGCGGCGACCTGCCCGCATGGGAGCGCGAAAACCTGCTGTTTATCTGCACCGACAAACACTACCATAACTTTCGCTTTGCCTACTTCAAAGCACCCAAAGAGACCGAAAAAAACGCCCCCTTGGCCCTCTTCGGCTGGAACCACGGCGATACCGACATCCGCACCCTCTGCACCCACAACCTGCCGCATCTGGCATGGAACCACGACACGCCCGACTACGCCAAATGGCGGCTGGCGTTCAGCATCGAAAAAGTCACCAAAGACTTCTACCGCGAATATGCCGACGCCTTTGCCAAGGTCGAAACCATCATCCAACAATCCAACACGCTGGCCAAAAACGACCTGCGGCTGTTCACCCAGACGCTGTTTAACCGCCTGATGTTTCTGCGCTTCATCGAGAAAAAGGGCTGGCTGACGTTTGACGGCCAGACCAACTATCTGGCCGCCCTCTACAACGCCGGCGGTATTGGCCGCACGTCCTTTTACGCATCCCGCCTGTGTCCGCTGTTCTTTGAGGCGCTGGCGATTGAGGGCAAGCAGCAATCCGCCGCTGTCGGCCAGGTTCCGTTCCTCAACGGCGGCCTGTTTGAAAAATCCGAACTGGATGACAAGGTCAGCGATATTGACAATGCGGCCTTTGCTCCGATACTCGGCCCGGACGGCCTGTTTTACCGCTACAACTTTACCGTCGAGGAATCCACCCCGCTGGATATCGAAGTCGCCGTCGATCCTGAAATGCTCGGCAAGGTCTTTGAGGAACTGGTTACCGGCCGCCACGAATCCGGCAGCTACTACACCCCACGTCCCATCGTCGCGTTTATGTGCCGCGAGGCGATCAAGGCATATCTGGCCGAAAAGACCACCGCCGACGCCAACGCCATCGAAGCACTGGTCGATGAACACCGCATCGCCGACGGCCTGACCGAACAGCACGCCGACGAAATCCTGTTCTATCTGGAAACGCTCAAGGCCGTCGATCCGGCCTGCGGCTCCGGCGCGTACCTGTTGGGACTCTTACAGGAACTGATCGACATCCGCCGCACACTCCAGAACCAGCAGCTTCGCAGCGACCCGCAATTTTTGTACAAGCTCAAACTGCGCCTCATCAGCGGCTGCCTCTACGGCGTGGACATTGACGAGTTTGCCACCAACATCGCCAAACTGCGGCTCTGGCTGTCGCTGTCGGTCGAATCCGACACGCCCCAGCCGCTGCCCAATCTCGATTTCAAGATCGAAACCGGCGATTCGGTCCTTGGCCCCTGTGCGGCCATCACCGACACGGCCGACGCCCTGATGATGTCGGCTCTGCGGGATCGCGCCCAAAAGCTCGTCCTCAAAAAAGACCAGTATATGCAAGCTCATGGCGACGAAAAAACACAGCTTTATAACGACATCAAGGCCGAGGAGGCCGCCATCGCCAAAGAGACATCCACCGCCGTCGGCAAGGGTGTTATGGTCTGGCATATTCACTTTGCCGAGGTCTTTGTGTCCAGCAGACGCAAGACCGAACTGGATCAATGGAAAAATCGCGACATTAAAGTCGAACTCTACGAACCCGGCGGCTTTGATATTGTCCTGGCCAATCCGCCCTATATCCGGCAGGAACTGATCAAAGACCTCAAGCCCCGGCTCAAAGATGTGTTCAAAGACACCTACGTCGGCACGGCGGATCTGTACACCTACTTCTACACCCGCGCCGTCGAACTGCTCGCCCCCGGCGGCGTGTTGAGCTTTATCAGCTCCAACAAATGGTTTCGCGCCAACTACGGCAAAAAACTGCGCGCCTATATCGCCGGCAACTGCCGAATACACTCAATTACCGATTTCGGCGAACTGCCCGTCTTTGAAACCGCCGCCACGTTCCCGATGGTCTTTGTCGCGCAGAAAACCACCCGATCAGTCCAGACGGTATTTACGCAAGTCAAAACCCTGAATACTCCATACCCGGACGTTAAGGCAATTATCCAGAAAGTTGGAACGGTTTTGCCCTCTGATGCCATCGATGAGGAAAACTGGAATCTTACAAATGTCGAAATTCTAAATTTTCTTAATCATATCGAAAAAAAAGGCGTACCACTTGGGTCATTAAAAAACATTAAAATGTTTAATGGGGTGAAAACTGGCCTAAATAACGTTTTTGTTCTTTCCAAAGAAGTAAAAGATAGTCTTCTTGAATCAGATCCATCACTGATAAAGATAATTTTTAAATTTTTGGATGGGGATGATGTTAGAAAATATTATACCAAAAAAGCGGAAAAATGGGTTTTGTATATTAAATGGTCTGATTCCATAAATAACATAGTATTGCATAGGTATCTGGAACAGTTTAAAAGTAATCTTCTTAATCGAGATGGGGTAAAAAATAACGGTCCATGTCCGTGGTTTGCTTTAAGTCGTCCTCGTCCAGAATCTTTTTCTCTATTTATGCAACCTAAAATTATTTATCCTTTAATTGCAAAAGAATCACGGTTTACCATCGACAAAGACAATACGATTCCCAGCAACTCTGTTTACTGTGTTTGGCATCCCGATCTCCTTTTTATTTTAGGGTTATTAAACTCTAAAGTCATATGGTCTTATCTTAAAAATAAGTGTTCTGTGTTAGGAGATCAAGATAAACGTGGTCGGTTGCAACTAACAACTTCGGTATTGGAAACAGTACCCATCCCCCGCGCGTCCGATCAGGACAAACAGACAATCGCCTCCCTGGTTCAAAAGTGCCTCGACGCCCACGGCCAAAACTGCCAGGCATGGGAACACCAAATCGACACCCTCGTCACCCGTCTTTATGGACTATCGAACAGATTATGAATTGACTGAATTGAATCTTAAATAATGAATATGTTGAATAAAAGTAAAATAGTATTCGTTGATGAATCAGGGGATGAAGGACGAAAGGATGGGAAATCGTCTGACTACTATGTTGTCCTTGCTTTGATTATCGATGAGGATCAATATGAGCCATTGCTTTCACACTTCAAGAAGGTTCGCGGTGATAATTTTCAACATGCCGCAGAAATGAAATCATCGACTGTTGGAAATAATACAAACCGCAGAAAGAAAATTGTTAGCGAGATAACCAGTCAACAATTTAGCTTATCAGTTCTTGTCATTGACAAAACAAAATTAACTTCACCAGGTTTTTATTTCTCGCCATCGTTTGTTAAATATATGCACTCACGGCTTTATCGAAATATCAAAGATGATTTTCATTATGTTAAAATACAAGCAGACAGAATCAAATCACATAGATTTATGGTTGAATTTGAGGGTTATATTCAAAAAAATAATCCCAAGACTCTGTTTTCAGAGTGTACATTTGACTTCGTTGACAGCAAAAGTAATGAATTTATTCAGGCGGCAGATTTTTTAGCGGGGACTTTACGCCGATGTGTTGAGCGAAAAGAAACAAAAGAAAACATCGATATCTTTCTTTCGCATTTCAAGCATCGCTCTTATATAGAACTATTCCCATATAGTGACCTCAGTTGTTTTTATGCTCCAGAGGGACACGAACGCACGACCTATGACTTGCGTATTGAACGCCGGGCTGTTGAAGAAGCGGCCAGATTTTTAAATGAAAACAAAAACAGCACAGATACCGAAGTTAGGGAAAAATACCATTGTCTTCAAATACTCTTTTCAGATTACTATTTTAATGAGGGAAAAGAATGGATATCTTCAAAGGAGTTAAAAGAAAAACTTGAAGAGGTAATTGGTGATTCCGTCAGCGACCAAAAGCTGCGATTAATAATTGGTGGGCTAAGAGATAACCATGTTTTGATCGTCAGTCGAAAACAGGGTGGCTATAAATTGCCAACCCAAGAAGCGGAGTTATACGAGTACCTGAATGTTCAAAGTATGACAATTGTTCCAATGATTAGCCGTATAAGCCAAGCACACCAATTGGTTAAACGGGCCACTGAAGGGAAAGTTGATATTTTAGAGAAAGATGAATACATCAAGCTACGATATCTGGTCGATGCTGCCAGTCAAGCTGAAATAGCTGGTTAAGGTTATGCGTTTAATAACGGAAACCAAAGAGGAAAATCAGCAGCGTGACCAATTGACGACATAAAAGGAAACCTACGATGATCGTTATGAGAGCAAGTAAACAGTCAATCGCCGCCCCGGTTCAAACGTGCCTCGCCGCCCACGGCCACAACTGCCAAGCATGGGACCACCCAATCGACCCCCTCGTCACCCGCCTCTACGGATTGGAGAAATAAATAATGCCCGCATCTTTTCGTATCTATATTGATGAAGCCGGTTGTGAAGGTTTCAAATTTCGTCAGGATTTGGCCGTGCAAAGCAGCAGCGACTGGTTTGTGCTGGGCGCATTTATTACGCGCAAGGAAACCGACTTGGAGACAGTCAAAGTAATTGACGCTGTCCGCGAGGAATTCGGAATCCCATCCAAAAAACATGTCCACTGGAAAGACCTTAAACATCCGCAAAAAGTGCGTTACAGTCAGAGGATTGCCGGCCAGAAGGCCAGAGCGATAATGGTGTGCGTGCATAAGCCGTCATTGCTGGAACCGGAGACGTTTCAGGAACGGTATCAGGACAATACAAGCGGCTATGGGCTGAAAATCGTGCCGAGAGAAGCAACTGCATACATAAAAGAGCAGGAATCGCTGAAATGGCTTCATGAGGTGAAATAAAAAAGCAGCCCTCAGGTCGTAGGATCCCACGCTTTACGCGCTGCTGCCTTGCGGCAACCTACAAGTTATCCTGCACATGACTGCTCTGTAAAATATACGCCCGAAAAGAACTGTTGTCAAATGAAAAACAAAAAATGATTGCCGAAAATAGTAAAGGGTTCCCGGATATTTCCAGAAACCCTTTACCGACCGGATATTTCCAGTCCGTACCTATACTATCGGATATCGGGATCAAAAGTTCAAGTAAAAACTGTCCAGGAAAACAAGACTAATCGTAGCGACAAAAAAGGTGTGCGTTTTTTGTTAAAAAAGACAGAAATTACTTGAATGGTTGTATTGGAAATGGACATTGGTGGACATAAAAAAACCGCAGATTCGCCAGGCTGGCTCTGCGGTGGCCTTTATAGATTCTGCTGCCTCTGGCAGAGAACTACTATAATTATACTATAATTATCGTCAGGTTCAAGGCAACAGTTGAGTTTAAGTCAACAATTAACAGGCGTATAGGGGTTATAATATACAGATTAGGAAAAGTGTGGAATCGTGCGTTCAGAGAAAAAAGGCAGGGATATGCTGTATATTAACACCCGCCTGTATGATATTTTGAAAAAGTGATATGCACTCCTTTTGTGCATATCGGCAAAACATGCACTAAAAACAGAGAAATCAGTGCATATCGGCATTGTAAATACCGATAACTACCCATTTTATTAAGAATAAGGCAGTGAAAGATGCATTGGAAACTGCATAAACAGTCAAAAGCCGCCCTGGTTCAAACGTGCCTGGCCGCCCACGGCCAAAACTGCCAGGCATGGGAACACCAAATCGACACCCTCGTCGCCCGCCTTTATGGGCTGTCGGATGCGGCACTGAACAAAGGCGGTGGGAAGGCAAAAAATATTAACTAATTTATTGCATAGTAATAGCCGATATGTTATTGTGCATAAAAAGAGTTAATGACAAGGAGACAGCTCATGGAGAGCGTCGTAAAGTCTTTTGAAAAATACATTTACGACTGTATCGGCGTGTCGGTGTCCGGTTGCGAGCGGTTAGAGCCAACCGCACTGCCGTATTTTTTGCTGGATGCGTATGATTTCTACAAGACACAAATACTCCACAGGCCGTGTGTTCTATTGGTGCCGAAGTCCGATAATGACATCTCCCCGGCCACGGCCAGAAAACATGTTGATCGGGTCCGCGACACGCTGCACGAGGCCGCGGTGCTTGTCTGCCCGTCGGTTTCTTCGTATAATCGCAAACGCCTGATTGACTATAAAGTGCCGTTTGTGGTGCCGGGCAATCAGATGTATCTGCCGGAGTTGATGATTGATTTGCGGGAATACTTTATTGCCGCTCGCACCGGCAAAACGGCCTTCAGCCCGTCCACGCAGGCGGTGATCCTTTATGTCCTGTATCATTACCGCGAACAGCCGTTTATCCCCTCGGTACTGGCAAAGCAATTGGGCTATTCCAGTATGGCCATGACCCGCGCGTTTGATGATATCGAGGCGGCCCATTTGGGACGGATCGAGGAGCAAGGACGTCAGCGGCGGCTGTGGATTTCGGAGGAGCGGCGGTCGTTCTGGGAAAAAACGCTGCCGTATCTGAAAACCCCGGTACGGCGGAGCGTTTGGCTTCGGACTGTGCCGGAGGAATTGCGGCATTATGCGGCCGGCCAGACGGCGCTGAGCCGTTATTCGATGCTGGCGCCGCCTGCCTATACGACGTATGCGGCGACAAAGAACGATTGGGACTACTATAAGCGCCACTATGCGATTGAGGAGATCGGGAACAAAGATGAAGCGAAATGTAAACTGCAAATCTGGAGCTATGCCCCCGCGCTGTTTGCCGAGGGCGATACGGTCGATAAACTTTCGCTTTACTTGAGCTTGAAAGACCACAGGGATGAGCGTGTCGAAGCGGCGATTGAGGCTATGATGGAGACTGTCGGATGGTAACCGGAATCGAACTGTTCAAAGATCATTTCAGATCGCATACGGACAAATTTATCTTGATCGGCGGTACGGCCTGTGATATCGCAATGGCACAGATGGGGCTTGAGTTCAGGGCAACACGGGATTTGGACATTGTGCTGATTGTCGAGGCACTGGATGCCGGGTTTTCAGATTGTTTCTGGGAGTTTGTCAGGAAGGGGCGATACAAACGATGGGAAAATAGTCGCGGCGAGAAAAAGTTCTATCGTTTTATCGACCCCGAAAACGATGCGTATCCCTTCATGCTTGAATTGTTCGCACGGAAACCCGATGTCCTGGATATTCCGGCGGATTGTCATTTGACGCCAATACCTATCGACGAAGCGGTTTCCAGTCTATCCGCAATTTTGCTGAATGATGATTACTACCGTTTCATCCTGTCGGGAATTCCGTCCGAAGATGGGCTTCAGATTCTTGACGTGGAACATTTGATCCCGCTGAAAGCCAAAGCGCATTTGGATCTGCTGGAAAGAAAAGATGCCGGAGAAACGATTGACAGCAGAGAAATCAAAAAGCATAAAAATGATGTGTTTCGATTATTTCAGATTTTGTCTCCTGAAAGCTCTGTGTCATTACCCGAATCCATCGCACAGGACGTTGAGCGGTTTTTGAGCCTCGTACAGCAGGAACCGCCCGATATTAAGAGTCTGGGAATAAAAAATGTTTCACCGGAACAGATAGCGGGTCGTCTGAAAGAAATTTATCATCTCTACCGCCACAAACGCAGCGGCGACAAAAACAGCAGGTGACGATACGGAAAGCGGTATCTATGGCCAAAAAATTGTATGTTGGAAATTTAAGTCCTGAAACGAACGAAGCTCTGCTGAAAGCACTCTTAATGATGTTTGGGGCCGTCGAAAAGGCGTATGTGATTCCCGACCCGCAAACAGGTAAATGCAAGGGGCATGGGTTTGTGGTGATGAGCAGCGATGCCGAAGCCCAAGCGGCGATTAAAGCACTGGATGGAAAGAAGTGCGGCGATTATACTGTCAAGGTCGAAGAATCTAAGGGTAAAGGTAAAACCGCCGAACACCGGCAGAAAGCAGGTGAATTATGAAAGTTGAAATCAAAGGAAACGAACTGATTATCACGGTCGAGATGCAAATCCCGACGCCCTCGGCAAGCGGCAAAACGTTGGTCGTCGCGTCCAGCCATGGCAATCAGGTGACGACGGCGATGGTTGACGGCAAACCGGTCGTTGTGGGTCTGAATGCGTATATCAAGAAATAGGAACATGCTGTTGAGGATTATATTATGACAGAACAAGATCAGCATGAATTGGACGCCGAAACACTCAAACGGGCAATGAAGGCTTTCAAGAAGCGGCTTAAACTCACGGCACTGGATGACGATTCACGTCTTGGCCGCGGCCCGTTTTCAGGCGGTCATACAGGGGTCTATGCGATACAGCCGCCCGACCAGTTTCCGCGACCGCTATGGGAAGAATTGTGCCGTCAGGGTAAGCTCCGCAACAGCGGCCACGGCATGTATGAACTGCCCAAACCGGAACGGGACAGCAAAGGAAACCGATAAGGCCAAACAGAACGATGAAAGCTCTCTACCGACACAAACAAAGCGGGGATATATTCGCGATTGAGATGGACGCGGCAGGGAGTGTGCTTTCGACCAGCGGGCCGTTGTTCGGGGATGGGTTTGATCCGGTGGTGCTGGACTATGACGAGTACTGGAACAGCGAGATTGCGGCCAAGCTGGCCGACTTTGAGCGGATCACCAAAGATGACTATCGTGAATTACTTCGCAAAAACGGCTTTATTATCGATCATAACCAGCGGCATTTGTTTTGAGGAAAAAACTTGCATTTTGACACAAAAAAGTCTATAATGCAGAACGACAATTGAATACAGACGTTCACTGAACGGATCGCGTTGCAACTGAAACCGGCAAGTTTTTTTTGTAAGCAAGCGCAGATGTCAGTGCCCCATACGGGGTACTGCTTGCGTATTGCTTACGGGCCTTGCCGGGCCTCAGTTGCATACGATGTAGCAGTGCCCTTTTTTGTTGGCATGCTGAATCGCGGGAAATTTGCTGTACTAACGAATGACAATTTTTTTACAGACGCGGCGTGAAGCCGGGAAGGGATGAAGATGAAACTTCTTTGCGTGGGTATTGTTTTACTGGGCGTTTCATATTTTGCAGGGGCGGACACTTTTGGCACGGGGGAAAATCAGTTCACGATCGAGTTTGTGCCGATTTCCAAGGCGACCAATCCCACAAGTGGAATACCAATTGGGAACTATTTTACTTTTACTGGTGTTGCGAATGACTATCGCATCGGTGTATTTGAGATAACAAATGAGCAGTGGAATAAATTCAAGTCTGAACTTGGAGTCCCTGTTACTGGATATCCATCTTTGGCTTATAGTGATGATGTTCATTGGACAGGTGGGAGTTTGCCAGCCAACCAAGTGTCATGGTATGAGGCTGTGCAATTTGTTAATTGGCTAAACACAAGTAAGGGATTTCATACAGCCTATAAATTTACCGGGACACAAGGCACAGGTGAATATACATTCTCAATCTGGGATGCATCAGAAGCGTGGGGTGGTACAAATTTATACAGACACAAAGACGCATTTTACTTTTTGCCAACCGAAGATGAATGGGTCAAGGCAGCTTACTGGAATGGCATGAGTATTCAGACACATGCAACAAAAGAAGGTGATGTTTTATACCAGGGAGATGGTACAAATGGAGGTTGGAATTATTATAATAATGGTTATGCAACGACACACCATGCTCCTTGGGACGTTGGCAGAGGGTCCGAAGAACTCAATGGAACATTTGATATGATGGGGAATATTCTCGAATGGATGGAGGGGCCATTAATGATAGATGACCATGAAAGCTCTATGTACCGCAGGCTTCGCGGTGGAGCTTTCTCCTACTCTCTTGGCTCTCTCTCCTCTTCTGACCGTCGGGCCTGTTATCCTTATTATACTGATTACAACATCGGTTTCCGCGTCGCCTCTGTCCCTGAACCTGCCAGTTTAGGTTTGCTGTTCATGGGCGGAGTGCTGATTCGGCGTAAGCTTTATCTGGAAAAAATGCACGTCCGAGGCCGATAGACGAAGCACAGGACGATCTCGCAAAACTCTACTGAACTATAGGCAGAGAGGAGAATTATGGAGTCTCTTAAAAA
>Ga0209723_1002629_pt1 | contig 23606 bp, 26 predicted proteins | sample BiotimSIPDNA_2_FD_185750 | JGI IMG/M metagenome (GOLD analysis project Ga0209723, IMG submission 185750) | Anaerobic biogas reactor microbial communites from Washington, USA - Biogas_R2 time_0 SIP DNA (SPAdes) (version 2) | ecosystem: Engineered > Bioreactor > Anaerobic > Unclassified | place...
ATTCAGGTTCAACAACGTAACCGCCTAAAACCAAATTTCCAACCGAAGCTAAAAGGACTAAAACAAATACGAGAGATACCACTACAGACTTATTTATCACACCATGCCACCTAATGGTGTCTTAATCAAAATGTGTGTTTTCTCCATTTAACCATCAAACTAATACCCTTTTTTATTACAGTTAAAAGTATTTTTGTCAACATTTCTTGACAAATCATAGTCCAAGTTTCTTGACTAAATAGTTTTATGTCGCTTTTTGAGGTAAACTATCAAGCCAACAGCCACAATTAAAGCTACACAGACAGCTATGGGTACAATTGGAAATGATTCTTGTACAAGTACCTTATTGATGTCATATGGCTTCATTAGTGGGTAATTGTCTGAACGGTTAAAACCAATTAGATATGGTGTATCACCTATACCGTCTCCATTTGAGTCCGCGCCTGTATAATCGCTCCAGTAATTGCCTTCAAAGCCATTATCGAAAACACCTGAATGATATAGAGGACGGGTTCTTTGAGGTACTCCATACGATCCGCCTGTAGTCTCTGTTGTTTCATTGTTGACTTGACAGCTATTGTTTATGAAGTTGTTATGGTAAAGCAAGGTTTCACTGGATTCTGTTCGGTAAGCAATCTTTACTCCGAAAAAATTGTTTTCAACATTATTTGCATAAAAAACGTTACCGCCGTGAGCTTCTGTCTTGTAGAAACCTATTTCGCAATTTAGAATAATATTGCCGTATATGGTGTTGTTTCCGCCCCAGTAAATTGCGATTCCATTAGCGCAGTCAGTTATAGTATTATTGGTGATTGTACCTCCAATGTGGGCAACACTAATTCCCGTTTCCACTTTAGAAACCCCATTTATTGTGTTATTATACACAAATCCGTTGTTGCTAGAGCCAGTAATTCCCAAGTTACCTCCCACGATGTTATTGGAAAAGATTCTAGAATAAAAGCCAGAATTGACTGAAATCTGTCCATCTAAAACATCATTTAAGTATGCATTGAAATAATCGCCACTACAACTTACTCTACCTTTTAAAAAATTATACGCAAAAGTCTGATTATCTCCACTAAAAGTAACATCTGATTCTATCGTGTTACCTACAATTTGTGCATTGTTTCCATTTATCCAAACTGCGCCGCCATCACTGATGATTGTTAAACCGCTTAATAGAAAGTTGTCAGCGTAAACTTCAACTGCGTTAGACCAGCCCCAGCCTATTGATTGACCTAAAATATAGATTTCAGAGTATAGTGGATGAAGTTTTAAGATTGTATTTTTTGAGTTTTCACCCATAATGGAAACTGATTTATTAATTATTAAGGTCTGGTTCTTGAGGCTCTCATAGACTCCGCGTTTAACATATATGGTATCGCCTTCATTTGCGCTATCCACGGCATCTTGGATTGTAGAATAATCTTCTGGCACAACAATTGTTCTATGATGTGCATCTAAAGAGGCTGATTGAAGGATGAAAATAGAACCTAAAATAATTATAGTAAGTATTATAGTTAGGGCTTTAACCATTTTGCGCATATTACTTTTTTTAGTTGGTTATGGTTAAAAGTGTTTTTGTCAACATTTCTTGACAAAGTCCTGTCAAGGTTTCTTGACTTGATAGTTTTACTTTTGTGTTTCTTTAGAAAAAATAGAAAAACCGAACCTGCAATTGCTACTGCTACTATTACAATAAATATGTAGACCAATGAATTATTATTGTCTGAATAAATGTATTTTGATGTAGAAAAATACGCTGCCTCTGTAGCTTCACCTTTCTCAGTTGTTACATACAAATACAGAACATAACTTCCCATTGAAAGGTTGTCTATTGTCGTATTTCCAGAGAAGTGTTTCTCAAAAACATCGACATATCCATTATCGAAAAATCCCCTATACTTGTACATGTAATAATGAGCGCTTTTGACATCTCCATTAGTAGTGAAAATTAAAGGAGGCCTTTTGGAGTATGTCTGATTTATCGGCGATAAAACTTCAATCACAGCTATTTGGTAGTTGGAGTTTACAGTGAATTCTCTATATGTAGACATGCCGTTGGCGTAGGCTGTTACTGAATGGTTGCCTTCAGACAGGTCTGCTAATTCAACTTCAGCTGTAAAAACAGTAAATTCAACTTCTTCAGGATATCCTGCTTGATTTGGAGTAATACGTTGACTGTGGGTACTTGTGAAGTTTCTGAGTTTAATTGATGGTTTTCCGTCGAGGCTATAGGAAAAATCAGTTAGTTTGGGTGAGTCACCTAATAGGACTACACTGATTTCTAATTGGACCGTGCTGTTTTCGTATCTATGAGCGATAGGCGATAAAGGATCAGGGGGATTAATTATTGTAATGTGGTTAGTTGGAGGAGGGGGAAACGCATTTGTTATTTCGAAATTAAGTAAACTACACATGAAAAACAGCAAAACTGTAACTGCTAATATTTTAATTAATTTTTTCATCGAAATCAACCATAGAATAATTGCCCTTAAAGCTTTTTTCGTCAAAATTTATTGACTAAAGTTTAGTCAATATTCCTCGAGTTTGATTACGTGTTGGATTTGAATTTGTATTTTTGTATCAGCATTAACAAGGCCTATTTTTTACTTATACAAAAATACCCCTCGGTTAAGGCACTATTTCTGTAGGCAACTTAGAAGTATGAAGTAGCGATGGACCGCTGCGGTTCGACGCCTAGACTCCGTCTGGAAACCCCAAACCCTACACTCGTACCCGCACCCCCTTGAGCGCGTAACGTCCAAACTTAGGTTGCTCTCTCCCGAGCCTAGCCAGATTCGCCTGGTGAACAATGAAATGGCTTCCCTACGGAAGTCACCCATTGACCGCCAGCCCCAAAGGACGGATAGTCACTGGTTCGGAAATGAAGATCCAAGCGGCCTTTGACGCCTCATCCGCAGATGTCAGCCCGTCATGTAGAGGATTTACGGAAGTAATGGACCCCTAACCCACCGCCTAAGATCCATCGCCGCACATACATGATTTAATCAAACTATAAAACTTTGCCAGTGATGGCCTATCTGTTTTAGGTTAATTTTTTGTTTTTGTTGCAGCTTTTAATTCTTCAGCTTTAGTTTTGAGGTTTCTCAGAGTTTCTTTTTTATCTTTACTGTTTTGGATTATGTTTATGAAGGCACTTCCAACTATGGCTGCGTCTGCACCTGCATTGACTACACGTTTAACATGCTCCGGTTTTGAGATTCCAAATCCCACAGCCAACGGAACCTTGTCTGTAGTGTATGGTTGAATGCGTTTAATTAGGTGCACTGTGGCTTCTTGAACTGACTCTTGGGCTCCGGTTACTCCGAAGCGGGAAACTAGATACAAAAAGCCTGAGGAAGCATCAATTATCCTTTTTAGCCGTTCTTCTGAAGTAGCTGGTGAAGCGAGAAAAATAGTGTCTAAACCACATGTTTTTGCTGCTTTTCTGTATTCATCTGCTTCTTCCACTGGCAAATCAGGAACTATAAATCCGTCAACTAAATGCTTTTTAGCTGAACAAAGAAACTTTTCTGTTCCAAAACGGAATACTGGATTATAATAGGTCATGACTGTAACGGGTACATCATGTTGGTTTTTGATTTCTTGGGCTATTTCCAGCACTTTTAATGGTGTAGTTCCGGCTTTGAGAGCACGTAGACTAGCATTCTGGATTGTTGGGCCATCAGCTATTGGATCAGAAAAAGGCAACCCCAACTCAATTATGTCAACGCCTCCCTCGATAAGTGCCTCAGCGATTTTTACTGTATCTTCAGGTGTTGGATCGCCTGCAGTTATGTACGCGATTAATGCAGCGGTTCTTTGTTTTTTTAATTTTTCAAATGCCTGTTTTATGCTGTTCATAGTTTTGCACCTATGTATTTTGCAACTGTATCCACGTCTTTGTCTCCTCTACCGGATAAAGTGACTACTATTGACTGAGTCTTCTCCATTTTCGGAGCCAACTTCATAGCGTAAGCAATTGCATGTGAGGACTCTAATGCAGGCATAATACCTTCTTCTTTGGATAGAGCAAGAAATGCATCTATAACTTCTTTATCGGTTGCATATGCATACTCTGCACGGTTAAGTGTCTTTAAGAAGGAGTGTTCTGGTCCAACTCCTGGGTAATCTAAACCTGCAGATACACTATGTGTGTTCTGGATTTGTCCATGTTTGTCTTGTAGGATATATGTGAACATTCCATGGAATATGCCTTCAGAGCCAGCTGCAAGAGTTGCTGCATGTTTGCCTGTTTCTATACCTTCGCCTCCAGCTTCTACACCGTAAAGTTTGACTTCTATGTCATCTTTAAATGGGTGAAAAGTGCCCATGGCGTTGCTTCCTCCTCCTACACACGCAATCAAAGCATCAGGTAATCTGCCTGTTTTCTCTTTAAATTGCTGCTTGATTTCTTTGCCTATAACACTTTGGAAGTCCCTTACAATCATAGGATAAGGATGAGGTCCCATAGTTGAGCCAATCAAGTAATATGTTGATTCAAGATTAGTTACCCAGTCCCTAAAGGCTTCATTAATTGAGTCCTTCAAGGTTTTTGAGCCAGATTCAACAGGATGGACTTCTGCATCTAAAAGTTTCATCCGGAAAACATTGAGGCGTTGCCGTTCACAGTCTTCTGTACCCATGAAAACTACAGCTTTCAAACCTAAGGCTGCACAAGCTATAGCAGTTGCTACACCATGTTGCCCTGCGCCTGTTTCTGCTATCACACGGGTTTTACCCATACGTTTAGCAAGTAATGCTTGACCTATGGTGTTGTTGATTTTGTGGGCTCCGCCATGCGCTAAGTCTTCTCTTTTAAGATAGATTTTTGCTCCGCCAAGTTTGCGAGTGAGGTTTTCAGCGAAGTATAGAGGGGTTGGTCTGCCCACATACTCTTTTAAGTAGTAGTCTAGTTGTTTTTGGAATTCTGGGTCTTTTTGGGCTTGTTCATATGCGTTTTCTAGTTCTTTTATTGCTTCCATTAGAATTTCTGGAACGAAACGTCCACCATATCTTCCATATTTTCCATCGATGGGGTAATTACTTAATTTCATTTTGCATTAACAAACTCCTTCACTTTTAATTCAACATTGTCAGTTAACATTATGCTTGAACCTATGAGAAAAGCTGACGCACCACATTTTCTAAGAAAAAGTAAATCATCAGGTGTCTGTATTCCGCTTTCACTGACTACGATTTTTCCGTCAGCACCCATTTTTTTAAGTATATTTTCGGTTGTTTTTAAGTCGATTTTTAGAGTTGACAAGTTTCGATTATTTATCCCAATCAAATCAGCCTCGCTTTTTAATGCAGATGCAAATTCTTGTTCTGTGCGAGTTTCAAGAAGCACCTCTAAATTCTTAGAATGCGCATAACTTATCATCTCATCAAGTCCTAACTCACCATATTCTCTATCATAAAGAGCTTGAATCAGCAAAATTGCGTTGGCGCCCAAACCCGCTGCAGCGTCAATCTGTTTGGGACTTAAGAAAAAATCTTTCATCAATATTGGAGTTTTAACTGCTTCACGTGTTTTACTTAGTCTATCTAAGGATCCGTTGAAATGTTTAGGTTCAGTCAAAACTGAAATAGCTACTGCGCCACCTTGCTGCATTGCAGATGCAACTTTTTCGGCATTGATGTTCCCACGTAATGTTCCTATTGAAGGTGATGCTGCTTTGATTTCAGTTATAACTGCATTGCCAATACAGTTTTCAATTTGCTTTCTTAAACTTAACTTGGTTTCTACAGCCGGCTCTATATTTGTGTAGTATCCATTATCGATTGTTTCTTGAGCGTCACGAGCTAATGTATCAAGGAAATCAGTCATATTTTAATTCCAACTCCTCAAGATGCACTAAATCTCCGCCTGAAGCTATCACTAAACTCTTAAGTTTAGAGTATGCAGCTCCGCTTTCAATTGATTCCCGCGCTAATTCAAGTCCTTCTTTAAATGATTCAGCTTTTCCACCAACCATTATTCCAGCAGCACTATTAACCAATACAATATCAGTTTTAAAGCAGCAACCGTTTTTTCCATTCAAAATTTTGAATAAAGTTTCACCGCTTTCTTGGGCAGATAAACACTGCAAATCAGTTATACACGCTTTTTTTACACCAAAAGCTTTGGGGGTAGTTTCAAATTTTTTTACTTCTCCACATTTCAAATGGGCTATAACTGTTTTTCCAATGGTTGATACCTCATCAAGACCGTCTAATCCATGTACAACCATAGCTTCTTCACAACCCAATTTTTGAAGTGCAAAAGCAACTGGCATAACCATTTTTCTATCATACACACCTAGTAACTGTGCATTAGTACAGGCTGGGTTAGTTAGAGGCCCTAAAATGTTAAAGACAGTGCGTATTCCGATTTCCCGTCTGGGTTCAGCAGCGTATTTCATGGCTGGATGAAATGCAGGCGCAAACATGAATCCTACACCTACTTTTTCGATTATGCCTTCAACAGTTTCCGGGTCGCCGTTAAGTGATAATCCCAGTTTCTCTAATACGTCTGCGCTACCGCTGTTGCTTGTTACTGCTCTGTTTCCATGCTTAGCAACAGAAACTCCTGCGCCTGCAGTTACAAAAGCCGCTGCAGTGCTAACGTTAAATGTTTTTAATTTATCTCCGCCTGTACCGCAAGTATCAATAAGTCTACCGCTTACACGTGGATGAATTTGTCTGCAGTGATTACGCATTACAGAGGCAAACGCAATCAACTCTTCTGTTGTTTCACCCTTAATTCGCAGGGCGGCAAGGAACGCTGCGGTTTGAGCGTTTGTGCTTTGTCCAGAAATAACCTCTGTCATTATAGAGCATGCTTCCCCATAGGATAAGTCAGCTTTTTCAATGAGTCTTTGTATACCCTCCCGAATCATCACTGACTTCCCTCCAGAAAGTTCCTTACAATCAGTTTACCATCTTCACATAGGATTGATTCAGGGTGAAATTGTACACCATAAATAGGATATTTTCTGTGGCGTATACCCATAATTTCGCCGTCATCAATTGCTTCTGCAGTAATTTCTAAGCAAGAAGGAATTGATTCTTTTTCTCCTGCAAGTGAATGATACCTTGTTGCATTGAAGGGGTTACGGACACCGTAAAAGACGCCTTTTTGGTCATGTTTTATAGTGCATGTTTTGCCATGCATCAGTTTTTTAGCTTGAATTATTTTTCCTCCGAAGGCATGAATTATTCCTTGATGACCCAGACAGACACCTAAAGTTGGAATGTTTAAGCTTAAAGTTTGAAGGATTGAAGTGCAGACGCCGAAGTATCTTTCATCTTCAGGAGTTCCAGGTCCAGGAGAAATAACGATCCTATCAGGCTTCAGTTTAGCCACTTCTAGAATGCTAATCCGGTTGTTTCTGTAAACTACAGTGTCAGCGCCTAACTCTCCAAGGTACTGAACAAGGTTGTAAACGAATGAATCGTAATTATCTATAACAAGGACCTTCATGCTCTTTTGCCTCCTGAAAGTTCCAGTGCACTCATAAGCGCCTTAGCTTTATGGTCAGTTTCAAACCATTCACGTTCCGGATCTGAATCTGCAACTATACCTGCCCCAACTTGAATGTAGGCTTGATTTCCCTCTGAGAACAAAGTGCGAATTGTTATAGCAAAATCCGAGTTTCCATTACAGGAAAAATAGCCCACTGCACCAGCGTAAGGTCCACGTTGCGTAGGCTCCAACTCCTCTATTATCTCCATTGCCCGAACTTTTGGAGCACCTGAAACTGTGCCTGCGGGAAAAACTGCTTTTAACGCATCAAAACTTTCTAGATCATCTCTTAGGGTACCGCAAACCTGAGAAACTATATGTTGAACGTGGCTAAACTGGTGAATTTGCATAAACTCGGGAACATTTACGCTGCCGTACTCGCTGATTCGGCCCAAATCATTTCTTGCCAGATCAACCAGCATTAGATGTTCAGCACATTCTTTTTCGTCCTTTAACAGTTTCTCGCCAAGTCTTTTGTTTTCTGTTGAATCAGGTGTTACTGGTGTTGTGCCTGCAATCGGGAAAGTTATTACTTTTCTGTTTTCAACGCGAACCAGCATTTCTGGGCTGGAACCTACTATTTGGCGTTTACCTGATTTATAAAAAAACATGTATGGTGACGGATTAATTTGTCTAAGATTTCGGTAGAATGTCAATAGACTGCCTGAGTATTGGAGTTGGAAGCGTTTAGATAAAACAACTTGGAATATGTCTCCTGCAGTAACGTACTGTTTTGCTTTTTGTACTGCGTTTTGGAAGTCCTCTTTTGTGATGTTTACTGTGGGTTGAGTATATTGAAAGGCAGGTTCTTCTTCCAAGTCTGTTTCAAGTGCTTCTTGGATTTCTTTTAGCCGGTTTTCTTCTCTGAAATAGTAGTATGCTTGGTTTTGGATGTGATCAAAAACAATTCCATCCTCAAAGATCCCCATTTCTATGTCAGGAAAACCTGTTTGATCAAGGTTTTTGTTAGGTATTTTCTCTATGTATTTTATTGCGTTATAAGAAATGTAGCCTAGTGCTCCTCCGACAAAACGGAAATCCACCATGTGGTTTGTGTAAGGTTGTAGGTTTTCTTGGATGATTTGGAAGGGATCTTTTTCTTGTTTTTTGGTTTGTTTGGTTTTGTTGTCTGTTATAGTTGTTAGTCCGTTTTTTGTTTCGATGGTGATTTTTGGGTTGCAGCCTACAAATGAGTATTGGGCTAGTTTTTGTGGTCCCTCAATTGATTCTAGAAGGTATGCTGTTTCATATTTTTGGTGGAGTTTTGAAAATATTTCTAGGGGTTGGTTTGTGTAGTTAAATTTTATGTAATTTAGTGGGTTGACTGTTTTTTCTTTTATTGTGTTGCCAAATGCAATACCCCATTTTAAACATACTCCATTATAGTTCACAACCATACAGTAAAGTCGTATTTAAGGCTTATCTGTACATAAATGTACAATAATCATTTGAGTGAATCGCTCATCCAACTCAAATAATCATGTGATCCATCTAAAACCGGAAACGCTAAAACCTCAGGCACCTCATAACTATGCAAAGCTTTAACCCTTTCAGCTAACTCTTCAAAAAGCCTCTTGTGAGTCTTCATAATAATCAAACATTCGTTAGCTTTATCAATTTTACCCTGCCAATGAAAAAATGAAACAACAGAATCAATAATGTTTACGCAAGCAACAAGTTTCTCCTGAAGCAGTGTTTGACTTATTTTTTCTGCCTCAGCACAGTTTTTGGCTGTAACTAAAACAACTATGTAATCGGTCACCATAAACTTCCCGGTCACTATTTATTTTTTAAAAGTAAAATATTTTTTCTATTAAATTTAAAAGAAGCATTAACACATTTAAATTTCTCCCCTTAACTATAATCATTAAAGAGGCAATGCCTGTTGAAGGATGAACAACTAAAAATACTAAAGACACTAAGCGAAGCTACAAGTCGCATGGACTTAAACAAGTTTGCAGAAACAATAGATTTAAGCCCGACTCAGGTCGTGGAGCAAATACAAAACTTAACCTCAAAAGGGTATCTGCGTAAAGTCGGTACATCAATAGGTTTAACTGAAAAAGGCAAAAACGTTTTAAAAACCTCAATCACCCTTTCGGGCGAGTCTGCTTTTCATTTTTATGTTGATGTGGAGAAACCTTTGGGTTTCTGTGCGCGTTCACTTGAAGAGTTTTACTGTTTAGTACGCCAAGTTTGTTCTGATTCACTTGGATTCCATCTGTACCGTGGCGATTTTGAACGCTGGATAAGCGAGGTTGTAAAAGATGAAGCTTTGGCAGTTGAAATAGGGCGACTAAAAGAGGATAACTTAGAAGGTGAAGCAATCAGAAAAGAGCTCCTAAAAGCTATAGATACCCATTTTGGACTCAAAGATTTACTGTAATCTAATAAATCAATCAACAAATAAAGTTGAAAACTAAACTCCCCTAAATGTCAGGTTATGCTTTGTTTAAATTTGAAGCATATAACACTTTTTTTAAAGCAATCACTCACTTTGTTATATTGTGAACAAATATGAGTCTGGGCAATCCATTCAGAATTTCACTCACCCAGTAATAGATTGATACAACTAATGCATCAGCTGTCAGGTTCAAGCGTGTAAATAACTAAGAAGCAAAAATTCTTTAGACACAATAGTATTCAAACCCAATTGAGCACATACTTATCAATAGTTACTGGGCAGCTTTGTTTTTTAACTTCAAAAACCATTTTTCAGTATGCCCAAGTATTACCTTTTAGGTGGAGAAAACACCCTAAAAAGAGATGCAAGAGAGATTAACCAAATAGCTTTCAATGAAGCTGGTGAAAAACCTAATGTTCTTGTTTTTCCTTGGGCTAGAGCCTCATTTGATAACACATACACTAAGAAGAAACTATTATCTAATTATTTTAGAAGTTTAGGCGCATACACAGTTAACTTTGCAGATTACTCTTTTACTAATCAAGAGCTTAAAGAAAGGATCAGTGATGCAGATCTTATTTATTTGACTGGTGGAGTACCCAGCGTGCTGCTTGAGCGACTAAAAATACAAGATACACATGTTTTACTTGAAAAGTTTAAAGGAATCATAGTAGGTAGAAGCGCTGGAGCGTTAGTTCTCTGTAAAAAATGTGTAGTAACCTACCGACGCACCTCGTCTGTTAAATTGATCTGTGGCTTAGGACTCGTGGATATAACACTTAAAGCTCACTATAAACTGCGTCATAGTGAAAAACTAAAAGAATTATCTGTAAGTAACCCAATTTTTGCCTTACCTAAGGGTTCTGCATTAGTCTTTGATAACGGAAAACTATGCGCCTTGGGAAAAGCATATCTCTTCAACAAAGGTCAACAGGAAGTATTTGTTAGCTGTAATTTATGAAAAATATCTTCGAACATAAATTTTTGATTTAACAATATAGGGAGTTAATACAACTGTCAGTATGGTTCCTAAAGTTGCCAGAACTATTATGTCGCCAAAAACCCAGCCGAAGAAAACTGCAGGAAAAGCTTCAAGTGGAATGCTGCCGAACAATGCCATAGCGCCAACACCGAAGGTACCTGAAACAAAACTTGCAACTATAACGCCTATAGGCAGCCATGTTAACCATGTTTTGCGGTCTTCTATAATTGCCTGAACTATAACTAATAAGATGGATAGAATAAAAGTTGCAATAAACATCGCTGTGTAGGAGAAAACAAGTGCATAAGCTGAAGCTATTAGCACCACAGCAAGAGAAACATTTAATCCATAAGTTAATTTTGGATGTTTAAAACCCATTACTGGTTTAATTTTTAGTGACCTATAAATTAGCAATGGAACAAAGCCTTCAAAAAAATCTGCCAACGCCCAAACCAACACAAATTCTAAAGGCATGTTAAGATAAATCCCCATGAAGATACAACTCAGATAACCTGCAAAGCAACCCCAGACACCGAACCAAAGTGCAACTGGAACATAAACTGCAGCAGCTATATACAAACCAGAAACACCGGTAGCTGCACCAGCAGCAGATTCAACAGGCGCTGCAACAACAGCCCAAATTGCCAAAATAGTGCAAACTATAGTTGAAACTACAAAAACCACTGGCTGCCGCCATGTTATTCCTTCGCTTCGTCTGGTTTTAGTCATTAAAAAAAGTGATTTTCTTTTAAAATAAAAGACTTTGCTTTTAGAAAAAAATATGACACTTTATTATGCTGGTTTTTCTGTCTTTATTTTACAATTTTACTTTAACAGACTCTTCTAGTTCATGCTCATAGAATTTTGATAAAACCGTAAGTGCACTTTTACTTGAAGTTTTAAATCCAACAGTGCAATTATCCGAAATAAACATGCCAGTCTCATCATCAACCAGTATTATTCCACAGTTAGTGGGAAAAGGTGAGTCTTCAATGAAGATTTCAGCTGAATCCTTCAATCTTTTAACGCTATCAGTCAAGTTATGTACAAACAATTTAGCTTTAACACCTTTTGAAACTGCAGTTTTAATTACTGATTCAAGATTACAGAAGTCATCGGTTGGAATCATTAACTGTATGTTTTGGGTTGCTTTAAGAATTAGTTCTTGTGCATGGTTTTTTAAGCTGTTTTTCCCTCGGATTATCAATACAAATACTTCTGAGGGTTCGATGTCTTCAGTTTTTTCATAGATTTTGTCAAGTTGATTTAGGATTATGTTTTTTGCAGCTGTAATTTCCTGCATTTTTTTATTAAAATTTGTTTCTATAATGCTTTTTTGTGCTTTGTACTCTTTTGTCAAGTACTCTTTTAGTTGTGTTTCAATTTTTTCTACTGCAATTGAAGGTTTTATGGATTTGAAGAGTGTAGGCCGGTTTTTTTCTATCTCAATTAATTTCTTTTTTTCAAGCCTTGTTAATACTTCGTAGATTTTTGATCGTGGTATCTGTGTTAGTTTGCTTAGGGTTTTTGCATCGGATTTATTTTTTTCGACCAGACTTATGTATGTTTTAGTTTCGTATTGTGTCAGACCTAATGTTTCAAGTGCTTTTTTGATCTCCGGAGCATTCACTTTTTTCACTAGCAAAATAAAACATAGGTGACAAAACTAATTTAAGAATTTTCATTCCAAAAACAGATGTGTTCCAAATAATTAGAAACCAACAAAAGGACGGCCAGACCAACAAATGGAAAAAATCCAAAACAACCCTTCAACATCACTTCTCAGCGTACATAAATCACCAAATAATTTGGCCAAGCGATTGAACAAAAACTTTGAAATCCACATACAATCACCTTTTCAGTCCCCATCAACTAAAGCAAGCATGTTTTTTCTGTTAATTTTGGCGAATTCTACTTTATTCACGTCTTTTGATTTGGTTAAAGGATTATGCTTCATCCTTATTCTGCTTATAGTGTGCGTTAACTTCAGAATTAAATTCGGACCCAAAATTTTTTATAACCTCCCATCAAATAGAATAATTTCAAATATTTTATCGCTTTATTATTATCATTCAATTAAAAAATACTTCGATAAAATAAAATGGGGGTGTAGTTTTGGCAACAAATAATGTGGGACATAAAATAGTTTTGACTTCAGACAGAACTTTAATGAGTGAATATAACGGCGGCATTTTTCTAGGTTTCAGTGCATGTGTACCACATGGTTTACTTCCGGATTCAATTTATTTCTCACTTTTCTGCCCGTCAGTACCCATAAATAAGGATGGATCAGCCAAATTTGCACCTTGTGGACTGAGAAAAATTGAAGCTGCTCTATTAAACATGGGTTATAAAAGAGAAGACATAATTGTTGCACACCCTGATAAACTAGAAAAAGTTGTAGGTTCAAACACAAAGATTTTGTGTATAAGCGAAAACGATCCATTAGGAATGGGTCCAGCAACAACCACTTTTAGGCAGTTGTTTAACGGCGAAGCTTACATGACAATTAAGCTTAAAGAAATACTCAACAACTCCGCAGTACAAAAGTACAAACCTAAAATAGTTATAGGTGGAGCTGGCGCATGGCAACTAGAAAATTCTGAAGTACGCAAAACTTTAGGCATAGACTGTGTTGTCATTGGAGAAGGAGAAAGCGTAATTGGTCCACTTTTCAAAAGAGCCTTTGATGGTGAGTCATTACCTGAAGTAGTTCAAGGCCAAATTGTTGAAACTCCAGATATCCCCCTTATAGCAGATGTAACAATAGATGGCATTGTAGAGATTGCACGGGGTTGTGGTAGAGGTTGTGCTTTTTGTGTTCCTACTCTTCAAAGGTTTCGCTGTGTTCCAGTTGAGAATATTCTAAAAGAAGTAGATGTCAACTTAAAAGCAGGTAAACGTCCTCTTCTTCACGCTGAGGATGTTCTCAGGTACAAAGCTAACGGTTTTGAAGTTAACACTTCAGCAGTAAAAGAATTGTTCAGCAAAGTATATTCGCAGTCTCGAGAACATAATCATCCTCCAGGTGCAAGTGCAATTGCATTAAGCCATTTTGCGTTATCATCTGTTGTTAGCGCCCCAGATTTGATAAGAGATTTATCCGATATAATTGAACTTGCCAAGGGCGACGAATGGTTTAGTGGGCAATGTGGAATAGAAACTGGAAGCCCCAAACTTATAGGTAACCTGATGGCGGGCAAAGCTAAACCTTTTGAACCTGAAGAGTGGCCCAGAGTAGTTGAAGATGCATTTCGTATATTGAACGAAAACAATTGGGTTCCTCTTTCCACTTTAATTATAGGGCTTCCTGGAGAAGAAAATGAAGATGTACAATTAACAATTGACCTTGTCAACAAACTTGAAAAATACAAGAGTTTACTTGTTCCCCTTTTTATGGTTGAAGAAGGGGGATTAAAAGGCAAAGCATCTTCTTTCTCAATCGACAGCATCTCTTCTAAACAAAGTGAACTCTTTCTCAAATGTTGGATGCATAACTTGGAGTGGAGTGAGACACTTCTAAAAGAGTACAATGTTACAAGGGGCGCTAAGGGCTATGGATTGCGATTGTTTTTTTCCTATGGTGTAAAAGAGACTAAAAAAATAATTAAAACTTGCGAACAAGAATATGGCTACAATCTGCCTGCAATGATTAAAGATGCTAAAGCTGGCAAATTCGCTTTTACATCTATGCCTCTACGTTTAATGTATAAAGTACTAAAACCCCGGAAAAACAGATAGCGACCTTACCTAAAGAGTTTACAAAGATTATTTATGTTCAAGCTAAGTAAGCTTAATTTACTATATAAGCTATTGAGATAAGCATTATAACAGGATAATTAGTTAGTGTAATTAGGAGACGAAGTGAATATGGAAAAAAGCCATGAATGGTTTGTTCAACGCAGAAAAACTAAAGGATTAGAACTTGCCCATGACCAAATAACAAAAGCTTTTGACACAGTGACGTGGCTACATAAAGCAACTAAAAGTTTCTCAAGTAAAAACTATAAAGAAACCAAAAAATACATAGAAAACCTGTATGAAACAGAAGAAGGCGTAGACCGATTAAGAACAGCAGTTTTTCTGGAGTTATCCGCTGGAACAGCTTTGCTGGCAGATTACAGAGAAGACCTGTTACATCTTGTTAAACGTGCCGATACATTGGCTGATCACACTAAAGACGCTGCAAGATGTCTTGAAATGCTTTTTGAAGCAGACATACCTGAAGAACTCTGCGAAAAAATAGTTATGATGTCTGGGGAACTAGCTAAAATGGTTAATGTGCTAAGAAGTAGTGTTGAAAAGATTTCTTCGAACGCTAATGAAGCAGTAAGAGAAGCTAGAAAAGTTGAGGAAATGGAACACAATTTAGACAGCGAATACCTGAAAACTAAAAGTTTATTTGTCAAGTACGGAGCAACAATGAATTGTGGTGCAATGGTGATTTTTGACGACCTAATAGAGTTCATCGAGGAAGCCGCAGACATGTGCGCAGACACTGCAGATTACATTTACGTGCTATCCAACAGAGAATAAAATCCAATAGATAATTCATAATGAAACAATATGCTAAGTAACTTAAGCTAAACTGATTTTTTATTTCAGTTTTTATTTTATCTACACGAATCTAGCTATGTCCATGTCAGTTGTTTCTATTTTTCATCAAGCGCTTCAGCGATGAGTTCCACATCTCTTACAGTAAGTGGCCGAGTAGTATTTTTTATAAATAAGCTTCCAAGCCAGCCGCAGTCAGAGCATTCATGTTTTGGAGACACTAAACCCATGTTACCCCATAAATCGCCGTCCATAGTACCTACACGTTTAACTTTTGGGCTTTTGCATTTTGGGCAGATTTGTACGTCAAGACATGTTTTTTCAGATTCAAGTTTATCCATGTACTCAATAAGTTGTTGACCTGACACGCTAATTTCTTCAGTGAGTACTATAGTGTTTTGCTTTTTCTTTTTCCGCTTTTTCTGTTCTATCTGCTCCACTTTTCTTTTCGCCTATCAATAGGTTGGAAATCCACAAATTAGGTCTTATGGTACACGAATTTACAGTTCTGGTACAATCGTTTACGAAAGATGATAAATACTTGATTGAATATTGTGCCTTGTTAAGGAAGAAATATGCTTAAACAAAGGGCTGCAGCAGCGGTTCTGTTAGCAATTATTATTTTATCATTTTCAATGACCATGATTCCTGAAGGAGAAAACCCAATATATTTTTCATTCCAGAACCAATTTGACACAACACAGCAATTCATAACATCATCTCTTGTTGTTTTAGGAATAAACACTAATTCAACGCCTGAACTTAACCAAACAACCAGATCACAAATCTATAGTTTAATTCGGGATAATCCCGGAATCCACTTCAGAGGAATCTGCAGTAGTCTGAATTTACCGGTTGGCATGGTTCAATATCACCTTAACATACTTTTAGTAACAGGATTACTCACCAGTTACTCAGACGGTAAAATGCGTAGATTTTTTGAAACCTCAAAATATTCATCAATACAGATGAAGATAATGTCACTACTTAGACACAAAACACGTGGGCAAATACTTGAAATAGTAAATGTAAACAAGACTGCAACACACAGTGACTTAGCTAATCAATTATCTATAACTTCTCAAGGACTAACTTGGCAGATACACCGCCTAGAAGAAGCAGGGATTATAAAAGAAAAAAGTAACGGCTTAAAAAAGACATACTACATTAACAATGATTACTCTGATTTAGTTAGTGAACTGTTAAACACCATCAAGTAGCTTCTTTAAAGAGCGGTCTTTTCCGTAAAATTGAAAAAGAACGACACTGGTTAAACAAGTATGAAAACTAAAAAGCAGCCATGTCTGTGGCTTGATGAATTAAGCACAAAAGAAGCAGCAAAAGCAGCTGAAGACGACACAGTTGTAATTTTTCCAATCGGAAGCGTTGAGGAACACGGAGACCATTTACCCCTATGCACTGACAGCATCCAACCAGAATACATTGCTTTAGAAGTAGCAAAAAGAACCGAATGCTTGGTTGCGCCGCCTTTTAGATACGGCATATGCAATGCTACACGTAATTTTCCTGGAACAATAACAATACAGTTCGACACCTTATACAGAGTAGCACAGGATGTTTTATCAGAGATAGTTCGCAACGGATTCAACAGAATCATCGTGCTTAGTGGTCACGCTGGAAGTTCACATATGGTTGCATTACGACTTGCAGCACAAGACATAGTAACAAAAAATGATGAATTACCCACAAACAGAAAAGTTCGAATTATGGTGTTATCAGACTTTGATTTTGCAGAAGAATTAATCCCAAAATATGCTGCGGAAAACGACGGCCACGCTGGCACCATAGAAACTTCTCGAGTTATGGCGATAAAACCTGAATTAGTTAAAGCTAAAGGTGAAGCTGATGTGTGGCATATGCCGCGTTTTGAAGTTGTTGCTCATCCAGAACTGTACTTTCCAAGCGGAGTAAACGGTGACCCAACTGCTGCCTCAGCAAGCAAAGGACAGAAAATAAACGAGTACATAATAACGCAAGTTGAGGAACTAGTTAAAGCATTGAAACTGTAAGCCTGAACAAGTTTTGATTAACTGTGTTCATCAAGGCTTTTTTTGCAGAGTGCTTTATCGATTGTTCTAGCGTCAAGGTTGTGTTTAGCAGCTGTTTTACGTAGGGCAGCCAATAATTTAATGTAGTTTTGAGGAGTATACAGTCCAGGCGGGACATTGCCCAAAAGTCTTTTCCATACTGAGGAGTCAAAAGTTCCATAGTTATGTGGGTCAAAAAGCGCGAGGACAACACTTGCTAAAACTGGGCTTATGCCCTCAAGAGACATTAAACAGTTAATGCGGTAAGAGTCATCTACATGAGGTAAAGCTAACATTTGACTTGTTACACGGGTAACACGTTCTTCATCATTACGCATAATCAACTCGATTAACCTGTCTTTCTTTTCAGTTTCTTCTTTAAACTTCCACTCTACAATAGAAACTAAATCGTCACGTGTGACCGTTTTTGCTCTACGGAGTTTAGCGCCTAACTCTCGTTCACGTTGCGCTTGCCAAGAAAACGCTTTATCATATTTTCGGCTCCACTTTAAATAATCAGCCTTATCCATTAAGTCACCGTTTACTTAGTTTTTAATCAAGAATTTTTGTTTTTGGATACACAAACAAGAAAAGACAATACTATTTGGGTTAAATCTGTTAATGTCATGCCTGTTTCGCTAATAACTTTCAGCTATTGCGCTGCCGCATTACCGTCTTCCAGTAAGTAGGCAACATTTGTCCGTCACAATTTCAACTCACTGTTTAGCATTTTTAGAGGGAAATGAGTAATTGAAAATAGCGTTGTATAAACCAAATAAAATGGAAATCAGTGAATGAACAGTTTCAAATAATTATGTAATGATAGAGCCTTAACTATATGCCATAATAGGTAAAGGTGATTTGAAAAACAAGTGAAATTTTTTCTGAGTAAATTAGATTACAGAACAAAGTGGATTTACTTTTTACGTTTTACTATTCTTTTTTTGCCCCGTGTTTTCCGGGCTGGCTTATGGTTTGACCAGCATTTTTTGCAGAAAACCGGTTTATCACCTTTAGGTTGAAAAGGAACCTCACATTCTGCTCCACATTTGCTGCAGACAACTTTGAAGGTCTGTTTTCCGTGGAATGGTTTGAATAACTGATAATTTTTTAGCCGTGGCCACCCAGTTTTTGCATACTTCAACATTTCCGGGTTAGCTTTTAGCCAACGCATCATATGAAAAAAGCTTTTACCGCGTTTCTCATCTCTTTCCGCTAAGGGTTCATAACCTAAATTACGTATTTCATCCAAATAAGCTGTTTCCACAAGCCTCTGGGCTTCCCCGTCAACATGCACCCGTTTAACCCTGTCTTCACCGTAGACTTTACGCAGGTCTTCAGCTGCTACATCAAATATGCAGCCCTGACAAATGTGAATTTCCTCATCTTCTTTAATTTTAAACTTTGAGACAAGACTGGACACTACACGGGAAGACTCTTTAAGATACTCTTTTTCGCGAAAGATATCCTGATAAAACCTGACATCGATTATGTCATATCTAAATTCGCCTGTTTCTTCATGGTAAGCACCAACTACAACACCGAAAAGCAAATCGCCGCTGCCAGCATCGTCAACAATAAGAGTCAATTAACTGATTTCCCTCATTTCTCTCTACGTGAATATTCATTTGTTCTATAAAAACCGTCTTCTTGATAATAATAAAAAACAGGAAAAACTTCTATTTTAATAAAAAAACATTTCATATACTAAAAATGAAGCATTAACAATTGGATAAATACAGAAAAAGATGATTTAATTACTGTTTTCTTCTGATTTTTGTTTGTAAAATAGTACTGGCAAACCTAGTATTGGCAGTGCCAGCAGCCATAGATCCAGGTTGTGTCCAAGGAACCAAGCGTACCATTCTGTCCATCCTCCGAAGAAAATCCAGGTCATGTAATTCCACAAGTAATATAGCCCTAACGCTACAAGGACAGCGCCAACTGTGCCCACTTTCAGGTCCTGTATCCTTTCGATTTGCCAAGATGTTTTGGCAAAATAAATCAGAAACATAGCTAACCCAAGTAAACCGAACAATGTAGCTGCAAAACTTGGAATCAATTCAGGATATTGTGAAAATAAGCTCCATCCTTTATCTAAAACTGTTATCATCCACATGCCGCTGTTGCTTAGCCAAAACGCGAAAACATAGAATATGCCCGCAAGCAACCCCCATCTGATAGCTTGTTTTTGTGGTTTGTCCGGTTTCAATTTAACTGTGAGCATGAATAAAGCTGTGGGGATTGCTATGGACGAAAACGTGCAGGGTATACCAGTTGAAATCAAGAGGCTGAACCCTGAATCTGTCGGTATAATACCCCATATACCTGAAAGTAATAGGCCTATCCAGTATATGCCTTCAAAAATAAGGATTAACTGTATCAACCTGTAAAGTTTAGTTTTAGGAAAATCTTTTTTGGCAATGTAGAGGATAACTGTGGCTAAAGCAATGGTGCTGGCTAAGAATCTAAAGATTAGAAAAATGTATGCTACAGTGTCTGTTAAAAATATCCATGTGTAAAGTGGCTCGGGAAGTCCCTCCCATTCGCCTATCCAGGAAAGTGTGAAGGTAGCGTGAAGTGTAAACAAAAAATAGGCTATTGTTACTGTTAAAAGTCCTACTTTGATTGGAGTAACAAATTTATGCCCCAACAAAACACCTGCATTATCTTGAAGGTAAATCAATTCACTTTCTATATTATTTTTTTGGTTGAACTACACGGTCCAGTTTTGGAAAGGCAGATATGGTTAGTGTTAAATACTTATTTTACTCTAAAATCTTTAGTTAAAGAGGCGTCTAATTGGAGATAAGCAATAAACGGTTAACGTCTTTCCTGTTGGCAATCCAAGGTGTAGGAATAGTGTTTATTGGCTTTTTCTTAGCTGCTTATTTAGCAGGTTTACCCACAACTGTTGTGCTACATTCTGAGCCGGTTTTCAGGATTCCATTATTAATTTTAGGTGCAGTGCTATTGGAACTTATTTTATGTACAATTGTAGTAGCAGCATTAACAAAAGACTCCCATAAATAGCTACAAGCATAGTTACTTGCATTATAAGATGTAAATTTAAATCCTAATGGTCTTTCATCTTTAAAGCAACAGAATAACCCAAGTTTGCTAAATAACATCGGCACAATTTACATTATAGGTAAAAAGTTTCTTTTTTCTTTCTGCTCACACATTACCTCAGAAAGTTAATTGTTTCATTATTTATCAAGTGCACCCACTCTCATTTAGCATATATTTATATGCAAATCTTCTAGATTTAATATGATTAATATGGATACATTCTCAACAGCAGATTGTGCGATTTACTGGGATACCAGAAAAAAAATTGCCAAACAAACCAAAGAAGTACTCATAAACGATTTGCGTGAATTGTCCATAACTATAGAAAGAGCAATGCAGTATCTTAAAGAAGCAGCTTTCGACAACAAGTTTCCAGAAGTCCGCTTTCCAGTAGGAAATAACTGGGAATACAAATTGCTTATACATATTTTTGATGGCCCCAGCCCTCTTTACTATCGCCTATGTATACATGAATCCAAAACTGACGAGAACATAGCTGAATTGGAATGTGAAAAACACAACATATACACATATATCATAAAAGGCGCAAATAACGACCTGTTTGAACGCGAAACAATAAACTAAGTTCTTAAAGCTACTGTACAGATGAAAGAACAAAAAGAAACATGCCGGTAATAGTATAGTTCAACCAATTTTTCTTTCATTACTATTGATTTAACTGTTTTTTGTCATATTCTTTTTTCCTTTTTGACACTAATTTGCGTTAGAACCATAAATTGCAGTTTTACGATTTGACAGATCCGGTCACTAATTTTTTAGATATCATATTCATAAAAAAGATTACTGCAGAAACCACCAAAATGATACTTAATGAAATAAACAGAGTTGTATACTGAGCGCTAACTGCCAGAACTAAGCCGCTAATTATTGGCCCCAATGTTTGACCAATATCCATCATGGTGCTCAGAAAACCCAAAGATGTACCCGACATTTTTTGAGGCGCAATTTCACAAGTTAAAGGTGAAGTTGAAGAAGTTACTGTTGAAAAGCCAAGACCATAGCCTATTGATAGAAGCAGTAACACTGAAAAATCTGCTGTAAAAGGAAAGACAGCTAATATTAATCCACTTACAATTGAACCTATAATGATTGGTTTTTCTCGTCCAATTTTATCTGAAATTTTTCCCATAATTGGTCTTGACGCGATTAACGCTATTATTTGGCTTCCCATTATTGTACCAATTGAAAGAGGATCAATCTTGGCGACTTCTAACATGTAACCTACCAAAAAGAATTCTACTGCGCCAAAAACGTAGTATTGACATGCCTGAATTAAGCTTACTATTTGTATGCTGCGGTTTCTTGCTATGTTAGCCCAATCGCTAAGCATTCTTCCAGCGAACACTCTGGTTTTAACGGTTTGATTTTTTTCCGGTTTGTTTTCTGAAAAAAAGAACAACCCAACAATTAAAGCTGCAACACCTGCTACGCCTACAGAAAGATAAAGTGTACTGTAACCGTAATTTGTTAAAAACAGAATGTATCCCCCTAAGAAAGGTGCTGACGCTCTTCCTATGGCTGTTACTGAAGAAAAAATGGCTACGCGCTCGCCTCGTTTTGTTGGAAACGCCTCAGATATTGCCGCCTCACTTACTGGAACAAAAATGGCAGTTGCAAAGCCATGATAAAAACGGATGGGAATCAGTTGCCACCATGAATCAATAAATAAATAAAGAAAAGGTGCAGAAGCAAAGACTACTGCCGAAATCACCAGCATTTTTCTTCTGCCAACAACATCTGAGAGTGAGGCTGCAGGTAAACTGATTAGTATGCCCGGTATGGTTGAGGCTGAAGCCACTAAACCTATTAAATCCGTTGGAGCATCAAGGCTTGTAGCAAAGGGTTTCAGGACAGGATTCTTTGACATGGTTGAGCTTAAAATTGCAAATAGCCCCATAATGCATAGTATCAAAAACAAAGTTTTTTTTGAATACCTGGCCATTTGCGGTAAGCTCCACTTGGTACACGGTAACCCTGAATTATTCAGGATTACAACTATTTAATGAATGATTTCTGTTTGAACAAAAGTTTTATTGTATTTCAAAAGATGAGGTAATCTCTACTGATTTCTTGAGCATTTCGCCTACTGCACAGTATTTTTCTTCTGAAAGCTTTATGGCAGTTTCCACTGCTTGACTACTGAGGTTTTCTCCTTTAATTTTGTATTTTAAATGAATTTTAGTGAATACTCTTGGTGGTGGATCTTCTCTTTTTTCAGCTGTAACCTCTACTGCGTAGTCAGTGACGTTTTGTCTTTTCTTTTTTAATATGCCCAAAACTCCGATGCTAGTGCAAGCTGCTAAGCTAGCTAAAAGATTCTCTGTCGGCGAAAGAGCTGTTTCTTCGCCTCCGTGATCTTTGGGTACATCAATGGACACCGTTAAACCTTTTTCGTTTCTGCTGTCAAAACGTAAATTGCCTTTCCAATCAACAACCATTTTCTTAACTGAAGACATACCAATAGTTACAGTGGAGTAAAATAAAACGTTTTATGTAGAAATACTTGTTTTGTCACTGTTTTTGTTGTATTCACTTTTTATGTCTGCTTTTTGAAATTTTGTTCTTAAAAAATCTAAATGCAACACCAGAATAAACAATTGACATTATTTCTGAAGCATTCTTATTATTGACTAATTCAATGTAGACTCGGAGCGTTACTGTTTTGTTAACAAAAGTTAGATAGGACTTTCAATTCCCGTTACTTTGGGATTATCCTTTACACCCTCAAGTATACGCTTTTTGAATAAAGCAAGTGACTAAAAGAATGTTATTCAGGAATTGTCAGCATTTTTGCAATTATTGCGTACAAAAGTTGTCTTGGTTCACCTCAGCCGTATAGAAATAACGTTTGTAGTCGCAGTATTCGCATCAGCTGAAAGAAGACCATCCCAGCTTATGGACCAGAAGGCGGTTTAGGCGTAAAGACATGAAACAGGGGAATTAGAACTATCTCAGAAGCTATTTAGCAATCAGACTAAATAAGAAAAAATTTGAAAATGATGTATCACCTGA
>Ga0209723_1002631_pt1 | contig 23598 bp, 21 predicted proteins | sample BiotimSIPDNA_2_FD_185750 | JGI IMG/M metagenome (GOLD analysis project Ga0209723, IMG submission 185750) | Anaerobic biogas reactor microbial communites from Washington, USA - Biogas_R2 time_0 SIP DNA (SPAdes) (version 2) | ecosystem: Engineered > Bioreactor > Anaerobic > Unclassified | place...
ACAGCCCAAAGCTCGTTCAAGCTCATGGTTGGAAAGACATGCTCCGTCCAGCCTTTGGTGGCGGTCAGCTCAATGTACTTAAACCCGGCTGCGCTGATGCCAGCGATGGCTTCTTCAAGGGTATAGCCGTGGTAGCAGTTTGAATTTACAGCAATTATCCTTTTTAACATGGTTACCTTCCTTTCACAAGCGGTTTTATTTTAGTTAGTAATCATTCTTTTCTATTTGCGGCGCTATATCACAAATTGTGAGAGGTATTTTCTTGATAAAGCAAGGCTTGCCAAGACCTTTGCGCGGCTGCCCTCAAAGGCACGGTCTTCCACCTCGACACAAGCAAAGCCATCGTAGCCGATATCGGTCAGGGCGGAGACAAATTTGCTCCAGTCCACGTCGCCAAGGCCGGGCAATTTGGGGCTCATGAAGTCTAAGGGATAGGACATGATGCCATAATCATTGAGCTTATCGGCATGGAGCTTGATATCTTTGAAGTGCACGTGGAAAATGCGATCTTTGAATTCGTAAATCGGTTTAATGTAATCCATCATCTGCCAGATGAAATGGCTGGGGTCGTAGTTGATGCCAAAGTTTGGACTGGGGATGATTTTGAACATCTCGCGCCAGATGCGCGGCGAGGTAGCCAGGTTTTGCCCGCCGGGCCACTGCTCACGGGTAAAAAGCATGGGGCAGTTTTCAATGGCCACTTTGATACCCAACTGCTCCGCATAAGCAATGATGGGCGGCCAGATGGTTTTGAATAGTTCGAGATTCTCTTCCACTGTCTTGGTTTGATCGCGGCCGATAAAGGTAGTCACCAAGTTTACGCCCAGCTTGGCACTGGCTGCCATGACTCTTTTGAGGTGGTTACTATTTCCTGCGCGCTTTTCCAGGTCTCCATCCATCGGGTTAGGATAAAAAGCCAGCGAGGAAATCTGCACACCTTTTTCCTGGCAGTAGGCAAGGATGGCAGTGGCTTTTTCATCGCTCAAATCTTCCACATCGATGTGACTGACGCCGGCGTAACGTCGCTCTGCTTTACCGCGCGGCCAACAAGCAACCTCAACACACTGGTACTTATACGCTGCGGCTGTATCAATCAGCTCTTCAAAATTCCAACCGTCTAAAATTGCGCTAACAAATCCTATTTTCATCATAACTCCCTTTCTTAATCGTGATTTATCGCTACAGGCATGCCTGTTTCTGATGATTCGATCGAGGCAAAGATTACCCGCATGGATTTCAATACTTCAGCTCCAGAGATTTCGGGCTCGGTATCAGCCAATAAACCATCGACAAAGAGATCTATCACGCCCGATTTGGTCTGGTCTTCGTTAGTTTGGATCTTATCCAGCTCAAACAAGATGCGCTCACCGCTATTCAAGTTGACAATGATGGCAAAGTTTGGATCATCGTAGATGCGCATGATGCCCTTCGTGCCGTAGAGGATGGTGCTGTTATCTTCCACGCCGTAATGCGTCCAGGAGGCGGCCATGGTGCCAAGCGCGCCTCCGCTGAGGCGGTAGATGCAGATAGCATTATCATCAACACCAATCAGGCTGCCGGTGGCATCGCGTTTGTCGAGCGTCACCAAACGAGCGGTGGTTTCGATGATGGTTTGATCGGTCAGGAAATGAATCAAGTCGGTCTTGTGAATGCCTAAATCTGCCATGGCGCCCATCACAGCCTGGTTTTTATCAAAAAACCAGGTATCTTTGCCTGGGTCAATGCTCCAGGTTTCTGGGCCGGCATGGCCAAAAGTGGTGCGGAAGGTTACCAGGTCACCAATCAAACCTTCTTTAAATAACTGCTTGGCTTTGACATGGGCTTTGGCAAGACGTTGGTTTTGGCCGATCATCAGGAAACGCTTGTTGGCTTTTGCTGCTGTAACCATCGCTTCACAATCTTCCAGGGTGGTCGCCATGGGTTTTTCACACAAAACATGTTTACCCGCATTCAGGGCTGCGATGGTAATGCCGGCGTGGGCATGGTTTGCCGTGCAAACACTCACCGCATCAATATCCGGGTTGGCCAAGAGCGCCTGGTAAGAGTCATAAGCTTTGCCGCCATATTGAGCTGCCAACCCTTTCGCACGTGCCAGGTTAAGATCATAATATCCCAAGATTTGTGCCTGGGGGTGCTCTGCGTATTCTGGGATATGCCGCTTTTGAGCAATTTTTCCACAACCAATGATGCCTACTTTGATCATTTTTTAGGTCTCCGTTCTGTAAGTGAGTTTTATGAGTTCGATTCTTTCTTCTGTAAGAGCACCGAACCAATGACAATCACGCCCTTGAAGGCTTCGCGTAAGAAGGGCGGCACACCCACCAGGTTCAGCAGGTTATTCATTACCGCGATAATCAACGTACCCAAGACAGTGCCCAGGATAGTCCCTCTGCCGCCAGACATGCGCGTCCCGCCGACTATGACCGCTGAGATGGCATCCATCTCGTAGCCGCTGCCGGCATTAGCATAATCCATTGAGCCAATGCGGGAGACCTGCAGGACAGCAGATAGGCTTACAAGCAATCCCATCAAGGCATAAATGCGATTTTTAACCTTGTTGACGTTGACACCAGAGAGCTTGGTGGCACGTTCATTTGAACCAACCGCAATGACCTGCCTGCCGAAAGTGGTGCGCATTGAAATGATATGTAAAACAATGGCTAAGATTAACCAATAGAGGATTGGCATGAGCAACTGCCCACCAATTTGCAGACTGGCGATGCTTAGGAATTCCTTCGGCACCGTTGGGTTATAACCAGTCATAAACTGCTGGGTGACCGAGCGGAAAATCTTCATGGTGCCGAGGGTGACAATGAAGGGCGGTAATTTGCCTTTGGTGATCAACAAGCCGGTTACCTGGCCAAGTAATACACCGCCGATGACGGCCACGATAATGGCAATAATGAAGGCGGGCGTGCCGGTGATGCCTGCATTCAACAAAATGCCCTTAGGGCCGATATCAATCATCATCATCACCAGCGCCCCAATGGCAACCAGGGTAGAGCCGACCGAGAGATCAATCCCACCAGAGATGATGACCAGGGTCATTCCCAGGGCAATGATGCCCACGCCCGAGTTATTGCGCAGGATATTGATCCAGTTTTGCAGCCATGTGCCAAACCAACTGCCAACGGATGGAAAATCAAAACCCAAGGCAATGGTTTGTAAGATGATCATCACCAACAAAGCCAAACCGGTGCTGAAAAATGGTTTGGTCTGCCACTGGGTCGTGATCCTGGTTAGAATAGACTCACTTGATTCACTTTTTAAATTCTTCATTGTCCCTATCCTTGCTCAGTTTAAGGATACGCCTGTTGCCAGGCGCATAATATCGTGTTCGTTCATGGTTTCACCAACCACCTCACCCTGTATAGCCCCGTGATACATGACCAGGGCACGGTCACAAACCCGGATCACTTCCTGGGCTTCGCTGGACAGCACCACAATGCCAACCCCTTCATCGGCCAGGTTCAAGATGATATCGTAAATTTCTTCTTTCGCACCAACATCCACACCCTGGGTTGGGTTATCTAAGATGAGTACTTTGGGCTCTGTATTCAGCCACTTTGCTAGGACCACTTTTTGTTGGTTTCCGCCTGATAAACTGGTGATCAGGTCTGTGCCCCTCTCCAAACGAATCTGTAACTTGCGAACCTGTTCAGTAAATTTTTGGTTTTGTAGGAATTGATTGATAAAGCCAAACTTGGAAATGCGCGGCCAGGAAACAATTGAGCTGTTTTCAATAATTGTCATATCTTTAATAATGCCATTTTCCTTGCGATTGCGCGGCACATAGCCCAAGCCAATATCTACTGCCTGGGTTGTGTTTTGCACTTTAATCGGTTTTTGCTCAAAATAGACCTGGCCGGAGTAATCCCTGGCTGCCCCAATAATCGATTGAAAAAGCTCGCTGCGGCCGTCACCCAACAAACCAGTTATGCCCAAGACCTCCCCAGCGTTGACTGAAAAAGAAATATCATGAAAATTCTTATCATCCGACAGTTTATCTACACGCAGTACTTCGTGAGAATCCTCCTTCTCACGCTGCAGCGCCATGGTGCGAATCTCATGTCCTACCATCAAGCGTGCCAAATCTGAGGTTGTGACATTAGAAACCAAACCTTCTGCCACTTTTACCCCATCGCGGAGAATCGCAAAAGAGGTGCAAATTTGCATGACCTCGTTCAGCTTGTGGGAAATAAAGACAATACCGACGCCATGATCCTTGAGGGTGCGCATCATGTCAAAAACACGCGCAATTTCGGTCTGCGTAAGCGAAGAGGTTGGTTCGTCCATGATCAGAATGGATGCGTTCATCATCAAGGCGCGCGAAATTTCGACAATTTGCTTGTAAGAAGCGTCCAAATCCCTGACCATCGTTCTTGGATCCAAGTCCAGGCTCATGCGATCAAATAGTTGGGAGGTTTCACGGCACATGCGCTCGGTATCTAAAAAGCCGTTTTTTTGTTTCAGCTCACGCCCAATGAACATATTTTCATAAATGGATAAGTCATTGATGAGGTTGAGCTCCTGGTGAATGAAGGCGATGCCTGCATTGAGGGAATCCGCTGGGGTGCGAAAGTCCACGAGATTGCCATCCAGGTAAATTTCGCCTTGATCGGGAGGCAGGACGCCACCCAAGATGTTCATCAGGGTAGATTTACCAGCACCGTTCTCTCCCAAGAGCGCACAAATTTCACCAGGTACGATTGAAAAGCGCACATCTTTCAGTACCTCGTTAGCGCCAAAGGATTTATAAATACCACGCATCTCAACATTCATGATATTGACCCTGCTTTTTTGTGAATGAGGCTATGGCTATGCCATAGCCTCATTGTTTTCTAAAACGTTATTGCTATTTAGCTTGTTAGATACAAAAAGCTAAAGATTTAGTACGGTGAGTTTGCGTCTAAGAACTCGGTGTAATTGTCGCGGTCCACAATGGTGGTCGGGAGCACTACAACGGGCTCAACTGTCTCACCCTTCAAGATTGAAACGGCCATATCAACAGCATCGCGAACCATGGCTGGGCTGTAGAGCGCAGACTGGATCCAGATCTCTGTATTTTCGGGCATCATCTTGAAATATTCCTGCATTCCGCCGCCGCCGGTGATGACTTTGATGTCAGTGCGGTTGGCTTCTTTGATGGCCTGCAGTGCACCAATGGAGGTTTCGTCATCCATGGAATAAACTGCATCGATCTGGGGGTTGCTGGTTAGGATGTCAGCCATGTCTTTGAGGCCGTCTTCGCGAGTGAACTTGGTTGCATAGGAAACAACTTCCATGTTCGGGGCGATTTCTGCCAAGGTGGTCATGAAGCCTTCCCCGCGCAGTTCAGATACTGAACCAGAGGTGGGAACTTCTAACATGACAACTTTGCCTTCGGTGCCAATTTTCTCGACGATGTAATTTGCACCCTGGACGCCCATATCGCGGTTATCACCAGAGAGGCGATAGACACCTTCTGCATCAATTACGATATCGAAATTGACGACGACAACACCTTTATCAATGGCAGCCTGAATCGGCACTTCCATACCTTCCCACTGTGGGAAAGCAACAATAGCCTGCGCACCCCAGGTGAGCAAGTCATCCAATTGGGCTGTCATTTCTTCGGCATTGCTGCTGGTGTACAGCTTGTATTCGATTTCATCTGACAACTCTTTTGAGCGTTGTTCGGCGTTGTAAGCCACTGCAGCGACCCAACCGTGGGTCACAGCCGGGGCTAAGATGCCGACTTTGTATTTTCCAGCCTCAGCTTCGGGCGCTGCGGTTTCTGGTTCGGTTGATGTACAGCCTGCTAAGGCTGTGGTAGCCATCAGGATGGCTATGACGACAAATAAAATTTTCTTCATGTTATTCTCCTTAACTAAAGATTTTCAATTTAATTAACCGGCTAGTCTCACCATGACCCACCGGGTTAATCCAAGATAAGTGGCGGTGCAGATGATTCGCGAATGATGAGCTGGTGTGGCAGCACCACCTCGCGCGTGTAATCACTTGCATGTGTAATCTGGGCAAACAACAACTCTGCAGAGTGCCTGCCCAGTTCATAACAGGGTTGAGCAACGGTTGTGATATAGGGATGGAACATAGTCGTGTGTTCCACATCATCAAACCCAATGACTGTGACATCTTCTGGCACGCAGTAGCCCAGTTCTTGTGCTGCAATAACTGCACCAAGAGCAAGCGTATCTGAGATGCAAAAGATGGCCGTTGGCATTGGATCGGTAGTGAGTAATTCTTTTGCTTTTGCTTTTCCGCTCTTAAACGAATAATCATAAGAGGCATGTTTAATATACTCATCCGATAGACTGATATTATACCTTTGAAGTGTGTCTTGATAGGCACGCATGCGCAACTGGGTTGAAATGTAATTATTTTCGCTGCTGATGGTAGCAATGCGGCGATGACCGAGACCGACTAAATAATCGATTGCTTCTTGCGTGGCAAGATAATTATCGATGGATACCCGCGCAAGCTGCAAATTAGGATCGTATTCACTGCACTGGACGAGCGGGAATTGATCGGCATACTCTTTGAACTCCTGGCTGGAAAGCGTATTGGCCATCAAAATCACCCCGTCAGCACGGTGTCGTTTTAACATTTCTAAGGCTTCCCGTTCACGCTCTGGGGCATCAGAGGTGTTGAAAATCACGGCACTGTAACCCAGGTTACTGAAGACATCACCAATACCAGCCAGAATGTGCGCATAATAGGGATTTGTAATATTTGGAGAGAGGATCAGGATGACCCGGCTTTCGCTGCGCCGGAAGTTCCGTGCTAAGAGGTTCGGCTCATAGGAGAGTTTTTGAATGGCCGCCGTGACCCGCGCTGCGGTTTCAGGATGCACAACACCGGTGTCATTTAGGAGCCGTGAAACGGTTGCGACCGAAACGCCAGCCTCTTGTGCAACATCCTTGATCGTGGTCATGCTCTCCTTTGCAAAAAATACTGTTTACAAGCTGCTAGATCGGGTGATGTAATTGATTACTGTAATCCATTACATCACTGCACCAAATGATAGCATTAGTTTAAATTTTTGTCAATATTATATTAAGGCCATTTCAGAAGGCAAACTTCAAATTTCCGATCATCTTGGCTTATACTTATTAAGGAAACAAAAGCAACAGACCTTTTACTCAATAAACCAGGAGGTTTTATCATGTCTGTAAAACATATTGACCAAATTGAATCCACCCCCGTCAAAGACGGCGAGGGCGTAAGCAGGAAGATGTTAATTTCGCTGGAAGAAGCGCCCAACTTTGCCATGCGCTGCTTTACAATTGACGTAGGCGGCTTCATGCCCAACCATACCAACCTGGTGGAACACGAGCAATTTGTGATCCAGGGCAAAGCACAGATTGCCATTGGCGAGGAGCTTTTCGAAGTAGGGGTTGGTAACGTGGTTTTCATCCCAGCTGACGTGCCGCACTGGTACAAGAACATTGGCGATGAGCCTTTTTCTTTCCTATGCCTGGTGCCCAACCAACCTGATAAAACCACGCTGATTGCTACCGCTGGTTGTTAGACAGCCCAAATTGGGCTTGTAATAGTATGAAGCAATAACACTAAATTTTTAGGAGTGTCACTTATGGACCAAGCATTAAATAAACAAACCCAAGCTTTTGGGCTGTGGCCCTCACCCATCACACCCGAATTGATCGGCCAGGGCATGCGTCTTTCGGAAGTGCAGTGGGCAAAGGACGGCGAGACGCTGGTATGGTGCCAGTCGTTCTCAGGTAAAACCAGCATCCTATCCAAACCAGCCGGCGAACCACCCTATGAGCTGACCGGTCCTTTCAACCCCAGCGGCGGGGTAGGATACGGTGGCGGTGAATTTTGTGCACTCAAGGATGGGGTGATCTTTGCGGATAAAAACGGGCGCTTGTATGCGCGCAGCTTTGGCGCTGGCGCGCCCACGCCCATCACCCCGGCCTTTGGCAGCGCTGCGTCGCCCTGTGCCTCGCCAGACGGCAAGTGGGTGCTTTTCATCAACACCTATGAAGACAAGGACACCTTAGCCCTGGTGGATGCGCAGGGCAAACACTGGCCAACCAACCTCGTCCAGGGCGCAGATTTCTACATGCAACCAACCTGGAGCCCGAATGGAAAAGCCATTGCCTGGGTGGAGTGGAATCACCCCAATATGCCCTGGGACGGTACACGCTTGATGTTTGCCCTCTTGGAAGGTGAACCAGCGAAGATTATTGAAATGCACCAGCTTGATGGCGATCAAGAAGTGCCCGTATTTCAACCTGAATTTTCGCCTGATGGGCGCACCCTCAGTTACATTACCAACCGCGGGGAGTGGGACCAGTTGGTTTTACTGAACCTTGAGAGTGGCGAGAAACAAGTTTTGCTGGATGATAAATCCCTCTTGAGGCCAGCCTGGGTGCAGGGATTGCGCAGCTATGCCTGGCACCCTGATGGGCAGGTTATTTACATCATCGAGAGCCAAAATGCAAGCCACACATTGTTGTGCGTGAACGTTCACACCCAGACAGTCGAGCAAATAGACCTAGGCGATTACATCAACCTAGGCCAGATCGACATCTCCAAGACTGGCAAGCTCGCATTGATTGCCCAATCACCCCGCAACCCAGCGCGCGTGATTACTCTGGAAAACGGGCAGGTTAAGATTGCGGCACGCTCACAAAGCGAGTCTATCCACGAAGCTGACCTGGCTATGCCAGAACACATCGAGTGGCCAACATCTGATGGCGCGCATGCCTACGGCATTTATTACCCACCGACCAATAGACACTATACAGCAGATGGACTGCCACCGGTGGTCGTTGCGATCCACGGCGGGCCGACCTCGCAGGTCAGCATGGGTTATGACCTGGACGCGGCCTTCTTTACCAGCCGCGGGTACGGCTACCTACAGGTGAATTACAGGGGCAGCACGGGATACGGCCGCAGTTATATGCTAGCGCTGCGCCAGAGATGGGGGGATGTGGATACCATGGATGCCTTTGAGGGGGCGCAAGCATTGGTCAGCATGGGCTTGGCAGACCCGAACCGCCTGGTGATTAAGGGTGGCAGCGCAGGCGGGTATACCGTCTTGAATGCCTTGATCCGCTACCCGGGTTACTTCAAAGCTGGCATCTGCCTTTATGGCGTGTCGAATTTGTTTACACTGGAGATGGACACCCACAAATTTGAATCGCATTACAACGCAACCCTAGTTGGTGAGTTACCTGAAGCAGCTAGCCGATTCAGGGCCTGGTCACCCATTTTCCATGTTGAAAAGATCAAAGACCCCATTGCGATCTTCCAGGGTAGTGAGGACAAGGTGGTGCCGCCAAACCAATCAGAAACGATCGTTGCAGCTTTGAAAAGCAGGGGCGTGCCGCACGAATATCACCTATACGAAGGCGAGGGGCACGGCTTTAGAAAGAGCGAGACTTTGGTGGCTTACTACAAGGCAGTGGAGCGCTTTTTGCAGCAGTACGTGATTTTCAGTAGTTAAAGGTTGGCTGGCGAATTATTTGGAGATTAAAATTAGAAGAAGTCCATGAAAGTTAGATGGATCTAAGCAAAAATAAATGAATATGAAGCTCCGCTAAGGCTAGTTAGCTTTGCCGCGGAGCTTTTCTTTTCGTCTTTTTGTTGATTAAAGCATGCGCACGTCGGCCATTTTCAGCACGTGCGGCTCAAGGACCTTCATTAAAGTCTGTTCGTCAATGCCTTCGACCTTAATAGTAAGCAATGTTGAGGCTATCGTTTCACCGCTGAAGGTGCCCAGGGCAATGATATTTCCGCCAGCCTCATATATTGCATGGCTGAGGCGGGAAAGCGTGCCTGGTGTATCTGGCACCTCTGCGGTCAGGCGAACCCCACGATTGCGAGCACCCATTAACTCCATGAAAATCTTGAACAGGTCCGTTTCCGTGATGATGCCGACCAGTTCGTTTCCACGCATTACAGGCAGGCAGCTGATCTGATTATCGACCATGATGCGAGCTGCTTCTTCGATGGGCGTGTCTTCTGTAGTCGTGATGACCGGGGATGACATCACATCTTTTATGGTGATTTTTGCCAGCAAAGAGTTGATCTCCCACATGGTCAGTGTGGTTGCCTTAGATGGCGAGGCGTTCAAAAGATCATTCTTTGTGACAATACCGATTAATTTGTATTTATCTACCACAGGCATATGGCGGATTTTTTCGCGGTTCATCATGGCTAAAGCATCCATGATAGACAGCGTGGGTGAAACAATTACCAAGGGGGAAGTCATTCGTTTGCCAACATTCATCGTATCTCTCCTTTAATAGTCAACTTAATTATACTATTGGTTAATTCGGGTTAAGAACTCTTAATTTAGCAAAACACCATAAAAACCATAGATTTAGGAGCAAACGTGTAAAGGCAAAAAAGCAATCGCTTCATTTTTCGGTTATCATTATCCCGCGAGGGACAGGTGAATGATTGAAGCATTAGAGGTTTACTTATCACAAGTGCAGGATAAAAACCCAGCGCAGGCAGCACAAGCCCTGGCGAGTTTAGCGCTATTCAGCGATGTGCGCGCGCTGACAGCCATTCAAACTGCCTTCTTCCATCTAAACCAGCGGGTGCGGGCGGCCGCAGCCCAGGCAGCCGGCATCAACCTTGACAGCAGTCTTTTCGAAGCACTTCTGAGCCTGCAGGACGACCCAGATCCTGAAGTGCGCCTGGCAGCTGTGATGGCAATGGGGAAATTTGCCAATAAAGGCCAACAAGAACAGGTTGTTTTGGAATTACTCAAGCACCAACCTGACCCGCAAACAGCGCTGGCCGTGAAAGATATCATCCGCAAAGCAGGCAACGCTGCCATACCCCTGCTTGAGCTTGAGCTGGTGTCTTTTGATGAAAAACGGCGCGCACGGGCAATTGAGATTCTGCCTGACTTGGGCGACCTGGGCATGATGGCGGTGGTCGCCCACATCCCAGAGCTGCAGAAAGCGGATACCTACCAGGCAGCCCGAACCCTGGGCAAGTTAGACAACCCGATGCTGGTCGACTATTTCCATGACATGCTCAGCAACCCAGATAGAGAAAAACGCCTGTTTGCACTGCTGGCAATCAACAACGGCTCTACAACTGAGAAGACCATCCCAATGGTCGGAGACCTACTGCTAAACGAGCCAGAACAGGATATCCGCCTGCAAGCAGCTTTGTGCCTGTCCATGTCCAAAAACCCGGCGATCCTGCCCTACCTTGAACGCTATGACCCGACCAAAGAAAAGGGCTTGCAGGGGCGCTGGATCCGCGGCATCGTCCGAGACGGGTTGATGTTATTAGAACTGCAAACAAAACCGATGCCAGAGTTGTTTGAACTCATTTTTTGCGGTGAACCTTACCAAAGGCCGTTGGTTGCTGAAGAATTTTCTAGGCGAGAAGACCCTTTAGCAATTCCTTATCTTGCCAGGGCTTTGCTGTTGGATAATTTTCCCGATGCGCAAGCGCATATCTTGGCTGTTTTGGGAAATCTTGAAGCAGTTGAGGCGGTTGATGAGATTTTGGCTTTTCTTGACAAGAACATCAATGAGCGGGAAGACGCCCTGGCATTGGAAATCTTAGGCGACCTATATCACCCGAAAGCGCTGGAATACTTGGAACAGCGGGCGGGCAAAGTGATTTACAACGATTTTCCGTCCATTAACAGCCCGGTTATCGCTGCTCGCGAAGCGGTTGAGACACTGCAGCAAAGACTGGGCTTCCTTAATAGAGGCTGGTTTGTCGAAGCTGAAAAGCACGACGAGAAACTGCTCTTTATTGGCTTGCTGCTCACCCAAAGAGGCGATCTGCGCGCCTTAGACTTGTTGATGAAGACCTTCAAGAAAACTGACACCCCGGTTATTCGCTACCAGATATGCCTGGCACTGGGCGGTAGTGGGTCTGTGTTTGTGCTGCCGTTCTTAAAAACAATCCTGAGCTCTGGCGATGAGCGCCTGGTGTGTCACGCCGTACATGCCATCAGTCAGCTGCCCCTTACAGAAGCGCCAGCTGAACTTGGCGCATTAATGCTCGAGGAAAGCATCTTGGTGCGCAGTGCCGTATTGTTTGCGTTTGGCAAGCTGCAGGATCCTAAAACTTTGCCCATCATCCTAAGACGACTGGCGGACCCACACCCGCACGTGCGCGCTTTGGCAGTGCAGACCTTGGGGATGTTTGCTTTTGATGAGTCCTGGCTGAGCCAGCTTGAACCACTTTGTTTTGACCCATCAATTTGGGCCCGGCTGGAAACGGCGCGTTTGCTGGGTAGGGAAGCAAAAGGTCCGTCTATTCCAGCATTGATCCACTTACTAAAAGACCCCCACCCAGATATCCGGCTCAATGCGACCCTTATTGCCCAAAATAACTTGAGCGAAGCGTTGCGCCCGGCCTTAGAAATCAGCGCAAGCATGAAAGGCGGGCAAGCAAAGCGAAAAGCAAAAGAGTTGTTGGAAAGGCTGGACTGGATTGCATGGCAAAAGGACCCGCAGGTTTTCCAGCAAAAACAAAAGGAGGCGGAAGCATTAGCTGCGCAGAAAGAACGTGAAAAAGCGCAGAGAAACTTACGCCGAGAGGCAATTTATGTCTTGAAATCCTTGAAACTCAATGGCTGGCAGAGCTGCATGGTCACGCATGTTGCTGGTGCTGCTTATGTTGAGTGGGAGAGCCTGTACGCAGAGCTTAAGGCTGGTGATTTTTTGGAGCTGGTTCGCGAACCCGGTAACCCCCATGACAAATTTGCCATTATGGTGACTGATGAGCCTGGAAACAAGATGGGTTACATCCCGCGCTTTGAAAACAAAGCCCTAGCAAGACAACTGGATGAGGGCATTCAGACTTGCGTGGTGATACTGCAGGTTAAGAAAACCAGCCGGGTCTGGCAGTTGTATATCGAAGTATTTTTAAGAGCTCAGAATCAATAATTTAGTGCAATGGATGAGGATTAAAAAATCAGGCTGGCCCATTTTCGTGAGCCAGCCTGATTGATTTACTTAATTATTTTCAAATGGAGGAATTAATTTCCGCCGTTGCCGCCGCGCCGCATCCCAAAACCTTCAGCAGTTTCGCCTGTGCGCAGCTGTGATTGGGTCTGCAGTAATTCATCACACTCGCCGGTGCAGGTGCCCAGCTCAGCATTCTCATTCAAGCGCTGATTGGTGCGGGTTAAGGTGCCCTGACCTTCAGAAGTACGCAGCATCTGGCGGGTCTGAAGTTGTTCTTCGGGGCATTCGCCATCAACGAGATTGGGGCAAACGCCATCGGTTCCGCCCATGGGGCCTTGCTGCAGACGAGTTTGAGTCTGGAGCATATCATCACAATCACCGGTGCATTCGTTATTGGGATAAGCATTCGTCTCAAGCTGTTCACGCATCAAAACTGGTTCACAGGGGGTTTCCAATTCGGGTTCACTATCAACAACCTCAGGTGTACTTGCCTGGGCAAAGGTGTTGTTGACTACGCCAAGGACTGCAATTCCGAATACGATAGTGATCACGAGACCAACAAATATTTTCTTAATCATTTTATTTACTCCTAGTTCTAATATTTTTTATCTTGCCTGTCTTACTGATCACAATCATAGCAGGTGCATTCTTAGAAACTGTGTAGCAATTATGAAGGTTTTGTGAAATTAGGACAATTTGCGGATTTAAATCGAAAAGTCTCGTTGCATACATGCTTTATATTGTTAAATCGATGTTAAATCGTTCGGGGTATATTAAAATATCACTATAATTCATTGGTTAATTTATTAGTTCATTATTTTTGATTGAGGTATTTATGGAAAATTGGGGCTTGTTCCCGATCATTATTATTGGGGTTGTTGCCTTAGCCGGTTTGGTTTTGGCTGCAAATCTGGCTGTTAAGAAATTAATTGGTATTGCTGCCTATTTTAATCTCAGCAGCACCTTCATGGGCATGACGGTTGTATCCCTGGCGACCTCTATCCCTGAGATTACGGCACATGTTACCGGGTCAATTAATATTCTCAGAGGCACACTGGATTTCCAAATTGGCTCTGCCATTGTATTGGGGTCAAACATCGGCTCAGACGTAGTACAGCAAACCTTTATCCTCGGCTTGGTGGTTTTACTGGCTGGCGAATTGTACTTCAGGCGTTATTTCCTTTGGAAAAGTATGATCCCGATGATTGCATCCACCATCATGTGCATCGTTTTAGGATTAGATGGCATTTACTCGAGATTAGATGGTTTCATCCTGTTTGGTTCCTTTGTAGCCTACAGTTTCTATCTTTACATGGATGAAAGAAAACATTACCAAAAAGAAGATAACCTGCCAGAGGACGAAGAGGTTGAGAGTAACATCCCGACTAACGGGAAAGAAGTTCTCATTGATGCAGGCATTTCTATCGTCATGCTAGCGATTACTGTTTTGGCCGCGTCTTTAGTTCTATCAATCACTGAAATCATTGTCAATCGTACCGGCGTAAGCGGCTCACTGATTGGTGTTTTAACCTTAGGCCTAGCATCTGCCTTACCTGAGTTAACAACTGCGCTTGCAGGGGTACATCACAAAGAACACGGCATATCATTGGGCACCCTGGTGGGCAGCAACATTACCAACCCCCTGGTCGGCATCGGCAGCGGTGCGCTTATTTCAACTTATGCAGTGCCTAGACCTTTGATTTTATGGGATTTACCCTGGGAAACCCTGACCGGAGTTATTTTATGGGTCATCTTGTGGTTCAATAAAGGCCGCCTAGGCAAGAAAGAAAGCTTTTACCTGATGGGTATGTATTTTGTATTCATCGTCTTACGGGCGGTGCTATTCAAAACGGATTTCTAAACCCCCAATCTAAATAAATATATAATCAGACGTGCAGATAATGCACGTCTTTTTGTTTATCAAGCTGAGGTATTTTCCAGTAAAAGCTCAGTTTCCTGCCAAAGTCTGTTTCCAATTTCTGAGTCAAAAACACGGGCATCTGGTAGTTCGAGTTCATGTTTATGATAATAGAGCAAGGTCTTCCCCTTTAAATCCTCAGAGCAGGCCAAATATAAAGCTGGCCAGGATGCCTCAACAGGACCAGTGGGACGGGTCGACATCACCAAGTTGCCAACAAAACCCAAATCTTCCCCGATATGACTGCGAAACGCTCCTGGGCAAAAGGCAAAAACTGACACCCTGGGCAAGCCATTCTCTTGAAGTCTCCTGCCAAGCTGCCAGGCATAGGTCATCAGGTAAAGTTTACTGAGACCGTAATACTTAAAAGTATCCTTTATTGAGAAAGCAGGAAAAACAGCAAAGTTTGAAAAATTAATTGAGAGACTGCCGCGGTGCCTTGAGGAAGATGTAAATATGATTCGCGGTACAACGACTTGATTAATCTCCAAGCCTGACGAGTTGACAACAGGAATAACCCCATCAGCAAGCATACGCTTGATTAAGAGGGTATTTGAAAAGTAATTAACCTGCCAGAACAAAGGAAATCCATCTATGCTCATTTCTTGCGATACGGCGGCCATGCCGGCGTTGAGATGAATCACATCTAATTGGATGCCATCATCTCGCAACCCATCGCAGAAGCGATTTACACTTGCCAGGTCAGCCAGGTCGAGCAAGCGTAAGGATACCTTATCAGCGTGTGCTTGTTTTCGAATTTCATCACGCGCCTCAATGTATTCTTTTCGGCAAGCCATGATGATACTTGCGCCCCGCCTGGCTAATTCGATAGAAACGGCTTTACCCAAACCTGAATTTGCACCAGTGACCAGGCAGGTCTTACCGTGCATATCCCCTTTTATAGACTTGATGTCTTTATTTTGATTCATTTCCAATCTTTTGATCAGCTTTGAATGAAAAGCGCATGTCTTTATTTTCTGATATCGCTCTTAGATCATTCCCCAAGGCCAGAATCACATGCAAGAGAAAAGGAATCAGCATTGAATTCGTACGAAAAGCAAGGTAACAAAATAATATGCCAGCAAAAAACGCTGCAAAGGTTTCACTGGCACCTTTAGAGATGTGAGATAGACTATACACCGCGCAATTGCTCATCACTGCAGGCCAAAAACCAAAAGCCGACAGGCAAGAAAAAAAGAGCAAGCCTCGAAAAATAAACTCGTAGCCGATTAAATAAAGCACCCAAAACAGCCCATTCCTAAGTAGTAAGGGGACATCCCAGGTCGATTTTCTTACCTGGGGGTAATAACTGGTATTAATACTGCTCGAGGTACGCAACAGGCTGAACATCAAAAAAAGTATCACGGGACCTAAAAACCACAGCCATAAATTGCTACCATTAGGCCAACTTACCCCGTAAAAATACAATGGTTGGTGTGAAATTAAGGGAAAAATAATCGCCGGTATTAATCCAAACAGGATAAATCCCAAAGTTTTCTCGACATAAACCTGCCACTCTACCAAATCGGGAGCATCAGCAAGCTTGGTCGCAAGCTTACCCGTCCATTTTGAACCCTGCAAAAAGAAATGAGCCAAAAATGCCAAGGTGAAATAGCCTAAGGCTGTTGCAGCTATAATTGGTGTGGTAAGTGCAGGCATAGGTTAATCATAACAAATAATTAGATAAAGGGACCCCAAATATTTGTATAATTGGGTAAAGGGAAATTTGTGCAGAAGATACTGGTAACCGGTGCGGATGGGTTTTTAGGCAGCCATGTGGTCTGGCAGGCTTTAGCGCGCGGCTACGCAGTGCGGGCGTTCATCCAACCCGGGCGTAACACGGGCACTTTAGATGGACTGCCAGTGGAGCGATTTTACGCTGATCTTACTGAGCCAGGAAAAATATTTAAAGCATTAGAGGACTGTGATTATGTCATCCATACCGCTGGAACGACAGCCGTATGGCCTTCTAGATCTGAGCAAACTTGGCAGATCAATTATGAAGTCGTTGTAGAGCTTGCCAAAGCAATCACCAAGCAAAAGATAAAACGGTTTGTGCATATTGGATCTGCCAGTTCATTTGGGTACGGAACGAGTGCTGAGCCTGGGACAGAAGAAAGTCCATACATAGGCGGCCAATTTAAGTTGGACTACCTCGATTCAAAAAAGGCAGCCATGGATTACCTGCAAGCCCAATACCAGCAAAATAGCCTGCCAGTCATCATCCTTGCCCCGACGTTTATGATCGGGGAATATGATTCAAAACCCGGTTCGGGAAAGATGATCCTAGCCGTCAGCAAGCGCAAGCTGCCAGGGTATTCAGAGGGCGGCAAATGTATTGTTTACACCGGCGATGTAGCTTGTGCTGCGCTAAATGCCTTAACCATGGGCCGATTGGGGCAGTGTTACATCACTGGCGGAGAAAACCTGACTTACCAGGCTTTTTTCAAATTAATTGCAGAAATAGCGCAGGTGCGGCCTTTGCGCACAAAAATTGCGCCCAGTGTTGCGGTACTTTTTGGCGGCCTTCTTGAGTCAGTTGCGACCGTTAGCCACAGGGAACCCATGTTATCCGCAGGGATGGCACGTATGGCTAAAGACGGCCACTACTACAACTCTCAAAAAGCCATTACAGAATTAAGAATGCCACAGACCAGCGCCAGGGAAGCCATCGAGCGAGCGATTATTTACTTTAAAGAGATTGGTTACTTATAATCGGGACAATGCCGATCAACCGCAATTAGCCTTACAGATTCTCCCAATTCATCATAATAACAGGGTTACCCCTCAATGACATTAATTACCATCCCGCCGGTCATCTGCAACAGGTCTGTTGGCTTAAGCTTGAACACGGCATGAGGCGTGCCGGCCGCCGCCCAAATTTCCTCAAATAGAAGCAGGTCTTCATCGATATAGGTTTCAATTGGCTGCATATGCCCCACAGGCGGTACCCCACCAATTACAAAACCGGTGTGCTGGCGAATAAAATCCGCATCCGCTTTGATTATTAGCTCTCCTAACCGGGTTGCAAGCAGATTTTCATCCACACGGTTGATCCCGCTGGTGATGATGAGGATAGGTCGGTTTGTGTTAGCTGTTCGGAAAATCAAGGATTTGGCAATCTGTGCAACCTCACAACCAATGGCTTGGGCAGCATCAGCCGCCGTGCGCGTTGAACTGCTGAACTCAACCACCTGGCAGTCAAAGCCCAAATTTTCGAGATGCTTCTGGACTTTTTCAGCACTTTGGGCATTTAGTTTGTCCATTTCAGTTTGCCCTCCCATGCATAGATCTCAAGAAGTAAACACTGTGATGACACGATAATCAAGATTAATCAAAGAAGCGAGGCAGAAAAGACCGGTTGGTCTGAAGCATGTCTTCAAGCACCTGCTGGGTTCGATCAGCTGGCGGACCGAGCGGATGCGCGAGCAAAGCTTGGAAAGCTGCGCGTCGATCTCCCTTTACAGCTGCTTCGACCGTCAGCAACTCGTAAGCTTTGACCTGGCATAATAAGCCGTAGCAAACCGCTGGTAAAGGCTCGGCTGGCAGTGGATGGATTCCTTCGCGGTCGACCCGGCAGGGCATTTCCAACACCCAGTTGGGATCCCAACCCCTTACTACCCCATTATGGCAAATGTTGGCCACGTGCACCTCGTCCAAATTATTGTGATGGGCATTGAGGATTTGGGAAGCCACGGTTGAATAATAAGCACCACCCCTGAGCATTAAGGCCTCGGGCACCTCGTCAAGCGTGGGGTCTGCATAGGACTGCAAAAGCTGCTCCTCAATACCCATCACTTCTTCTGCGCGCGAAGGCGGCCAGGACTCCTGGCGCTTAAGCATGCGATCCATGTAATAAAAATAGCGCAGGTACGAATTGGGGATCATGCCCAGGCTTTTCAGGGTGTGCAGGTCAAATTCCGGCTCTGTGTCTGAGCGCACAAGGTCGAGGTAGGCACTGAAGACTTGCGGCCAGTACTCCTTTCTATCTACTTTAAACCCACGATACCAGGTCAGGTGGTTCAAGCCTAAGGTGTCGATTTGCGCAGACTGCGGCGGGATGGTCTGGCCAGTTAATTGGTTCAGCGCCTGCAAGATGTGCATCTTGGTGGTTATGGCAGAATTGCACACGCCCACAGCTGGCACGCTCTTTGCATGGCGGAAAAGCGCTTCGGTCAGCAGACCTGAAGGGTTGGTAAAGTTGACCAGCAAGGCGCCTGGTGCATATGCTTGGATATCATTAGCAATATCCAGGATCACTGGGATGGTACGCAAAGCCTTAGCCATGCCGCCGATGCCGGTCGTTTCCTGGCCGATCAAACCATGACGCTTCCCCAGGTACTCATCCTCGCGGCGTGCCTGCATCTGCCCGACGCGCAGCTGGGTAATGACGTAATTTGCTGATCTGATAGACTCATTTTGATCCGTGCTCAAGATGATTTTGAACGGGCTGCCCGCTTTTTTACAGAGACGCTGTGCAAAGCCGCCCACAATCTCTAAACGCCCCCTGTCCGTATCCATTAACCACAATTCATCAAGGGGAAAAGTATCAACTCGTTCAAGAAAACCATTGATCAACTCTGGGGTGTAGGTGGAACCGCCACCGATGACTGCAACTTTGAGCATTTTGACCTCAATCCGTCGTGATCTTAGATTAGAAAGCAAAAATTCATCTATAATTACAGTGAAATTATACATGGAAACCACTATCCAAACCGGAGGAAAGATGAAACACCAAGAATATACTTTACAAAGCAAAGATGGCATTAACTTATACGCACAAGCTTGGCTGAGCGAGCTACCTGCCAGGGCATTAGTTATCTTAGTGCATGGATTGGGAGAGCACTCTGGCCGTTACACCCATGTTGCTGAAAAATTCAACGCTAACGGGATTGATGTGTTTGCTTTTGACCAGCGCGGCCACGGTAAATCTGGCGGACCAAAAGGGCACACACCCTCCTACCAGCACCTGATAGATGACATAACACTAGCAATAAATGAGGGAAAGAAGGTTGCAGGAGAAGACTTACCCACCTTTTTGTATGGACACAGCTTAGGTGCACTAGAAGTGCTTTATTTTGGCATAAAGCAATCAGAAACGCTCAAAGGTATCATAGCCACCAGCCCTCCCTTAGATTTATCAGCTACGCCTGAATCAAAAAAGAAACTTGCGAAATTCATGAATCCATTATTTCCAAAATTAACCATGCCGAATGGATTGGACGTAAATGCACTTTCAAGAGACCCAGACGTTGTGCAAGCATACAGTGATGACCCCCTGGTGCATGACAAGATCAGTGTGCGCTTAGGCATGTTCATGTTTGATGGTGCCGAGACTGTATTTGAAAAAGCAGCCTCTTGGCATTATCCCTTACTCTTAATGCACGGCAGCAGCGATCAGATTTGTGGTATCAAGGGCTCAGAAGCTTTTGTGGGCAAAGCAAAGAATGGTGTAACCTACAAACGTTGGGAGGGGTTGTACCACGAGATCCACAATGAACCTGAAAAAGAACAAGTTATCCAGGCGATGGTGGATTGGATAAACGCACAGATTTGATAGATCAAGAAAGTATTGACAATTGTAGACCTGGCGGAAGCCAGGTCTTTTGTTTAAACACTAGTGTTGAGATTAATTTCTATGGTAAGTATTCGAACCCGTGATGTAAGCATAGATGGCTTTATAGAATATTTATAATTTTAACAAATGAGATTGCTTCCCTACGGGACGCTGCGCAGTCGTTTCTCTCGCAATGACAAGAAAAGAGCGGAGAGGGCGGGAAACCTCACCCGTTGGGTTTCGAACTCGCGATCCTTGAGTTTTTGAGGATTAATTGAAAGGCGGAGAGGGCGGGATTCGAACCCGCGATACCTTGCGGTATACTCGCTTTCCAAGCGAGCGCACTAGGCCAGCTATGCGACCTCTCCAAACAGCGACGGCAATTATACCAGAATTTATTTTCCAATCAAATCCTTTTCCAATTAACTATATTTTCTATCGTTAGGTTAACAAATTCCCCTTAAACTAGTCTTGACAAGCAAGTTATGAGTTCAAAAGGAGTTTGAAATGACACAAAAGAAGCATAAAGTACCCTGGTACCTGTATCCATTTTGGCTGATTTGGCGCCTCGTCATCGGCATCATTGCCTTTACTGGCCGCTTAGTCGGTGCCATCCTGGGGTTGGTTCTGATGATCTGCGGGATCATCATCACGCTCACCGTTGTTGGCGCGATTGTTGGCATCCCCTTGATTATCTTCGGGTTCTTACTGATGTTAAGGGCAATTTTCTAAACAGTCAAAGATTAAACAATTACACCGACGGAATGTCGGTGTAATTGTTATTTTATCTATTTTAAGCTTTAATTGCCAGCTAACTTGGCTTTTAAAGCCAGTAGGGCATCCACTGGGGTCGGGTCAACCTTGTATGAAAGCGCCAGGTAATAAGAAACATAATCGCCAAATTGCAACAGCGTCCACATCTGTGCCAACCTGGTCTGCCCTTCAGCCCTAACCTCATCAGTCACTAATCCTTCCACCATAAAGCTCTGCCTTGTTGCATCCAACCGCAAGGTGTTGCGGGGATGGTCTATTTCAGCCCTGAGGAATATCGCTGCCACCTTGGGCAACAACGCATCAGGATTAAGCAAACCAGCCAAGGTGTTATGGTCTGCTTCTGGGATGGCTTCAAATTGTGCCCAGGCTTTTGCCAGCTCATTAATTTGGGTTTTCCAGCGCCTGGCAACCACTTCAAGCGCACCAGCTGCAAATACTGAGACGTACCTGCCCACTAATTGCCCTGCTAAGCGTTTGGCAGGATTGAGCGTTACTTCAACATCTTGAGAGAGCTTCCCTGCCTGGACTTGCATGGCAAGAACCGCTGATGTTACTTGGTCCGCTTGATCGTCAATAATGCCCAAGCGTTCTAACAAAGCTAAAAGCAACCCAAATGAGTAAGCAATGGCTGTACGCGGCTGCCCATGATGCTCAAATTGCCAAGCCGTAACCCCTGCAGCCTTTGCTTTTTCAGCCAGAAGACCGCCTGTGCTGAGGGCAAGGATTGAGCAGTGCTGCGCTAAGGCTTTCTCAAAGGCTGAGAGCGTCTCTTCCGTGTTGCCAGAATGCGAAGAGCAGATAACTAAGGTTTCCGGTCCCTTTGCCCATGCTGGCAGGCCGTAATCACGGTGAGAGATGATCGGGATTGGGCATGTGTCGGATAAAAAGCCCGCCAGTAAATCTCCACCAATGGCAGAACCGCCCATGCCTGCAATAATGACTTGCTTGATTTGGCCAACCACGGGCAGTGGTAAAGCATGTCCTAATTGCCAGGCGTCGGAAAGATTGGCTGGGAGCGCTTCGATATACCCAAGCATATCTTGTGGATCAAATGGATTAATCATGATGCTATCTCGTTCCTTTATAAATTCTTTGTGTTTTTTTACTTTTAGGGCAGCGACCAGGTCAGAAAATCAATTTTGAGACTATCTGAAACATCATCAAAAGACAACAGGCGTAAACGTCCTGGCAAACCCTGGTTAGTGCGGAAGCACATGTAAGTGTCTATTTGAATCCCATCAAATGTAATGGGGTCTGCGCTGACCAATGCATTACGGCAGTCATTAAACTCAGGCATCTGCGTGCCAAACAAGTGTAATCCAGCGCCGTTGATCGGTGAGAGCTTATAACTATTGCCATCTAAAGTGAATAACAAGTCTGACAATACTGAGTTGGGGCTTATTATTCCAGTATCTAGGTCCACCTGGTTTTCATTGATAATGGAAATGCTTCCTTCTAGGTAAATGATCGGCGTAGGCGTCACTGTAATGGTTGGTTCAGGCGTGCTGGTAGCCACTTCAGCTACCTGGATCCTTGCCCAAAACGGCGCATCGCTGTTTGGCCCTATGCCAAACAATTGCCCCTGTTCATCTTTCAATATCCAGTTACTTTGATAGGTGCCAGGTGCCCCAGGTGCAACCATGTCCACGCTTAAATCAATCATGCTGCCCGGTTGGACCTCGGATGCTAGATAAAAAGATTGGATGGCATCCATTGGGTTTCCTGAGAAGAACACCAGGCTATACATGCGCGTCCATTTGCAAGTTCCAGCATTTAACAAGCGCCAAGTCTTGGTAAAACTCTCACCAGGTGCCATTTGTGTATCATCACGAATGGTGACATCCAGCGGTGTGCCTGGCGCAGCCATATTGCACTCACGTAATTCGGTTGGAGAGGCAAAGACTGGCCGGGTGCGAGCTAAGGTAGGAATTGGGGTTGGCGTGACCGCTGCAGTTTTGGCAATAGCAACGCTGGTGGCTTCGTATACTTGCAGGGTCTGTGTTTGATAAAAAGCTTCTGTTACCAATAGTTCCGATGTGGCAAATAAGGCAGTTTGATCCAACGTTGGCACTGGACTTTCTATTAACGCTGTTGGTAAACAACTCGTTAAAAGAAAACAGACCAATAAGAAACTGTTATAAAAAACGCGGTCACTTGAAACCTTTTTCATCTAGTCGATTTTACCTTATTTTTACTTATTTCTATTCCACCTTCTGCACCTCAATTATTCATGATTAATCAGACATGGTATACCTTGCCTTATTCAATAGAGTAAAGTATATTTTTAAGCAACTATCATGATGAATTAGCATGATAGTTGATTAAATCGGAGAATTTATGAGTGCTGATGCCCCACTGTTTCAATTAACACATAAAAGGGATTCCTGGCTAGATAAACCTGTCTTGCCATTCTGGCCAGCTTTTTC